>Ga0209438_1000148_pt1 | contig 19096 bp, 20 predicted proteins | sample GraSoi_2013_20cm_FD_185825 | JGI IMG/M metagenome (GOLD analysis project Ga0209438, IMG submission 185825) | Grasslands soil microbial communities from the Angelo Coastal Reserve, California, USA - Sample 9_17_2013_20cm (SPAdes) (version 2) | ecosystem: Environmental > Terrestrial > Soil >...
CCCGCCCCACCCGCCCCATAAAGCGCCAGCTGCATCGCCTCTCTCCTTCTCGTGAAGGCGAGACTACGCAAGCCTTATGACAGACTAGGTCCCGATGGCACCGGCAAGGGGGGAGGGGGCTGGGGGCAGGGGACAGGAACACCAGGTCGAAACGGACGCGTTGTTTCAGGCCCCACTCGCCGAATTCACCTCCGCGCGAAATGCGCTCGCCGCACGGCTGAAGAAGAACGGCGACGCGGCGGCCGCGGAGCGCGTGAAGACTCTCGGCAAGCCGTCGATTTCCGCGTGGGTCGCCAATCAACTCTACTGGCGCCACCGCACGGCGTTCGATCGCCTGTTCGCCGCGGGCGATCGATTTCGCAGCGCGCAGGCGGCGCAGCTGGCCGGCAGGAGCGCGGATCTCCGCGGCTCGCTCGATGCGCGGCGCGAGGCGCTGGCCGACCTGACGAAGCACGCCGCGAGCATCCTGGGCGACGCCGGCCACCCCTCGTCGCCCGACACGATGCGCCGCGTCATGACCACGCTCGAAGCCCTCGCCACGTACGGCGAGCAGCCGGAGGCCCCGCAGGCGGGACGGTTGACGGCGGATGTCGATCCGCCGGGCTTCGAAGCGCTCGCCGCGCTCGTGCCTCGCGGCGCGCATGCGGGGCGATCCGTCAAGTCTCCGGAGGGCACGCACGCGCCGCCCCGCGTCATCCCGTTCAACCAGCCGAAGCGCGAGCCGGCCCGGCGCAAGGCCGGCGACGAGAAGGAAGAGGCCCGGCGGCGAGAAGCGGAACGCCGTGCGAAGGAGACGCAGGCCCGCAAGGAGCTGCGCGACGCGGAGCGCGCGCTCGCAACCGCCCGGCGCGAGGCGGAGCGCGCGCGCGCCGCGATGAGGGACGCGGCGGCCCGCGCGAAGGCCGCCGAGAAGGCGAAGGCGGCGCTCGAGGCCCGCTTCGAGAAGCTGTCGGCGACGGCGGACACGGCCCGCCAGGATGCGCGCCGTGTCGCCAGCGAGGCCGAACAGGCCGCGCAGGCCGTTGACGACGCGGAGCGGGCCGTCCAGAAAGCCCGCGACGCTGTATCGGCCGCAGAGGAGGACCTTTAGGTCCGCCTTTGCGCGTCTCCCACGCCCATCTCGCCCGTCCACCGCGGCGCGCCGGGCACGTCGATGCCGAACTGATCGAGCATCCGCAGCACGGTGTGGTCGATCACTTCGTCGAGCGTCTGCGGATTCATGTAGAAGGCGGGCATGGGCGGCAGGATCACGGCGCCCATCCGCGCCAGCTTCAGCATGTTCTCCAGGTGGATCTCGCTGAGCGGCGCTTCGCGAACCGAGAGGAGCAGCTTGCGCTTCTCCTTCAGCGTCACGTCGGCGGCACGATGCACCAGGCTCTCGCCGTAGCCGTGCGCGATGGCGCCGAGGGTCTTGACGCTGCACGGCGCCACGATCATGCCGGCGGCCTGGAACGATCCGCTGGCGATCGCCGCGCCCATGTCGTTGGGCGCGTACACCTCGGTGGCCAGCGCTTCCACCTGCTCGCGTGAATACGGCGTCTCGTGGAGCAGCGTCCGCGCGCCCCACTTGCTGATGACGAGGTGCGTCTCGACGTCGGCCTCGCGCAGCCGCTGCAGCAGCCTGACGCCGTAGATCACGCCGGTCGCCCCCGTCATCCCGACGATGATTCTCATCGTCGGCAAGCTCCAAGATCCAAGTTCCAAATTCCAAAACCCAAGAGGACGCGGATCGCGAGCTTGGGATTTGGAGCTTGGAGCTTGGAATTTGGGATTTCCATGAAGGTATTATCGACGGAATGTTCCGTCGCCAGCGGACTGGCTCTGTGATCTGCACTTCCTGCGGCGTGCTCGTCGGCGTCAACGACGACACGTGCTACAACTGCGGCCGGCGCAATCCCGGGTTATGGGGGTTCGCGCCGCTGCTCCGATCGCTCGGGGCCGATCTCGGCCTCATCCCGTTCATCATCGGCTCGTGCGCGACCATCTACGTCCTGACGCTCGTCTCGAGCGGCGGGATGATGGGGCAGGGAAGCCCGCTGTCGGTCCTCGGTCCGAACAATCGCGCGCTGCTGCTGTTCGGCGAGAGTGGCGCGGTGCCGGTCTTTCTGTACCATCGGTGGTGGACGGTGCTCAGCGCCGGCTGGCTCCACGCGGGCCTGCTGCACATCCTCTTCAACATGATGGCGCTCTGGCAGCTCGGACCGGTGACGGCGCAGTTCTACGGGCCCGGCCGGACGGTCATCATCTACACGGCGGGGGCGGTGGCGGGCTTCGCGCTCAGCTCGTGTGCGGCGGTCTTTCTGCCGGCGTTTCCGTTTCTGCACGGCAGCCTGTTCACGGTGGGAGCGTCCGCGTCGATCTCGGGCCTGATTGGCGCGTTGATGTACTACGGCCGCAGCACGGGCAGCAGTCTCGTCCGGGCGGAGGCGACGCGCATCGTCATCATGCTCGTGTTCTACGGCTTCATCATGCCCAACATCGACAACTACGCGCATGCGGGCGGGTTCGGCGGAGGCTATCTCGCGGCGATGATTCTCAACCCGATGAAGCCGGAGCGCGGCGATCACGTGCTGATCGCGGTGATCTGCCTGGCCGCGTCGCTTGCCTCGATCGTCGTCTCGGTCGTGACCGCTCTGCCATAGCCGTGGGCGCGAAAAACACGGCGCCCGGCCGCGGCTCCGTCGCACGGAGAGGCCGGTCGCGATAGCATCGAGCTGTGCCTGTCGAAGCCGTCTGGAGCGAGTACTACCTCGACGAGATGGACGCCGCGTGGCTCTATCGCGCGCTGGCGCGCGTGGAGGCGAACCCGCAGCGCCGCGCGATTTTCGACAACCTCGCGAAAGTCGAGGACGAACACGTCGAGCGCTGGCGCTCGCTGTTCCACGAGCACGGCGGCGAGGTCCCCTCGCATTCGCCGTCGGTCCGCTCGCGGCTGCTCGCCGCGGTGGCGCGCCTGTTCGGATCGGGCGCCGTCCTCCCGCTCATCATCGCCGAGGAGTCGCGCGAGGTCGGCTCGTACCTGCGGCTCGCGCGCGGGGCGACCGACAAGAGGACGCACGACACGGCGGTGGCCATTGCCACCGAATCCGCCGAACACGCGCAGCACCTCTCCGAGTCCGTCGGACGCCAGGGCGAGCCGTGGCACGGGCTCGCGGCCGGCGGGTACCTGCGCAGCGTCGTGTACGGCTTCAACGACGGATTGACCGCGAACTTCGGGCTCGTGGCCGGCGTGATTGGCGCGAGCGTCGAGCCGCACATCGTCGTCGTGACGGGCATTGCCGGCGCGCTGGCCGACGCGCTGTCGATGGGCTCGAGCGGCTACCTCGCGGCCAAGAGCGAGGCCGAGGTGGCGGCCCGCCAGGTCGCCATCGAGCGCGACGAGCTGCGACTGATGCCGGATCTCGAGGAGAAGGAGCTGGCGCTCATTCTCGAGGCCAAGGGCCTGGCCCCCGACACCGCGCGCGAGTCGGCTGAAATGATGATGCGCGACCCGCAGCGCGCGCTCCAGACGAAGGTCCAGGAGGAGCTCGGCATTCAGCCGCCCTCGGTGACGCCGCTCGCCGACGGCCTCGTGACCGGCACGGCGACCGCGTTCGGCGCCGTCATCCCGCTGCTCCCCTTCCTGATGCTCCCCGCGGGACCGGCGATATGGGCGTCGCTGACCATCAGCATGCTGGCGCATTTCGCGGTGGGCGCGGCCCGCAGCATCTTCACCGGCCGCGGCGTCTGGGCCAGCGGACGCGACATGTTCGTCGTCGGCTTCGGCGTGGCGGCGGCGGGCTACGTCATCGGCGCGCTGGTCACGAAGCGATGACGCTGCTGCGCGGACTGGTCGGCGTCCTCGTCGGCCTCGCGGTGTCGGTCGGCTTCGTGCAGCTCCTCGACTCGATGCTCGCCAACGCGCTCGCGGGACGCGCGATCCAGTCGCTGGACGATTACGCGATCGTGCTCAACGCGCTCCCCGTCCTGGCGATTCGGCTCGTCGTCTCGTCGTTCATGGCGCTGCTCGGCGGCTACCTGTGCGCGAAGCTCGCCGAGCACGACGAGATGAGATATACGATGATTGCCGTCATCTTCCGCGCGGTCGCCCTCGCCGGCGGCAACGCCGCGGGCTACATGCCGCCCACGCCCGCATGGGCGCTGGCGGTGCTGCTCGCCGTCTCGTCGGCGGCGATGCTCGCGGGGGGCGCGGTGCGGGCCGCGGCGGCGACGGCGGCGCGCAAGGGACATCCCGTCCGACATCCTGTCGCAGGAGAAAAGTCTTGAGACTCGCGTATCAGGGAGAGCCGGGCGCCTACAGCGAAGCTGCGGCGCTCCTCTACGGTGGGCCGCACGTCGAAACGATGCCCTGCAAGAGCTTCGACGAGGTGTTCGAGGCCGTGGTGCGGAAGCGCTCGACCCACGGCGTCGTGCCGCTCGAGAACTCCATCGGCGGGACGATCCACCGCAACTACGACCTGTTGCTCGAGCACGAGATCATGATCACGGGCGAAGTGGAGCTCGACGTCGTCCACTGCCTGCAGGCGCTGCCGGGCACGAAGCTGTCGGACGTGAAGGTGGTCTATTCGCATCCGCAGGCGCTGGCGCAGTGCGAGCGGTATCTGAAGGACCTGGGCGTCACCGTCGAAGCGGTGTACGACACCGCGGGCGGAGCGAAGCTCGTCGCCGAGCAGAAGTTGAAGGATGCCGCGGCGCTCGCCTCGCGTCGCGCGGCGGAGGTCTTCGGCCTCGAGGTGCTGCAGGAGGCGGTGCAGGACTACGAATACAACATCACGCGCTTCGCCATCATCGGCGGTGTCGCGGCTCCCGACGCCGACAAGACGACGATCGTCTTCGCGCTGCCGAGCACGCCCGGCGCGCTCTTCAAGGCGCTGTCGGTCTTCGCGCTGCGCGACATCAACCTGGCGAAGCTCGAGAGCCGGCCCATCCGCGGCCGGCCATGGGAATACCTGTTCTACGTCGAGGTCGAGGCACGGCGCGACGACATGGCGTGCTCGCGGGCGCTGATGCACCTCGCGGAGTTCGCGAAGTGGACGCGCGTGCTCGGCACGTACAAGGGATGGCAGCGGCCGAAGGACGTGCCGGGCGCCCCTTGACGGGGCGCCATGACGTCGTCGGCGTCGGCGCCAACTCGGTTGATTTCGTCTATCGTCTCCCCGCCTATCCGCGTCCCGACAGCCGCTTTGCGAAGCTGCCGATCACCGACCATCTGATCTCCTGCGGCGGACAGGTGACGACCGCGCTGGCGACGTGCGCGGCGATGGGATTGAGGACCTCGTACATCGGGACGCTCGGCTCCGACGAGCACGGGTCGCGCATGCGCGAGGAACTGTGCCGCCGGGGCATCGACGTCTCGCACGCGATCGTGCGGGATGCGCCCAATCCGTTCGCGGTCATTCTCCTGGACGATCGCGAAGGCGAGCGCATCGTGCTCTGGAAACGCGACCCGCGACTCGCGCTCGAGCGCCGCGAGATCGACCGCGAGGCGATCGCGTCGGCGCGGCTGCTGCACGTCGATGACGTCGACCTCGACGCCAGCATCGAGGCGGCGCGCATCGCACGCGACGCCGGCCTCCCGGTGACGAGCGACATCGAGCGGACCGGCGACGACGTCCGCGGCCTGGTCGATGGGGTGACCGTCCCGATCTTCGCGGAGCACGTGCCGGCGGCGCTCACCCGCGAGACCGATCTGGCGCGCGCGCTCGCGCGGTTGCGCCGGCCGCATCACCAGATGCTCTGCGTGACGCTCGGCGCGAGGGGCGCGGCGATGCTCGCCGGGGACGAATTCATGACCGAGCCCGGCATCCCGGTGACGACGGTCGATACGACCGGCGCGGGCGACGTGTTCCGCGGGGCGTTCGCCTACGCGCTGCTGCGCGGCGACGAGCCGCGAGACGTGCTTCGATTCGCCAACGCCGCCGCGGCCGTCAGCTGCACACGCGTCGGCGCGATGAGCAGCGTCCCATCGCTCGCCGACGTCTCACACTGGCAATGACAGTGATCAGCGCTTGAAGAGCAGGAACCCGAGTGGCGGCACGGTCAGCGACATCGAGTAGTCGAAGCCGTGCATCGGCCGCGGCTCGGCGTGGGCGCCGCCGCCGTTGCCCATGTTGCTGCCGCTGTAGCGTGCGCTGTCGCTGTTGAGGAGCTCGCGGTACCACCCGCCTTCGGGCACCCCGATGCGGTAGTCCAGCCTCGGCACCGGCGTGAAGTTGATCACGATCAGCGAGAAGTCCGCCGGGTCCTTCGCGCGCCGGAGGAACGACATCACGCTGTTCTCGTTGTCGCAGCAGTCGACCCACTGGAAGCCGGTGTAGTCGAAGTCGACCTCGTGCAGGGACGATTCGCGCTGATAGGTGTGATTGAGGTCCTGCACCCACTGGCGGAGTCCCTGGTGCTCGGCGTATTGGAGCAGGTGCCAGTCGAGGCTCGTGTCGTAGTTCCACTCGCGCCACTGGCCGAATTCGGACCCCATGAACAGCAGCTTCTTGCCCGGGTGCGCGAACATGTACCCGTACAGCGAGCGCAGATTGGCGTGCTTCTGCCAGAGGTCGCCCGGCATCTTGTCGAGCATCGCGCGCTTGCCGTGGACGACCTCGTCGTGCGAGAACGGCAGCACGAAGTTCTCGGTGAACGCGTAGAGCATCGAGAACGTGACCTGGTTGTGGTGCCAGCGGCGGTGCACCGGGTCCTGCGTCATGTACTCGAGCATGTCGTGCATCCAGCCCATGTTCCACTTGTAGCTGAAGCCGAGCCCGCCCACGTACACGGGCCGGCTCACCGCCGGCCACGCGGTCGATTCCTCCGCAACCGTGATGGTGCCGCCGACGCGGCCGTGCGTCAGCATGTTCAGCTGCTTGACGAATTCCACCGCCTCGAGGTTCTCGCGCCCGCCGAACTGGTTCGGGATCCACTGGCCGTGCTCGCGCGAGTAATCGAGGTAGAGCATCGACGCCACCGCATCGACCCTCAGGCCGTCCACGTGGAACTCCTCGAGCCAGAAGAGCGCGTTGCTGAGGAGGAACGTGCGGACCTCGTTGCGGCCGTAGTTGAAGATGAGCGTTCCCCAGTCCTGGTGCTCGCCCTTGCGCGGATCGGCGTGCTCGTAGAGCGCGGTGCCGTCGAACTCCGCGAGACCGTGCCGGTCCTTCGGAAAGTGGCCGGGGACCCAGTCGAGGATGACGCCCAGGCCGTGGCGGTGGCACTCGTCGACGAAGTAGCGGAAGTCGTCCGGTGTCCCGAACCGGCTCGTCGGCGCGAAGAAGCCGATCACCTGGTAGCCCCACGAGCCCCCGAAGGGATGCTCCATGACCGGCATCAGCTCGATGTGCGTGAAGCCCAGCTCGCGCACGTACGGGACGAGCGTTTCGGCGAGCTCCCGATACGTGAGGAAGCGGCTCCCCTCCTCGGGAATGCGGCGCCACGAGCCGGGATGCACCTCGTAGACGGACATCGGGCGCTCGCGCCATCCGTCGAACGACGGACGGTCGCGCATCCAGTCGCCGTCGCGCCAGGCGTATCGCTCCTCGAAGACGACCGACGCGGTGTTGGGCGGCACCTCGAAGTAGCGGCCGTACGGATCCGTCTTGTGCAGCAGGTGCCCGGCCGTCGTGCGGATCTCGAACTTGTAGCAGGCGCCGTCGCGGAGCTCGGGGATGAAGATCTCCCACACGCCCGACGGCACGAGCTTCCGCATCGGGTTCGCGCGGCCGTCCCACCGGTTGAAGTCGCCGATCACGCTGACGCGCTGCGCGTTCGGCGCCCAGACCGCGAAGTGGACGCCGGTCAGCCCCTCGAACGTGATGCGCCGGCTGCCGAGCTTTTCCCACGCCCGGTAATGCGTCCCCTCCGCGAACAGGTGCAGGTCGAAATCTGTCAGGAATTGTCCGAACCGGTAGGGATCGATCGTCTCGCGGACGTCGTGCCCCTCGCGGATGCGGAAGCGATAGAAGAGGTCGCGCGGCGAGCGTCCCTCGGCGTCGACGACCGCCTCGAAGAGACCGTCGCGATGCCGCCGCGCCATCGGAACCGTGCGATCGCCGACGAGCAGCTCGACGCTCGTCGCCGACGGCTGCATCGTGCGGATGACGATGGCAGGACGGCCGTCGTGCGTCGTGCCGTGCGGTCCGAGTACGGCAAACGGATCGTCGGCCTCGCCGGCCGCGACCGTATCGAGCGCGTCGTCTTCCGCGGTTCGAGTGACGGCGGTCATGTACCGAATTGTACTGTGTGGCAGTGGTATCCTCTGTGACCCATAGCTCTGCATGCGATGCAGTGCACACAAGGAGCCAACGGTTGCCGGGAACTTACGCGCGCTTCGTCACCTCTGAGGGCAACTTCACCGTTCGTCTCTTCGATCAGGAGGCCCCGAACACGGTCGAGAATTTTGTCGGGCTTGCCGAAGGCACCAGGGAGTGGAGCGATCCACGCACGAACCAGAAGGTGCAGAAGCCGTATTACGACGGGACGATCTTCCATCGCGTCATCGCCGGATTCATGATCCAGGGCGGCGATCCGCTCGGCCAGGGGATTGGCGGACCCGGCTATACCTTTGCGGACGAGTTTCATCCGAAGCTGCGCCACAACAAGGCGGGCATCCTCTCGATGGCCAACCGCGGTCCGAACACCAATGGCGGCCAGTTCTTCGTCACGCTGGCGCCGACGCCCCACCTCGACGACCGCCACGCCATCTTCGGGGAAGTGGTGGACGGGATGGATGTCGTGAGCAGGATTGGCCGCATCCAGACGGGCGATCGCGATCGCCCGGTGAAAGACGTCGTCATTCAACAGGTCGCTATCGAACGACGCTGACGGCATGGGGTCGGACGACCGGAAATGACCGCCGACCCCAATTCGCTGATGCCGCTCGTCTACGACGAGCTCCGGCGGATCGCGGCGGGCTACATCCGGCGCGAGCGGCCGGGCCAGACGCTGCAGGCGACCGCGCTCGTCAACGAGGCGTTCGTCCGCCTGGCGACGGAAAAAGCCCGTCCCTTCGCCAATCGCACGCATTTCCTCGCGATTGCCGCGCTGTCGATGCGCCAGATCCTCGTTCAGCGCGCGCGGGCGCGGAAGGCCGCCAAGCGCGGCGGCGCGCCGCAGCGCGTCACGCTGGACGAAGGGCTGATGTCGGCCGAGGGCCCGACGGTTGACATCCTCGCGCTCGACGAGGCGCTGAGGCGGCTCGCGGCGCTCGACGAGGAGCAGGCGCGAATCGTCGAGCTGCGCTACTTCGGCGGGCTCACCGTCGAGGAAACGGCGGAAGCGGTCGGACGCTCGCCTGCCACCGTCAAGCGCCAATGGGCGATGGCGCGGGCGTGGCTGAAACGGGCGATGGAGTCCGCATCGGAAGACGGCGTGGATGCCGCATCGTGAAGCGCGAGCAGTGGGAGCGTCTCAAGACGCTCTTCAACGGCGCGCTCGACCAGCCCGCTGAAACGCGGCACGAATGGCTGCTGCAGCAGGCGCGCGGCGACGAGATGCTCGCCCGCGAAGCGGCGGCGCTCCTTCACGCGCACGAGACCGCCGGCATGTTCCTCGAGGACCCGATCACGATGCATCCGTCGGACCTGGCGGAGGTCGACGAGCCGCTCGGCGGCACCCGCCTCGGCGCCTACGAGATCGAATACGAGATCGGCCGCGGCGGCATGGGGATCGTCTACTGCGCGCGCGACGTCCGGCTGGGCCGCCGCGTGGCGCTCAAGGCGCTGCCGCCGGTGCACGCTGCGGATGCGGCGCTGCGCGAGCGCCTGCGTCGCGAGGCCCGGGCCGCGGCCACGATCTCGCATCCGGCGGTTGCCACCGTCTACGCGCTCGAGGAAATCGACGGCCGCCTGTTCATCGCGTCCGAGTTCATCGAAGGCCATCCGCTGCGCACCGAGATCGAGCGTGGCCCGCTCGAGCCGGCGCGTGCGCTCTCGATTGCGGCCGACATCGCGCGCGCCCTCTGCGCCGCGCACGACGCCGGGGTCGTGCACCGCGACCTCAAGCCCGAGAACGTCGTGATCACCACGGCCGGTTCCGTGAAGGTGGTCGACTTCGGCATCGCGCACGCCGAGAGCGTCAACATGCGGCTCACGCGGCCGGGCGATGCGGTCGGGACGCCTGCCTACATGGCCCCGGAGCAGCTCATCGGCGGAGCCACCGACGCGCGCGCGGACATCTACGCGCTCGGCGTCGTGCTGACGGAGATGCTGACGGGCCGGCATCCGCTGGCGCCGGGACGGGGCGCGACGCCGGCGCCGGTGTCCGAGATCGCCCGGCGCAGCATGCAGACGGACCCCAGCGATCGCTACGGGTCCGCGCGCGAGGTGCTCGCCGCACTGGAGCGCGAGCTCCAGAATCGCCAGGACATCCGCGCGGCGGCGCCCGGCCGCTCGTCTTCGCGGTGGTGGTGGGAGTTCCACCAGGCTGTTGTCGCGGTGGTCTATGCCGTCATGGTCTGGCCGACGTGGATTGCGCGCGGCGTCATCGGCGGCCAGGAAGGCAACGCGGTCTTCGTCGCGGTGCTCGCGGCCACAGTCGTGGCGGTCACGTTGCGGCTGCATCTCTGGTTCACGTCGCGGTTCTATCCTGCCGAGCTTGGATGGGCGCGAGGGCGGGCGATGGGGTGGGTGCTGGTGTCGGACGCAATGTTCGCCACGGCCCTTGTCGTCGCCGGTGTGCTGGTTGCCAACTCGCAGCCGGGGCTCGCGGTCCTCGAAATCGCCGTCGGCATCGCGGCCGCGTCGGCGTTTGCGCTGGTGGAGCCCGCAACGACTCGGGCCGCATTCCGCGCCGCCGACAGGCTGTAGATTCTTCCACCGCGTAGCAATTTCCGCATACGGTGAGTCGCCCCGTTTGCGAGTCGGAGTCGGATACGCGCCGTATCCGACTCCGACTCGCAATGGCGGGAGGTAAATCGGACTGGCACGCATCGTGGACCGTCACGCGCATCGAGGATCCCATGGCACAGTCGGTTACGAGCGCGCGCCGGGGCGAAATCCTCCTGATCGAAGATCGCAACGAAGTCAGAGAGGGGCTCGCGCAACTTCTGGAGCTACACGGCTACATGGTCACCGAGGTCGCCGACGCCGATCGCGGCATGCGCGAACTGGCCTCGCAGCCACACGCCTTCGCGCTCGTCGTCCTCGACCTGCTCCTGGGAGATTCGATGGCGGGCGTCGACTTCCGTATTCGCCAGCTGCTCGAACCGCACCTGGCCGCGGTGCCGACCATCGTGATTACCGCCTCCGACATCGCCGACGGCGACCGCGCGCCGCTGCGGCCGGATGCGTGGCTCGAAAAGCCATTCCGTTTCGACAGCCTGTTGGAACTCGTACGGCGCTATGTCGTCTCGGAAGGATCGCCGCTGATCTCATCGGATTGCTGATCGCGTCGGAACCGGGCGGAGACTAGAAGAACCATCCGAGACCGGCGTAGGGCCGCAGCAGCCATCCGCCGCCAAGCCCCTGCAACCGAATCCCCGGAACGAGCCGCACGTGCGAGGTGAGACCGATGCGCGCCTCCGCGCCCACCAGCGGCCGTGTCCCGTAATCGATCGTCGTCGTGCGGAACGCTCCGCCGCCTGGCGCAAACAGCGCGAGGAACGTCGGAAAGGTCTGGGTGATCTCGATCCGCTGGCGCGAAAAGGCGATGCCGCCGAGATAGACGAGATCGACGCTGCCGCTGACGCGCTGCCGGACCCACGCGACGGTGTCGAAATTGGACCGACTGCGCCTGACGTCGGTCTGGAACGCAATCGGCGAGGGAATATTCGGCAGCGGGCTGACGATTGTGCCCCCCGTCGACGTCACCACACCCGGGACCAGCGTCACCGTGCCCGTTCCCGGAAGCAGCGGCACGATGCCGTTCGAACCCTCGCTGCGGCTCCGGCCGGACTGGACGAATTCGAGCTCCACACCCCAGCTCTCCCCCACCGGCGTGCCGGCGCGCAGTGACCAGCTGATCACCTCGCTGTCGCCGGCGGGCAGCCGCGCCAGGCTCGACGTCGAGTGACTAAGGCGCGAGACGTCGGCGCCAATCGTCGCCGCGACGTAGGGAGATTGCGCGTGCGCGGTCGTTGCCACGAGCGACAGGACGACGGCCGGAACGAGACGAGAACCCATTGAACCCCCTGAACCCCCTGAACCCAGCTAAGTGCGGGACGAGAGCATCCTCACCAGCTGTCGGATGTCCGACGTCGAATCGACCGACTCGATCGCGTTGAACACCGGCGTGAGCCGATCCTGCGCGAGCACGAGGCCTGCGCAGTCGTCGAACTTCGCCTTCAGGTCCTCGCGCGTGAACGGATTCTCAGGGCCGCCACGATACCGGTCGTCCGACGGCTGCACGAGCTTCCGGCCGTCCACGAGATCGACTTCGACGACGCTGCGGATCTTGTCGAAGCCCCGCTTCTCGATCTCGACGTCGTGGACGGCGGTGACGCGCTGCATCATCTGCTGCGCGGCCGGGCTCTGGACGAACTCGTCGGTGAACTCCCGCATCCCGGCACGCCGCGTGAGGATGACGGCCGACATCAGGAAGGGCACCGAGAACTTCGCCTCCAGCTCGTTCTTCGCGATGCCGTAACGCAGCGGCTCGAGGATGTTGTTCCCCGCGCGCAGCCGCACCGCCTTGATTTGATCCGGCTTCAGGTCGTGGTCCTTGACGACCTTCATCATCGCGTCCATGCTCGGATGGCTCAGCGAGCCGCACGGATAGGGCTTGAACGACACGCCGGGGGTCACGATCGACCACGGCCTTCCAAGCTTGCCGATCAGGCGATCGAGATCCGCGCCGTCGCCGAGCACCTGGAAGAACCCCCACTGCCCGTCGAGGCCGTTGTCGCCGCCGGTGAACCCGTGCGACGCAATCTCCGCGGCGAACACGCCGTTCTCGCTCGCGCGGGCGGCATTGAGCGGCTTGCTCATCGAGCCGAAGTTGACGCGGATGCCCGCGGAGAGGCTCGCGGCAATGGCGAGCATGTGCGCGAGCTGCGCCTCGTTCAGCTTCATCAGCTTGCCCGCGGCCGCCGACGCGCCGAACACGCCGAACGTTCCCGTGCTGTGAAAGCCGCGCTCGTAGTGATTGGGGTCGATCGCCTCGGCCATCTTGCACTCGACCTCGACGCCAATCAGGTACGCCTCGAGGAACGCCGAGCCCGACGCGCCGCTCCGCTCGGCCACCGCCAGCGCCGCCGACAGCGCCGGCGTCGTCGGATGCGTGAGCAGGCCGAACGTCCGATCGGGCGTCGTCGACAGCTGTGTGTCGTCGTAGTCGAGCGCGTGCGCGCTGCCGGCGTTCGCCAGCGCCGCGTGCGCCGCCGAGACGACGACCGGGTCGCGCCCGAGGACGGTCGCCTCCTTCGCGCCGCTCGACTTCTGCGCGTACTGCCGGAGGATGTGGCTGCCCTCAGCGGTCGATCCCGCGAGGAGCACGCCGATGTTGTCGATCAGGCAGCGCTTCCCCTCGGTGACGACGTTCGGCGGCATCTCGCGGAGGCTCGAGGCCGCGATGAACCGGCGGACGGCGTCGGTCGTCCCCTTGATCGCGTTGCCGCGCACTTCCTTTTTCTGTCTCGCGGGTGCGGCCGGGGTCTGCGCCGCGATCCGTGCGGCGCCTCCTGTCGCCACGGCCATCGACGCCGCGGTCCCCTGCCCGACAAGCTTCAGGAAGTCTTTGCGGTTCAAGCGCATATTGGCCTCGGGGGTATATTAGGCGATCGACGCCCTCTAGGCGGCGCGTCCCCCATGTCGTCGCGGCGGCACTTCACCTGGGCGTTCGTGATCGTCACCATCGTGACGGCGGCCACGTGCGCGTTCGCCGTCTGGCTTGTGTATCACCTTACCGGCTCCTGAGCGGGCGTGAAATTCAACGCGACGCCGTTGATGCAGTAGCGCAGGCCCGTCGGCGGTGGCCCGTCGTCGAAGACGTGGCCGAGGTGACCGCCGCAGTTGTTGCAATGGACCTCGGTGCGGTCCATCCCGAAGGTGCGGTCGACCGTCGTGCCAATCGCGCCCTCCATCGGCGCGAAAAAGCTCGGCCACCCCGTGCCGCTCTCGAACTTGCGATCGGCGACAAACAGCGGCTGCCCGCAGGCGACGCAGCTGAACGTCCCCGCGCGGTGTTCCCGCAGGAGCGCGCAGGAGCCCGGGCGTTCCGTTCCGTGGCCGCGCAGGACCGCGTACTGTTCCGGCGTCAGCAGGCGCCGCCATTCGTCATCGGTTTTCTCAACGGGAAAGTGTTCGGTTTTCGTAGCCATATGGCGATCCTATCAGGCGGCCCCGGCCACCCCGCGGATGAAGCTCCCGACGACGAGCTCGAAATCGGCGGGATGCGTGACGTGCGGCGCGTCGCCGGCGCGCCGGAAAATGTAACGCTGGGTCCGCGGAAGCGCGTCGGAAATCTCGTCGAGCATCTGGATCACCGACGGAGGGCTCTGATCGCCGTGTGTGATCAGCAGCGGACCGCCGTACGAGGCGAGGCGATCCACGTCGAGACTGCGCGGGTTCGGCTCGTGGACGGCGACGCTGGCAAAGAGAGCCGGCCGTTCGGTGACGAGCAGCAGCACGACGGTCGCTCCAACGCCGTTGCCGACGACGTGCACGGGGACCTTGGTGAGCTGTTCGATCAACGCGCGGAGGTCGGCCGCGTCTTCGCGCATGCCGTGGACGGTGCTCTGGTTGCTCTGCCCGTGGCCGCGGCGATCGTATGCCGTCACGCGGCACCCCCGCGCGAGCAGCGGCGCGACCACATCCCACGTGTGATGGTCGCCGCGCAATCCGTGGACGAGCACGACCGTCGGGCCCGAGTCGCCGTGCGTCTCGAAGAAGAGCTCGACACCGTTGAGGCGCGCCTTCACAACGCTCCGCGCGCGGCCGCCTGGCAATCCTGCGAGGCCGGATTGTTCGCTTCGTCGACGACGCCGTCCGATGCCGGCGCGGGCGACCCATCGGTCATCGCAATCCGCTTGTTCACGAGCAGCACTTCGAACGCCCACGACGGAAACGGGCCGAGCGCCGGGTCGCAGCTGAAGTTGTTGTAATGCACGTGGGCGATGTAGAAGAACCGCTTCAACCGCTGCATCGCGGCGACGAACTTCGGGTCCTCGACGTGGTGGAACTCGACGTCGAGCTGGTCGATGTGCGCGAACACGCTGTCGGGCGCGAAGAGGAACGAGTCCCATTCGGCGCCCTCGACGTCGATCTTCATCACGATGGGCGTCTCGCCGTGGCCGTTGCCCGCGAACTGGTTGTTGAGCGTGTCGAACGGCCGGCCGTCCTCGGTCGCTTTCGTGGTGCCGACGCACTCGCCGTGGAACATCGTGCTGCCGCCGGGACATTGCGGCTCGCGCAGGTCGAAGCAGTCGTACTGGTGCACCGTCACGTGCAGCTGGCGCGAGACGTCGCAGCCCCACCCGTCGTAGCCGGAGATGCCGTACGAATAGCCGGCCTTCACGGCGCCGAGCAGGTTCGCGCAGAGCGGGTAGCCGCCGTCGTGCCGCTCGCCGAAGCGCTTCAGCTCGCAGTTGGTGAGATGGACCGGCTGAATCTCGGCGAACAACTGCCGCCGCACGTCGACTTTGTTCGAGGCTTCGGCGCGCCTCGCCTGGCGGCGCGACGCGACTCGCCACTGGTTGGCGCCGACCAGGACGGCCGTGATGCCGACCACCAGCGCCAGCACGCCGATCCACATACGTCGTGATCCGATCATCTGGCGAGCAGTCTAGATCAAGGTGTATAACCAGCGTATGAAAAGGTCGCTGGCGGCCGTGTGTGTCGCCTTGTTACAGGCGGCATCCGCGGATGCGCACCACTCGTTCGCCGCGGAATACGACGTCGAGGCGATCGGCGCCAGCCATGGCGGTTGAGCCGCTGCGCGTCGCATCCCTTGGCATGGGCTGGTGGTCCGACGTGCTGGCCGACGCGATCAACCGTTCCGGCAAGCTCACGATCACCGCTTGCTATTCCCGCTCCGAGGAAAAGCGCGCGGCCTTCGCCGCCAAATATGGCTGCCGCGCGGTACCGAGTTACGAGGCCATTCTCGCCGACAAGGACATCGAGGCCGTCATCAATACCACGCCCAATGGCGTGCATCTCGAGACCACGCGCGCGGCGGCCGATGCCGGCAAGCATGTCTTTCTCGACAAACCCATCGCCAACACGGTTTCCGACGGCCGCAGGATCACCGAGATCTGCCGCAAGGCGGGTGTGGTCCTGGCCTTGGGCTATCAACGCCGCCGGGAAAGCCAGTTCCGCTGGATCAAGCGCCAGATCGACGAAGGATTATTCGGCAAGCTGGTCAACGCCGAAGCCAACATCAGCCGCGATCGTCTCGGCAAGATTGACCTGGGTTCGTGGCGTTACCAGGCCGCCGGAATGCCGGGCGGCGTGATGCTCCAGATCGGCATCCATTACACCGACGTGCTGGAATATCTGATCGGGCCGGTCAAGGCAGTGAGCGGCCAATTCGCGCGGCTGGTGCTGCCGGGCGACAACCCGGACGTGGCGAGCCTGGTGCTGGAGCACGAGAATGGCGCGCTATCGACGCTCAATGCCAGCTATGCCTCGGCTTCTGAATACTATCTGATGAACATCTACGGCAAGGAGGCCACAGCGTATTACGACGTGTTTGAGGGCCTGCGGATGCTCAAGCGCGGCGAGGAAAAGCCGGTCAAGGTTCCGTTCGCGAACAAGGACACCATCGCCGAGGAGCTCGAGGAATTCGCTGATGCGGTTCGGGGCGCCGGGGCGCCGGAGATAGGCGGCGAATACGCCACGACCTCGCTGGCCGTAATCCGCGCCGGGATAGTGTCCGCGCGTGAGGGCCGCCACGTTGAAATTGCGGAAATCCTGGCGAAGGGTTGAAATCGATGGACCACACCGACCGCGAGATATTGGGATACAGCCGCTACGTCGTGCTGGCGGCGGCGTTCTCTGCCATGTTCATCATCAGCCCCTTCGAATACGCCTGGAGTTCGATGTCCGGCCATATCGGCGCGATCTACGGCTGGTCGCCCGAGCAGGTGGCGTTGATGTTCACGACGTTCATCATTTTCCAATCCGTCGGCATGCTCCCCGGCGGCATGTTGCGCGACAAATACGGGCCGCGATGGACGACCGCCATCGCAGGATTGTTTTCCGGGGTCGGCATCCTGTCCATCGCGCTCGGGCCCTCGTATCCGCTGGTCTTGGTGCTTTGGAGCGTCGGTAGCTTTTTCACGGGATTCATCTACAACAACGCCGTCACTACCGGGAACAAGTGGTTCGCCGACAAGCGCGGCGTGATGACCGGCCTCATCGCGGGCGCCTTCTCCTGGGGTTCGCTGCCTTTCATATTTCCGATACGGGCGATACCGGCTTCGGCGCCGCCCGAAACCTTCTTTACCGTCGTCTACATCATGGCCGCCATCATCGCCGGCGTGTCGATCGTCGCCGCATTGCTGATGAAGGATCCGCCTTCGGGCTGGAAGCCCACGGGCTGGGTTCCAAAGACCAAGGCGATCGCGCGGCCGTCGGAACACAACTACACCGTCAGCGAAGCGCTCAAGACCGGGCAGATGTGGGTCCTGATCGTCTCCTTCGTCCTGGTTTCAAGCGCCGGCCTCGCCGGCATGAGCAATATGGTGGCCTATTCCAACAGCTTCCATTTCACGGCGACCGCGGCGACCGCCGCCGCCGGCGGCATCGCGCTCGCCAACGGTTTCGGCAAGCTCACCCTCGGCACGTTGTCGCAACGGCTCGGCGTCGAGAACACGATGATCCTGAGCTACATCGTGTCCGGCCTGTTCCTCTTCCTCACGATGTACGCCGGAATGAATCGAAGCGAATGGCTGTTCGTATGCGCGGCGATCTTCGCGATCTTCTTCTGGGCCTCGCTCTTCTCGCTCTTCCCGATTGCCATCGGGCATTATTTCGGCGAAGCCGCCGCGGGCGGCAATTACGGCGTGCTCTATGCGATAGCCAAGGGCTCGGGCGGCCTTTACGGCGGCATTCTTTCGACGATGCTCATCACCCAGCACGGCTTTCCCTTCGCCATCACCATTGCCGGGGTAATGGCGATCGTCGCCGGATTGATCCTCATCCCGCTGAAATACAGCCCGCCCATTTGGAAGGACGAGGAGGCGGCGGCGCAACTGAACGCAAAGGCGGCGGTCGGGCGCGGTTGAGCGGGAAGTCGGCCGGAAATCAGCGCGAGTAGAACTCGACCTTAACGCGCTTGCCGTTGACCTGGCGCCCGCCGATCCGAAGGCCTACACGCATCCGTTCACCGTCACGCTCAACGAATATCTGGAGCCCGCCGCCGAGCTGATGGACTTCGTCTGTCTCGAGAACGACGCCAGCGGCCCGCAGTTCCTCGGAAAGTAAAAAGGCGGACCTGAAGGTCCGCCTCTACGTCCACCAACGACCCAACCACCAACCACCGGCGGTAGAAGTCGGCGCTATTTCAGGCAGCTGTTGAAGTAGGCGATCGTGTCGGCGACGATCTGCTTCTGGGCCGGGTCCGGGTCGTAGACGCCCTTCGCGTTGCGCGTCACGAAGACGAAGCCGTGCTCCGGGTGTTCGTACTGCTTCCACTCCACCTGCTTGCCGGCTTCCTTCGCCAGCTCGTAGGCCAGCCTGAACTGCGGCTCGTTGTCGTCGTTGATGCGGCCCATCACGAGCATCGGGGTCTTGATTCGGCCGATGCGCTCCTTCGCGACGGTCATGTTCGTGCGCGCGCGGGTGTCGGCGAGCTCGCGGTCCATCATCTCCTGCGTGATGTCCATCCGCGTTTCGGGCGGCCGTGGCGAACCGGGCGCCCTGGGACCGACGCCGAGGTATTCGCCCGCCGCCGGCTCGACGGCAATCATGCAGCGCAGCCCGTCGTACTCCGAGCCGATCTTGAACGCCATCTCGCCGCCGTGGCTCAATCCGAGATATCCGATTCGATCGGGGTTGATGAAGGGCAGCGTCTTCGCGAACTTCACAATGGCAATGGCATCGTCGTACTCGAGCGGCCCGCGGTTGAACAGCTGCCGTCCCTGACGCGACGTCTCCTTCAGCGCCGGGCCGTAGGAGTTGTTCACCTCGCCGCGGTAGCGCATCCACGCGACCGCGTAGCCCGCCTTGACGAG
>Ga0209438_1000149_pt1 | contig 19024 bp, 14 predicted proteins | sample GraSoi_2013_20cm_FD_185825 | JGI IMG/M metagenome (GOLD analysis project Ga0209438, IMG submission 185825) | Grasslands soil microbial communities from the Angelo Coastal Reserve, California, USA - Sample 9_17_2013_20cm (SPAdes) (version 2) | ecosystem: Environmental > Terrestrial > Soil >...
GGACTTCGTCGTCGCGCAGGGGAGCGAGGCGGGAGGGCACCGCGGCACGTTTGCGGGCCCCTTCGACCAGGCGGCGTTCGAGGCCGGCATGATCGGCACGCTCGCGCTGGTCCCGCAGATCGTGGACGCGGTGCGCGTGCCGGTCGTCGCCTCCGGCGGCATCATGGACGGCCGTGGCATCGCAGCGGTGCTGGCGCTTGGCGCCGCGGCCGCGCAGCTCGGCACGGCGTTCCTCACGACCGAGGAAGCCGGCGTCCCCGACGTCTACAAGCAGGCCATCCTCGACGCGCACGAGGACCAGACGCGCATCACGCGCGCGTTCTCGGGGCGCCCGGCGCGCGGGATAGTGAACCGGTTCATGCGCGAGGTCGAGGAGGTGTTGCCGTTTCCGCTGCAGAACGCGTTGACCCGCCCGCTGCGCGCCGCCGCGGCGAAGCAAGGGCGCGCCGAATTCCTGTCGCTCTGGGCGGGACAGGGCGTGCGGATGGCCCGCCGCATGAAGGCAGCCGACCTGGTCGCCACACTCGCCGAGGAGACCGACGCTGCTGTTCGACGGCTTCAGGCGCGCTGACATCACGACCGCCGGCGCGACGATCGCGGTCGTGCACGGCGGCGCGGGGCCGCCGCTCCTGCTGCTGCACGGCTACCCGCAGACGCACGTCATGTGGCACAAGGTCGCGCCGCTGCTGATGCGCGATTTCACGGTTGTCGCCACCGACCTGCGCGGCTACGGCGACAGCAGCAAGCCGGACAGCGGCCCCGACCACGCGGGCTATTCCAAGCGCGCGATGGCGCACGACCAGGTCGAGGTGATGTCGCGACTGGGCTTCGACACCTTCGTCGTCGCCGGGCACGACCGCGGCGGCCGCGTCGCGCATCGCATGGCGCTCGACCATCCGCGCCGCGTGAAGAAAATCGCGGTGCTCGACATCGTTCCCACGCACCGGCTGTACACGGACTCGACGCGCGCGTTCGCCACCGCGTACTTCTGGTGGTACTTCCTCGTTCAGCCGGCTCCGCTGCCGGAGACGCTCATCGGCAACAGCGTGGAGTTCTGGGTCAGCGAGAAGCTGGGGAAGGCGGCGGCCGGCGCCATCACCAGCGCCGCGTTCGCCGAGTACCTGCGCTGCTATCGGGATCCCGAAACGATTCACGCCAACTGCGAGGACTACCGCGCCGCCGCGTCAATCGACCTGGTGCACGACGAGGCGGACATGGCGCGCAAGGTCGCGTGTCCGCTGCTCGCGCTCTGGGGCGAGCAGGCGCCGATGCACCGCCTCTACGACGTCGCCGCCACCTGGCGCGAGCGCGCGACGGACGTCACCGGCAAGGCACTGCCGGGCACGCATTACTTTGTCGAGGAAATCCCGGATGTGATTGCCGCCGAGTTGAATCGCTTTTTTCAGGCTACAGCTCGTTGAGCACCGCGATCGCCATGTGATTCGCTTCCTCCGCTCCTCCTCGGTCATCGATCCGCAACTTAGCGTCGTCAGCACGACCGGTCAACGATCGCAGTTATTGCGTGTTGCAATTGTTGCCACCATGAGAACACTTTCATTTCCACGTGGCCGCTGACGCGCGGAGTCAATCGGCTGTTGCACTTCCGATTACTCGCAGCGACGCGCGATTGCGGAAGTGACCGCACAAGGCGTTCGGGCCTTATGATCGGGCAAAACGCGTCAATCGATGGAACGTCTGAACGACTGGCTTCAACAGCACCCCCTGCTTATCGCGATCGTCGGCGCCTGCGGGTCAGCGCTGTGCGGATTGGGCATTCGGTACGCGCCCAACGCGGCCGTTGTGATCGCGCTCCTTGTGTTGTTGGGGGCCTGCGCATCGGCGCCGGCGATAGCGACACGACTCAACAGACTTCACCAAGGGCGACGCGCGGCCGAAGATTGCCTCAAGCGGCTCCTTCACGCATGCGGCCACAGTTTCGGCTATCCGGAGCGGCATGTCCGAGTCAACATCATGCGTTTCTCTGCGGACCGTCGCCGGCGTAAGGTTCATCCCGCTACCGCGTTCAACATGGGCAACGATCCGGATTCGGATCTCGAGATCGATGCGACTGCGGGAGCCAGCGGACAGGCTGCCGTCAATCGCCGGCCGGCGTTCGCTGATCTGTCTTTGCAACTCCAACCCGGAGGACCGGAATGGGGCTTACGAAACCACGAGAAGGCGAAGGTTCGTCAGAGTCTACGAAGCATCTTGAGCGTCCCGGTATTCAATCCCTCCGATCCCGATGGGGAACTGTTCGCCACGTTACAGATCGACAGCGATTTGTCAGTCATCGAGATCGGCTTCGATCAAGAGCAGGCGTGGCGCAGAGCGGAGCGATTTGCGGACGTGGTATCGTTGCTTTTGGAGCCAGGGCGATGAATACCAGATGTCACGAGCCGGGTAGCCCCAAGGCACCGGTACCCAATGCCGTCGAAGTAAAGCCGGGCATTTTCGTCGCGAAGTCCTCAACCTCGGTTTTCGCGCCTACCACCAAGAAAAAGTAAGTCGTGTCTCAGGCGTTGCCTCTGCGGCTCGTCAGCGTTTGACGCGCGACTGTCACGACGTCCGCGCTCTGCTCAACCTCACTATCGCGGCCGCGCTCGGCTACTACCCTTAGCGCGTGATGGTCGGATCCGGGAAGGCGGACCTGAAGGTCCGCCTCTACGAGTACGAATTCAGGTCTCCGTGTCCCTGTGTCTCCGTGGCCCGTCGACTGGTTGTCAGTATCGGACGATCCCGTCATATTGGAGTGCGTGACGTCGGTGTTCGACGACTGGATCGATCGGTGGTCGCTCGTGGCCGACGGTCCTCCAATCCACACCGCGAGCAGCGATCTTCTGCCGGTCGTGCGCGGAGGCGTCCCGGCCATGTTGAAAATCGCCCGCACCGACGAGGAGCGCCGGGGCGCCGCGGTGATGGTCTGGTACGACGGCGATGGCGCGGTTCGAGTGCTGGAGACGAACGGGGCGGCGTTGTTGCTGGAGCGCCCGCACACTCTTCGCTCGCTCGCGGAGATGTCCGCGGGCGGGTCCGATGACGAGGCAACACGCATCCTGTGCGCAACCATCGAGCGGCTTCACGCGCCGAAACCTCGTGAGATCCCGCCGAATCTTGTCCCGCTCGACAGATGGTTCCGCGCGCTGACGTCGAGTCCGGACCCGTTACTCGCACGCGCGGCCGGTACGGCGCGAGCGCTCCTCGCCGAACCGCAGGACGTGGTGGTGCTGCACGGCGACATCCATCACGGCAACGTCCTGGACGGCGCCGGGCGCGGCTGGCTCGCCATCGATCCGAAGGGCCTGTACGGCGAGCGCGCGTTCGACTACGCGAACATCTTCTGCAACCCGGATCGCGCGACGGCGACCGCGCCCGGCCGCCTTGCGCGTCGAATAGACACCGTCTCGGAGGCCGCGCACCTCGATCGGGGACGTCTGCTGAAGTGGGTGGTGGCCTACGCGGGCCTGTCAGCCGCGTGGTGCCTGGAAGATGGCGAGGACGCGGCGCTGGCGCTCACCGTCATGCGGCTCGCGTGGTGATCCGGACCTGACGAGGCGGACCTAAAGGTCCGCCTCTACGAGTACGAATTGAGATCTCCGTGTCCCTGTGTCTCCGTGGCTCGTGATCAGCGTCGTCAGTGTTTGACGACCCCGTCATACTCCAGCATCTGCGTCGTCAAATCCTGCGGGTACGAGATCGTCACATCCGTGATCTTCCCGTCCGGGCCCATCACCGGCGTCAGCTTCGGCATCACGAAACCGGAATACGACGGCAGGTTCAGCTTGTCGACGCGCGCGACGACCTCGTCTCTCAGCTTCGGATCGAAGTGCACGCCGTAGGTGTCGAACAGCTTCGCGGCCCCGGCGTAGTCGCCCTCCGACTTGATGCGCTGGACCTCGGCGAGCAGCCGGCCCACGCCTTCGCGGAACGCCTTCGCGTCGACCATCGTCAGGTACGTCTTGCCGTCGCGCGTCCGCTGCTCGATGGCCTTCGTGTTCGCCATCAGCCACCGGACGATCATCTGCCGGTTGCGCATGTGGTCTTCGGCAATCGTGGTGCCCTCGCGCACGCGCCGCAGCTGCACGAGCGCGTTGCGCGTGTACCCCTCGTACTCCGCGAGGACCATGTCGTCGTGATCGGAGGCGGGAATGACGCCGATCTCGACGAGCTTCGGGTCCGCGATGTAGTAGAGGCCGACCAGGTCGGCGCGGCCTTCCTCGAGCGCGGAGAAATGCTCCTTGATGGCCTGCTGCGGCGTCCCCTTGAAGCCCGTGGCCTGCTGGCCGGACGCGTGCCCGATGACTTCGTGCATGTCGGTGTGCAGGTTTTCGGCGAACGAGCCGAATTTCGCGCCGCGCGCCGCCTCCTCGGGCGTCCACGAGAACTCGCCGCGCATCGTGCCCGGCGTCGACTTGTCGTACGCCTCGACGACGTTGGCCAGTGAGACCGACTTGCTGCCGTACTCCTCCCGGATGCGCTGGTCGTTCGGCAGGTTGATGCCGACCGGCGTCACCGGCCCCGAGTCGCCCGTCTCGACGATGACATCGATGGCGTTGGCGATGATCCCCTTGACGTTCGGCTTGTGGTACTTCGGGTCGGCCGGGGAGTGGTCCTCGAACCACTGCGCGTTGTCGGCGAGCTTCCTGATGATCTCCGTCTTCTCCGGGTTGACGGAGAAGACGAGGGCCTCCCAGCTCCCCTTGATGCCGCGCGGGTCGAGGTAGACCTCGATGAAGCCGTTGATGGTGTCCACCGCCGACGCCTTGTCCTCCACCCACGCGATGTCGAACTTCTCGCGGTCGCTCTGTTCGCCCGTGCGGTACCACTGGATGAGCGCGCGCAGCGCGTTCTGCATCGGCTCGGTCGCGAACGGAATCGCGTCCTGCAGGTGCTGGACGATGGCCGAGATCTCCTTCGCGTAGCGCCCGTCGATCTTGTAGACCTCCTCGGTCAGCCGGCCGTTTGCCTTCACGAGCCGCGAGTTCAACCCGTATTTCTCGGTGAAGCCTTTCAGGTCGTTCGTCGTGACGCCGCCCGCGTACAGGTTGTTCGCGCTCGCGGTCAGGATGTCCTTGCCCGGCGGCGGCGCCTTCGTCGTCACGCTCGCGTCGACGTTCGGGTCGAAGAACATCGGCTGGAGGCGCTGGAGCATCGCGTCGAGCGTTTCGCCGTTGCGCGTCGCGAACGCCGCGCCCGCGGCCTGCGCCGCCTTCGCCGCCGCGGCGAACGCCTCGGGCGTCGTCTTCAGCACGAACTTGCGCGCGGTGAGGTTGTTGTACGGGCCGTTGTTGATCCAGAAGTACTTCGTGTAGCGCTGGATCTCGGCGAACGCCGCCGGGTCGATCCCCTGCGGATGCGCGACGATCTGATCGAGGATGCCGCGCATCTCGAGCGCGGACGCGTGCTTCTGATCGATGTAGATGTCGCGGCCGGCGATCGCCGCCTGCGACAGGTGCCAGATCAGCGTCTTCTCCCGCAGCGGCAGCGCGGTGAAGCTGTCCGCGTACAGCTGCACGACGGCCGCGTCGTCCACGCGCTCGAGGAGGTACTTGCGCTGGCCGGGATCCGAGGTCCGGCTTGCGGGATCCGCGGCGGTCGATGCCGGCGCCGGCGCGGTTCGGCCGCAGGCGACGGCGAGGGACACGACGAGCAGGGCGGTGAGGAAGCGCTTCATGCTCATAGCTTAGATCCGGAGGGCACTGATACGATTCCCGCCACATGTACAAACCGCTGGCCTGGCTCGCCGCTGGCGCGGCGTTTCTCGCGCCGCCGCTGTTGCTGGCGTCCGATATCCTGCTCATCCTGTTCGTCTCGGAACCGGGCTTGATGCTGCAGGCGGTCGCGCTCGTCCTCTTCGTGCCGGCAATCGCCGGCGTGGCGGTGTTCGCGCGCGGGCGCGCGCCATGGCAGACGGCGGCCGGCGCCGCGCTGACGGCGCTCGGCGCGCTGGCGATGGTCATTCGGCCCAGCGTGCTCGCCGCGCCGACGCGCCCGCCCGCGGTGCTCTTCCCGCTGGGCCTGCTCGTCCTGTCTGCCGCGATGATTGGCTCGAAGGTGTCGAGGCGCGTGGCCGCGTTGATCGGTGCCGGCGCGCTGCTGTTCCCGCTCGCGCATCAAAGCGGCGTGCCCGCGGCCGTGATCATCGGCGACCTCCTCTTCCTGGTCGCACTCTGGTCCCTCGCGGCGCGCATGCTCCGTTTCGAGTCCCCAAGCGCGAGCCCCGAATCCCGAGGCTGACATGCATTACCTGCTTTTCTATGAGGTCGTCGACAACTACGCTGAGCAGCGCACGCCGTTCCGGAAGGATCACATCGCCCACGCGAAGGCCGCCGTCGCGCGCGGCGAGCTCGTGCTCGCCGGCGCGCTCGCCAACCCGGTGGACGGCACCGTGCTCCTGTTCAAGGGCGATTCCCCCGCGGCCGCAGAATCGTTCGCGAAGACGGATCCATACGTCACGAACGGCCTTGTCACGATGTGGCGCGTGCGCGAATGGACCACGGTGGTTGGCAAAGACGCAGAAGTTGCTCTTCCGCCGGGCGTTTAACTCGCACGCGTCGATCGGTTTGCGGTGCGACCGACTGCGAGCGGCGTGATCCGCGACAGAAGTAAAACGCCGCGGAGGCTTCAGAGATCGAGTCCGTCGCGCACCGAAAGCTGCATCTTCGCTCACGAGAACCGGACGTCGAGCCGACGCCAGCGTTTTTCCACGCCGTCGAGCCTGGAGGGCGCAGCGCAAACCGGTCGACGATTGCACTAGTACGCGGAAGGCGGACCTGAAGGTCCGCCTCTACGACCTCAAGCGGAAGGCGGACCTGAAGGTCCGCCGCTACGACAGACCTCAGGATGCCGACCATTCTTTCGCACGCAATCGTCGCCACGGCGGCGGCGCAATGGTGGCGCCGGATGCCGCCGCGGTTCTGGGTCTGGACCATCGGCTGCGCGATGCTGCCCGACGCCGACGTCATCTCGTTTGCCTTCGGCATCCGCTACGAGGACATGTTCGGCCACCGCGGCTTCACGCACTCCTTCTTCTTCGCGGTGCTCGTTGGCGGTGTCGCCGCCTTTCAGATGCGATCGGATCCCGGATCCCCAATCCCGGATCCCGGCCGACTCAGGCTCTTTGTCTGGTTCACCGCCGTCACCGCCTCCCACGGCCTGCTCGACGCCTTCACCAACGGCGGCCGCGGCATCGCGTTCTTCGCCCCCTTCAGCGACCACCGCTACTTCTTCCCGTGGCGGCCGATCCAGGTCTCGCCAATCGGCGTGGGCTTTTTCTCGCCGCGCGGGCTCCGCGTCCTCGCCAGCGAATCCGTCTGGATCTGGCTGCCCTCTGCGATAATGGCCACTTCCGCGCGCATTTCCACGTTCCTGAACGGTGAGCCGCGGTCCTGAATGGTGAGACGCAGCGCGTTTCGAGTCGTCGTGGCCCTGGCGATTGCCGCCTCGGGACACTACGCGTACGCGCAGCTGGGGGGCGGGACGCCGAAGCCGCAGCAGGACCTGTTCAAGACCGACCCGGAAGGCTTCACGCGCGCGCGGTTTCCACCTGCCGACTGGCCGGATCGCGACTTCACCATCTGCCGTCTCTGGTACACCAGCGTCCGCGCCGAACGTGACGGCAGCGGCTGGAAGACGGACTATCCGTACAGCGAGATCAACCTCCTGATCCGCCTCGGCGAGATGACGACAACCCCTATTAGCTACAACGCGGAGCAGAAGCGGCCCAATACGTGGGTGGTCAAGCTCTCGGATGCGAAGCTCTACGACTGTCCCTTCCTGATTGCCTCCGACGTGGGCACTATTGGCATCAAGGATGAAGAAGCATCAGCCCTGCGGGAGTACCTCCTGAAGGGGGGGTTCCTCTGGGTGGACGACTTCTGGGGGAGCGAAGCGTGGACCCAGTGGGAGCAGGAGATCGCCAAGGTACTCCCGCCGGAGGAGTACCCGATTGAGGACATTTCCGCCGCCGATTCCATCATGCGGGAGATGTTCGACCTGGAGAAGGTGCCGCAGATTACAAACGTGACCTTCTGGCTCAAGAACAACGGGAAAACGTCGGAGCGGGAACAAGACAGCGCCCAGGTGCACGTAAGGGCAATCCGGGATCAGCACCGCCGAATCATGGTCCTGATGACGCACAATACAGATGTCGGCGATTCTTTTGAACGGGAGCGGGAGGACAGCGAATATTCCCGCCTTTTTTCGCCTCCCGGCTACGCGTTGGGGATCAACGTCTTGTTGTATGCGATGACGCAGTGAAACTATGATCTCCGCCTCTATCCGGCTTAGAGCTTAGGGCTTCCGGCTTCAGGACTATCGTGCCTGGAGCCCGACGTCTGGGGCCCCGAGCCCAGGAGATGCCGGTGTTCGAACAACTGTTCCAGGCGCTCTTCTCCTACCGGCCGGTCGTCTTCCAGCAGGGCGACTTCCGCTTCGACATCACGACGGCGTCGTTCGTTGCCGCGGGGATTGCCGCGCTCATCATGGGCGCCGCCATCTTCACCTACCGCACCGTCGGCGTAAACGGCCGCACGCGCGACCGCATGGTCCTCACGGTGCTCCGCATGGCCGCGCTGGCGCTCGTCGTCTTCTGCCTGTTCCGGCCGACACTGGTCGTCAAGGCCGCCATCCCGCAGCAGAACGTTGTCGCCATCCTGATGGACGATTCGCGCAGCATGCAGATTGGCGACTGGACCAACAACCAGCCGCGCGCCGAGTTCCTGCGGCAGGAGATGGCCGCCAATAGCAGCCCGTTGCTGAAGTCGCTCTCCGACCGCTTCCTCGTGCGCACGTTCCGGTTCTCGAACACCTCGGCGCGCATCAATTCCGTCAAGGACCTGACCTTCGGCGGCTCGCAGACGAAGATCGGCGCGGCGCTCGACGGCGTGCGTGAGGAGCTGGCGGGCCTCCCGGTCGCCGGGATCGTCCTGGTCACCGACGGCGCCGACACGACCGAAGGCTCGCTCACCAACACGCTGTTGAACCTGAAGGCCGAGAAGCTGCCGGTCTTCACCGTCGGCGTCGGCAGCGCGAAGCTGCCGCGCGACATCCAGATCGATCGCGTCAGCACGCCGCGGACGGTGCTGAAGGGCGCCTCGCTCCTCGTCGACGCGGTCATCACGCAGTCCGGCTACTCGGGCCAGACCGTCACGCTCGACGTCGAGGACGACGGCCGCATCGTCGGCTCGCAGAAGGTGCAGTTCCCGGTGGACGGCAGCCCCGCGGCGGTACGTGTGCGCGCCACCGCGAGCACGCCGGGCCCGCGCGTCTTCACCTTCAAGGTGGCGCCGCAGCAGGGCGAGGTCGTCACGCAGAACAACCAGCGCGATTCGCTGGTGGAAGTGCGCGACGCCCGCGAGCGGATTCTCTACTTCGAAGGCGAGCCGCGGTCCGAGATGAAGTTCATCAACCGCGCCGTGGCCGACGACAAGAACCTGCAGATCGTCACGCTGCAGCGCACGGCCGACAACAAGTTCCTGCGCCTCGGCGTCGATCCGGCCAACGTGGACGAACTGCTCGGCGGCTTCCCGAAAACGCGCGACGAGCTGTTCGCGTTCAAGGGGCTGATCCTCGGCAGCATCGAGGCAGCGGCCTTCAGCGCCGACCAGCTGCAGATGATCGCGGACTTCGTCGATCGCCGCGGCGGCGGCCTGCTGATGCTCGGCGGCGCGCGCTCGTTCAGCGAAGGCGGCTACGGCGGCACGGCGGTCGCCGACGCGCTTCCGCTCCTCATCGATCCGAAGACGCGCGCGTCCGAGCCGACGACCTTCGCGCGCATCAAGGTGCTGCCGACGCGCGCCGGCCAGGCGCACGCGGTCACGCAGATTGCCGGGACGGAAGACGCGTCGGCCGCGCGCTGGCCCGAGCTGCCGCAGGTGACGACCATCAACGTCCCGCTGCCGATCAAGCCGGCGGCCACGGTGCTGATGAACGGCACCGACGAGCGGCTGCGCAACATGCCGGTGCTCATCTGGCAGCCGTACGGCCGCGGCAAGGGCATCGCGTTCATGGCGCAGGACTCGTGGGAGTGGCAGATGCACGCCAGCATCCCGCTCGAGGACCAGACGCACGAGAACTTCTGGCGGCAGATGCTGCGGTGGCTCGTCACCGACGTGCCCGCGCCGCTCGAGGCGACCACGACGACCGATCGGGTCGAGCCGGGCGAGGCGGTCACGATCGAGGCGTCGGTCGTCGATCCGACGTGGGTCGAGCTCAACGACGCGCACGTGATCGCGCGCGTCACGCGCCCCGGCGGCTCGACGCTCGACGTCCCGCTGCAGTGGACGGGCGAGCGCGACGGCCAGTATCGCGGCACGTTCGTGTCGACGGTGCCCGGCGCGTACGAGATCGCGGTTGACGGCGATCGCAACGGCAAGCCGGTCGGGACCAACGTCGCGTACGTGCGCGCGGGCGCGGGCGACAGCGAGTACTTCGACCCGACGATGCACGAGGCGCCGCTGCAGCGCATCGCCGAGGAAACGGGCGGACGGTTCTATACGACGACCAGCGTCGCGGGGCTGGCCGAGGACGTCAGCTACGCGGGGCGCGGTGTCACCTCGGTCGAGGAGCGCGAGCTCTGGAACATGCCGATCATCCTCATCATGCTCGTGGGCCTCGTCTGTGCCGAGTGGGGCTACCGTCGCGCCGTGGGGCTGTCGTAATGCTGCATGCGTTCCTCCTGATTCTCGTCGGCCTCGCGGGCGATCCCGAGCATGGCGAGCTGTTCCACAAGTGGGGCGGCGAGCTGGCCGACTCGGCCGGCCGGCTCGGCGTGCCCGCGGATCACGTCGCCTACCTCGTCGATCAGCAGGCCGAGGGCGAGGCGCGCGTCAGCGGCAAGGCGACCGTCGAGGAGATCGGCAGGACGTTCGATCGCTTCGCGAAGCTCGCGACCGCCGACGACGTCATGTACGTCGTGCTCATCGGGCACGGCAGCTACGACGGCAAGACCGCGAAGTTCAACCTGCCGGGGCCCGACATCTCGGCGGCCGACTTCAACACGCAGTTCAGGAAGCTCCCGACCAGGCAGATCGTCTTCGTCGACACGACGAGCGCCAGCGGCCCGTTCGTCAACGAGCTGTCCGGGCCCGGCCGCGTCGTCATCGCCGCGACGCGCAACGGCTCCGAGAACTTCTCGACGCTGTTCGGCGGCTACTTCGTCGACGCGCTGACCGGCGACGAGGCCGACGCCGACAAGAACCGCCGCGTGACGATGCTCGAGGCGTTCCAGTTCGCGAAGGCCGCGGTGCAGCGCGCGTACGACAAGGAAGGGCTGCTGTCCACCGAGCACGCGGTGCTCGACGACAACGGCGACAAGGCGGGCAGTGTCGATCCGTCGACGGCCGGCCCCGACGGCAAAGTCGCGGCGCTGCTGGCGATTGGATCCGCCGCGGACGCGGCGTCGCTGCCGACCGACCCGAAGCTGCGCGCGCTCGTGCTCGAGCAGCGCGACATGGAGCACCGCGTCGAGTCGCTGCGGCTGCTCAAGGAGAGCATGGACCCGGCGAAGTACCAGAGTGAGCTCGAGAAGCTCGTGACCGATCTTGCGCTGAAGACCCGCGAGATTAGAACCCTCGAAGGTGCCAAATGAGTGATCGCGTGACGATGAACCCGTATATCTCCAGCGACGTCGTCGATCTCGACTCGCCGGACGACATCAAGCTCGCGGACAGGATGAAGGCGGGCCGCGAGCAGATTCTTCGCGAGCTGCGCAAGGTCATCATCGGCCAGGAAGAGGTCATCAGCCAGGTCCTGAACACGCTCTTCGTGGGCGGCAACAGCCTGATCGTCGGGGCGCCGGGACTGGCGAAGACCCTGCTGGTCCACACGATGGCGCAGGTCCTCCACCTGAAGTTCTCGCGTATCCAGTTCACGCCCGACCTGATGCCGTCCGACATCACGGGCACCGACCTGGTGCAGGAAGACGCGGCGACCGGACGGCGGCAGATGGTGTTCGCGCCGGGCCCGATCTTCGCGAACATCGTGCTCGCGGACGAAATCAACCGCACGCCGCCCAAGACGCAGTCGGCGCTGCTCGAGGCGATGCAGGAGCACCGCGTCACCATCCAGGGGCGCACCTACAGCCTGGACGAGCCGTTCTACGTCTTCGCGACGCAGAACCCGATCGAGCTCGAAGGCACCTATCCGCTGCCCGAAGCGCAGCTCGATCGCTTCATGTACCACATCATCATCGAGCACCCGCCGTACGATGAGGAGATCGACGTCGTCCGGACGACGACCGCGATCCAGAACCCGCAGCTCGAACGTCCCGTGAGCGGCGACGACCTCATCAAGTTCAAGGAGCTGGTGCGCAAGGTGCCGGTCGCGGAGCCCGTGATGCGGCACGCGCTCGACATCGTCCGCGCGACCCGGCCGCGGGCGAAGGAGTCGCCGGACTTCATCAACAAGTGGGTGGCGTTCGGCGCGAGCGTCCGCGCGGCGCAGTACCTCGTGCTCGGCGGCAAGGCGCGCGCGCTCACGAGCGGGCGCTATCACGTCAGCTTCGACGACATCCGCGCGCTGTGCCACCCGGTGCTGCGGCACCGCATCATCACGAACTTCCACGCGCAGTCGGAGGGCGTGACCACCGATCAGATTACCGATCGGCTGCTCGAAACCGTTCCCATGCCCCGGTCGGGGATGTAGATGGGCGTTGTAGGGGCCGGTCGTAAGACCCGCCCCTGCACAGGACACATATGAGCGTCGCAGCCGGTCATTCGCAGAGCGCCATCCCGGGCGCGCGCTTCCTCGACCCCGTGGTCCTCTCACGGGTCGGGAACCTGGAGCTCGTGTCGCGCGCGGTCGTCGACGGCTTCATCAACGGGATGCACAAGGCGCCGTACTTCGGCGCCTCGGTGGACTTCGCCGAGCATCGCGGCTACGTGCCGGGCGACGACATCCGCCGCGTGGACTGGAAGCTGTGGGCGCGCACCGATCGCTACTACGTCAAGGAGTACGAGGCGGAGTCGAACTCGAACTTCGCCGTGCTGCTCGACATCTCGAAGTCGATGAACTTCGGCACCACCGGCATCACGAAGCTCGACTACGCGCGCATCCTCACGGCGTGTCTCACCAACCTCGTGCATCACCAGCGTGACCGCGTGGGGCTGGTGACGTTCGACAACGACGTGGTGGACTTCGTTCCCTCGTCGGCCAAGCACATGGACGTGGTGCTCCACACGCTCGACAAGGTGGTGGCCGGGCGGCCAAGCAGCCTCAAGCCGCCCTTCCAGAAGATGGCGGAGCACTTCGGGCGGCGCGGCATGCTGGTCATCGTGTCGGACCTCTACGAGGAGCCCGACGCGGTGCTCGACGCGATTGCCCCGCTGCGCTTCCGCGGCAACGACCTGATCGTGTTTCACGTGCTCGACAAGGCGGAGCTGGAATTCGGCTTCACCGACGCGTCCGCGTTCGAGGACATCGAATCCGGCGAGCAGATGCCGGTCGTCCCCGACGCGTTCCGCAAGGAATATCAGTCGCTGGTGCGCGCGCACCTCGACGCGCTGCAGCAGCGCTTCTCGGCGAACCGGATCGATTACACCGTCCTCGACACGTCGAAGCCGCTCGACCATGCCCTGTATCGATATCTCTCGAGCAGAGCGAGAATGATGAAGATCAGGTAAACCATGGCATTCTTAGCGCCCCTCTTTTTCGTCGGCCTGGCCGCTCTCGCGATACCGGTCCTGATCCACCTGACCCAGCGCGAGAAGAAGATGGTCCAGCAGTTTCCGTCGCTGATGTTCGTGCGCCGGATTCCGTACCAGACCGTCCGGCGCCGGAAGATTCGCGACCTGTTGCTGCTCTGCGTGCGCCTGGCGGCGCTGATGCTGATCGTCGGCGCGTTCGCGCGCCCCTTCCTGTGGCGGCCCGACGCCTCGACCGCCATCGGTCCCGGCGCGCGTGAAGTGGTGGTGCTGCTCGACCAGAGCTACAGCATGGCCTACGGCGATCGCTGGGACCGCGCGAAGGCCGCGGCGCGCGACGCCATCAACAGGCTCGGCGCCTCCGATCGCGCCTCCGTCGTCCTCTTCTCGTCGGGCGCGGACATCGCGCTGCGGTCGACGGCCGAGAAGGATCGGCTGATCGCGTCGTTCGACACGACGACGCCGACGCCGGCAGCGACGCGCTTCGGCCCGGCGCTGAAGGTCGCCGGCAGCATCCTCGCGGAATCGCCGCTGCCGCGCAGGGAAGCGATTCTCATCAGCGACTTCCAGCGCACCGGCTGGCGCGGCGAAGAAGGGTCGAGGCTCCCGACGGGCAGCACGCTGACGCCGGTCGCCATCGGCGGCCCGGTCGACAAGCCGAACGCGACGGTGACGACGGTGTCGCTCGCGCGGTCGACCTTCTCCGAGCAGGAGCGCGTGGTTGTCACGGCGTCGGTCGCCAACCGCACGGTGTCGGCGATTACCGGCGACTCGCTGACGCTCGAGATCGGCGGACGCGCCATCCAGACCGAACCGCTCAACGTGCAGCCCGAGGGCTCCGCGTCGGTCACGTTCGCGCCGTTCACGCTCGCCTCGCGCAACGTCCGCGTCACCGTGCGCGCCGGCGCCGACGCGCTCGCCACCGACAACGTCTTCAACCTCGTCGTCTCGCCCTCGGCGCCGGTCCGCATCGTCGTCGTGGACACCGGCACGAAGACGGGCGCGGGCCTCTACCTGACGCGGGCGCTCGCGATTGGCGACGCGCCGAAGTTCGAGATCACCAATCGCCTGCCGTCGGCGGTGTCCGACGAGGACCTGCGGCGCGCCTCGGTGGTGCTGCTCAACGACGTGGACGTGAACGCCGCGCTCGGCCGCCGGCTCCAGCGGTTCGTGCAGGACGGCGGCGGGCTGTTCGTGGCCGCCGGGCCGCGCGCGACGTGGCCGCAGGAGGCCGACCTGCTCCCCGCGTCGCTGTCGCAGCCGATCGATCGGTCGCGCGGAGAATCCGCCCGTGTCGGCGCGCTCGAGTACGGCCATCCGGTCTTCGAGGTGTTCCGCGCGCCGCGCAGCGGAGACTTCTCGAGCGCCCGGTTCTACGCGTACCGCTCCGTGACGGCCGTGCCGAACACGCAGGTGCTCGCGCGGTTCGACGCGGGCACGCCGGCGCTCATCGAGCGCAAGGTCGGCAGCGGCCACGTGATGCTGTGGGCGTCCACGCTCGATCTGTCGTGGAGCGACCTGCCGCTCAAGCCGGTCTTCCTGCCGTTCCTCCATCGCTCGATGGTCCACCTGGCGAACTACTCCGAGCCGACGCCGTGGCTGACGATCGGCCAGGTGTTCGACCCGGACGCGTCGAGCGCGAAGGCGCAGGCCACCGGGCGGCTGGCGCTGACGCCGTCGGGCAAGCGGCTGCCGCTCGAGGACGAAGGCTCGCAGGCGCAGGTGCTCGAGCTGACGGAGCAGGGCTTCTACGAGATTCGCGGCCAGAAGGCGAACTCCGACGTGACCGTCGTGGCGAGCAACGTCGACCCGGCGGAGTCGGATTTGACCGCGCTCGATCCGGCGGAGGTCGTCACGGCGGCGACCACCGGCGCGGCGCAGAACGGCCAGCAGGTCGCGTCCGACATACCGCTGACACCCGAGGCTCAGGAGCGCTCGCAACGCCTGTGGTGGTACCTGCTGGCGACGGGAATCCTGCTGCTGGGCGTCGACACGCTCTTCTCGAATTGGCTGTCGAGAACATGAGATAGCGGCGTATTCTGAGGTGGCGGGTCCAGAAGGACCCGCCCGACACGTAGGTAGGCCGTGTCCTGTCGGACCCGGCAACGAGGGACCACATGCTCGACTTTCTGCGACACGCATCCACCCCTCCGGCGGACCTGCTCGGCATCATCCGGTACGTGCGTGCGCGGTGGCGCGCGCGCCTCGCCGTGAAGGGCGCGGTCCGCGCCTTCGTCATGAACGTCGCGGTCTTCTTCGCGCTGGCGTACCTGATGGAGTGGTCGCGCTTCACGCCGGCCTCCATCCTGTTCGCGCGGCTCGTGCTGGCGGCGTCGATCGTCGGCTCGCTCTACTTCTTCCTCGTCAAGCCGCTGCGGCGGCGGGTGACCGACGACCAGGTGGCGCTCTATCTCGAGGAGAAGGAGCCGTCGCTGCAGACGATGCTCGTCAGCGCGGTGGAATCGAGCCGCGAGGGGCGGCACTGGGAGTCGAGCGCGCTCGTCGAGAAGCTCGTCGCGCAGGCGATTGAGAAGTGCTGCGAGGCCGATGCGCCGCGCCGTGCGGAGCACGGTCCGCTGCGCACCAACGGCGCGGTGTTCGCCGGCGTTGTCACCGCCGCGATCCTCGCGGTGCTGCTCGGGCCGGCGTTCTTCCGCGACGCGCTGTCGGCCGTGCTGATCCTGTCGCAAAGCATCGAGGCGGCCGCGCCCTACAAGATCGCGGTGACGCCCGGCAACATCTCGGTGCCGAAAGGCGCGGACCAGACGATCACGGCGCGGCTCACCGGGTTCAACGCGCAGGAGGCCGCGCTGATGGTCAAGCGGCCGGCGGCCCCGACCTACGAGAAGCTGCCGCTCGTGCGCAACGACAAGGGCGACTTCGAGGGGATCCTCTTCGGCGTGAAGGGCACGACGGAATACTTCGTCGAGGCCGAAGGCGTCGGCTCCACGCACTACACGCTGAAGGTCGTGGACGTGCCGTACGTGGACAAGCTCGGGCTCGAATACAAGTTCCCGGCGTACACGGGCCTCGAGCCGGAGAAGATCGAGGACGGCGGCGACATCGCCGTGATTCGCGGCACCGAGGTGAAGGTCATCATCACGCCGACGATGAAGACCAACGGCGGGCGGATTGCGCTCGACAAGCAGGCGGTGCCGCTGACGGTCGAGGCCGACGGCACGCTCACCGCGTCGTTCAAGGCCGACAAGGACGGCTCGTATCACGTGGAGCTCGACGCGCCCAACGGCGAGCGCGTCGCGGCGTCGCCGCAGTACACGATCGACGTCCTCACCGACCGGCAGCCGACGGTCACCTTCGCGCGCCCGGGCCGCGACACGTCTGCCTCCTCGATCGAAGAGGTGTACGTCGAGGCGGCGGCCGATGACGATTACGGCGTGAAGAACCTCGAGCTGGTCTACTCGGTCAACGGCGGTCCGGAGAAGTCGGTGCCGCTCTACAACGGCAGCAAGCGCCTGCCGTCGGTGAGCGCCGGCCACACGTTCTATCTCGAGGAGCTCGGCGTGAAGTCGGGCGACTCGGTGTCCTACTACGCGCGCGCGACCGACAACGACGCGGTCGACGGCGGACAGAAGGCGAGCAGCGACCTCTACTTCGTGCGTGTCCGGCCGTTCGACCAGCGGTTCCGCCAGGCGCAGTCGCAGGGCGGCGGCGGGGGCGGGGGCGGCGGCGGGCAGAACCAGGTGGACGCGCTCTCGGAACAGCAGCGGCAGATCATCTCCGCGACCTTCAACGTGCAGCGCGACAAGCGCACCGCGTCGGGGGACAAGTTCCGGCAGAACTCCACGGTCGTCGGCCTCTCGCAGCAGAAGCTGCGCGAGCAGGTCGAGGGGCTGCTGACGCGCATGAACAGCGAGTTCATCCAGCAGGATCCGAAGTTCAAGTCGATTGCGGATCTGCTGCCGCAGGCGGTGACCGCGATGAAGGAGGCGGAGGGCAAACTGAGCGCGACGGCGCCCGACCAGGCGCTCGGCCCGGAGAACAAGGCGCTCACGCTCCTGCAGAAGGCCGAAGAGGAATACGAGACGCAGGTCAGCGTGCAGCAGGGCGGCGGCGGTGGCGGCGGCGGGCAGTCGTCGCAGCAGCGCGAGCTCGCCGACATCTTCGAGCAGGAGCTCGACAAGATGGCGAGCCGCTACGAGACCGCCGACCGCGCGATGCAGGCCAACGGCGATCGCCAGGTGGACGAGCTGCTCGAGAAGCTGAAGGAGCTGGCGCGCCGGCAGGAGCAGGAAGCCGAGCGCGAGCGGCGCCTCCAGCAGGGCAGCGCCTCGTCGACGCCCAGCGGCGGCGCACAGCAGCGGGCGCTGGCGGACCAGGCCGAGGAGGCCGCGCGCCGTCTCGAGCGTCTCGCGCGCGAAGAGAACCGTCCCGAGCTGCTCGACTCCGCGCGCCAGATGCGCGAGGCGGCCGACGCGATGCGGCGTGCCGCGGCGGGCGGCAACGCCACCTCCGCGTCGCAGGCGCAGCAGGCGCTCGACCGGCTGAAGGAGACGCAGCGCAAGCTCGAACGGTCGCTGAGCGACCGCGCGGACCGCGACATCAAGGACGCGCAGCAGCGCGCCGAGGAGCTCGCGCGCGAGCAGCAGGAGATCGCCAACGGCGTCAACGGCCTTGCGGCCAACGGCCAGCAGCGGCGCGAGCAGGCGCAGCGCATCAACGAGAAGAAGGACGACCTCGAGCAGAAGCTCGGGCAGCTCGAAGGCGATCTCGACGGGGCGGCGCGTGATGCCGCGCAGCAGGAACGGAATGCGTCGCGCAAGCTGTCCGAAGCGGCCGGCGCGATTCGCGACAACCGGCTCCGCGACAAGATCCGCTACTCGGAGGCGCTCGTGAACCGCGGCTACGGCCAGGAGACGCTGCGCGCGACCGAGAGCGACATCGCCGGCGGCATCGATCAGCTGAAGAAGCGGCTGGATGAAGCCGCCTCCGCGCTCGGCCAGGGGCAGCAGCAGCAGAACGCCGGGTCGAAGGCGGAACAGGCGCTCGACCGTACGCAGCGGCTCGCGCGCGGCCTCGAGTCGCTGCAGGAGCGGACGCGCGAGCGCGCGCAGCAGAACGCTCGCAATCAGCAGGGGCGCGATCAGCAGGGGCAGCAGGGCCAGCAGGGACAGCGCGGTCAGCAGGGCCAGCAGGGCCAGGAAGGCCAGCAGGGTCAACAGGGCCAACAGGGACAGCAGGGCCAACAGGGCCAGCAGGGACAGCAAGGCCAACAGGGCCAACAGGGACAGCAAGGCCAAGGCGGCCAGCAGGGTCAGGGCGGCCAGCAGGCTGGCGGACAGCAGGGCGGCGGTCAGCAGGGTGGCCAGCAGGCTGGCGGCGCCGCCGGCGGCTTTGGCAACCAGTACGGCGGCAACAACTACGGC
>Ga0209438_1000150_pt1 | contig 19004 bp, 23 predicted proteins | sample GraSoi_2013_20cm_FD_185825 | JGI IMG/M metagenome (GOLD analysis project Ga0209438, IMG submission 185825) | Grasslands soil microbial communities from the Angelo Coastal Reserve, California, USA - Sample 9_17_2013_20cm (SPAdes) (version 2) | ecosystem: Environmental > Terrestrial > Soil >...
CGAGACGCTGCTTTTCCAATTGATGTTGCTGCGACAACCTGCGGACCACAAGAAACAGCAGCGTGCTGATCGCGAGCACCGAAAGTCCGGCCACCGCGATCAGAAACCTGATTTGCTCCCGCCAATCGGCCAGCGCCGACGCTACGGTAGTGGTCGCGACGACCGAAATCGGAAAATTGCGCAATGTGCGGGCCGAGGCCAGTCGGTCCTGGCCGTCGATCGGGCTGATGATGCGGACCGTCCCGTGGTCCGATTTCGCCAGGACTTGCTGATGGACCGGACCGGCTTTGAAATTTTGCCCGATCATCGCATCGACGTGCGGATAACGCGCCAGCAGCGTGCCGTCACGATGGTACATTGAAATCGCCGCGCCTTCTCCAAGCGCCAGGCTGGCGAAGAATTTTTCGAAGTTGGCCGCCTCGATGCCCCTTCCGACGGCGCCGAGGAATTCCCCGGTCGGTCCGGTCATCCTGCGGGCGATCACCGTGGTCCAGAGGCCGGTGATCCGGCTGTACACCGGCTCGATCAGCATGTCAGGTGATCGCGGGTCCGACTTGAACACCTTGAAATAGGACCGATCCGCGACGCGGACTTCCGGTACAGGCCATGATGCGGATGCGTTGATCAGCACTCCGTCCGCATCGAAAATGTTGACGCCGCCGACATACGACAATGCGCCCAGCTTGGCCTTGAGCATCAGATGGATATCCTGGCCGGACATCCGACGCTTGTAATCCTCGCGCGAGGCGATCCCGCTCGATCGCATATACGCAATGAGGTCCTTTTGAATGACCTCGAAGTCTTCGAGCTGTTGATCGAAATGACGGGCCAGCAACAGCACGGTATTTTCCAGCTCGCGTTCGCTTGAGTTCAGCGCGCGCTCGCGGAAATTGCCGGTTATGATCGCGGTGCCGATCGTGATCGCCGCAATCAGGAATACGCCGCCAAGGATAAGCCAGCGGATCGGACCGCCGCGAATGGAATGTTTGAGGATGAAGGAGGCGGTCTCTTTTACCGTCATTGGTCTTGATCGCTGCCAAGCGTGATTACCGGAAGTAGTTTCTCGCGCCTCCGGCCCGCAGCAATGGTACGGCGCCGATATGGAGGTGACGTTAGGAATCTGGGTTAATGAAGGATTAACCAGCGCCGGGCCGCGGCAATGCGAGGCATGCTGCAACTATCTTAGCCGCCTTGTTTGTTCGCGGATGCCCCCTTCGACGTCGCCGCCACGATTGCCGCGGCGACGATGTTGGCGCCGGCGCCTGTCAGGATTGCCAGCGTGTAACTGTGGTTCAAGTCGAAGGCGAAGCCTGCGGCGGTCGGGCCGATCAGGGTGCCGAACGCCACACTGGTGTAGAGGATGCCGATGATGCCGCTGACATTGCGGCCGCCGAAAAGGTCCATCACCACGGCCGGAAGCACCGCGACCCATCCGCCGTAGAACACCCCAAAGACGAACGCGAAGGCGGCCAGCGACCAGAACTTCGCCGAGATCGCCCAAATCGCCAATGCGAGCGCCATGCCTATGAACATCAACAGCAGGGAAAGCTGGCGGCCCATTCGATCCGCAAGGCCGCCGAGGAAGAAGCGTCCGGCGGTGGAGCCGACCCCGATCACGCCGAGCAGCAGAACGGCCGACGAGGGCGCAACGCCGTGATCGCCGGCATAGGGTACGAGATGAACGAACGGCACGAATACGCCGAACGAGCAGATCAGGCAGGCCGCGTACAGGCTGATGAAGCGGCGTGACCGGATCGCTTCGGTCACGGAAGCGCCTTGCCGCGCCGGCTGCGTGCCGGATTGCAGCGGATCGCCGTCGGGGCCGAGGCCGCGGTCGCGTGGATCGTTCTCGATCAATAGCGCCAGTCCGCCTCCGACCACGGCGGCGAGGCCGCCGAGCGCGAGATAGGCGCCGCGCCATCCCAAGGTCTCGATGAAGAAAGAGGCCAGCGGCGGCATCACCAGCGTGCCGACGCCTATGCCGCTCACGGCCAGCCCGGAAGCAAAACCGCGGCGCCGCACGAACCATCGCTGCACCGCGCCGATGGCCGGAACATAGGCGCAACCGACACCAAGTCCGACGCCCAATCCGTAAGCCGCGTAGACCTCGGGCAGACTGCGCGCAAAACCTGCGGCGGCAAGGCCAAGCCCGGTCAGGATCATGCCGGCGACGGCGAGGCGGCGCGAGCCGAAGCGATCGGCGAGCGGGCCGCTGACGATCCCGAGGCCGAAATAGAGAAAGCCGGCGAGCGAGAACACCAGCGACACCGAGCCGCGCGAGGCCCCGAAATCCCGCTGCAGCGATTCGACGAAGGCTGAGAACGTGTAGGCGCAGCCGAAGCCGACAAAGGTCACGGCGAACGCGGCCGATACGACGAACCAGCCATGGAAGATGCGGGGATTGGGCAATGCTGCCTCGCTGCTCATGACGGCCTCCGTGAAATCTGGGGTAGGTTGGACACCGGTAAAAAGGCTATACAAGTGTCGCTTGCTGTCAACCGGTAAAAATGCTTTACTGGTGTTCCAATGTCCAAAGACTCCAGAAAATTCAAGGTTCCCGATGAGCTGGCAAATCTCTATGATTTCGCCAATTCGCTCGATGTCAGGCATTTCACGCATCATGGCGTGCAGCATCTGCAAAGCGATGAACTGAAAGGCCCGCGCGAGCTCGGCGCGTGGATGTCACAACGCGGGTTGTTGTGGTCGGGCGCCAAAATCACCCCCGCGATGTTCGATACCGCGCTGCAGCTTCGATCGAGCGTTCGCGCCTATCTGGAAATCGATCCGGCTGAACGCCGCAAGGCCGGCGACTCCGTTCGGTCCCTCAACAAGGCGATGAGGCTGTTCCCGCTGGTGGCGGAAGCGCGCAATGACGGCGTCATGGCGCTGCGGGCCGGGCGTGACGATGCCCTGGCCGGGCTGTCGGTCGTCGTCGCCGAAATGTATGACGGTTCGGTCAGGAGGACTCTGGACCGTCTGAAAATGTGTGCCGCCGAAGAGTGCCGACGGGTGTTTTTCGATCGGTCGAAGCCGGCGACGCGGCGATGGTGCATGTCCACGCTGTGCGGGAACCGGACCAAGACCCGAGCCTATCGCGAGCGACAACGCGAGGCCGGCTGAGCTTCGATGCACGAGACTCAACACCAAGTTCACTTCGGTCAATCACTGGCCGACGCGTTCTTCCCTGTCGTCCGATCGACCCACCGTGAAGGCAAGCCGTAGCCCGTCCTCAGGCGCGATAGTGCCCGGACTTGCCGCCCTTTTTCTCAACGAGATGAATGCTTTCGAGGCGGACGCCGCGCTCGACCGCCTTGATCATATCGTAGATCGTGAGGCACGCGACCGACACCGCGGTCAGCGCCTCCATCTCGACACCGGTCCGGCCGGTGACCTTGACGGTGGCGCGGACAATGCAGCCGGGCAGCTTGTTGTCGGGCGTAATGTCCAGCGTGACTTTCGACAGCGCCAACGGATGGCATAGCGGGATCAGATCCGACGTGCGCTTGGCCGCCATGATGCCGGCGATGCGGGCGGTGCCCAGCACGTCGCCCTTCTTGGCGTTGCCGCTCACAATAAGTTCAAGCGTCGCCTTGCTCATGACGACGCGGCCTTCGGCCACCGCCGTGCGTTCGGTGGCGGGCTTGGCCGACACGTCGACCATCCGCGCTTCACCGCTGGCGTCGATATGGGTGAGGGCGGAACTGTCTTTAGAAGATTTGCGCGCCATGCGTCAGCGCGTCCCCGCCGCGCTGATGGCGTCGCCGCGCGCCAGCAACGCGCGGGTCGCGGCCGCCACATCGGCTTGCCGCATCAGGCTTTCGCCGACCAGGAACGTCGACATCCCGACCCGCGCAAGCCGCGCCAGATCGGCCGGTGCGAAGATGCCACTTTCGCCGACCATCAGCCGATCCCGGGGGATCAGCGGCGCCAGCGCCTCGCTGGTCGCAAGCGTGGTCTCGAAGGTGCGAAGGTTTCGATTGTTGACGCCGATCATCGGCGAGCGAAGTTTTAGAGCACGATCGAGCTCAGCGCGTTCATGGATTTCGATCAGCACATCCATGCCATGCGCCAGCGCTGCGTCCTCGATATCCTTCGCCGCGGCGTCGTCGAGCGCTGCCATGATGATCAGGATGCAGTCGGCGCCGTGGGCGCGCGCCTCGACCACCTGGTAGGTGTCGTACATGAAATCCTTGCGCAGCACCGGCAGGCCGGTGGCCGCGCGGGCGGCCGCCATGAAATCGAGATGGCCCTGAAACGACGGCGTGTCGGTCAGCACCGAAAGACACGCAGCGCCGCCGGCTTCATAGGCGCGTGCAAGTGCCGGCGGGTCGAAGTCGGCGCGGATCAGGCCCTTCGAGGGCGAAGCCTTCTTTACTTCAGCGATCAGCGCGTATTCGCCGTGGGCCAGCTTTGCGCGGATCGCCCGGACAAAACCGCGCGGCGCGGGGGCTGCCTTCGCCAGCGCTTCGACGCTGGCAAGCGGGTGCGCGCGCTTGGCGGCGGCGATCTCCTCGCGCTTGTAGGCTTCGATCTTGGTCAGGATATCGGACATGACAGCTTCCTGCGCTCAGCCGTTGGAGACCGCGATCAGATGCTTCAGCCGTGCCGCCGCCGCGCCGCTGTCGAGCGATTTTGTGCCGATCGCCACGCCTTCCTTCAAATCCCTGGCGCGGCCGGACACGATCAGCGTCGCCGCGGCGTTCAGCAAGGCGACATCCCGAAAAGGGCTCGGCGTTCCATCGAGCACGCTTTGCAGCGCGATCGCGTTGGCATGGGCATCGGCGCCCTTGAGCGCGTCGCCGCCGACGCGCGTCAGACCGGCTTCCTCCGGTGTCACCTCGAAGGTACGGATATTGCCGTTCTCGAGTGCCGCGACGAAGGTCGGGCCGGTGAGGGTGATTTCATCGAGACCGTCGGAGCCGTGCACCACCCAGACGGATTCGGCGCCGAGGTTCTTGAGCACCTGCGCCAGCGGCTGCACCCATTGCCGGGAAAATACGCCGACCATTTGTCGTTTGACGCCGGCCGGATTGGACAGCGGGCCCAAGAGATTGAAGATCGTGCGGGTGGCCAGTTCGACACGGGTCGGTCCGACATTTTTCATGGCCGGATGGTGCGACGGCGCGAACATGAAGCCGATCCCGGCCTCGGTGATGCAGCGGCCGACATGCTCGGGCGTGATGTCGATTCTAACCCCGAGCGAAGACAGTACATCGGCCGCGCCCGAGCGCGACGACAGCGCGCGATTGCCGTGCTTGGCGACAGGTACGCCCGAGCCCGCGACAATGAACGCGGCGCAGGTCGAAACGTTGACCGAGCCGGAACCATCGCCGCCGGTGCCAACCACGTCGACCGCATCGATCGGAGCCTTGACGCGCAGCATCTTGGCCCGCATGGCGGTGACCGCGCCGGTGATTTCATCGACGGTTTCGCCGCGGACACGCAATGCCATCAGCAATCCGCCCATCTGCGAGGGCGTGGCCTCGCCGGACATCATGCTGTCGAAGGCGGAAGCGGCTTCGTCGCGCGACAATGTCGCGCCAGTGGCGACTTTTCCGATGATAGATTTGAGGTCGTCCATCGCCTGCTTTCGGGGCTACTCAGTTATTGTTGGCACCGGTGACTTGCGCGAAGACGGCCTGATTAATTGATGTGCCGATGTCAGTTTCCAGCTTCGTGACGTATTGCGCGACCAGTTCATCGGTCAGTCCGCGCTGAAGGGTCTCTTTCAGCTTCTTCATCTCGTCCGACGCGAGGTCGACCGGCGGCACACTGACGTCGGTCACGCGAAAGACGATCCATTCGTTGGTGCCGGCGCCGGCGGCTTGCCCAACGCCATCCTTGGCGGTGCGGAACGCTGCCGTGACCGCGGCGGCGGGCACGCCGGGCAGGGCGGCGTCGCGCCTGAAGCCAGCAGCGGTTTCGACCTTCAAGCCGGCATTGGCCGCCTCGTCCGCGAGCTTGCCACCCTGTTCGAGTTTTTGAACCATCTCGGTCGCCTTGGCGCGCAGGCGGCTGGCGATCTGGTCGTCGCGCCATCGCGCCTCGACCTGGTCCTTGACCTCGTCAAGGCCCCGTTCGCGCGACGGCGTGATGCCGAGAACGTCATACCAGACATAGCCATTGTTGAACGCGATCGGATCGTTGTCGACACCCACATCGCTGCCAAAGGCCTGCGAGACGACATCGAGACCGCGGGGAATGTTGGGCACCAACTGCCCGTTGGGGAGACGGCCGGAGCGATCGACCGCGTCGATGGTGACGGCGGCAAGCCCAAGCTTCTGTGCGGCCTCGATGACGCTGGCGCCACCGCCACGCTCGTCTTCCATCTTGTCGCGCAGATCGGCGACCGATTTGCGCGCGCGTTCCATCGCAATTTCCTTCTTCAGATTCGAAGCGACGCTTTCATATGAGGGCTCGACGCCCGGTTCGATCTTGTCGATCTTGACCACGGCCACGCCGAACCTGCCTTGCACCGGCTGGCTGATCTCGCCGGATGGCAGCGAAAAGGCCGCGTCCGCGATCGCGGTATCGATGATGGCGGATTTCGCGATCATGCCGAGGTCGACGTCGGAAGCGCTCAGCCCGCGCTCCTTGGCCAGATCCTCGAATGACAATCCGGACGTGAGGCGAGTACGCGCCGCCGCAGCCTCTTCGGTGTTCGGAAAGACGATCTGCGACACCTGGCGCCGTTCCGGCGTGCCAAGTTTGTCGCGCCGTTGTTCGAACATCTTCTTGGCATCCTCGTCGGAGACGGTGGCCCACTTTCCGACCTCTTCAGGATTGATCACGACAAAAGATATCTTGCGATATTCGGGCGCGCGGAACTGGGCCTTGTGATCGTCGAAATAGCCGGCAAGCGTCTCCGGCGACGGCGGATCGATGGTTCCGGCATGTGCTGCGTCTAGTTTGACGTATTCGAATCCGCGCTGTTCGTCTTGAAAGCGGCTGAGGGCCTCGATCAGGACTTTCGGCGGTTCAAGACCGGCCGAGATCGTGCCGGCGATCTGACGCCGCAGCGACACGCGCCGCTGGTCGGCGATATAGCGCGGTTCGGTGAAGCCGAATTGCCGGATCGTGGCCTGGAAGCGCCCGGGATCGAATGCGCCGGTCACGCCCTTGAAATTGGGATCGCTGAAGATCATGCGCATGATCTCGGCGTCGGATTGTCCGAGCCCCAACCGTCGCGCTTCTTCGTCCAAGGCGGCTTCGGCGATGGTTTGCTGCAGCAACTGGCGGTCGAGGCCGAAGGCGCGGGCCTGATCCATCGTCAAGGGGCGGCCGAACTGACGGCCGATCTGCTGCAGCTTCTCGGTATAGAGCTGGCGGAATTGTTCGGCCGAAATCTCGGTCCGGCCGACCCTGGCCAGCGTCGATTGTCCGAAACCCTTGAAGATATCGGCAATGCCCCAGACACCGAAGCTGATGATCAATACGCCCATCACCGTGGCCATGATGATCTTGCCGAGCCAGTTTGATGAGGCTTTCCGCATTCCTCGAAGCATAGGTCCAACTTGTTTTGCAGGAGGGAACCGGGTCGCGCCCAAGGGGAATTCGGTTTCGAATTCCGCGACAGGGCGTCACCGAGTTGAGAACGCATCATAAAGTGGCAGCCGCCCGCTCGCAACCTTGGCGGGGAGCCTCAAGCAGGGACGAAGTGACGCCGTTAACGGCTGGCGCGCCGCAAAACCGGTATCTGGAACTGGCGCGCCAGCTCTGCTAGCGCATATCGACCGAAACTTTCTCGAAACTTTCTCGAAACTTCCTTGGGGAATCCTGCCATGACCGACGCCATCCGGCCGCTGATTGCCGGTAACTGGAAAATGAACGGCCTCAAGGCCTCCTCGGCCGAATTCGAGGCCATGCTTGCCGGTGCCCCGGGTGTCGCCGCCAAGGCCGACCTGCTGGTTTGCCCGCCCGCGACGCTGATTGCCGCCTTCGCTGAAAAAGCACGCGGCTCGAAGACCTTCGCGATCGGTGCGCAGGATTGCCACCCCAAGGCGTCGGGGGCCCATACCGGCGATCTTTCAGCCGAAATGCTGGCAGATGCCGGCGCCAGTGCCATCATTATCGGTCACTCCGAGCGGCGGGCCGACCACGGCGAGAGCGACGCGCTGGTGCGGCAGAAGACTGAAGCGGTTTGGCGTGCCGGCTTCATCGCCATCGTTTGCATCGGCCAGCTCGACCTCTCGCTGCCGGATCAGGCCAGGGCCGACAATCTGGTGGTGGCCTACGAGCCGGTCTGGGCGATCGGCACCGGCCTGACCCCGACGGCGGGAGATGTTCAGCAAATTCATAAGTTTATCCGGGACTTCCTGATTGCGCGATTTAACGGGGAGGGGGCCCGAATCCGCATCCTCTATGGCGGCTCGGTGAAACCCTCGAACGCCGCTGAATTGATGGCAGTTGCCAACGTCAACGGCGCGCTGGTCGGCGGCGCCAGCCTGAAAGCGGCTGACTTTCTTGCGATTGCCGCCGGCTGTCCCTAGCCAGGCGCTGCCGCCCGGGCGCGCTTCCAATAGATCATCGTTCCCGAGAGTCCGCCGTGCGGCTTGAAGGCGTAATCGGGAATCACTCCCGCCAACTGGAAGCCCAGTCTCTCGTACAGACCCGCGGCACCGCCGTCGGCCGCGGTGTCGAGCACCAGCAGTGTGCGTTTGCGCTCCACGGCCATGCGCTCGGCCACGCGCATTAATGCCGTCGCCACGCCACGGCCGCGGTGACTGATCCGGGTCATCATCTTTGCGATCTCGGCCCGGTGCGGCTGGTTCGGTGGACAGTCGAGCAGCAGGGTCACCGTTCCGATCAGGCTTTCATCGTCGAAGGCGCCGAGCACAATCCGTTCGCCGCGGGCAGCCGCCGCGAGCGAGCCGCTCCAGAACGTGTGAGCCACCTCCACCGCCAGCGGATGCATGAAACTGACCGAGCCGCCGTTCGCCACCGTCTCCACAAGGATTTCGCTCAACGCCTCGCGGATATCGGGCGAGGCGTTCAATGCCCTGATTTCGATCTCCGGCATCTCGGCAAGCTCCAGGCGAATGAAAACGGATTTCCGAACCGACACTCAAATTCGATCATCAGGCCGTGAAGGCCGCGAGCGCCTTCTTGATCTGGGCAATTCGTTCGACGTCCTCGATCTGAAGATGGCGGCCTCGCTCAAGGATCTCCAACGTGTACTCTTCGTAAGAGAGCCCCAGCCGTTCGGCCCTTGGCATGCGAAACAGGATCACGTCGCGCGACGCGCTATGCCAGGCCGCGCGATGCGCAGCCTTCCAATAGAAATAGTTTCCGATCGGCCCATAGCCCCATTCGGGTTTGTGCTCTTCGTCCAGCGGCGGCCCGCCATTGTGGCGCGCGGTAACACTGTTGGCTTCACTCTCCGGCTCGGCTGCAGGGGGTTTGATGTCGATCTCCGACATGTCAGTCAGCTCCGGGCGAGCACGACGACATAGACGCACCAGGCAGCGGTTTCGTTGGCGAAGGTCACTTCGGACGGCGAGCCAAATCCAAGGCAGTCGCCGGTTCCGAGTTCGCGCCGCTCGCCGGCTTCGATGATGACGAGCTGGCCTGCCTGCACCCAGACGGCCTGACGAATATGCGCGTAAGACGAGGCCGGCAGCACCACCCGCTGTCCGGCCGGCAGCTCAACCCTGATGATTTCGAGGGGATGGTCGGGCCGGCTGAACACTTGCTTGCGCAAATAGCCGGTGTCGGGGTCGCGCCAGACCGGCTGTTCCGTGGCCCGGGTCAGCCGTCCCTGGTCTTCGGCCCGCAGCAGCAGGCCTGCCAGGGTCAGGTCGAACGCGCCCGCCAGCCGAACCAGGATCACGGCCGTCGGGCTGACCTCCTCGCGTTCGATCTTGCTGATGGTCGCCTTGGACACGCCCGAGCGTTCGGCGAGATCCGCCAGCGACCAGCCGCGACTTTCGCGCTCAAGCCGCAAACGGCCGGCGATGCGGGAAGCGGTGTTGTCCAGTAAAAGAGACATACATCTACTATATTAGAAAGGCAACGGCAAGGCAATAAGCTTGCATAAAGTTGTTTGGCTCAAGGACAGATTTAGTCGCCGCAACCCGACCCAGGATGCGATGAAATGATTATATTCGGGGGGGTCGCTGCAGGGGTGACAATCCCCCGTTTAATCGTGTAACACCGCGCGACTTCAAACCCCGCAAGCCCAATCGAGCAGCCGAACCTCGGCGCTTTTGGTTTGCGACGGAAGGTAGAGATGCAGACTGTCGTTATCGTAGTCCACCTGATGATCGTTGCGACGCTGATCGCGACGGTGCTGCTGCAGAAATCCGAAGGCGGCGGCTTGGGCGTCGGCGGCGGGGCCGGCTTCATGTCGAGCCGCGGCACCGCTAATTTGCTGACGCGCACGACCGCGGTTCTCGCGGTGGGCTTCTTTATGACCAGCCTGCTGTTGTCCTGGCTCGCCAGCTATGATCGCAAGCCCAGTTCAATTATCGACAATAGTCCTGCCTCGCAGTCGCAACCGGCAGGTCCGGCGACGCCCGCGCCGCCATTGTCGCAGGGCGGCGGCATTCTGGATTCGCTGAAGAAGGCGGACGAGCGGCAGCAGAATCAGCCGGCGCCAACGGGCCCGCAGGCGCCCCGTTCGCAATAAAGCAGGGTGGCCATGCAGGACGGTAGCTACCGTCCTGCATCAGGAACCCCCATCAACCTCCTGATAACGCTTTTAATTTCAGGTCACCCACAGCCTGACAGAATGTTCGCTCGGGAAAGCGATTCGCTTTGGCGAATCGCGCCGGTAGCCTTAAAGGTTAAGCCCCATGGCGCGGTATATCTTCATCACCGGCGGCGTGGTTTCCTCGCTCGGAAAAGGTCTGGCTTCAGCGGCGCTTGGCGCCCTGTTGCAGGCACGGGGCTACAAGGTCCGGCTCCGCAAGCTCGACCCCTATCTCAATCTCGACCCAGGAACGATGTCGCCGTACCAGCACGGCGAAGTGTTCGTGACTGACGATGGCGCCGAGACCGATCTCGATCTCGGGCATTACGAGCGCTTCACTGGACGTCCCGCCACCAAGGCGGACAACATCACCACCGGACGGATCTATCAGGACATCCTCACCAAGGAACGGCGCGGCGATTATCTCGGCGCCACGATCCAGGTGATCCCGCATGTCACCAACGCCATCAAGGATTTCATCCTCGACAGCAATGACGATTTCGACTTCGTGCTGTGCGAGATCGGCGGCACCGTCGGCGACATCGAGGGGCTGCCGTTCTTCGAGGCGATCCGCCAGATCAAGAACGATCTGCCGCGCGACCATGCCATCTACATTCATCTGACGCTGTTGCCGTTCATCCCCAGCGCGGGCGAACTGAAGACAAAACCGACCCAGCATTCGGTCAAGGAGCTGCGCTCGATCGGCATCCAGCCGGACATTCTGCTGTGCCGCACCGACCGGCCGATCCCCAAGGAAGAGCGGCGCAAGCTCGGCCTGTTCTGCAACGTGCGTGAAAGCGCTGTGATCGAGGCGCGCGACGTCGATAACATCTATGCCGTGCCCGAGGCGTATCATGCCGCCGGACTCGACGACGAGGTGCTGGCGGCGTTCGGCATCGAGCCGCGAATTCCGCCGCAGCTGCAGAGCTGGCACGTCATCAACGAGCGGGTGCGCAACCCCGAGGGCGCGGTGACCATTGCCATCGTTGGCAAATACACCGGCATGAAGGACGCCTACAAATCGCTGACCGAGGCCTTGTCGCATGGCGGTATCGCCAACAAGGTCAAGGTCCATCTCGACTGGATCGAGAGCGAAGTGTTCGAGAACGAGGACCCCACGCCCTTCCTTGAGCACGTCAATGGCATTCTGGTGCCCGGCGGCTTCGGCCAGCGCGGCGCGGAGGGCAAGATCCGCGCGGCGCAGTTCGCCCGCGAGCGCGACGTGCCCTATTTCGGCATCTGCTTTGGGATGCAGATGGCGGTGATCGAGGCGGCGCGCAATCTCGTCGGCATCGAGGAAGCGAATTCGACGGAGTTCGGCCCGACGCCCGAACCATTGGTCGGCCTGATGACGGAATGGCTGCGCGGCAACGAGCTCGAGAAGCGATCGAACGCCGGCGATCTCGGCGGCACCATGCGCCTCGGGGCTTACCCTGCGGTGCTCAATCGGGGCAGCCGGGTGTCGGAGGTCTATGGCGGCGCCACCGAGATTTCGGAGCGTCACCGTCATCGCTACGAGGTCAACACCGCCTACAAGGACCGGCTCGAGCAGCACGGCCTGCGGTTCTCGGGCCTGTCACCTGACGGTGTGCTGCCGGAGATCGTCGAATACGAGGACCATCCCTGGTTCATCGGGGTGCAATTCCATCCCGAACTGAAGTCGCGCCCGTTCGAACCGCATCCCTTGTTCGCGTCGTTCGTTCAGGCCGCGGTGGTGCAGTCGCGATTGGTTTGACGGGCCGTTCGATCAACTTGCCTTCTTGACGATCTTGCGCAGGGCATTGTCGATCCGGGACTGCCAGCCCGGGCCCTTGGCTTTGAAATGCGAAATGACCTCGGGGCTGAGCCGGATCGAGACGGCAACCTTCGTTGGCGCTTTCTGCGGCCCGCGCGTTCCCTTGAATTGAGCAAGCAATTCGGGAGGCAGGACTTCGGCAGGAGGTCTTGCCTTGGCGAAGTCCTCCTTGGTCCATTCCGGGTTGTCGTCGTCGAACACCGGCTCTTTTGATTTACGGGACATAGCGCCTCATCTCCTTCATGTGCGCGCGTCGAAGGCTGATCGGCCGCACCAATCCATTTCGGGTGGTGAAGGCGAGGCTATACGCGACGCCATCGATAAAGCCATATGCGCGATAGCGGACCTCGCCGTAGTCGTAGCGGTCGTCCACGAAAGTCACCTTGATATCGAGATCGACCCAGCGCGCTAGCGACACGCGATGCTTCGACAGATTGATCACATCCTTGGCCGGATCGTAGTCCGCCATTATCGTATATACAATTTGTTTGCAAATGGGTCAAGATGGGCAGAGGTGCCATGTGATCATCCCCTCAAGACAGCATTCCGTCCAGTCGTTATAAGCGGCCGAACAATGAGGGAGGACGACCGATGATCTACGAAACCCGCGTTTATCGCTGTCTGCCGGGCCGGCTGCCGGCGCTGCTCAAGCGCTTCGAGAACACCACGCTGAAACTGTGGGAAAAGCACGGCATCAAGCAGGCCGGGTTCTTCACCACGCTGGTCGGCGAATCCAATCAGGAACTGACGTACTTGCTGGCTTGGGAATCGCTCGCCGATCGCGAGAAGAAATGGGCCGCCTTCCAGAGCGACCCGGAGTGGATCATCGCCCGCGCCAAGACCGAGGAAGACGGTCAGATCGTCGGCAACATCGTCAATCAATTGCTGGTGCCGACCGTATTCTCGTCGGTGAAGTAATCCGCCTTTCGAAGGGGTGAGGTCGCGCCGGATGCCTCACGGTCTCGACCATATCGTGCACGCCGTCCGCGATCTCGACGCGGCGGCGGAATTCTATCGCGACGCCGGCTTCACCGTCGGCGCGCGCAACCGCCATCCGTGGGGCACCCACAACCGAATTGTGCAATTGAAGAATTGCTACATCGAAATCCTTGAGGTCGCCGAGCCTGAGAAGATCGTGCCACACGGCGCCCGCTCGTTTTCCTTCGGCGCCTTCAACCGCGACTTTCTCGCTTCGCACCAGGGATTCTCGATGCTGATCCTCAACTCTAGCAACGCGGCCGACGATGCGCGCGCGTTCGAGGCGGCCGGCATTGGCGGTTATGACGTGTTCGATTTCGCCCGCGAGGGCGCAAAGCCGGAGGGAACGCCGGTGAAGCGCTGGCGTTCTCGCTGGTTTTTGCCAGCGATCCGGCCTCGCCGAATCTGGGTTTTGCGGCGTGCCAGCACCATTTCCCGGAGAATTTTTGGGACCCGGCATTTCAAATCCACGCCAATGGCGCGCAAACCGTGGCCGGCGTGGCGATGGTCGCCGACAATCCGACCGACCATCACATCTTCCTGAAAGCCTTCAGTGGCGTGCAGGATCTGCATTCGAGCTCGATCGGTGTCAAGGCGCGCACCGGTAACGGTGATATCGAGATCATGGAGCAGGTCGCGTTTCGCGACCAGTTCGGCATTTCGCCTGACGTGGACGGCGAGGGGATGACGCTCAACGCGCTGCGCTTCGAGGTCGCGGACATGGCACAAGCCGAAGCATCGCATCGGCAGAATGGCGTTGTCTCGCGGCGCCATATCGGGCGGCTCGTAGTGCCGCCGGGTGTCGCCCATGGCGCAACCCTGATATTCGAGACCGCTAAATAGGGTTGATCCCCTGGCCGGTGCCCGGCATGGTCGCGCCCGAAAAAGGATTAGAGCCTTGAACGCCAACATTTCAGCCGCGCCGGTGGTTACGGCAGGCGATGTCAAATTCGGCAACGATTTGCCGATTTCGATCATCGCCGGCCCGTGCCAGCTCGAGAGCCGCGCCCATGCGCTCGAAGTCGCCGGCGCCCTGAAGGAGATCGCGGCGCGCTTGAAGATCGGGCTCATCTACAAGACATCGTTCGACAAGGCCAACCGCAGCAGCGGATCGGCTCCGCGCGGCATTGGCCTCGCGCAGGCGCTGCCGATCTTTGCCGAGATCCGCTCGTCGCTCGGCATGCCCGTGCTCACCGACGTTCACGAGGCCGTGCAATGCGCCGAGGTGGCGCAGGCCGTCGATGTGCTGCAGATTCCGGCATATCTGTGCCGGCAGACCGATCTGCTGCTGGCGGCGGCTGCAACCGGCAAGGTCGTCAACATCAAGAAGGGTCAGTTCCTGGCGCCGTGGGACATGGCGAATGTCGTTGCCAAGATCACCGGCGCCGGCAATCGCAACGTGCTGGTGACCGAGCGCGGCGCATCGTTCGGCTACAACACGCTGGTGTCGGACATGCGCGCGTTGCCGATCATGGCGCGCACCACCGGCGCGCCCGTGATCTTCGATGCCACCCATTCGGTGCAGCAGCCCGGCGGCAAGGGCACCTCATCGGGCGGCGAGCGCGAATTCGTGCCGGTGCTGGCGCGCGCGGCGGTCGCGGTCGGCGTCGCCGGCGTATTCATCGAAACCCATCCCGACCCCGATCGTGCGCCGTCTGACGGCCCCAACATGGTGCCGCTGCGCGAGTTCGAAGGTCTGGTGAAGACGCTGATGGCGTTCGATGCACTCGCCAAGAATCTCGAAAAGAGTGTAGCGCGTTGATGCCGCGGACCGGGGTTGCGGCCACGATGAACCGCGTATGCCGCCGGTCCTGAATATCATTGCGCTTGCCACGTTCGCGGCGAGCCTGTCGGCACGGGCGCTGGATCCGGTGCTGCCGCACGTCGCCAGCGATTTCAACGTCAGCATCGCCGCGGCGGCAGGGTTTGCGTCGATATTCGCGTTTACCTTCGCCATCGTCCAGCCGGTGCTGGGCGCTGCGGCGGATTTGTTCGGCAAGGCGCGTCTCGTGATCGTATGCCTGGTGCTGCTGGGCCTCGCCAATATTCTCGGCGCGCTGTCTTCGTCGTTTTCGCTGTTGTTCACGACGCGGATTCTCGCAGGGGTAGGCGCCGGCGGGGTCTTTCCAATCGCGCTCGGGCTGACCAGCGATCTGGTTGCGCCGGACAAGCGTCAGGTCGCGATCGGCCGCACGCTGGCGGGCGCGATGACCGGCAACCTGCTCGGGGCGTCGCTGTCGGGCCTGATCGGCGATTTCCTCGGCTGGCGCGGCGTGCTCGCCGTGCTTGGCTCACTGGCGGTCGTGGCATCGGTCGCCGTCGCCATTGGTTTTCGTGGCGGCGTACTGAAGCGGGCGCCGGCAAAAGTCGATCTTTCGGTGCTCAGGCACGGCTATCGCACCATCTTTGCCAATCCGAACGCGAAGGTCTGTTACGCCGCGGTGTTTGTCGAAGGCTGCTGCGTGCTTGGCGTGTTTCCCTATGTCGCGTCGTTTCTGTTCGAACTCGGCGTCACCAGCCTTTCCATCAGCGGCCTCGTGATCGCAGGCTTCGCGGTCGGCGGACTGTTCTACACATTGAGCGTGTCGCGCTTTCTGCCGCGGCTCGGCGTCAACGGTATGATGATTTCGGGTGCCATGCTGATGGGCCTGCAACTCGCCATCGTTGCCTTCGGCCCGCCCTGGCAGCTTCAGGCCGGCAACTTCATCCTGATGGGCTGGGGCTTCTACATGATCCACGGATCGCTGCAGGTGTTTGCCAGCGAGCTCTCGGTGGAAGCCCGCGCCAGCGCGCTGTCGCTGCACTCGTTTTTCTTCTTCATGGGCCAGACCATAGGACCGATCGCGTACGGGTTTGGCATTCTGAATGTCGGCAAGATACCGACGTTGCTGGCAAGCGCCGTCATCATTGTCGTGCTCGGTTTTGTCTGCGCGCGTCTGTTGAGACCGACCAGGCCGACGGACGCGGCGATAAAATAGGCCTCGTGGCAGGGGCTTTTTGCCATTAGGCTTTACAGCGGCAAAGGCTTGCTTCGGTCCGGATTTTATTGAGGCTGCGATTTCCCTCTGTTTGACTGGAAATGCGCGACCGAATGCGTCATCAACATCCAAAACGGTATGATGATCCGCGCGGGGTGCAGATTTTTTGATTGAATGGGATTACGATGACAATCGTAACAAATAACTGGCGCCCCAATTCGCCGCGCTATCATCGTGTTGCGCGCTTTGTCGACGAACTTTTCAGTCGGGCGAACAAGCTGCAGGCGCCAAGCTTCGATCCAAAATGGAAGGACGTCAATCTGACCACACCAGTCGCCGGCCTGGAGCGTTTTCAACCCGCCCAGGAGTGGCTTGATCGGACGAGTCCTGCCAAGCAAAGTGGGCATCCGTGATGCGCGCACCGCTGATCGCCGTCGTTCTCTCGAGTGTTGGCGGGGCGGTTTGCGCTCAACCTGCGAACGAGACAGTCACAGGCCTGGAATCCTGCTTTCAATCGGCTGGCCGCGCTGACTCGATTTGCTCGAACCTGCCAAATGATGCGGTGCAGCGCCTGGATTGCCTTCAGAAGGCACGCACCGCACAGCTCGAATGTCTGCAGCGCGTTCCGCCGCCCACCTCTGCTGGATCCGCAGCGCCGGAAAAGCGCACAGGAACCGGCTCGACGGAATTGCCTGCAGCGACCGTCTTGCCAGACAAGCCCACGGCGGCAGTTTCGCCGGAGCCGCCTGCAAGATCGGCCGATGCCTCGTCAAAACCACCGGATGCAAACTGGATCGTAAGTCAAACGACCTCGCCGATAGATTACACCCCACTGATCGCGGTTGCGATCCGCTTGCCGTTTAGCGTGAAGCATGCGCCGACCACTCTTGCCATGCGATGTCGTGGAGGACGCACCGAATTCCTGGTTCGCACCGAGGGGACATGGCGGGTATCGCGCGCCAGGGAAGTGCAAGTCGATTATCAAATCAACGACCAGCCCGTCGTCAGGCTACCCTGGACTATGTCCGCGGATGGCAGGACCGCGATCTACAAAGACGATCCAGTCGCGCTGTTGCAGTCGCTACCGGAAGGCGCGCAACTGAAAATCAACGTGCTCGATGAGCCGGGTGCGAGCCACGAAGCGGCGTTTGAACTCGCCGGATTGGATGCCGTCCGGGAAAAAATTGCGGCGGCGTGCAAATGGCCGCCACCAGCAAGCAAGATGTCAACGGAGAAGCACTAACGAAGATTGTCGAAATCAAGATTGGTCCAGATCAGGATGCTGGCGCGGCGGCCGCCACGTCTGCTTACGGCCGGACATAGCTCCAGCCCTTCTCCTGCAGCTCGATCAACCGAACCACGCCCGACGGCACGATGACGGCCTCAGAGAGCACATTGATCGGGTGGCCCTCTTTCTTCTCCATGCCTTCCTTGGTGTTGCCGCAGGCGGAGAACTGAATCTTGCTGGGAAATGCGGAATCCTTCAAACTCTTGATGCGGTCCAGTACCGGCGAGGTATCGGCGCGCAGCATGTGCAGGCCGGGGCCATAGGTGACGACATCCACGTCCACGTCCTCACCCTTGGCGCGATAATACTCGATGACGTTGGTGGCGTTATTCAGCGCGAGGTTCATCACCGCCGGATCGTTCTGATCGACTTGAATGGCCACACGATGGGGTTTTTCAGAACCCTGCGCTTTCGCTTGATCGGCTGAAAATGCCGCGATCAGGGAAACCGAAGCAATGGCCAAAAATGTCGCCCGACGAAACCATCCACGCATAATAAACTCCTTTAAACTCATATACTTGTTTTAAAGCGAACCAGAGTAACGTCGCCCAAGTCAACACAAATTCGCACGCTTCAAGCACGATAATACCGGCGTTGCTTCATGCTGAACGCGTCGATGCCCGCTCGGGACCACACGCCGAAGTCGTGGCCAGTCGCTACGTCAGCTCGCCGCGCATGTCGGATGATGGACGGCGCATCCACGTCGACAGTGGCTAACGCTCACACGTTGAATGCCGGGATCATCCCCGCCCGCGATAGGGCGCGACGCCTTGATCGGGAATCCACATGCCCTTCGGCAATCTGCCGGTCTGCCAGAACACGTCGATCGGAATGCCGCCGATGCGCAGCCATTTCGGCTTGATCTCGGCTGATATCCGTTTGCCGATCATGACCGTGCAGTCCTCGTGAAACGCGCCGTGATTGCGGAAACTCGCGACATAGAGTTTTAGGGATTTCGACTCCAGCAGCCACTGGCCCGGCACGTAGTCGATCACGAGGTGGGCAAAATCCGGTTGTCCCGTGACCGGGCAGATCGAGGTGAATTCCGGCGCGGTGAAGCGCACCACGTAGTTGGTGTCGCTTTGCGGATTGGGCACGCGGTCGAGCTGTGCCTCGTCAGGCGTCTTGGGCCATTCTACGGCGCGGCCAAGCTGCAATGATTTTCGAGCCATCGTTGTATCCCCGTGCAAGCGGTGACATGGACGCAAGCGGACGTCGTCGTCAACCGTCAACGGGACGAAGGATTTATCAGAAAGCGCACCAGCGATCGGCGCT
>Ga0209438_1000154_pt1 | contig 18837 bp, 18 predicted proteins | sample GraSoi_2013_20cm_FD_185825 | JGI IMG/M metagenome (GOLD analysis project Ga0209438, IMG submission 185825) | Grasslands soil microbial communities from the Angelo Coastal Reserve, California, USA - Sample 9_17_2013_20cm (SPAdes) (version 2) | ecosystem: Environmental > Terrestrial > Soil >...
CGTTTCCCGCCGGCAAAATGCCGTGTTAGAACCCAGCCAAATTGGCGGGAAAGCACCACATGAAAGATATCCTGGATACGCTTGAGGAACGGCGCGCCGGCGCCAGGCTCGGCGGCGGCGAAAAGCGCATCGAAGCGCAACACGCCCGCGGCAAGCTGACCGCGCGGGAGCGCATCGAGCTTCTGCTCGACAAGGGCTCGTTCGAGGAATTCGACATGTTCGTCGAGCACCGTTCGGTCGAATTCGGCATGGAAAAGACCAAGGTGCCGGGCGACGGCGTCATCACCGGCTGGGGCACCGTCAACGGCCGCAAGACATTCGTGTTCGCCAAGGATTTCACGGTGTTCGGCGGATCGCTTTCCGAGACCCATGCGCAAAAGATCGTCAAGATCCAGGACATGGCGATGAAGGCGAGGGCGCCGATCATCGGGCTCTACGACGCCGGCGGCGCGCGCATCCAGGAAGGCGTCGCCGCACTGGCGGGCTATTCCTACGTGTTCCGCCGCAATGTCATCGCATCCGGCGTGATCCCGCAGATTTCGGTCATCATGGGACCGTGCGCCGGCGGCGACGTCTATTCGCCCGCCATGACCGACTTCATCTTCATGGTGAAGAATACCAGCTATATGTTCGTCACCGGTCCCGACGTCGTGAAGACCGTCACCAACGAGGTCGTCACCGCGGAAGAACTCGGCGGCGCCTCCGTGCACGCCACCCGTTCCTCGATCGCCGACGGTGCCTTCGAGAACGACGTCGAGACGCTGTTGCAGATGCGCCGGCTGATCGATTTTCTGCCCGCCAACAACACCGACGGCGTGCCGGTATGGCCGAGCTTCGATGATATCGAACGGGTCGACATGTCCCTGGACACGCTGATCCCCGACAATCCGAACAAGCCCTACGACATGAAGGAGCTGATCCTCAAAGTGGTGGACGAGGGCGACTTCTTCGAAATCTCCGAGACGTTTGCCAAGAACATCGTCACCGGGTTCGGCCGCATTGCGGGTCGCACCGTCGGTTTTGTCGCCAACCAGCCGATGGTGCTGGCGGGCGTGCTCGACAGTGACGCGTCGCGCAAGGCCGCGCGCTTCGTCCGGTTCTGCGACGCCTTCAACATTCCGATCGTGACTTTTGTGGACGTGCCGGGCTTTTTGCCGGGCACCGCGCAGGAGTATGGCGGACTCATCAAACACGGCGCGAAACTGCTGTTCTCCTATTCGCAATGCACGGTGCCGCTGGTCACGGTGATCACGCGCAAGGCCTATGGCGGCGCGTTCGACGTGATGGCCTCGAAGGAAATCGGCGCCGACATGAACTACGCCTGGCCGACCGCGCAGATCGCCGTGATGGGCGCCAAGGGCGCGGTGGAGATCATCTTCCGCTCTGACATCGGCGACACCGAGGCGATCGCCGCGCGCACCAAGGAATACGAGGACCGCTTCCTGTCGCCGTTCGTCGCCGCCGAGCGCGGCTATATCGACGACGTCATCATGCCGCACTCGACGAGGCGGCGGATCGCGCGGGCGCTGGCGATGCTCAGGGATAAGAAGGTGGAAATGCCGGCGAAGAAGCACGACAATCTGCCGTTGTGAAATTCTTCTGCATGGTTCGAAACATCGCTAAGAAGCACGTAGGGCGGATCGGCCATCGGGCCGCATGAATGCGCGCCCGACGATACACTCCGCGCAATCCGCCGTTGTATCCGCCGATCACAACTATCGCGACGGATTACGCCTTCCGCCTTCGCTCCAGGAGCTCCGGCGGACAAGTGGCTTGACCCGCCCTACGTTTTCTTGGTCCACTTGCCCAGGCGATTGCAGTTATAAGATCCGCTCGCCCCTTAAAACGCGCGGCAGCGTCCATAGCGCCAGACGGAGCCGTAGGGGCAGACGCGGGCGCGCGGCACCACCACGATCGGACGCACGACCCGGGGAGCAACCACGACGACGCCACCATTGGGACGGCATCCGCCGTAGGGACCGCGATGGTAGCCGAGGCCGCATCCGCCCGCGGCGTTCGCCGCGCCAAAGCCCGCGAACGTGACGGCGAGCAGAACTGCTGCAAATAGGGTCTTCATGTTTCCTCCATTGTGTTGGGCCGCACGGCGGCGCCGAACCATGATGCAATGTTGTGATTCGACAAAGTTGAATATCTGCAAACGTCGAACCCGGCCGAACCTAGTGACGGCCACCTGAACGCGAAATGAATGCACGTCGTGCACCGCGCAGAACGGGTTAGATTAGCCAAGGGTGGCGCAACTCAATCCCGTATTCCGCTTCGCTGCATGCGGACTACGGAATGATTGCCAGCCGGTCCCTCACTTCATTCCCGTGCAGCTCGCATAGAACGTCGTGGTCGCGGGCCAGTCGGAAAACATGCCGCGCACGCCGACCTGCTTTGCAAGCACGTCGAGCACCGTCAGCGTGTCGCCGTCGCGGTCGATCGCGGCCTTGACCGAGCTATGATAGAAGCCGCCGCCCTTGTCGAGCGGCCCGTCGCGCTCCAGCGACCATCCGATCAAGTCGAGGCCCGCGGCTTTCGCCGCTTTGGCGTATTCAGACGGAACAATCTTGCGCTCGGCGTCGAGCGCCAGCATCAGGTAGATCGGCGGCGCCAGGATCTTCACGCCTGACGCCTTCAGTTCTGCCATCGAGGGCTTCCAGGTTTCGGGCTTTGCGGCATCAAGACCCTGCTTCTCGTAGCGGTCCTCGAGGTAAACCGCCTGCGCCGCAAAGGCCGGCTCGGTCTTCACCCAATAAAGGATGTCGGCGAGACTAAAACTCTGGGCAAACACGTCGCCGGGAGGAATGCCCGCGGCCTTATACGCCTCCAGCATCTGGGTAGCGTATTTTTCCTGGGTGTAGTCGCCGTCGAACGGCATCGCGACCTCGGGCGCCTTGAGCTCCGGCGTAAACTTGGCGCCGAGGCTTTTTATGAGCGCAATGCTTTCATCATGCGTCATCAGCGTGCCGGAATTGGCGTAGAGGTCGGTGCGCCAGCGCGGCGTGCCATTTTGGTATTCGGCTGATGTCATCGCATTCGGGTTGGAGCCGTCCATCTTCGCCGACAGCGTCTTGAATTCGGCGAGCGTGATGTCGCTGGTGCAACATTTCGCCGAAGCCTTCTTTCCGGTGGCGGGGTCGGCCGGGGTGAACGGCTGCGAGCATTTCGCCGCCAGCGCGGGCACCGACAGAATATTGGTGGTGGTGTGCAGGTCGCATTGCGAATGCCGGCACACCAGCTGCCGGTCCTTGGTGAAGGTCACGTCACACTCGATCACGCCTGCGCCCATGCGGGCCGCTGCGAGATAGGATTCCCTGCTGTGCTCGGGAAATTGCAGCGCTGCGCCGCGGTGGCCGAAGGAAAATTCGGTCTTGTGGAAAGGTCCGGTGCATTGGCTGAGCTCCGTCTTCAGCGGCCCGTCCTTCATCTTGTCGACGAGGTAGAACGGACGGGGCCCAACCTGGGCCTCGCGTGGCAGCGGAATGCCCTGCGCTCCGGCGGATGCAATCGGGGCAAGCATCCAGAGTGCGGACACCAGAGCTAAACGACGGCTGATCGGCATGGACGGAATCCTTGAATTGCTGCGATGCATAAGCTGATATCATCATAGCAGTGTGACGTTTGCGTGTGGGGTTGCACCCGCTCCCCCGCCGACTACAATCCCTGGGAAAAAGGGGCTGCCGCACCATGTCCACGCTGCTTGCTTTCCTCCACCACCTCTGCGCTTTCACGCTGGTGTCGGCGGTCGCGATCGAGTTCACGCTGATGCGGCAGGAGTTGACGCTGGAATCGGCGCGCAGGCTGCAGGTCACGGATATGGTGCTCGGCATCGCCGCCGGCACGCTGTTCATTGTCGGGCTGTTGCGGGTGATCTATTTTGAGAAGGGACCGAACTATTATTTCCACAATCACGCCTTCCTGGCAAAATTCTCGATCTTCATCGTGATCGGCCTGTTGTCGATCATCCCGACGGTCGAATTCCTGTCGTGGCGCGAGGTGCTCAGCACCGGGCGGGTGCCCGCGATCAGCGCGAAGAAAAAGAGATTGATCACGGCCGTCATTCACGGCGAGCTGTTCAGCATCGCCATCATCCTGCTTTGCGCTGCGATCATGGCGCGCGGTGGCTGGGTTTAGCATTCGCCTTGGGCTAGTATTTCGCCATATGCTTTAAAAAAATGTTCCCTGCGGAGGAAGCCAATGCCAGCAGCCTATTTCGTCGTTCGCGCCACCGTCTCCGATCCCGCCAAGCGCGCGGCCTTCGACCGGTGGTACAGCAAGGAACATCCGCCCGACGCGGCGAAGTCGTTCGGCGTCGAAAAGGCCTGGCGTTTCTGGAGCATCAGCGATCCCTCGCTGCATCAGGCCACCTACCAGTTCGCCGATCAGGCCGCGCTTGACCGGGCGATGAATGGCGATGACCTGAAGCGGCTGGTGGCCGACTTCAACCGCGATTGGCCCGACATCACCCGCACCCGCGAGCTTCTTTTGCTCGCCGAGGAGTTTGTTGCGGCGTGCTGATCTTAGCCGCGGGCTGCGCCAACCACCTCTGGCGTCGTCCCGGCGAACGCCGGGACCCATACGCCGAGGACTCCCGGGTAAAAGATGGAGCCAACGTCTTGCGTAACAGTGGCGCCGGTGGTTATGGGTCCCGGCGTTCGCCGGGACGACGCTTTACTTATTTGTCGCTTTTGCAATTTGGCGAAGCAGTGCTTTTTGCTATGCCGCCTTGCCTTGCTTCTTGAAGAACTCCGTGGCCCGCCGTTTCAGTTCCGGGACTTGAACATCTTCGATGTGGGTTGCGAGGAACCACTGGTTCCCGGCGGAATCCTTCACACCGCCGCAGCGATCGCCGTAGAATTGATCTGCCGGCTCCATCAGTGACGTGGCGCCCGCCTTGATCGCGAGCTGATAGGTGGCATCGACATTGGGCAGATAGAGATAAAGCGAGGCTGGCATTGCATGAGCGGGATCCGTGGCTTGCGCAACCATCACCATTGAATCGCCGACCCTGAGCGTGGCGTGCATCAGGCTGCCGTCAGGCCGCTTCATCGGCTCGTGATCGAATTCCGTGCCAAACGCCTGCTGCATGAAGGCAATGACCTTATCGGCGTGCTGGGCCGTGATGTAGGGAGTGACCGTATGAAATCCCTTCGGAACGGGTTTCGCCTTGTTCATGAGCGATCTCCTCTGGATGTGGAACGATCGGGATTCAACGCACAGTGCCGCGTTTGGTTGGGGCCCGGTGCGAGGCAATTTTGTGAAGAATGTGCGGCTATCGAGCTGCGCGTCGCGCGGCATCATTGCGGGCTGTCGCGGGGATAAACACGCGGTTCAGCGATCATTCATCTCGACGCAACGAAACTCTCTTCGTCATTCACGATGCGCAAGGGAGGAGATGTGATGGAACGCCGCCACTTTCTGAAACTCGCCTTGGGATATGTTGCCGGTGCTGCCGCGCTTGCTGCGAGCGCGAAGGCCGCGCCGCTGCCGCCGATATCGGCGGAACACGGCCTCGCGCCACCGCACGGCCAAGGTGCGGAACCCGCGGTCACTACGCAAGACGATGTCGATCGCCTCAAGCCCGAAGAGGTGCGTTGGGGCCACGGGCGCGGGCATCACCGCGGCTGGCACCGTGGCCACCACTGGGGTTGGCGCAGGCGTCACTGGCGCTGGCGTCGCCGCCGGCACTATGGCTGGCGCCGGCGTCATTGGGGTTGGCATCGCCGCCGCTGGCACCGTCGCCGCCGCTATTGGCGTCGCCGCTATTGGTAAGGCGGTTCCGCGTTTGCGCTGCAGGCGCACGGTGACCTACCTGGCCAGAAACGCCAGCATCAGTTCGTTGAACTTCGAAGGTGCTTCGAGAAACACCAGATGCCCGGCATTCGGGATGACCTCGGCGCGGGCATCGGGCATTTTAGCCGCCAGCGCCTTGGCGAGCTCGGCGTTTTGGCCCATCTTCGGCCGCAGCGCCGCCGGCGCATTCGGCTTGCCCGGCGCGTTGTGATCGTCGGCGCCCATGATCAACAGCGTCGGTTGCGTGATGAACGGAATTTCGTGCACCACCGGCTCGCGATAGATCATCTGCGCCGAACTGACAAAGGCGCGCAGCCAGCGCGGATATTCCGAGCCGCCCTTGATGTTGAAGCGCGCGTCGATGAACGGCGTGACCTGATCCGGCGGCAGCTTCAGCGAATAGTTGGTCTCGAGCTGCTTGCGGTAAGCTTCGGCGGTGAGCTTGTCCTCATTCTCCAGAATCATCTCGGTTGAAGTCGGCGGCACATAGAGCCGGTAATCCTCCAGCCCGATCGGCGCCACCAGCAACAGATGCCCGACCCGGTCCGGGTAGGCACGTGCGATCCGCACACCGAGCATACCGCCCAGCGAATGCGCGACGATATCGGCCTTCGCGACCTGCAGATGATCGAGCAGCGCGACGGTGTTGCGGGCCAGCGTGTCGAAATGCAGGTCTCCCTGCGGCTTGGAGGATTTGCCAAAGCCGATCTGGTCCGGCACCACCACGCGGTAGCCGGAATCATTCAGCGTCCTGATCACCGGCGCCCAGTAGCTCGAGGGGAAATTGCGGCCATGGAGCAGCACCACAATGCGGCCGTTCGGCTGCGCCGGTGCGACATCCATATAGGCCATCCGCACCTGCTCGCCGTCATTGTTGAGCGGCAGCATGCTGACAGGGTAGGGATAGGCAAAACCTTCAAGCCCGATGCCGTAGGGTTCGCGGGTGGCGGGCTCGGCGGCATGGGCTGTTATGTATGGCGAGATGAGGAGCGCCGCGGCAGAGATCAGGTGAATGAAAATTCGTTGCATCGGTTGAAACCCAACTTTCATGTTCGTCATGCCCGGGCTTGACCCCGGGCATGACGAACAGTAGCGCCCAGCGCTATTCGCTCTTCCCGAATAGCTCGGCGAACCGCTTCTCGCCATTGCGGGTAAAATTGACCACGCGGCTGCCGGGGGCGGAATCGCGTGCGGCCCATTTCAGCTCGGTGAACCGCGTCATCATGGCAGCACCCAGCGTGCCCGCAAGATGATGGCGCCGTTCGCTCCAGTCCAGGCAGGCCTTGCATACCGGCCGGCGCGGATGGGCGAGGGTTTCAGCCGATATCTGCAGGCTGCTCTCCATGAATCGCTTGCCCTCGGCGGTGAGTTCGATCGCCTGCTTGCTGTGGCGCACCAGCCGCTGCCTTTTCATGCTGTCGAGCATCTGCACGCCAAGATCGCCCGCCAGATGATCATAGCAGATCCGCGCGCGGCGCAGCGCCGGGTCCTTCGGGCCCGTGCGCACGCGCATGTGACCGGTGCGTGCCGCAAGCCCCGCAAGCCCCTCGAGCACGCCGGCGACATCGGGACCGGTGAGGCGATAGTAACGGTGGCGGCCCTGCTTCTCCGGTTCGATCAGGCCGCCGGCTTCCAGCTTTGAAAGATGCGAGCTCGCGGTCTGCGGGGTGACGCCGGCCTGGTGCGCCAGCTCGCTCGCGGTCAGCGCGCGGCCGGTCATCAGCGCCGTCAGCATGTTGGATCGCGCGGGATCGCCGACCAGTGCGGCGACCATGGCGATATCGGGGCCTGCTTTCATAGTTCGATGATAGCCGAAGCATTCAAGTCGTCAAGCGGCTAGATTGCGGCTGTTCCAAACACCGGAGGTTCCCGTGGCCATCACCGTCTTCATCCGCTACCAGCTCGATCCGTTCAAGCGCGCGATGTTCGAGCAATACGCGAAAGCCTGGCTGACCATCATTCCGAAATGCGGCGGCGATCTCATCGGCTACTGGATGCCGCATGAAGGTACCAACAACATTGCGTTCGCGCTGATTTCCTTCGAAAGTCTTGCAGCCTACGAAAGTTATCGCGCACGGCTTCGCGCCGACGGCGAGGGCATGGCGAATTTCGGTTTCGCCGAGGAAAACAAATTCATCCTTGCGGAGGAGCGAACCTTTCTGCGACAGGTGACGTGATAGATCATCAAAAAACGCGGAGGAGATGCAAATGATCGCTGTGATCTTCGAAGTCTGGCCCAAGCCGGAGCACAGAGGCGAATATCTCGATCTCGCGGCAGAACTGCGGCCGATCCTGGAAACCATCGACGGCTTTATCTCGATCGAACGGTTCGAGAGCCTGACCGAGAAAGGCAAGATTTTGTCGCTGTCGTTCTTCCGTGACGAGGAGGCCGTCGCGGCATGGCGGAATATTCCCCAGCATCGCAAGACCCAGGCCAAGGGGCGCGCCAGGATTTTCGATAATTACCGGCTGCGTATTGCCGGCGTCATCCGGGACTATGGCATGAAAGACCGCGCGCAGGCGCCGCAGGACAGCCGGGCCACGCACGACGCGCACTAGAGCGGGATGACTTTCTTCGAATCGTCATCCCGCTCTATCCTTTTTTCTGAGCACGATCTTTTCGGAAAACCGGCACCCACTTTTCCGGATCATGCTCTAGCGCCGTGTCTGTACGGTGATATTGTTACGCACGTCATCAAAACAAAAAGCAGGGAGCGATCATGCCGGTCACAACTCAAGACAAACGCGCAACATTCCGGAAGATGCATGAGTCCGGTTGTTTCGCGATTCCCAACCCGTGGGACGTCGGCAGCGCGCTGGCGCTGCAGCATTTGGGATTCAAGGCGCTTGCGTCCACCAGTGCGGGCTTTGCATGGTCGATTGGAAAGGCCGACAATCGGGTCACCGTCGACGATGTCTGCACGCATCTCACCGCGCTGTGCGCGGCGGTCGATCTGCCGGTCAACGCCGATTTCGAAGGCGGCTTTGCCCATGAGGCGGAGAAAGTTGCGATCAATGTTGCGCGCGGGGTGAGGACCGGCGTGGCGGGCTTGTCGATCGAGGATTCCACCGGCGATGCCGCCAAGCCGCTTTATGACCGGGCACACGCGATCGAGCGGATCCGGGCTGCGCGCAAGGCGATCGATGCCGACAGCAGTGGCGTCTTGCTCACCGGCCGTTGCGAGGCGTTCCTGGTCGGACAGGCCGATCTCGATCTGGTGATCGACCGTTTGACCGCCTATTCGGAGGCGGGAGCGGACTGCCTCTACGCGCCGGGTATCAAAACCAAGGATCAGATATCGGCGGTCGTGAAGGCCGTGCATCCCAAGCCGGTCAATCTTCTGCTCGTCTCGCCCGGTCTCTCGGTCGCGGAAGCCGCCGAACTCGGTGTCCGGCGTATCAGCGTCGGCGGCTCGCTGGTGCGCGTAGCGTGGGCCGGCTTCATGAAGGCCGCGCGCGAGATCGCAGATAAGGGAACGTTCGCCGAACTGGCCAACGGCTACTCCGGTGCCGAATTAAACAAGATGTTCAAGTAACGGCCACAAACCAAAACGCAGCGGGCCATCGATGCCCGCTGCGTTGGTGGTCTCACTTGTTGCTCGGCCGTCAACCTGGTCCGTTACTTGGCGGGCGCGTTGTCGGCGGGCGGATTGGCAGCCGGAGCCGGCGGCGTCTGCGGGCGCGACGGGGCAGCACCGGTGGTGGTTCCCTGCCCGGTATTGGCGCGAGGGGTCACGTCACGCATCCCCGGAGGTGCCACGGGAGGCGACGTCTGCGGAGCGTTCTGAGCGTTCTGGGCGGTCGAAGACGTGCCGGCCTGATTGATCGACGAATTGTTCATGCCGTAAAAAACCGCACCCAGCACCAGCGCGATGGCGATGGCGAACATCGCCACCTTTGCACCGCTGGCGGGGCCCTCGGCTAGTTCCAGATCGGGCTGCAACTCGCCGTCAAGGCGCGCCTGGCGCTTGATTTCGTCGTCCGTGAGATTGGATCGATAAGGATCGTCTGCGGAGCGAGTGGGATCGTTCGGATTGCGTAGGTTGGCCATGAATGGGTTCCTCCGTTGGCCCATAACAACCGTTGGCCGGAGCAGGGGTTCCTGATTCGGGGCGTTCTTTCTGGGCGAAGTTGAGGGAACCCGGATGACGTTCACATCTGCCGTGCTTTTGCCACTTGCGCCGGCATCACCACGGGCGCGGCATTGCCCCAGGAGTTGCGGATATAATTGGTGACGTCAGCGATCTCCTGATCGGAAAATTTGCCGGCGTAACCCGGCATCGAACCGGCATTGGGCGCGCGCGGTGTCGTCACCGTCTGCGCGCCGTCGAGGATGATGCGAAGTGTGCTGGAGGGATCGGCGGACTGCAAATTGGCATTGCCGGGCAGCGGCGGATAGATCCGCGGCGCGCCGGTTCCATCGGCTTCGTGGCACGCGATGCAGTCACGGGCATAGAGCTTCGCGCCATCCGCCATCTGCGCCTGCGGCGGCGTAGCCAACCCGCGCTCCGACACGCCCACCGGAAGACCCTTCAGATAGACGGCGATGGCGCGGACATCGGCGTCGCTCATCTTCGAGGTCGAATTGACCACGACCTCGGCCATCAGCTTGCCGGCATGGCTCCGGCCGTTGCGTCCGCTCTGCAGATATTCGACGATGTCGTCCACACTCCAGGATTTCAGTCCGCTGCGCTCGGCGCTGTCGAGCCTTGGCGCAAACCAGCCCTGCACCAGGCCGCCGCTGAAGGCGCGACCGCGCTTGTTGGCGCCGAACATGTTCTTCGGCGTGTGGCATCCTCCGCAATGCGCGACGCCTTCGACCAGATAGCCGCCGCGGTTCCATTCGGCGCTTTTCTGCTGGTCGGGCTCGAAGATGCCCGGCCGGAAGAACAGCCAATTCCAGCCCCGCATCACCACGCGGTAATTGAGCGGCCAGCGCAGTTCCGGCGGCGGCGGGCTGTTGGCAACTGGCGTGAGCGTCGCGAGGTAGGCGCGGATCGCCAGCAGGTCGTCGCGGATCATCTTGGTGAAGTTGGGATAGGGGAATGCGGGGTAGTAGAGCGAACCGTCGCGCCGTACGCCGTAACGCAGGGCGCGATAGAACTCCTCGTCGCTCCAGGCGCCGAGGCCGGTATCGCGATCCGGCGTCAGATTGGGCGAGTAGATCCCGCCGAACGGGGTGTCGATCTTTTTTCCCCCGGCGAACGGCTTTGCCGGATCGGCAGTGTGGCAACTGGCGCAATCGGCCGCTTCGGTCAACGCCTTGCCGCGCGCGATGGTCTCAGCCGAGGGCTCGGCCTGCGCTTGGCCAAAGCCGAACGCAGTGCACAAAAGCAGGATCGCGAGAATCGCTCGCATTGCGCGATATGGTCCCTGTGCCGATTAGTGTGTCCCAAGGACATTATAGCGCGAAATCACGCCAATGAGGGCGTCACGTCGTTTCGCGACAGCACGCCGCAGCGACACAAGGCGAAACCAGTTGGCACCCTTTCGGGCACGAAATTGCGATTCGAGAACGCGGGGCTCCATTGCCTAGATTTGTGGTGCGCTGGCTGCGGAAAGCGACATAGACTAATTCCAGTCTTGTTCTAACAGATTGAATGGCTACGTAAAAAACGCCGCGGCCATTTGGCCGTTCGGCGCGCAAGAGGGTGGAATGGGAATCAACCAAGGTCCGATCAGTCTCGATCAGAAATATACCCAGGGCTCCGGCCACGTCTTCCTGACCGGGATCCAGGCGCTGGTTCGCTTGCCGATGGCGCAGATCCGCCGCGACCGCGCGGCCGGTCTCAACACCGCCGGCTTCGTCACGGGCTACCGCGGTTCTCCGCTCGGCGGCTACGACCAGCAACTGTTCGCCGCGCGCAAGCACCTCGAGCAATACAACATCAAATTCCAGCCCGGCGTGAATGAAGACCTCGCGGCCACCGCGATCTGGGGCTCGCAGCAACTCAACCTCTCGCCGGGCGCCAGGTACGATGGCGCGGTCGGCATCTGGTATGGCAAGGGCCCCGGGGTCGACCGCTGCGGCGACGTGTTCCGCCACGGCAACGCCGCGGGTTCGGCGAAAAACGGCGGCGTGCTTTGTCTTGCCGGCGACGATCACGGCGCGAAATCCTCCACCGTGCCGCATCAGTCCGATCACGCCTTCATCTCCGCGCTGATGCCCTATCTTTATCCTTCCAGCATCCACGAAATGATCGAGATGGGATTGCTCGGGATCGCGATGTCGCGCTATTCCGGCTGCTGGGTCGGCATGAAGGTGATCACCGAAACCGTCGAGACCACAGCGGAGATAGATCTCACCGACGAGATGACGCCTTTCATCATCCCCACCGATTTCGAGATGCCGCCGGGCGGACTCAACCTGCGCTGGCCCGATGACCGTTACGATCAGGACCGGCGGCTGCAGGACTACAAGGGCTTTGCCGCGATCGCATTCGCCCGCGCCAACAAGGTCAACCGCATCACCATGGATTCGCCGAACGCGCGGTTCGGCATCATGGCGTCAGGCAAAAGCTACGAGGATATCAGGCAGGCGCTACGCGAACTTGGGGTAACCCCGGAAGTCGCCGCCAAGATTGGCCTTAGGCTTTACAAGATCGGCATGCCGTGGCCGCTGGAGCCGGAAGGTGTGCGCGAATTCGCGGTTGGCCTTGAAGAAATCCTGATCGTCGAGGAACGCCGCGAGATCGTCGAGAACCAGGTCAAGCAGGAATTGTTCAACTGGCGCGACGACGTGCGGCCACGCATCGTCGGCAAGATGGACGAACACGACAAGCGCTTCCTGACATTCGCGGCAGAACTCAGCGTTGCTTCGCTCGCGAGTTCGCTGACCGAGCGACTACTCCGCCTCAATCTCAATCCCGAGATTGCCGAGATGCTGCGCGCCAAGGCCGACTGGTTCAATGGCCGTGAGGCCACGCAGATGCAGGCGGTGGCGCCGATCAGCCGCACGCCATATTTCTGTTCGGGCTGCCCGCACAACACCTCGACCAAAGTGCCGGAAGGCAGCCGCGCTTTTGCGGGCATCGGCTGCCACTTCATGGCGCTGTGGATGGATCGCAACACCGAGACCTACACCCATATGGGGGGCGAGGGCGTGCCGTGGGTGGGTGTCGCGCCTTTTACCGACGAGAAGCACGTTTTCGCCAATCTCGGCGACGGCACCTATTTCCACTCCGGCAGTCTTGCGATCCGGCAGGCCGTCGCGTCCGGCGCCAACATCACCTACAAGATCCTCTATAACGATGCGACCGCGATGACCGGCGGCCAGCATGTCGACGGCGAATTGTCGCCGCAACAGATCACCTTCCAGCTCCACAGCGAAGGCATCCGCGACATCTACCTGGTTTCTGAAAATCCCGATGCCTATCCGGCCTCCGATATCGCGCCCGGCACCAAGACCGCGCATCGCGATCAACTCGACGCCGTCATGAAAACGCTGCGCGAAGTGAAGGGCGCTTCCGCCATCGTGTTCGTGCAGACGTGCGCTGCCGAAAAACGCCGGCGTCGTAAACGGGGAACGCTGGAGGATCCGCAGCGCCGCGTGATCATCAATCCCGCGGTCTGCGAAGGCTGCGGCGATTGCTCGGTGCAGTCGAACTGCATCTCGGTGGAGCCGCTGGAAACCGAACTCGGGCGCAAGCGCACCATCAACCAGTCGAGCTGCAACAAGGATTATTCCTGCCTGAAGGGCTTTTGCCCATCCTTTGTCACCGTGGACGGCGGCAAGCTGCGCCGCCGCGCGCCGGCCGGTCTCGGCGATATCGGCGATCTGCCCGAACCTGCGTCGCGGCCCTCGCTGGAGCGGCCCTACAACGTCGCGGTCGGCGGCGTCGGCGGCACCGGTGTGCTGACCATCGGCGCGCTGCTCGGCATGGCCGCGCATATCGAGGGCAAGGCCAGCATGATCCTGGACATGTCCGGATTAGCGCAAAAGGGCGGCGCGGTGCTGAGCCACGTCCGGCTCTCCGAGCATACTGCCGACGTTACCTGTTCGCGCATCGTCACCGGCACCGCCGATCTGGTGATTGCCGCCGACGAAGTCGTCGCGGTTGCCAAGGAAACCATGTCGCTGTGCGAATCCGGCCGCACCTTTGGGGTCATCAACACCCATCTCATTCCGATCGCGGATTTCATCATGAACCGCGATTTCAATTTCCAGAGCCGCAAGGTCAACCATGTGCTGGAAACGGCGCTGCGCAAGGATTCGTCGTTCTTCGATTTCACCAAGCCTGCAGAAATCCTGCTCGGCGATTCCATCGCCACCAACATGTTGATGATGGGCTATGCCTACCAGAAGGGATTATTGCCGCTGTCGGCCAAATCGATCGAGCAGGCGATCGAGATCAATGGGGTTGCGATCAAGATGAATACCCAGGCGTTCCAGTTGGGGCGTCTGGCGGCAGCCGACCCGGCGCGGCTCGCCGAAATGATGAAAGGCCAGGATGCGACAATCGCGCCGAAGACCCTGGATGCGATGTCGCTCGACGAAATCGTCGCGCACCGCAGCGCGCTGCTGACCGATTATCAGAACAAGAAACTTGCCGACCGCTACCGCAACATGGTGACCCAGGTGCGCAATGCCGCTGCAAATGGCGGCTTCGGCGATGCGTTGCCGCGCGCGGTTGCGATCAACTATGCCAAGCTGCTCGCCTACAAGGACGAGTACGAAGTGGCGCGGCTTTACACCGACGGCAAATTCGAAAAGCAGCTCCGCGACCAGTTCGACGGCGACTTCAAGATCAGCTTCAACCTGGCGCCGCCGTTGCTGGGCGGCGGCAAGGACGCTTTGGGTCGGCCGCGCAAGCGCGCCTTCGGCGCGTGGATGTGGCCGGTATTTCGCTTGCTGGCGAAGATGCGCAGCTTGCGCGGAACGGCATTCGACATCTTCGGCCATAGCGCCGACCGCCGCCTCGAACGCGATCTTATCGCGGGCTATGAGAAGGACGTCGCGCATGTCCTCGGTGTGCTGTCGCCGCTGACGCTGGATACCGCGATCGAACTGCTCTCGCTGCCGGATCGCATCCGCGGCTATGGACCGGTGAAGGACAAAGCGGTGCAGGATGCCAAGGCGCGCTACGCGCAGCTGGCCGCCGATCTCGTCAACCCGCCGCCCGCGCCGCGACAGATCGCGGCGGAGTAATTAGTTCTCACGACCATCGTCGTCCCGGCGAACGCCGGGACCCATAACCACCGATCTTAGTTTTGCGAAAGCTGGAGCACCAGCTTGGTATGACCACGAACGGCGGTGGTTATGGGTCCCGGCGTTCGCCGGGACGACGATGATAAGCTTGGCACACAACGTCTCGCCTGACGGAATATTTCGGCGCTTGCCAAGGCCACGCTGACAGGCCACAAAAACCGCTGGAACCGAGAAACGCCAGCGGAGAACGACTTGAGTATCAAGGGTAGGGCCTACCTCGCCGGGATTTACGAGCATCCGACCCGGCACGCACCCGATAAATCCATCGCACAGCTTCATGCCGAAGTCGCCAAGGGCGCGCTGCAAGACGCAGGCCTGACCAAGGCCGATATCGACGGCTATTTCTGCGCTGGCGACGCGCCTGGCGGCGTGATGGCGATGGCCGATTATCTGGGCCTCAGGGTCCGTCATTTCGATTCCACCGACACCGGCGGCTGCTCCTATCTGGTCCATCTCGGCCATGCCGCCGAGGCGATCGCCGCCGGCAAATGCTCGATCGCGCTGATCACGCTGGCTGGAAAACCGCGCACCGGCGCCATGCCGCCGCGCGCGGCCGGCGCCGAGGTCGATTTCGAGGCCGCCTACTACGCCACCACGCATAACATTTACGGCATGTGCGCTATGCGCCACATGCATGAGTTCGGCACCACCAGCGAGCAGCTGGCCTGGATCAAGGTCGCGGCATCCCATCACGCGCAATACAACGAGCACGCGATGCTGCGCGAGGTCGTCACCGTCGAGGACGTGCTCAACTCGCCGATGATTTCCGATCCGCTGCACCGGATGGATTGCTGCGTGGTCACCGACGGGGGTGGCGCGCTGATCGTCACCACGGAGGCGATCGCGCGCAGCCTGAAGAGGCCGCTGGTGCGGATGATCGGACATGGCGAGGCGTTGAAGGGACCGCGCGGCGGCAAGGATCTCAACCTGACCTATTCCGCGGGCGTCTGGTCGGGGCCCCGGGCGTTCGAAGAGGCCGGCGTGACGACGAAGGATATCAAATACGCTTCAATCTACGACAGTTTTACAATCACGGTATTGATGCAGATCGAGGATCTGGGTTTCTGCAAGAAAGGCGAGGGCGGCAAGTTCGTCGCTGACGGCAACCTGATTTCCGGCGTCGGCAAGCTGCCGTTCAATACCGACGGCGGCGGGCTGTGCAGCAATCACCCCGTCAACCGCGGCGGCATGACCAAGATCATCGAAGCGGTGCGCCAGCTGCGCGGCGAAGCGCATCCGAAGGTGCAGGTGCCGAACTGCGATCTCGCGCTGGCCCATGGCACCGGCGGCCTGCTCGGCGTTCGCCACGCCGCCTCGACCTGCATTCTGGAGCGCGTGTAATGGCCGATAAACCGAAATACCCGACACCACAGGGCAATCCCGAGACCAAGCCGTTCTGGGATGCTGCCGCCCAGGGCAAGTTCCTGATCAAGCGCTGCACCGCCTGCGGCGAACCGCATTACTTTCCGCGCACGCTGTGCCCGTTCTGCTTCTCCGACAAGACGGTGTGGGAAGAAAGCTCGGGCGAGGGCGAGATCTATACCTTCAGCCTGATGCGCAAATCAGCGACCGGACCTTACGCGATCGGTTACGTCACGCTGAAGGAAGGCCCCTCGCTGCTGACCAATTTCGTCGACTGCGACATCGACAGCCTGAAGATCGGCCAGAAGGTGAAAGTGGTGTTCAAGCCAACCGACGGCGCACCGCTGCCGTTCTTTACGCCGGTGTGAGGTTGAAGTTGCGCCTGAACGTTGCAACGCAAATGACAGTCATCCCCGCGAAAGCGGGGATCCAGTAGACGCTGACGCCGGTGATTACTGGACCCCCGCTTTCGCTTGGGTGACGGCAAAAAAGCGTTGCAGCGACACAAAAAGAAATTCGGGAGAACACTCAAAATGCCGATCAAGTACGACGAGCTGATGGCGCTGAAGAATCTCGGCCAGAAATACGCCTACAGCGATCGCGAGGTGATGCTATACGCCTATGGCATCGGGATGGGCGCCGATCCCATGGAGGAGAAGGAGCTCGCTTTCGTCAACGAGGCCGTCGCCACGCCGCGCGCCCTGAAGGTGGTGCCGACATTTGCCTCGGTCGCGGCGTGGGGAGCCGGGCCCGGTGAAATGAATCTCAATCGCCTGATGGTGGTCGATGGCGAGCGCGACATCAGCTTCCACAAGCCGCTTGCGGTGGCCGCCCACATCACCGCCGATTCCAGCGTTCTCGACGTTTTCGACAAGGGCAAGGACAAGGGCGCCGTGATCCGGCACAAGACGGTGCTGAAAGACGAGAAGGGCGAGCCCTTGGCGACCCTGGTCGCGTCGCGTTTTGCGCGCGGCGACGGTGGCTTCGGCGGGCCCTCGGAAGGCCAGCCCGAGCCACATAAAGTGCCGAGCCGCAGCCCCGATAGATCGATCGATATCCCGACGCGTCCGGATCAGGCGCTGGTTTATCGGCTGTGCGGCGATCGCAATCCGCTGCACTCCGATCCCGAAACGGCCAAGCGCGCCGGCTTTCCGAAACCGATCCTGCACGGCATGTGCACCTACGGCATCACCTGCCGCGGCATTCTTCAGACCTATGCCGACTACGATGCTTCTGCCTTCAGGCAGCACGCCGCGCGGTTCTCGTCGCCGGTCTATCCCGGCGAGACCGTGACGATGGATCTGTGGAAAGACGGCAATGTGATTTCATTCGAGGCCAAGGTGAAGGCGCGCAATGTCGCCGTCATCAAGAGCGGCAAGACGGTGCTGGGGTGAAATTCATGCGCGCTGCGTGCTCTGAATGATGTCGTCATGCCCGGACTTGTTCCGGGCATCCACGTCTTCCTTTCGGAGGCCAAAGAAAGACGTGGATGGCCGTGACAAGCACGGCCATGACGGCGGATAAATAACGGCGATACGGGAGCAAAACATCATGGGATTACTCGACGGCAAGGTGGCGCTGATCACCGGGGCGGGCGGCGGGCTCGGTGAGGCCTATGCAAAGCTGTTCGCGCGCGAGGGCGCCGCTGTTGTGGTCAACGATCTCGGCGGTCCGCGCGATGGCAGCGGCGCCGATGTCTCGATGGCCCAGAAGGTGGTCAATGCGATCAAAGCCGAGGGCGGCCGCGCGGTCGCCAACGGCGCGGATATTTCCACCATGGCGGGCGGGCAGTCGGTGTTCGACGACGCCATCAAACATTTCGGCCGCGCCGACATCCTCGTTAACAATGCCGGTATCCTGCTCGACCAGACCTTTGCCAAGGCGACTGAAGCGGCATGGGACAAGGTCCTGAAGGTGCATCTGAAGGGCACGTTCTGCGTCACCCAGCCGGTGTTCCGCTGGATGCGGGAGAATGGCGGCGGCGTCATCGTCAATACGTCGTCGACCTCGGGCCTGATCGGCAATTTCGGCCAGACCAATTACGGCGCCGCCAAGGGCGGCATCTGGGGCCTGTCGAACGTGCTGGCGGTCGAGGGCCGCAAATACAACATCCGGATCTGGACGCTGGCGCCGGGCGCGCTGACCCGCATGACCGCCGATCTGCCGCGCTATATCGAGAACCCGAAGTTGGCCCTTGGGCCGGACGGAATTGCCCCGGCCGTGCTATACATGGTCAGCGAATTGTCGGGCGAGCAGACCGGCAAGGTCCTCGGCGTTTCCGGCCCGCGCGGCGTGCGCGAGATGCGGATGATGGAAAAGCCGGGCTGGAAGCCGCCGGGTGAAAGCTGGAAGGCGCAGGATGTCGTCGCGCACGCCAAGGAGATTTTCTTCTCCGAGGAAGAGATCAAGATGGGCGCGCGGCGGTTCTGACGTTATCTGTCATTCCGGGGCGATGCGAAGCATCGAACCCG
>Ga0209438_1000155_pt1 | contig 18817 bp, 20 predicted proteins | sample GraSoi_2013_20cm_FD_185825 | JGI IMG/M metagenome (GOLD analysis project Ga0209438, IMG submission 185825) | Grasslands soil microbial communities from the Angelo Coastal Reserve, California, USA - Sample 9_17_2013_20cm (SPAdes) (version 2) | ecosystem: Environmental > Terrestrial > Soil >...
CGAAGGCGTGCTGCATCACCGTAAATCCAATCAGCATCACGATCAGCACCAGGCCACCGAGCAGCGCGGGGCCGACGATGTCGTTGGTGACGCTGCCGGCGACCGTCATGCCGGCCGCGATCACCCAGACCACCAGCAGGAACCAGGTCGGGATCAGCAGCACCGCGCGGTCGAAACCGTGGGTCGAGAGATAGACGATCAGCGCGAAGCCCGCGAACGCGATCAGGACCAGCGACATCCTGGCGATGCCCGAGGCGACCGCGGGATCGAACAATGCCAGCGCCACCAGCGAGCCGAGAAAGGCCACCCAGCCGACCGTGATATGCGAATAACGCACATGCCAGCGGCTCAGATTGAGATAGGCAAACAAGAACACCAGCAGCGTCGCGGCCAGGATCGCTTCGCCCGCCGCGCGCCAGATCCGCTCGGCATTGTTCGACATGTCGAGCACCTTGCCCCAGAAGCCGAAATCGACGCCGATATAGACCAGCACCGCCCACGCCAATGCGGCGGCGGCGGGAAACATGATGCTGCCCTTGACCACGAACAGGATGGTCAGCACCAGCGCCAGCAATCCGGAAATGCCGATCACGATGCCCTGGTACAAGGTGAACGAGTTGACCTTGTCCTTGTAGGCGTCGGGCTCCCACAAATAGAGCTGCGGCAGCTTGTCGGTTCGCAGCTCGGCGACAAAGGTGATGACGGCGCCGGGATCGAGCGTGATGCGGAAGATGTCGGCGGTGGCGCTTTCCTGGCGATCCGGACGGTCGCCGGTCGACGGCGTGATGGTCGCGATGCGCGATAATCCAAGGTCGGGCCACAACAGCCCCGACGACACGATGCGATAATGAGGTGCAACGATCAGACGATCGAGCTGGTCGTCGGTGTTGTTGGCGAGCGCGAATACCACCCAGAACTGGCCGCCTTCGCGGGCGCGGACTTCGATGCGGCGGACGATGCCGTCGGTGCCGGGTGCGGTGGAAACCTGGATGCGGTCGGTGTCGCTGCGCTGATGATCGAGAACTGCGGTGAGGTCGATCGCGGGCGCGTCACCGCGGACGCTGACGGCGTCGATGGCGCGCGCCGGCGGCGCGGCGGCAACAATCATGAGGCCCAGCGCGAAGGGCGCGAGGCACCTGATCAGGCGCAAGTCAGTTCTCCGCGTTCGACGCTAAGTGAAAGTGCAAGACCCGCCGAACGCGGCGAGCGCGTTCGGCGTTGTCTGATAAATGACATGAAAGTGAGGGAAATCAAAGGGTTTCCCGGCCGGTCGCCGTTCACGAGCACTAAACGACTAACACAATTTTGCCAATATGTTCGCTGGTCTCCATGCGCCGGTGCGCATCGGCGGCCTTTTCCAGCGGGAATGTGCTGTCCATCAGGGGTTTGATGCGTCCCTCGCGCAACAGCGGCATCACCTTGGCCTCGATGGCGGCGACCATCGCCGCCTTGTCCGTATTGGTACGGGGGCGCAGCGTCGAGCCGGTGTGATGCAGTCTTTTAACCATCAGCTTGGCGAAATTAACATTTGCCTTGGGTCCGCCGAGAAACGCGATCTGGACCACGCGGCCATCGGTCGCAGCGGCATCGTAATTGCGCTCGATGTAGTCGCCGCCGACCATGTCGAGAATGACATTGACGCCCGCGCCATCGGTCGCCGTCTTTACTTCAGCGACGAAATCTTCGGTCTTGTAATTGATGGCGCGGTCGGCGCCGAGCTTGAGGCAGGCGTCGGCTTTTTCCTTCGACCCCACGGTGACGATCACCTTGGCGCCAAAGGCCTTGGCCAATTGTATCGCCATGGTGCCGATGCCGGATGAACCGCCATGGATGAGCAGCGTCTCGCCCGATTTCAGCGCGCCGCGCTCGAACACATTGTGCCACACCGTCATCAGCGTTTCCGGGATGGCGCCGGCTTCCTGCATCGACAGCGTCGCGGGCACCGCCATCGCCTGGGTATCCTGGGCAATGCAATATTGCGCGTAGCCGCCGCCGGCCACCAGCGACATCACCTTGTCGCCGAGCTTGTGCCTGGTGGCGCCGGCGCCGACCGCGACGACTTCGCCCGCGATTTCAAGGCCGGGCAAGTCGCTGGCGCCGGGCGGCGGCGGATAGGCGCCGGATCGCTGCGCGACGTCGGGACGGTTGACGCCTGCCGCGGCAACCTTGATCAGGATTTCGCCCGGCCCGGGCGCCGGCACCGCGCGGGTCTCGGGCACAAGCACTTCCGGACCGCCGGGCTTGCTGATGCCGATCACGGTCATTTGCGCGGGCAGCTTTTCCATGTTTTTTCCTTGCGGGCGGTTGAAAGGATCGATGGCATATCGCCTTTTCAGGCGAAGTGGAATGTCGTTCGTCATCCCGGCTCTATTATGCGAACCGAGCGGCTAGATGGCTGGCTTTTTCGCGGGTGATTTTTGGTACGAGTGGTTCTAGCCGCAATACCCGCTTTCCTTGATGGCTATCCAGAGCAGGCCCGCAGGGCGCAGACGGCCAGGATGGAACAGCATCGTCATCGCCAAACGCATGAAGCACGGTTTCCGAGAGAGCCGGAATGATGCTCCATGCCAGCACCGCGGACAAACGCACGAGATTCAATCCTGTCCGTGTCACAAATGCTGCGCGAGCCGGATCGGATTTGATGATTGTCCAAGGCGCCGCATGCTGGAGATAACGATTCGCGGTGCTGAATATTCCGCGCGTTTCAGCGGCTGCGCGGCGGAATTCACATGCCTCATGATGGATCCGAAGTGAGGCCAGGCGACGGTCGAGCTCGGCAGCCAATACTTTTTCCTGTTCGGAAGGCTCGCCGCCCTCCGGAATGCGGCCATCGAACGCCTGATGCGCGAAGCTGATGATGCGGTTGACGAGATTGCCGAACACGTCGGCGAGGTCCTTGTTCACGTCGCTTACGAATCTGCCGATGTTGAAGTCGGTGTCCGACGTCTCGGGAGCGTTTGCGATCAGCCACCAGCGCCAGAGGTCCGCCGGCAGTTCCTCCAATGCCTGATCGGTGAATATTCCGCGCCCTCGGCTCGTGCTGAATTTGCCTCCGTCATAAGTCAACCAGTGAAATCCCTTGATCACGTCGACGGTCTTCCATGGCTCGCCGGATCCAATCAAGGTTGCGGGAAAGCCTAACGTGTGAAACGGCACGTTATCCTTGCCGAGGAACTGGATGTACCTGACGTTATCGGCCTCCAGCCACCACTGGCGCCAATCGCGACTGGATTGACCGGCTTCGGCCCATTCCTGAGTCGCTGCGATGTAGGCGATCGGCGCATCGAACCAGACGTAAAACACCTTCTGTTCGAACCCCGCGCGCGGCACCGGGATGCCCCAGGCGAGATCGCGCGTGATGCAGCGGTCCTTCAGTTCCAGGGTCAGCCAGCTCTTCGCGAGCGAAACCACGAAGGGCGGCCATCCGCTTCTGCCGTCGACCCATTCATTCAATTCATCCAGCAGAAGGGACTGGCGAAGAAACAAATGCCGGCTGGTCCGGATTTCCAGTGCGGTGTCGCCCGACAGTGCCGATCGAGGGCTGATCAGTTCGGTGGGATCGATCAGGTTGCCACAGCCGTCGCATTGATCGCCCCTGGCCAAATCGAAGCCGCAGTGCGGACAGGTCCCAAGCACATATCGGTCCGGGAGAAAGCGACGATCCAGCGGCGACCATATCTGAGCGAGCTCGCGCTCCTCAATCAGTCCCGCGGCGTTCAGCTTTCGATAGAAGTGTTGCGTCAGCGCGTGGTTTTGCGGGGACGAGGATCGCCCGAAATGGTCGAACGACAGGCCAAACCGCCGATAGATGTCAGCCTGAATCGCGTGCTGTTGGTCGCAGAAGGTACGCGCATCCTGCTCGGCCTGGATTGCCCCGAGCTCGGCGGGCGTTCCATGTTCATCGGTGCCGCAAATAAAAAGGACATCGTCGCCGATTTGTCGCCTGAAACGCGCATGGACATCGGCCGGAAGCAGAGAGCCGGCGAGATTGCCGAGGTGTTTGACGCCGTTCACATAGGGGAGGGCGCTGGTAATAAGAAACCTGGTCATGGGAGCAGCCTTTCGCGCAGGGGGATGCCGAACCCTCAGAAATCAAAAAGCCCTCCCGCGAAATCGGAAGGGCCTGGATTCGGCTTATGCCTGGCGCGAAAATGCGCGCACTATCCCTTCCGGTCGAACGCCATGCGGTCGGGCCGGGGCATTCGCGTCAGGAATTGCGCGCTACCAAAAATCACTTCGGAATCTCCGTGAACGTGATTTCCAAGAAACTTGATTTCCAAGAACTTGCGTAAAATAACACACCACGGCAAAAATGCCAGATCAGGTTGAGCCGTCGATACTGGGCGGTTTGGCGACAGGAGAAACGCATGGCCATCGAGGACGACGACAAGCCGAGGAAGAAAGTCACCCATGAGATCGGTCAGGACCTGTCGCTGCTGTCGGTCGAAGAACTGACCGAGCGCATCGCGCTGATGACGTCAGAGATCGAGCGGCTGCAAGTGGCCATGACCAAAAAGCGCGCCTCCAAGGAAGCCGCCAATAACTTTTTCAAATCCTGAGAGCGTCATGCGTCCCGTACGCGGTGCAGCATCGACACCGGCACCCGGCCAAACGGATGGCGGGCGAGATGCTCCGGCTATTTCCACGAAAGGGCTACGCGTGGCGCCGCCACGCAGCCGCAAGGGCCGACGCGGCTCTCGCTTCCAACTAAAATATCGAAAACAACCCCATGCAAAGTAGCATGGTGGTCGCTGGCATGGATGCTTTGAGCTATCCCTGCGAAAACATTTTGACACGTCGGGCAAATCAGCGGCACTATTCCATCATCGCGTAGTTTGCAAAACGCCCACAATTGAAGTTGCACCGCCGACGCCGTGGTCGAGCGGCCACCAGCGTGAAAGGCCGCTGGTGAAGACATCGAAAGCGCGCGCGACCGGCGCTTTCACACGAACCGATTTGCGCACAGGCGCGATGATGACGGGCGCGTTCATTCAGCAACTCCTTTAGGTTTTTTCCACTTCCTCCTTGAACGCCGCCAAGGCGTCGTCCCAGAACGTGTCGAGCCAGTCACGCAATTCCACCAGCCCCTCGCGGCGCAGTGAATAAATCCGGCGCACGCCTTCGCTGCGTTCTTCGACCAGGCCTGCGTCTTTCAGAGCCTTGAGGTGCTGCGAGACCGCCGGACGGGAGACCGGCAGGCCCGCGGCGAGGGCGTTCACCGGGCGGGGTCCCGCGCGCAGGCGCTCGAACACCTTGCGGCGTGTCGGATCGGCGAGGACCGCGAGGGCATTTGCGTAAGCCATGGCTAACGGTAAGTGATCGCTTACACGCTAGTCAAGAACGTTTTTCGCAAGCACCAGTTGCAGAGTTGAATCGAGCAAATCTCTGTGCCCTGGGAGCCGCGTGGCGAAAGCTGCCGCCGACCGTTTTTTCAGGTGGTGAGAGTGTCTGGCACCGATCACCCACCGAAGACGCCCAGCGGTTATGGATCCTCGCGCGCAAGAGCGCTTGGCGGGATGACTCGCGGAGACGGATTCGCCTCCGTCCCGCCAGCTGCATCCGCACTCGGCCAATGGCCGACATGGCAAACAAAGCCTGAAGGAAATGGCTTGTTTACGATTGATTAAGCTTTCTCGTTTATGACTGGGGCCGTCCTTGTTTGGACACCGAGTGGCTCCTGTCCACTCTGTTTGACGCCTCCCTGTTATCAACTTCAAAAGCCGCCGGAAACGGCGGCTCTTTTTTTGCGGTGTGCTTTTCGCGCATCTTCTTTTCAGGATCCGCACCTGCTGGAAACCATAAATGCTGTTGCGGCTGGACTTCGCGCTGTGGGCGAGCAATGATTTGTTCATCATAAGCCGGCGCGTCTCCAAGCCGGCTGCGTAAACAAACGTAAACAGTTGCGTGAGGCGTTAACCATGTCGGACCGTTTGCAAACCGAAACCGCCCTCGTGCACTTCAGCGAGCGGCTGACCAACTCCGCGGCATTCAGCACCCTGTTCCGGGACGGCATGGATCTGGTCGAAGAGACCGCCGCCTATCTCGACGGCGCCGGCCGCGTCGAGGCCAAGGCGCTCGACCGCTCCGTCAGCCTCACCTACGCCACCGAAAGCATGCGGTTGACCACGCGCCTGATGCAACTGGCGTCATGGCTGCTGCTACACCGCGCGGTGAAGGAAGGCGAGATGACGCTAAGCCAGGCCAATCGCGAGAAAACCAAGGTCAAGCTCAGCGCCGCCGATCCGGGCCCGGACGAGATGCTCGAAAAGCTGCCTGAGCAGCTGCAGGTCCTGATCGCCCGCTCGATGATCCTGCAAACCAAAGTCCGCCGGCTCGACACCACCATCCACGCGCCGGTGACCGAGCGCGCCGCGATCGGCAATCCGCTGGTGCCGCAGCTCAACCGCCTGAAGGCGGCATTCGAGCGCTAACTGCGGTTGCCGCTAATCCAGGATCGGCTCAAGCCCGCGCGATCTATCTGCTCTTCTTCGGTATGGTTTTTGAGGGAGCGCCGGCGCCGCCCGACACCGACAGCCCATTGAAGAAAGCGCGCGTTCGTGCGCTCGCGCCGGGCCCCGGATGAAACCGGACGGTCTCTGCCGTCACATCGCCTCCACCGCTTTTCAATTTGACCGGTGCCACCGGCCGCCCGTTGTCATCGGTCACCATGACCGGCGGCTTGTTCGCGGATGCCCATCTGTCGCCCCATTGCATCAGGGCGACCATGGCCGGTAGCAGCGCGCGACCCCTATCGGTGAGCTGGTAGACAGGACGCTTTTCAGATCCGCCGCGCTCGAGGATGCCGTTCTCGGCGAGGCGTTGCAGCCGTACCGCGAGAATGTTCTTGGCGATTCCGAGACTCTTCTGGAAGTCGCCAAAGCGGCGAACGCCGAGGAAGGCGTCGCGAACAATCAGCAGCGTCCACCAGTCCCCCACGATCTCCAGGGTCCGTGCCAGTGAACAGTTCAGCTCCGAAAGATCGGTCTTGCCAGGCATGGTTGCACAGTGAAACCTTTTGTCTTATGGTTTCACTCTGCAACTAAATCTGCACCCGGGCAACAGGAGTTGGGAATGACGCAAGCCGGTCCGGCGAGGCTTGATCTTGGGGAGACAGAAGCGAGGGTTTCGAATTTGAGGGCAGGCGGCGCTGCGGTGGCGCTGGGCTCGTTCGGCGTCACCGTAACCAGCGCGCTCTATGCGCTTTCGCCTCCTGCCGCGGCGCTGCCAGCGCAGCCGTTCGATCAGGCATTGGCGCTGGCCGGTGCTGTCGCCGGTGCGCGGACCATGTTTGCGGCTGGAACGGTCGGCATCTTCTCGGATCTCGTGATGGCGGTGGGCGCGCTTCTGGTCGCGCTTGAACTCGCCCGGCGCGGAAGAAGCCTCGCAGTCGCCGGCTGGATCGCCATCCTTTTGAGTATTGTCGTCTTTACGTTGGTCGATGCGATCGTCGGCTATGTGCTGGGGCCGGTTGCCGCGCTGAAGGATGGTGCGAGCGCATTCACCGCGTTCAAGCGTCTGTTCGACGTGCTGTTTCTCTTGGGGACGACCGCATTCGGAACTGGCGCCATGCTCGCGTTAACGAATGAAATGCGGTCGGCGGTGCCGATCGTAAGCAAGCCCGTTGCCCTCGCGGGCGCGTTAACGGGAATGGCCGGTGTGCTGGCCGCGGGGGCCTGTCTTGCGGGCTTTCCGCTGGAACAGGCCGTCGGCATCAGTATCGGCCTCGGTTCAGCAGTTTTTGTCGCGATTGGCGCGCAGATCATGTTGAAGCCGCCATAGGCGGTGCTGCGGCAACTTGCGAAACCGTCAATTCAGGCTTCAAAATGAAAAACGCCCCGGCGCGAGCAGAGGCGTTTTGAAGTCTTGAGTTGGACGCGAAGGCTTAAGAGGCCTCACTCCTTCTTGAGAAAGCCCGAAAACTTCTTCTGGAACCGCGACACACGGCCGCCACGATCGAGCAGCTGCTGGGCGCCGCCGATCCAGGCTGGATGCGACTTGGAGTCGATATCGAGGTTCAGCTTGTCGCCTGCCTTGCCCCAGGTCGAGCGCGTCTGATATTCCGTGCCATCGGTCATCACGACCGTAATCATATGATATTCCGGATGAATTTCGGCTTTCATGGCAGATCCTTCGGCGCGCCGGCGCCTGTCTCTAAGATGGCTGTGGGGACGGATTTGGGCCGCTCTATAACGCAGCGGGCCGTCCAAAACAAGCCAAGTATCTGCCTGATAAGTATCTTCCCGGATGCGTAGCTTTCCGGATTTGCCAGCGGTGGCGGCGAGGCCTATCTGGGGACGGCAAAGGCGATTGGTCAAATCTCATGAGCGCAGTGGAACGGCTTGAAGACCGGCCTGGCGAAACGCCCCCGCGGCGCGATGCGGTGCCATCTGAGGCATCCCTGGTCGAAGCAGAACTGACGCAGTTGCCGGCCAAGAGCACCGCGCGGCTGCGCCCGCTGCTGGCGCTGGCGCCCTATGTGGCGCGCTACCGCGGACGTGCGTTTCTGGCCTTGATCGCGCTGACCATTGCCGCGATTACCACCCTGCTGGTGCCGGTCGCGGTGCGGCGGATGATCGACTTCGGATTCAGCCCCGAAGGCATCGCCATGATCAACAGCTACTTCAGCGTGATGATCGCGGTGGTCGCGGTGCTGGCCGGCGCCAGCGCGGCGCGGTTTTACCTGGTCATGACCATCGGCGAGCGCATTGTCGCCGATCTCAGGCGCGACGTGTTTGCTCACCTGATTTCGCTGTCGCCGGCGTTCTTCGATTCCGCGCGCAGCGGCGAACTGATCTCGCGGCTGACCGCCGATACCACCCAGATCAAATCCGCGGTCGGCGCCTCGGTATCGATTGCGCTGCGCAACCTCATGCTGTTCATCGGCGCCACCGTGATGATGGTGATCACCAGCCCGCGGCTTTCGGGCTTCGTGCTGCTGGCGATACCGGCGATCGTGATTCCGCTGGTGGCGTTCGGACGCTGGGTGCGCCGGCTGTCGCGCAACGCCCAGGATACGCTGGCGGATGCCACTGCCTATGCCTCCGAACTGGTCGGCGCTATCCGCACCGTGCAGGCCTATACCAGCGAGCGGATGGCCAATGCGCGCTTCGGCGGCGAAGTCGAACAGGCCTATGAAGCGGCGCGCAGCTCGACCCGCGCGCGCGCCGTGCTCACCGCCGTCATCATCTTCATCGTCTTCACCAGTGTCGTGGCGATCCTCTGGGTCGGATCGAACGATGTGCTGACCGGCTCCATCAGCCCGGGCCGGCTTGGCCAGTTCGTGCTGTATGCGGCGTTCGCCGCGGCCGGACTTGGCCAGCTCAGCGAGGTCTGGGGCGAGGTGTCGGCCGCCTCCGGCGCATCGGAGAGATTGTTCGAAATTCTTCGCGTCAAATCGGCGATATCAGTACCCGCATCGCCGCGCGCGTTGCCGGTACCGGCGCGCGGCGACGTCGGCTTTGAAAATGTCAGCTTTGCCTATCCGACGCGGCCGGATGCCCTGGCGGTCGATGGCGTTTCGCTTTCGGTGCGCGCCGGCGAGAAGGTCGCGATCGTCGGCCCGTCGGGCGCCGGCAAGAGCACGCTGTTTCACCTGCTGCTGCGGTTCTACGATCCTGCCACCGGTGTGATCTCATTCGACGGCGTGCCGATCCGGGACGCCGATCCGCGCGAGCTGCGCTCCCGCATCGCGCTGGTGCCGCAGGAATCGGTCGTGTTCGCCGCGACCGCGCGCGAGAACATCCGGTTCGGACGGCCGGACGCCGATGATGTCGAGGTCGAGCGCGCCGCCGAGCTTGCCCACGCCACCGAATTCATCCGCCGTCTGCCGGGAGGATTCGAATCACAGCTCGGCGAGCGCGGCGTCACGCTGTCCGGCGGTCAGCGCCAGCGCATCGCGATCGCGCGTGCCATCCTGCGCGATGCGCCACTGCTGCTGCTCGATGAAGCCACCTCGTCGCTCGATGCGGAGAGCGAGACGCTGGTGCAGACTGCGCTGGAAGAATTGATGCGTCACCGCACCACCTTGGTGATCGCCCATCGGCTCGCCACCGTGTTGTCCTGCGACCGCATCATGGTGATGGAGCAGGGCCGTATTGTCGAACACGGCACCCACGCCTCGCTGGTTGCGGCCAACGGACTCTACGCCCGGCTGGCGAGACTGCAATTCGAGGGCGTCTAGTACTGACTATGAGAGATATGTGAGTCGCTTGCTGCCCATGCTTCGAGACGCTCGCGTCGCTCGCTCCTCAGCATGAGGTTGTTGTGTTTCAACAAGTTAGACCTCATCCTGAGGAGGCCGCGAAGTGGCCGTCTCGAAGGATGGGCTGCAATACCGATTTGTGATTCCAGGTACTGGGCCCCTCTCCGGCTTTTCGAATCGTCATCCCGCTCTATCTCCTTGTTTGAGCAGGATCTCCGGGCAAACGCTTGACGTTTGTCCCGAGCGAAAACCGGTATCATGCTGCAAAACATTATCCCGTGGTTGCAACTCTTGCTTCCCTTGGCAGTTGTCCGCTGCTGCACCCTGTCACAATTTGCCGGATATCAAGGAAAGAGGAGATAAGCATGCCTTTTCGTCGCGGGGGTTTTGCACTTACGCCGCCATCGCTCTTGCTATTTGGGATATCGCTGGTATTGGCGGTTCTCGCCTTCCTGGTGCACTACGCGCATATGTCGGTGCCGATCATCAACACATCGCGGGTGTTTGATGTTCTGACCATCGCCTACGTCGTGTTGATGGTGGGCGTGCTCTTCCGCGGCGTGTAGCGCGCAAGACCACCCGTTTTCCTTGCAGAAAAGGCGCGAGCGGCCTCCTATCCATTCCACTGCATCCGCAGCACCGGACGTCCCGACGTGGGATTGACGTCTTCGCCGGCGAACGCGAACCCGTTTCGCCGGTAGAAGCGGATGGCGCGGGCGTTGTCGGTGTTGACCAACAGCGTGATGCGATCAGGCGACAAGCGCTTGGCCTCATCGACCAGCGTGTCGGCGAGCTGTGAACCCCAGTGCTCGGGGGCGACGACCAGCTGATCGAGGTAGCCGGACCCATCGATGGTGACGAACCCGACCAGTGCGCCCGCCCGCTCGGCGACGATGATCGCCGCATTCGGCACCAATTCATCACGCCAGCGCTCGCGCCACCATGTCACGCGCGCGGCGAAATCGATTCCCGGATAGGTCTGTTGCCAGGTTTGCTGCCACAACGCGATCGCGGCGTCTTCGTCCTCGGCGCGATAGGGGCGGAGCTGAAAGGGAGCGTTCATCAAGACAACGCCGTCATGCCCGGGCTTGTCCCGGGCATCCACGTCCTTCTTTCAGTCGCGCCTGAAGACGTGGATGGCCGGGACATAGGCGAGCGGAAGCGACGCCGTCCTTCGGACGGCTGTGCCCGGCCATGACGATGTGGCGGGTTACGTAACAACATCGGCACTTACCGTTCCGTCAGTTTCAGCTCGATGCGGCGGTTGCGCCTATAGGCGTCTTCGTTGGCGGCGGTGTCGAGCGGCTGGAATTCCGCGAACCCGGCCGCGACCAGCCGCTGCGCCGGCACGCCGAGCGAGACCAGATACTGCACCACCGAGATCGCGCGCGCCGACGACAATTCCCAGTTCGACTTGAACACCGGGCTGTTGAAGATCGGCCGCACATCGGTATGGCCGTCGACCCGCAGCACCCAGGCGATCTCGGCCGGGATCTGCTTGTCGAGATCGATCAGCGCGGTCGCCAGTTTTTCCAGCTCGGCGCGGCCCTCGGGCAACAGCAAGGCCTGTCCAGTGTCGAAGAAAACCTCTGACTGAAAGACAAAACGGTCGCCGACGATCCGGATGTCCGGCCGGTTGCCGAGAATGGCGCGCAGTCGCCCGAAAAATTCCGAACGGTAACGCGACAATTCCTGCACCCGCTGCGCCAGCGCGACGTTCAGGCGCTGGCCGAGATCGGCGATCCGCCCCTGCGATTCCTTGTCGCGCTTCTCCGAGGCGTCGAGCGCCTCTTCGAGCGCAGCGAGCTGGCGGCGCAACGCGCTGATCTGCTGGGTCAGCACCTCGATCTGCGCCAGCGCGCGCGACGATATTACTTTTTCGGAATCCAGCGCCTTGTTGAGTTCGGTGGCCCGGCCGGCGGCGTCGTTGCCAGCGCCGGCGAGACCCTCATAAAGGCTCTTGACGCGATCGCGTTCGGCTTCCGCCGACGCCAGCCCGGCCCGCACCTGCGAGAGCTGGTCGTCGAGATTGAGCTTGCCGAGTTTTTCCAGCGACAACAGCTCGTTCAGCTGCGCCACCTTGGCGTTGAGCTGCTCCAGCGCCTTGTCCTTGCCGGTGACCTCCTGCGACAGGAAGAACTGCACCACCAGGAACACCGACAGCAGGAACACAATCGAGAGCACCAGCGTCGACAACGCGTCGACGAATCCCGGCCAGTAGTTGAAACCGGTTTCGTTGCGGCGGGCACGGGCGAGGGCCATTTACAGTTCTCCGCTGTGGAATCTGATTCGCAAGCAGCGGATCAGAACTTACCTCGAGTTCAGGTTTACCTCTCCCAATCGAAGTCGGATCTATCCGACTTCGACAATTTGTAATGCCCAACTCGGGTAAACCCGAGTTGGGTGGGAGAGGGAGCGCGCTTCCGTCGCTGCAACGTTTTCGCACCCATCTAATTCTTCTCGGGCTGGCGTGAGATCCGCTCGAGCAATTTCTTGATTTCGCGGTTTTGCTCGCCCTGACCGTCGGCCCATTCGCGAATCATCTGCTGCTCGTTGCGCATATGCGCGACCAGACCCTGAATGGCTTCGGCGAGGTTGGCCATGGCGGCGGTGGTGCCGCGGTTGCCGCCGCCTTCTTCCATGGTTGAGCGCAACCGCTCGAGGGCGTGCTGCAGCTCGCCGCTCACGCCGGCGCTCTCGCCGGCATATTCGCGCACCGTGGAGGCGAGCCAGTCTTCGAGGTCGGTATAGAACCGGTTCTGCGCCTGGCTCGATTGCAGATCGAGAAAGCCGAGAATCAGCGAACCGGCGAGACCGAACAGCGACGACGAAAACGAGATACCCATGCCGCCGAGCGGTGCGGCCAGACCTTCCTTCAGGGTGTCGAACAAGGCGCCGGCATCGCCGCCGACCTTCAAGCCGTCGATCACCTTGCCGACTGAACCTACGGTTTCGATCAGGCCCCAGAAGGTGCCGAGCAATCCGAGAAACACCAAAAGGCCGGTCATATAGCGGGAAATGTCGCGGGCTTCGTCGAGCCGCGTGGCGATGGAATCCAAGAGATGCCGCATGGTCTGCTGCGAGATCGTCATGCGGCCTGTGCGCTCGCCGCCGAGGATCGCCGCCATCGGCGCCAGCAGCTTGGGGTGCCGAGCGACTGCGAGGCCGGGGTCGGAGATGCGGAAGTTGTTGACCCAGGCGACTTCCGGATAGAGCCGGATCACCTGACGGAACGACAGGATGGTGCCGATCAACAGCACCGCGCCGATCAGCGCGTTGAGGCCGGGATTGGCGAAGAACGCGACCACGAGCTGCTTGTAGAGCACGACCATCACCAGCGCGCACAGCACCAGAAACACCAGCATTCGCACCAGGAAGATCCGTGGCGAGGACAGCTTGTTCAGTTCGATCTCCATCGCGGAGCGGGCAGGGGGGCTTGACGGCATTGCCGGTGTCATCCGTTGCGAGGAGGGGGAGGAGACGATTTTGGGCATCAATATGGCACAGCGGGGCTGAGAAAAAAGATCAGATATACCCGGATTTCAGGTGACAGGTGGAACCTCTGGCTGAAGCGGGGCTTGGACTGGAGCGTATTTCATAAGTGTCTGTTGTCTACCGCGGATATCAGGGATTTTGCATGACCGTTTCCCCTCTCGAGGCACTGGCGGCGACCGCGGTGTCGCTCTCGATCCTGTATATCGCCGTGCGCGCCGCCGGCATATCGGACGATCCGCGCTATGCCGCCTTTGCCAGGGAATGGGGCGTCGGTTCGCCGCGCAAGATGTTCATGTTTCTGCAGAATCAGGGCTTCGGATCGATAGGCGGCGAAGCGCTGGCCGGCGCGCAACTGAAAAAATTCCGCACCGATCCCGCGAACAAGGGCCGGGTCTGCGACTCAGGGCTGTGGCGCTCGTGTGGCGAGTGCTATTGCGACTTGCAGTTGCGCACCAGCATGTTGTTGCCGCTGCCACCGCAAAAGGGAGTGGTCACATGAGCTTCGTAGCCAGGATCATCGGCACCGCCGAACGGGTGCCGTTGCCGGACGTCGTCATCCGCGCCGCCATCCAGCGGCTGTGCTCGCGCACGGCGACGCGGCTGGCCAGCGGCGACGCGGAACGCGACGCCTCGTTTGCGGACGAAATAGCGGCACGTGCCATCGCCGAACACACCGACGAGGCCAACGCCCAGCACTACGAAGTGCCGGCGGCATTCTTCGCGCATGTGCTCGGCCCCAATCGCAAATATTCATCGTGCTTCTACAAGGAGCCGGAGTCGACGCTGCAGGAGGCCGAGGAAGAGGCGCTGCGCCAGACCGTCGAGCATGCCGATCTCGCCGACGGGCAATCGATGCTCGAACTTGGCTGCGGCTGGGGTTCGCTGTCGCTGTGGTTGGCGCGGCAATTTCCGAATTCGCAAATCACCGCGGTCTCGAATTCGCATGGCCAGCGCGAATATATCGAAGCCACGGCCATCGCGCGCGGATTGAAAAACCTCTCCGTGATCACGGCTGACATCAACGTGTTCGACCCGGAGCGGCAGTTCGACCGCATCGTGTCGGTTGAAATGTTCGAGCACATCATGAACTGGCGTGATTTGATGGCGCGGGTGCGGTCGTGGCTGGCGCCCGACGGCCGCTTCTTCATGCATATTTTTGCCCATCGTTCGGGTGCCTATCTGTTCGATCGCGCCGATGGCGAAGACTGGATCCCGCAGCATTTCTTCACCGGCAGGGTGATGCCGAGCCATCATCTGGTCCGGCAATATGCCGATCTGTTCGAGATCGAGAAGGAATGGCGCTGGAGCGGCACCCATTATCAGCGCACCGCGCTCCAATGGCTCGGCAATTTCGATTCCCACCGCGACGAGATCGAGCGCATTCTTCGCAAGGTCTACGGCAACGACACGAGCTTGTGGATGCGGCGCTGGCGCTGGTTCTTCCTCGCCACCGCAGGGCTGTTCGGTTATGCCGACGGCACCGAATGGGGCGTCAGCCATTTCAGGATGAAAGCGGCGTAGCGGCTGTCGTCATGCCCGGGCAGTCGGGACCAATATCTTGCTTGCTTATATGGTAACGTATATGTTACCATATTCCAATGCAGATCCTTGAATACCTCGATGTAGCGGGGAGAGAACTGATGGCACTAACCCGAGACTTCAAGGCGACGGTAAAGGCCCGCGCTGAGCGCGATGTAGCGTTCCGTGAAGCGCTTTTGACCGAAGCCGTGGAGCAACTCATTGCTGGCGAGGTTGAAGTCGGCAAAGCGGTTTTACGTGACTATATCAACGCGACCGTGGGATTTGAGAAGCTGGCGAAGGTGACAGGCACGCCTTCCAAGAGCTTGATGCGCATGTTCGGTCCCAAGGGAAATCCTCGCGCGAATAACCTGTTTGCCGTGATCGGCAAGCTTCAGCGCGTGTCGGGTGTTCGTCTCGCCGTTGCCAGCGGTAGCAGGAAGCGAGCAGCATAGAGAAGCCGGCGCCGGCGGCGCGAGCTAGCAGGCGCTCGGCACCAGCGTGATGGGGGGCATGATCGCGGTGGTGGTTCTGGCGCTATTAATGGTGCCGCTGTTTTTTGTCACCGTGCAGCGTGTTTTTGCGGGGGATCGGGAGGCGGCAAAAGATACGGCGGCAGAAGAGTCGTATGGTCCGCCGGAACCTCAGAAGCTGTAGGAAAGGCGTGGTCGCATCCTGCAATCTCGGTCGTCATGCCCGCGCAGGCGGGCATCCAGTACTTCGTGAAGCTGGAGTTGAACATCAGCGGTCCGGCGTACTGGATCATCCGCTTTCGCGGATGATGACGACGAACTACGTCGCGGCTCGCCGCCTACTTCCCCAGCGGCTTCAGAATCTTCACCAGCTCGGCGTGAACGAATTCATTGCCGCAGATCAGGTTGCCGGTTTTGAGCGGATCGTCGTCGCCCTCGATGCCGCTGACGGTGCCGCCGGCTTCGCGCACGATGATTTGTCCGGCCGCCATATCCCATGGCGACAGGTTGCGCTCCCAATAGCCGTCGAGGCGGCCCGACGCGACGAAAGCCATATCGAGCGAGGCCGCGCCGAACCGGCGCAGGCCGGCCACCTTGTTCTGGATTTCGGTCATCTCCTTGCGCGACAGGTTGTGGTCGCCGCGCCCGATATGCGGCAGTCCGCAGGCGATCACGCAGTCGCCGAGGTTACGCCGGCCGGCGACGCGTAGGCGCTGATCGTTGAGGAAGGCGCCCTTGCCGCGCTCGGCGATGTAGAGGTCGTCATTGGCCGGATTATAGATCAGGCCGGCAATCATGGTGCCCTCGCGCTGCAGGCCGATCGAAATCGCGAATTGCGGGATGCCGTGCAGGAAATTCGTGGTGCCGTCGAGCGGATCGACGATCCAGGTGTGGCTCTTGTCGTCGCCTTCGCGGGTGCCGCCTTCCTCGCCGATAAAGCCGTAACCCGGCCGCGCCTTGGTGAGATCGGAGTGCAGCATCTCTTCGGCGCGGCGATCGGCCATGGTGACGAAATTGGCGGGTCCCTTCAGCGACACCTGAAGATTTTCGACCTCGCCGAGGTCGCGCTTGAGGCTGCGGCCGGCGCGGCGCGCGGCCTTGACCATGACGTTGATAAGGGCTGAATGCAGCATGATCTCGGCTCAAGACGACCTGAGCGTCAGGTCAGGACAGGGATTGGCGGGATGCTCTCATCATGAGCGCGGTCGGACGCAAATCGGACGCAACTCTTGCTGTCCGCGCTCCCTGTGGGTGCCCTGCGGTGGCGGTGGCGTCAAGGCGGATCATTTGTTGCCGAGCCAGATGCGCGCGCCCTCCTGGGCCTTGGCACGATCCTCGGGGCTCAAGGTCGCCAGTGCCTCGTCGAGCGTGGGGTCACCTTTGCCGGCGGTTTTCGCAATAATGTGCCATTTCAGCGCCTCGACCTTGTCCATCGTTGCGCCCTGTCCGCTCAACAATACACGCGCGAGCCGGTTCTGTGCGATCGGACTGTTTTGCTTGGCGGCCTTGCGCAACAGCGCTACCGCGGCGGCCTCGTTCTTCGGCGTGCCGGTGCCGTTATAGAGCGCGATGGCGTATTCGACCTCGGCGTCGACATTGTCGGCGAGCGACGCCGCCTGTAACAGCCGCACCGCCTTGTCGAGGTCTTTCGGAACGCCGGTGCCCTCCTTGTAGAAGGTCGCCAGCGCGTATTGCGCTTCCGGATTGCCGGCGTCGGCGGCGACGCGAAGCAATTCCGCGGCGCGTTTGAGGTCTTGCGGCAGCGTCTGGCCGTCGAGATAGAGCAGCGCGAGATTGTACGCCGCCTTCGGATTGCCGAGCTTGGCCGAGGACGCCAGCAATTTCACGGCTTCCTCGCGATTGACCGGGCCGCCGCGGCCGCCGAGCCGAAGCATCGCCAGCGCGAACATGCCCTCGCGGTCGCCGCCGTCGGCGGCGCGCTTGTACCAGTCGGCGGCCTTGGCATAGTCCCGCTTGACACCCATCGCGTTGGCGTACAGTTCGCCGAGCATGGTCATCGCCTTTGGATCGCTGAAGTCCTGCGCGCGTTTGCTCGCAAGATCGAACGCCGTCTTGTATTGCCCGCGCTGATAGGCGCCATACACCAGATCGGCGTTGGGATCGTCTGGCGGGGGGGCGGGAGCTACCGTCGCGACCGGTGCTGCGACAGGTGGCGCGGGCTTTGCCGTCGCCGCGGGAGCTGGCGGCTTCTTGGCCTGTGCCGGCGGCTTGGCTTTCGGCTTGGCGGCTGGTTTGTCTGCTGCCGGCGGCGTGTCGGCGGTGCCGGGAGGCGTCAGCGAGATTTGCGCCGCCGCGCTCGCCGTCAGCATCAGACAGCTCATGAGGATCGATATCGGACGCAGGATTTTCATTTCCGGCGTTATTCCTGTTCGGCTTTGACTTTTCCGGACATCGCGGTCTGCGCCTGTCTGATCGTCTGCTCGGTATCCAGCAACGCCGCCGCCGCGCCGCGCGGATCGGCCCAGATGAAATCGCCGACCAGAACGAAATCCGCGCCGGCTGCCGCAAATTCGCCGATCTCCTGGCGCGACGCCGCAAAGCCGACGCACGGCGGCTCGAACAACTCAGCCCACCATTGCAGCCGTTCGGCGATCGCCTCGACCGAAGGCCGCTGCCCGCGCGCATCGGGTTCGCCGAACAGCACGTAATCCGCACCGGCCTCGCCAGCAGCCATCGAATCGTGGCGCGTCGTCAGACCGCCGACGCCGGCGATGCGGTCGGGCTTCAACGTCGGCAGTGCATCCTCCATGGCTTCGATCCCGGTCAGATGCGCGCCATCGGCACCGGCACGGGCGACCAGTTCGACATGACCATCGAGCAGGAGTGCAGCACCACTGTCCTGGATCACGGGCGCCAGGGTCTTGATGCGTGAGATCATGGTGCGTTGGTCGGTCGTCTTGAGCCGCAGCAGCACCGCCGCGACATCGGCCCGGGCCAGCAAGCCTGGAAGGTTTGCCAGCAATGACGACGGATCGTCCACGATCGGCGTCGCCAGATAAAGCCGCGGCGCGGGGCGCGGCGGAACAGCTTTATTGGCCAACTCTATGCCGCCTTCTGCTTTTCCAGATCGGCCTGCCATTCGCCTATGCTGGCGAACGAATTCATCCGC
>Ga0209438_1000156_pt1 | contig 18811 bp, 15 predicted proteins | sample GraSoi_2013_20cm_FD_185825 | JGI IMG/M metagenome (GOLD analysis project Ga0209438, IMG submission 185825) | Grasslands soil microbial communities from the Angelo Coastal Reserve, California, USA - Sample 9_17_2013_20cm (SPAdes) (version 2) | ecosystem: Environmental > Terrestrial > Soil >...
ACGCGGATGCGGCCGTCCTGCGGGAGGCGCTTCTCCGCGATGTCCATGCCGCCCATGATCTTCATGCGCGCGACGAACCCTTCGTGGACCCACTTCGGCAGGTCCATCACTTCCTTCAACAACCCGTCGAGGCGGTGCCGGACGACGACGTTGTTCTCGGTGGGCTCGATGTGGATGTCGCTCGCGCGGCTCTTGAGCGCGCTCTTGATGACGAGATCGACCAGGTCGATGATCGGCGCCGTCTCGGGCGTCGCGCCCTTGAGCGAGGTCTGCTCGAACACGTCGTCCTCGACGCGGCGCGGGGCGAGGCCGGAGTGTTCGGAAATCGGCGCGAGCATCCCGCCGGGCGTCGCCGCCTCGCCGGGGTGTCCCGTCGATCGCGCGGTCACCTGGACCGCGATGCCGGAACCGGTCTGGTTCAGGCGCGCCAGCGCCTTGTCGGGATACGACGCGTGGATCGAGTCGACGATCTCCTGACGCGTCGAGACGACCTGCTTGATGCGGTAGCCGGTCTGGAACTCGAGGTCCTGGACGAGCGTGAAGAGCAGCGGATCCGACATCGCGACCGTCAGCAGGTTCTTCTCGACGCCGATGGCGATGCAGGTGCGCTTGAGCGCAACGTCCTTTGGTATCAGAATGACGGCAGCAGGATCGGGTACGTTCTCCGTGAGATTGACGTAGGAGAAACCGAGCTGATAGGCGAGGGCCTTCGCAATCTGGCGCTCAGTGGCCAGGTTCATGCGGACGAGGACCGCCCCAAGCCGCTCCCCTGAGCGCTTGTGTTCGGCCAACGCCGTTTGCAGGTCCTCTTCGGTGATGAGTCCCGCCTGAACGAGACACTCACCGATCTTCTTACGCACTCGTCACCAATCTCCGGAAATGTAATCTGGGCCTTAATCAGTTTCGGCCGATCTGGGTCTTCGCGGTAGTCGAACCGGTGGCCCGGAGCCGGGAGTATAGCGGGGGGCCGTCGGGAAGCACATATTATAAGGGTTAAAGTCGCCCCAGCAAGTCGCTTATTGTCATATATAGCCCTGCGGTGTCTTGTCACGCCGCTCTCCTGAAACGACCGATACGTGGAACGCACGTGCAAGAACGTTCACAGACCGCCCGCATCCTCGAGCAGCATTTCGACACCATCCTCAAGGATGCTGTCGCCATCTTCCCGTTCGCCGGCGCCGAGTCGTCGGACCACGACCGCTCCGCCAACCTCGCCGACCTGATTCTTCAACTGCTGACGACGGCGGTCCGCGAAGGCGAACTCGACCAGCGAACCGGGCGCGTGTCAGACCTGCGGCAGCTCGCGCTCGACTTCGGGTTGACGGTCCGCCAGCTGTTCGGGCTCGTCTACGTGATCGAACGGGCGGCGCTCGACGAGCTCGCGCTCGACGAGTCGTTCGGCGCGACGTCGGAGGCGTGGCCGGGCGTGGCGCAGATGGTGCGGCGCGCGTCGTTCGACGTCCTGGCGGCGGTCGCCGAGCGGATCACGCGCGAGCCGGACCAGTCGGCGCTTCACGACTCCCTGACCGCGCTGCACACGCGCGCGGTGCTGCTGGCCGCCCTCGAGAAGGAGATCCGCCGCGCCGAGCGCTTTCTCCATCCGTTCGCGCTGATCCTCGTCGACGTGGACCACCTGAGCGCGATCAACGCGAAGCACGGCTACGGGTTCGGCGACCGGGTCCTCGAGCGCATCGGCATCGTCATTCGCAACTACTTCCGCGAGCATGATTGGGTGACGCGCTGCTCGGAAGACACGTTCGCGATTCTGCTGCCCGAGACGGCGCGCGCCAACGCCGAATTGCTGGCCGACGGGCTGCGGGTGACGGTGGAGGAGCGGCTGGCGCTGCGCGACTACCGGACCGAAGAGCAGGTGCAGGTCACCGTCTCCGTCGCGGTCCTGATCGGCGACGGTCAGAGCTCGAACAACGCCGACAAGGTGTTGAGGCAGGCGGAAGAAGCGGTGGTCCTCGCCAAGGAGCGCGGACGCAACCGCGTCGAGGTCGTCGAGATTGGCGGAACGAGGGTGCCCCGTCCCGCGAGGGCTCGCGGCGTGTAGGTGGTTCGAACCACGAACCGCTAGTGCTCTTCCTGGTACTGTTCCTTCAGCTTCTCCACGACTTTCGGATCGGCCAGCGTCGTCGTATCGCCCAGCGCCTTGCCTTCCGCGATGTCGCGCAGCAGGCGGCGCATGATCTTTCCCGACCGCGTCTTCGGCAGGTCGGCGGTGAAGATGACGTCGTCGGGCTTGGCGATGGCACCAATCTTCTTCGAGACGTGATCCTTCAGTTCGATCATGAGCCCTTCGTTCACCTGGACGCCTTCCTTCACCGTGACGAACGCGGCGACCGCCTGCCCCTTGATCTCGTGAGTGCGGCCAACGACCGCGGCTTCGGCGACCTTCGGGTGATCGACGAGCGCGCTCTCCACCTCCATCGTGCCGATGCGGTGCCCGGCGACGTTCAGCACGTCATCGACGCGCCCGAGCAGCCAGAAGAAGCCGTCGGCATCGAGCTTCGCTCCGTCGCCGGCGAAATAGACGTCGGGCGTCCATTTGCTCCAGTACATCGAGACGTATCGCTCCGGGTCGCCGTAGATGCCGCGGAGCATCGACGGCCACGGGCGTGTGAGCGTGAGCAGTCCGCCGCCGGCCTTCAGGCTCTCACCCCGCTCGTTCATGATCTCCGCTTTCACGCCGGGGAACACACGTGTCGCCGACCCCGGCTTGGTCGTCGTCAGGCCGGGGAGCGGCGTGATCATGATGGCGCCGGTCTCGGTCTGCCACCATGTATCGACGACCGGGCATCTCTCGCCGCCGATGTACCGGTGATACCAGACCCACGCCTCGGGATTGATGGGCTCGCCGACCGAGCCGAGCAGCCGCAGGCTCGAGAGGTCGCGCTTCTTCGGCCAGTCGGTGCCCCACCGCATGAACGCGCGAATGGCGGTCGGGGCGGTGTAGAAGATCGTGACGCCGTACCGCTCGATGATCTGCCAGAAGCGGTCCTTCTGCGGCCAGTCGGGCGCGCCTTCGTACATCACGACCGTCGCGCCGTTGGCCAGGGGCCCGTAGACGACGTAGCTGTGGCCGGTGACCCAGCCGATATCGGCCGTGCACCAGTACACGTCTTCGTCCTTCATGTCGAACACCCACTTCGTCGTCGCGTAGGTGCCGGTGAGGTAGCCGCCGGTGGTGTGCATGATCCCCTTCGGCTTCCCTGTGGTGCCCGACGTGTAGAGGATGTAGAGCAGATCCTCCGCGTCCATCTTCTCGGGCTCGCACGCGTACGGCGCGTCCTGCATGAGCCGGTGATACCAGTGGTCGCGTCCCTCCTGGATGTGCACCAGCTCGGGGTTCTGCGCACCCTGCAGCCGCTGCACCACGACGACGTTCTTGATTGACGGCGTCCCCTGCAGCGCCTCGTCGGCGATCTGCTTCAGCGGAACGATCGAGCCGCGCCGCCATCCGCCGTCGGCGGTGACGAGCACGTTGCACTCCGCGTCGTTGATGCGGTCGCGCAGCGAGTCGGCGCTGAAGCCGCCGAAGACCACCGAGTGCGCGGCGCCGATGCGAGCGCAGGCGAGCATCGCGATCGCCAGTTCGGGAATCAGCGGCAGGTAAATCGCGACGCGGTCGCCGCGCTTCACGCCGAGCGATTTCAGGACGTTGGCGAACTGGCCGACCTGCCGGTAGAGATCGAAGTAGGTCAGCGTCCGGCGGTCGCCGGGCTCGCCTTCCCAGATGAGCGCGGCCTTGTTGCGCCGGGGCCCGCGCACGTGGCGATCGACGCAGTTGACGCTCGCGTTGATGGTGCCGCCGACGAACCACTTCGCATGCGGCGGCTTCCACTCGAGCACCTTCGTCCACGGCGTGGACCACTCCAGCTCCGAGGCGAACGACGCCCAGAAACCTTCCGGGTCCTTGTCGGCGCGCGCATAGACGCCTTCGTCGTTGACGTTGGCCTTCGCCCGGAATTCCGGTGGCGGCGCGAAAGTGCGATCTTCCTGCAGCAGGTCCGCGATTTCAGCAGGTGGTTTCTTGTCAGCCATGGCGGGTTCCAGTCCCAGGTGATGTTCGCGTCAGTCGTAGTACTCGCGCCCGAGGTGGGTGATCAGCTCCTCGCCCTGCATGTGGCGCAGCGTGTTCTTCAGCTTCATCAGCTGAATGAACAGGTCGTGCTCGGGGTAGACCTCGCGGGCGTGCATCGGTGCCTTGAAGTAGAACGAGAGCCACTCCTGGATGCCGGACATGCCGGCGCGCCTGGCCAGATCGAGGAACAGCGCGGAGTCGACGACGATCGGCGCCGCGAGGATGCTGTCGCGGCAGAGGAAGTTGATCTTCAACTGCATCGGGTAGCCGAGCCACCCGATCAGGTCGATGTTGTCCCATCCCTCCTTGTTGTCGCCGCGCGGCGGGTAGTAATTGATGCGAACGACGTGGCAGAGGTCCTTGTAGAGATCGGGATAGAGGTGCGGCTGGAAGATGTATTCGAGCGCCGACTTCTTGCTCTCTTCCTTGGTCTTGAACGACTCCGGGTCGTCGAGCACCTCGCCGTCGCGGTTGCCGAGGATGTTGGTCGAGTACCACCCGCGCACGCCGAGCAGCCGTGCCTTCAGGCCCGGCGCGATGATCGTCTTGATCAGCGTCTGCCCCGTCTTCATGTCGTTGCCGGCGATGGGCGCGCCGGTGCGCGACGCGAGCTCCAGCATCGCCGGCACGTCCGCGGTCAGGTTCGGCGCGGCGTTGGCGAAGGGAATGCCCTCGCGCAGCGCGGCGTAGGCGTACACCATGCTCGACGGAATCGCGTCGTCGCTCTGGTCGAGTCCCTTCTCGAAGGTCGCAACCGACGCGTGCACCGCCGCCTCCTTCATGTAGACCTCGGTGCTGCCGGTCCACACCATCACCAGGCGATCGCAGCCGTGACGCTCCTTGAAGCCGCGGATGTCGGCGATGACCTGCTCGGCGAGGTCGCGCTTGTTCTTGCCCTTTTTGACGTTCGGCCCCTGGAGACGCTTGACGTAGCGCTGATCGAAGACCGCGGGCATCGGCCGGATGGCTTCGAGCTCCGGGCGCACTTTGTCGAGCTGCGAGCTCTCCAGCACGCCCGCCGTGCGCGCCGCGCCGTAACAGTCCTCTTCGAAGATGTCCCAGCCGCCAAAGACGATGTCGTTGAGATCCGCGAGCGGAACGAACTCGTTGATCTTCGGCGAGCGGCCTTCGGTGCGTTTGCCCAGCCGGATCGTGCCCATCTGCGTGAGCGATCCGATCGGCGGCGCCAGTCCCTTTCTGATGGTAAACACTCCGGCGATCGTCGTCGTGGCGACCGCGCCGAGCCCGACGAGCAGGACGCCGAGCTTGCCGCGCGCGGGCGCAATTTGAACTGGTGCAGTCACGATCGCAGACTATACCATGATGAAAATCACATGTTTTTTCGCAAATCAGCCGTCGAACCGCTGACCGTGACGATGAGCGCGGTGCGCATGGGCGAGCGTGTCCTGCAGGTCGGTGTTGACGATGCGGCCGTCGCGAGCGCGATCGCCGCGAAGGTCGGGCTCAGCGGAAATGCGGCGATCGCCGTCGCGGACGAGCGCGACGCGGCGCGTGCGCATGGCGCCGCGGCGAGTGCTGGCGTCCTCGTCGACGTGAAGGTCGCGCCGCTCGCGTCGCTGCCGTTCGACGGCGAGGCGTTCGATCTCGTCGTCGTGCACGGCGTGCACGGTCTCGTGTCGTCACTCGACGCGGACGCGCGGCTCGCGGCGATGCGCGAGTGGCGGCGCGTGCTGCGTCAGGGCGGACGCGTCATGACCATCGAGGCGGGGCCGGCGACGGGCATCGCGAGCGTGTTCAAACGGCAGGCGCCCAACGAGGCGTACGAGGCCGCCGGCGGGGTGGTCGGCGGCCTGGCGGCGGCCGGCTTCAAGCCCGTGCGGTTGCTCGCGGAGCGCGAGGGCTACAAGTTCGCCGAGGGGATCAAGGGTTAGAGGACAGCTCGACCCTTCCCAGGGACACCGCCCATCGTCACTTCCCGCGTTATTGCCCCAGATTTCGCGTCTCAAATGAGGCAAGGCTTTTGCCTCGTGCCCTTTACCGTCAATGTCCCAGGGTTCTCTCACCGAAGTCTTCACGGTCGACGAAGTCGCTCGCGCGGCGGGCGTGCCGGCGGACGCCGTCCGCGCGCTCCTCGGCCGCGGCGACCTGAGCTTCATTCCCGACACGCCGTTCATTCACGTCGCGAACCCGCCGCGCTCGGCCCGGCGCCTGCGCGAGGCGGCGCTCGCGCTGCATGCGCAGCCGGCGACGGAGCTGTTCGAGCCGGCCCGCGCGCGGCGCGAGACACGCAAGCCGGTCGTGCTGTCGCTCGTCGCACACGCCGCGGTGGCGCTGCTCCTCATCGTGCTGTCCATGGATCGCACCGAGACCGCGCCCGTGGAGGATTCGGTGCACGAGGAAACACACCTCGTCTTCCTCCTCAGCCCGGGACCCGGCGGGGGCGGCGGCGGCGGCGGTTTGCGCCAGCCACGTCCGGCGCCGAAAATCGCGCGCCTCGGCGAGCCGCGCCTGCAGGTTTCGGTTCCGCGCGTCAGCGAGAAGCCGGTGATGACGACGGCGCGCGAGGAGGACACACCGAAGCCGACACCGGTTCAACCAGTCATTCAACCGCCGACGCCGGAACCTGCTCCGACGCCGGAACCTGCTCCCGAGCCGACGCCCGCGAAGGTCATCGTCGCGCCGGTTGAAACAGTCGCGGCCAACGATCGCGATCGCGAAGGCGCCATCGAGCACGCGGTCGAAGGGCCCGACAGCAACGGACCGGGCGCAAACGGCGGCGTCGGGTCCGGCCAGGGGACGGGCAACGGCGAAGGGCGCGGGTCGGGCATTGGCGACGGCGAGGGCGGCGGCACCGGCGGCGGACCGTACCGCCCGGGCAGCGGCGTCGAACCGCCACGCCTGCTGCGCGAGGTGAAAGCGACCTATACCGAAGAGGCGCGCCGCCGCGGCATCACGGGAGACGTGCTGATGGAGGTCGTCGTGCGGCGCGACGGCAGCGTCGGCGACGCGCACGTGCTGCAGGGCCTCGGTTACGGCCTGGAGGAGCGCGCGATCAGCGCGGTGAAGCAGTGGCGATTTGCCCCGGCCGTGAGGAAAGGGGTTCCCGTGGACGTCCTCGTCGAAGTGGCCGTCGAGTTCACGCTGCGGTAAGTCGTAGAGGCCGGCCCCGCCGTAGCGCGAAGCGCGAAGGCGGGCAGGTCGGCCCCAAACGGAGTAAATCAAGATGGACGTTGTGCTTCTGACGCTTACTACCCTGTCGCTCGCGGCCGCCGCCGGCTTCGGCGCGCTGTCGTGGCGCGTCGGACGCGAAGAGCGTGAACGCGCGCGCGCGCGAATCGCGGCCCTTTCGGCCGCGATGGCGCCCCCCTCCCCCGAGATTCCTCTTCTCGCGGGAGTTGCCGTAGGATCGGTGTTCGACCGGACGACGGAAGGGCTTCGCGGCCGGCCGGTGATCAAGCTGGCCGCGGGCGCGGTGATGCTGCTGCTCATCGCCGGCGGCGTGTTCGTGTCGTCGCGACTCGCGGACAGCGCACCCGCGGCGGCGAAAGCGCCCTCGCCGCTCGAGTTGCTGTCGATGCGGTACCAGCGCCAGGGCACCACGCTGACGGTGTCGGGCCTGGTGAAGAATCCGGCGGGCGGTGCGGCGGTCAACCGCGTGACCGCCGTCGTGTTCGCCTTCGACCGTAACGGCGCGTTCGTGGCGAGCGGCCGCGCGCCGCTGGATTTCAGCGCGCTGGCGCCCGGCGACGAATCGCCGTTCGTCGTCAACGTGCCGAACGTCTCGGATGTCGCGCGGTATCGCGTGACGTTCCGCAGCGGCGAGGGCGTGGTGCGGCACATCGATCGGCGCACGAACCAGGTTCAACTCGCCCAGGCTGTGAGGTAAGTCATGCGCTCCATCCGTCTTCGCTTCGCGGCCCTCGCCGCGGTCATGGCCGCGGCGGTCACGTCGCTGGCGGCCCAGTCGCAGGGCGACGCGTTCCGCTTCAAGAGCGGCGTCGAGCTCGTGAACGTCACGGCGACCGTGAGCGACGACAACGGACACTTCGTCTCCGGTCTGACCAAGGACGACTTCAACGTGTACGAGGACGGCGAGCTGCAGGAAATCGCGCAGTTCAGCAACGAGCGCGTGCCTGTCAGCCTCGGCATCCTGCTCGACACCAGCGGCAGCATGACGCCGGAAAAGATGTCATCGGCCCGGAACGCGATCGACCGCTTCATCTACGACCTGCTCGGCAAGGACGACGAGCTGTTCTTCATGCAGTTTGCAAGCGTGCCGGACCTGCTGCAGGGATGGACCTACGATCGGCGCGCGATCAGCCGCGCGGCGGGGCAGGTGACCGCGGCCGGCGGCACCGCGATGTACGACGCCATCGCGCAGGCGCTGCCGATTGCGGCCGACGGGCGCAACCAGAAGAAGGCGCTTCTCGTCATCTCGGACGGCAACGACACCAACAGCCGGACGTCGGTGAGCCAGCTGCGCACCCTGATTCGCGAGAGCGAAGTGATGGTCTACGCGCTCGGGGTGGACGGCGACGACGTGTCCACCTTCACGCCGCAGCCGCGGCAGCCGAGCGGCCCGCGCTTCCCGATTCCGCTCCCGCGCGGCCGCGGCCGCTTCCCGGGCGGGCGCTTCCCGTACTCGCCCCAGATCGGCTTCCCGCCGATTGGCGGGGTGTGGGGCCGCGGCGGCAACGAGCACGTGAACGAAAACGCGCTGCGCTCGATCACCGACGACACCGGCGGCCGCACGGAGATCGTGCGCGGGTTCGGCGATCTCGGCGCCGCCACGCAGCGGCTGGCCGACGAATTGAGCATGCAGTACTACATCGGCTACAACAACGGCGGAAAGAAAGACGGGAAGTGGCACGCCATCAAGGTGGACGTCCGCAACCGTCATCTCACGGTTCGCGCGCGGAAGGGCTATGTAGCGTCGTAAAATTCCAGAACGTGCCGACGTTCTGGATTGCGCTCGGGCTCAGCCTCCTCGGCGGCCTGGGCGGCCTGCTCATTGCCTCCGGCGTACTTCTCATCCACGACCCGCTGCGATCGAAGCTGATTCCGTGGCTGGTCAGCTACGCCGTCGGCGCGCTGCTCGGCATCTCGATGATGGGACTCCTCCCGGAGTCGCTCGAGAGCCTGCCCGCCGCCCGCGTGTTCGCGACGCTGCTGGGCGGCATCATGCTGTTCTTCGTCCTCGAGAAGCTCGTGCTGTGGCGCCACTGCCACATGCACGACTGCGAGGTGCACGAAAGCAGCGTCGCCTCGGTGATGATCGGCGACACGTTCCACAACTTCGTCGACGGCGCGGTGATTGGGGCGGCGGTGCTGACGTCGGTGCCGCTTGGCGTGAGCACGGCGATTGCCATCGCCGCGCACGAAATCCCGCAGGAGATCGGCGACTTCGCGATCCTGCTGCACGCAGGGTATTCGCGGGGGAGGGCGCTGATGTTGAACGTGCTGTCGGCGCTCGCCAGCGTGGCCGGTGCGACCGGCGCGTTCCTCGCCGTCGACGTGGTGCCGCGGACGCTGCCGTACTTCCTCGTGATCGCGGCGTCGAGCTTCCTCTACGTCGCGATGGCCGATCTCATTCCCGGGCTTCACCGGGGACGGACCGACGCCAGCTCCCTCCGTCAGATCGTGCTCATCGCGCTCGGCATCGCCACGATGATGTGGATCGACTGATTCAGTTTCCCCACGAGATCACGACACGGCCGGCTCCGCTCTGTACGCCCGGCTGGTGCGAGACGCCCGTCGCGCCGGCCGCGGTGAACGACGACCCGCCGCCTCCGCCGCCGCCGCTCGAATTCTGCCCGGCGCCACCACCGCCGCCGCCGTAGACGCCACCGCCGCCACCGCCGCCGCCGGCAAACGCGGAAAATCCTGCGCCGCCTCCACCAGTACCGCCCGCACCGATCGCGCCTGCGGATGCCGGAGAGGGAGGCATCCCCGCGTCCGTCCCCGCCTGGCCGCCGGAGCTTTGTCCGCCGCCACCCCCGCCGCCACCCCCACCGGCCGCCGCGCTGGTCGCACCGCTACCACCACCTGGACCGCCACCAGCGCCGCCCGCACCTGCCGCGCCAAAGGCCGTCTGCCCTCCGCTGCCGCCGCCGCCGCCGGCGATGACCAGGGCCGTCGTGCCGCGGCGTACGTCCGACGCGCCGCCTCCGCCGCCACCGTTGCCGAACTGCGCCGTCCCTCCCGCGCCGCCGCCATTCGCTCCCCCGCCTGCGGTGCCGGAGCCGGCCTCTCCCTGGCCTCCAACGCGCACCGTGAGCGATTCGCCACTGACGACGCTCAACCGGGCGGACACCTGCCCGCCGCGTCCGCCGGCCGGTCCTCCATTGGCGCCGCCACCGCCCTGGCCACCCGACGCATCGATGGTGATGTCGGTGACACCAGCGGGAACCACAAACGTCCCACCCGACGTGAACGTCTGGATGCCCGTTGGCACGTTGACGGTGAAGGTCAACGCGTTGCTGGTTCCATCAGCAGTCGTGACGGTGACGGCTCGTCCGCCCGTCGCGGCGGATCCCGCAATGGCGAAGCTCCCTGTCAACGTGGCGACGGTGGTCACCATGACGTTGGTGACCGTGATGCCGGCGCCACCCACGTCTACTGTTGTCCCGCCGGCCACGAAGCCGGTTCCAGCCAGCGCGATCGCAACCGTGCTTCCGCGCGTGCCTGACGACGGATTGATGGACATCAGCGTCGGCGCGGGCGCGGGAGTAGGAGTGGGCGTGGGCGAAGGTGTTGGCGATGGAGTTGGTGAGGGCGTGGGACTCGGCGTCGGTGAAGGCGTCGGACTCGGTGTCGGTGTGGGACTCGGAGTGGGTGTTGGACCCGGCGTGGGCGCCGGGGTAGGCGCCGGCGTCGGGCTCGGCGCAGGCGCCGGTGCCGGAGCAGGCGGCGGGGTCGGAGCCGGTTGTGGCGCGGGAGTCGTCCCCGGCGGTGTCTCGGTCGGCGACGTCTCGGGCGAACCGCACCCAACGGCAAGGACGCTTATGGTGATGAGGGCTGCCGCAATTCTCCCGACATGCATGGACACCAGCCGGCTCAGCGGTTCGTCGACCGCGCAGACTCAGTTTACCGGCAGGAACTTCTGGATGCGCTTCCCGTCTTCCACTTCACCTGTGTAGACGTTCCCTTTCGAGTCGGTCGCGATCGCGTCTATCCAGTGAAGCTGGCCCGCGTAGCGGCCGTTGCCGCCGAACGACCCGGCGGGCGTGCCGTCGCTGCGGTTGTAGATCCACACCATGTTGTTCGTCCCGTCGGCGACGAACACGTACCGCTGCTGCGGATCGCTCGAGATCGCGAGGTGATACACGGTCCCACAGGGAGGCGCCGTCGTGCTCCAGGGGCCGCCGCAATTCGGTCCGCGCGCCTCGGTGGACGGGTGGACGAACCACTGCCGCACGAACTTCCCCTGCTTGGTGAACACCTGCACGCGATCGCTGCCGCGCTCGCAGACGTACACCATCCCGTCGCGCGAGAAGTGGATGCAGTGGAGCGCCGGCGCAAACTGCATCTGGTCGGGCGGCGGGCCCGAGATGTCGTAGTTCGGCGTCGGGTTGTTGTCGATCCCGCTCAGCGGAATCCCGTGGCCTCCCCATCCGCGCTTGAACGCGCCCGTGTCCATGTCGTAGACGACAATCCGCTTGTTCAGGAAGCCGTCGGCGACGAAGATCTCGCGCGCATCCTCGTCGAGCTCGAACGAGCCGATCCCCGGCGGGAAGACCGCCGTCTGCTGGTTGTCCTGCTTGACCTGGTCCGCCGGTATCTTCGGCCCGCGATGGCCGAAGTCCTTCAGGAACTTCCCGTCCCTGGAAAACTTGATGATGCTGTCGCCGGGGGTGGTGCCCGAGAGATACACGTTCTTGTCGCGGTCCACGGCAATCGTCTGCAGCCTCCCCGGCCATCCCGGGTGGTAATCCGGGGCGCCCCACGCGTTGACGACGTTGCCGTCGGGATCGAATTCGAGCACCTCCGGTCCGAGGACGCAGCACTCGCCGCGCGGCGGGTTGGTCGCGGCGGTCAGTTCGTCGGGGCGGGCATCGACGCGGCGGTTGATCGCCCAGACGTGGTCGTCTCTGTCCACGTAGATGTCGACGATCTGCTGCATGCTCCACTTGTTCGGGAGCGGCTTGGGCCAGAACGGATCGACCCGGTACCGGGGCGGAGCGGCCGCTCGCTGCTGCGCCTGGACGAGGCCCGCGAGGGCCGCCGTCCCGACGGCAAGGGTGATCGCCACGACCGCCAGCGCGCGCAGCGTGTCTCGCATGGCGTCCTTATACACGAGTTGTCCCCGGCCGCGGACGTCGGCCTGCGCGACTCGCGCACCGACAGGGCGAGATCGGCAAGATCTGGCGTGTTTTCGCCAATTTCGCGCTGGCAAATCCCTTGCCTCGTCAGAAGGCGTGGCCTCGCCGGATCGGCCGGCAGAGGCGAAGAACCAAGTCTTCACGAGGAGGGCTCGAAATGTTCGCCAGGTTTGTTGCCGCAGTCACCGTCGCGCTCGCGCTGAGCGCGCCTGCGTGGGCGGCCGATCGAAAGGATCTGCAGGTCGTCCGCGACGTTCAGAAACAGGTGCTGACCTACCCGCAGTTCTCGATCTTCGACACCGTTCACATGCAGATTGACAGTGGGGTCGTCACACTGACCGGCAAGGTCACGATGCCCTACAAGAAGAACGACCTCGAGAAACGCGTCGCGAGGATCGACGGCGTGCACCAGGTGGTCAACAGGATCACGGTGCTGCCGGTCTCGAGCTTCGACGACGAGCTGAGGTTCCGGATCGCACGCGCGATTTACGGGAACTCGAACTTCTGGAACTACGGGTCGATGGCCAACCCGCCGATCCACGTCATCGTCGAGAACGGCCACGTGACGCTCGACGGCGTGGTCAACAGCAATACCGACCGGATGCTTGCGCGCTCGATCGCCAGCTCGTTCGGCGCCTTCTCGGTGACCAACGATCTGAAGACGGACGCGGAAGTCGAACAGGAACTGGAGCGTCTCTAGTTACAGGTGGTTCGGTGGTTCGCGGTTTGAACCGCGAACCTCGAACCTCGAACGGCGAACCTCGGGCCTACGAGCCTGCGAACCGCTCGACGTCCCGTCCCCGCCTCGCCACCCACCAGATCACTCCAGCCAGCGTGGCGAACGCGGCGAGGATCGTCGTTCCAAACAGCAGCAGCGTCCGCGCGAGAATCGACTGGGTCTCCATCTGCACGTCGATGTCGACGGGCGTGCCGCGCATCCGGTCGGCGAACGTCTGCTCCCATTCGAGGATGTTGCCGCGCTCGGTCCGATGCGACGGCGCGTTGTGGTACGCGATCTTGCTCGGCAGGTGCATGCGGAAGGCGACGAGCTCGCTGCCGTCCCACCCGACATCGCCGACCTGCTTCCCTGCCGCCGTGCCGACCAGCTGCTTGAAGGCGATCAGGTCGCCTTCGCGGGCGAACCGGTAGGTGGACCAGTCAAACGGGGCAACGCGCTGCAGCGAGCGGACGTCGGTGACGTCCATGCTCACGTGCACGAAGCGGCGGCCCTCGCGCCGCGACGAGCTGACGGCGGTGACCGTCAGCCCCGGCCCGTTGAAGAACGAGCGGATGCCCTCGCGGTCGAACCGCGCCCGCGAGCTCGGATTGAGATCGACGCCCCGCAGCGCGACGAGCGCAGGCACGGAGGCGTTGACGTTGAGCGTCGCGGATCCGTCGAGACCGAGGTACAACTCTTCCTCGTATTCATATTGCTTCTTCACAAGCCGACCGCCGCACGCGGACAGGAGAAGTGCGGCGGCGACGGCCGTCAGGACCCAGGAACGCATCTACTCGAATGATATCCTCGTCAAGCATCCCCCGATGTCCCGCCAGACACTCTTCCTCATCGACGGCAGCTCGCAGATGTACCGCGCGTATCACGCGTTCCGCGGCAAGGGACTGTCGAACCAGGAAGGGCACACGACGCACGCCGTCTACGTCTTCGTGACGATGCTGCGGAAGCTGATGGCGGACCACAAGCCCGCCTACATGGCGGCCTCGTTCGACCTCGCCGGGCCGACGTTCCGCGACCAGATCGTGGACGACTACAAGGCGAACCGCGCCGCGATGCCCGACGACCTCGCCGAGCAGATCAACTGGGTGCACCAGGCGTGCGAGGCGATGGGCGTGCCGATCGTCACCGCCGAGGGGTACGAAGCCGATGACGTGATCGGGACGCTGGCGAAGCGGGCCGCGGTCGAGGGCTTCGAGGTCGCCATCGTCTCGATCGACAAGGATTTCTTCCAGCTCGTGCGCGACGGCGTCCGTGTCTACGACCCGCGCGAGGATGGTGCGTGGTTCGACGCGTCCGGGGTGGCCGAGAAGTTCGGCGTGCAGCCGGCGCAGGTGGCCGACGTGCTCGCCCTGGTCGGCGACACGAGCGACAACGTCGCCGGCGTGCCCGGCATCGGCAAGAAGGGCGCCGTCGATCTGATCACCAAGTACGGGAACCTCGACACGCTGCTCGAAAGAGCCGACGAGCTCAAGCCGAAGCAGCGTGAGGCGCTCGTCACGCATCGCGCGGCGGCGCTGCGGAGCCGCGCGCTCGTGACCATCGAGACGGACGTGCCCGTCGACGTCGATTTCGCGGCGCTCAGGTATCGCGGCGCGTCGCGGGAGCGCTGCTACGAGCTGTTCTCGCGGCTGGCGTTTCGCACCCTCGTCAACGAGTACGCGCCGACCGCCGACAGCATCCAGAAGGACTACAGCCTGGTGCGAACGGACGCGGACCTCGACGCGCTCCTGTCGGAGCTTCGCGCGGCCGGCGAGTTCTCGTTGCGCGTCATCCCGAGCGAACCGTCCGCCATGCGCGCGTCGATCGTCGGGTTCGCGTTTTCGACGCGCGACCGCGAAGCCCGCTACGTTCCCGTCGGACACGCAGGTGCCGATGGCGGCGGCACCGATCTGCTGGCCGCCGCGAGCGCTCCGGAGCAGCTCGATCGGCAGACCGTGCTCGATCGTCTTCGTCCGCTCCTCGAGGATCCGTCGATCAGGAAAATGGGCCACGACCTGAAGTTCGACGTCATCGTCCTCGGCCGCCACGCAATCACGCTCGCCGGTCTCGAGTTCGACTCCATGCTGGCCAGCTACCTGCTCGACGCCACGCGGTCGGGGCATCCGCTCGAGGAGTCCTCGCTCGAGCACCTGGGTTACAAGGCGCTGACCGACGAGGACGTGTGCGGCCGCGGCGCGAAGGCACTGCCGTTCGCGAAGGTCGCGCCCGAATCGCTGCTCACCTTCGCCGGTGAACGGGCGGACCTGGCGCGGCAGCTGTCGAACCGGCTGGCGCCGCTGCTGGTGACCGACGCCCTCGAGGAGGTATATCGCACGCTGGAGATGCCGCTGGTGCCGGTCCTCGCCGACGTCGAGCGCGCCGGCATCCGCATCGACGGCCCCGCGCTCGCCGCGCAGTCGCAGCACATCGAGCAGGCGCTCGCGCAGTACACCGCGCGCATCTGGGAGCTCGCCGGCGGGCAGTTCAACATCAACTCGCCGAAGCAGCTCGGCGAGATCCTCTTCGAGAAGCTCCAGCTGCCCGCGAGCAAGCGGACGGGCAAGACCCGTTCGACGTCGACCGCCGCGGAGGTCCTCGAGGAACTGGCGCTGACGCACGAGCTGCCGAGGCTCGTGCTCGAGTGGCGCGCGCTGATGAAGCTGAAAGGCACCTACATCGACGCGCTGCCGTTGATGGTCCATCCGGAGACCGGCCGCGTGCACACCTGCTTCAACCAGGCAGTGGCCGCAACCGGGCGCCTGAGCAGCTCCGATCCGAACCTGCAGAACATCCCGATTCGCACCGAGCTCGGACGGGAAATCCGGCGGACGTTCATCGCCGATTCAGGGCACGTGCTGATCTCGGCCGACTATTCGCAGATCGAGCTGCGCGTGCTCGCGCACATGGCCGGCGAGCCGGCGCTGATCGAGGCGTTCCGCAGCGGCGAGGACATCCACGACCGCACGGCGCTGCAGCTGTTCGGCCCCAACAGCGGCCTCTCGCGGCACGAGCTGCGCAGCCGGTCGAAGATGGTCAACTACGCGGTGCTCTACGGGAAGACGCCGTTCACGCTCGCCAAGGACATCAACGTCACGCAGGAAGCCGCGCAGGACTTCATCGACGCCTACTTCAAGGGCTTTCCGAGGGTGCGCGTCTTCATCGACCAGATGCTCGAGGACGCGCGCCGCACCGGCGTCGTCAAGACGATGTTCGGGCGGCGGAGGCTCGTGCCGAACCTCCTGAGCCGCAACTTCCAGATGCGGGCGCAATCCGAGCGTGAAGCCGTGAACATGCCGATCCAGGGAACCGCGGCCGACATCCTCAAGCGCGCGATGATCGACCTGCACGGGGAGCTGTCGAGGAGCAGGCTGAAGGCGCGGATGATCCTCACTGTGCACGACGAGCTGCTGTTCGAGACGCCGAAAGACGAAGCCGAGGACGCGGCGGCGCTGGTGCGCGAGAAGATGGAACACGCGGTGAAGCTGGACGTGCCGCTCGACGTGGACGTCGGCATCGCGGAGAACTGGCGCGACGCGAAGCCGTAGGCGGGTCCGCCTACTTCCACTGGTCCTTGATCAGGTTCCACTGACTTCTCATCGACTCGGCGGCGTCGGCCGTCTCCCGCCCCTGGTGGAACCGCGCGCGTTCGGGAATGATCGCTTCGGTGACCAGGCGGTCGATGTCGGACCGCAGCTGCGAGCCGGCGGGACCGAGCGCCGCGCGAACCCATGCGGCAACGGCCGCGTCCCATGCCGTGTCGAGATCGCCGGACCCCCGCGCGGCAACCGCGCGCCAGTAGTTGGCGGGCGCGCTGCCCGGGTCGCGGCGCAGCTCCGCATCCATCCGCTCCATGATGCGCGCGTTCAGGCGAGCCCGGCGTTCGGGCGGGGCCACCTGCGCTTCGCGATCGAGCGCGGTCGCCCACCAGTCCAGCAGCATCAGGCGGTCGTGATCGGCCGGCAGCGCGCTGCGTTCGAGCGCGGTGTCGAACAGGTCGGCGGCCGGACCGAACAGGTCGGCGAAGTACAGCGTCTGGCCGAGGCCGACGAGGAAATCCACCTGGTCCCGCGGCGAGAGCACGGCGGGACGAATCGCGTTGAGCGCCTCGCGCGCGGCCTCGAGATCGGCCGGGTCGGCGCCGCGCCGATAGCGTTCGATGTGCGCGCGCGCCGCGACGAGCGCGGCGGCATCGGCCGCCGCCGGCTGCGTGCGCGCGATCGCCGCCGCCGCAATCGCGCCGTCATAGTCCGCGGCGTTGTACAGCATGCGGGCGCGCGCCAGCGGGGTCGGCTCCGCCGCGTACGCGCCGGCCGAGGCCAGCAGTACCGCCACGATCGCCGCCGCAATTCGCATCCGCAGATCCTAGCCTTCCAATCCGCTTTGTTACAATGCGCTCCGATGACGGTTCCGGTGGTCGTTCCGCGTGCCGGGCACGCGGTCTCGCGCAAACAGATCGATCCGGATGCCCTGAAAGTTCTCTACCGCCTCCACCAGAGCAACTACGCCGCCTACCTCGTTGGCGGCAGCGTGCGCGACCTCCTGCTCGGCCGCCGGCCCAAGGACTTCGACATCGGCACCAACGCGCATCCGTACCAGGTGAAGCGGCTGTTCCGGAACTGCTGGATCATCGGACGCCGCTTCCGGCTGGCGCACGTGCGGTTCGGCCTCAAGACCATCGAGGTCGCCACGTTCCGGCGTCAGCTGAGCGCCGCCGAGCTCTCCGCGCCCGAGGAACCCGGCGAAGGCATCGTCGTCGACGAGCTGGGCGACGTCGACCGCATGATCCACCGCGACAACACGTTCGGGACGCCGGAAGAGGATGCGTTCCGCCGCGACTTCACGGTCAACGCGCTCTTCTACGACATCGCGGACTTCTCGGTCATCGACTTCACCGGCGGCCTGCGCGACCTCGAGGAGCGCGTGATCCGATCGATCGGCGATCCGACGGAGCGGTTCCAGGAGGATCCGGTCCGGATGATCCGGGCGGTCTCGATGGCCTCTCGCCTGGACTTCAGCATCGACCCGCCGATTGACGCCGCCATCGCCGCGCACCGCGGCGACCTGGCGCGCAGCGCGCCCGCGCGGCTGATCGAGGAGATCTACAAACTGCTTCGCGCCGGCTCCGCCGAGAAGGCGTTCCGGATGCTGGCCGAGCGTCGGATGCTCGAGGCGATCGCGCCCGAGATGCAGAACCGCGCCGGTGATGCGTTGTGGAGATCGCTGGCGTCGATCGACGGGTACCGCCGCCGGTTCGAGGAGACGCCGGAGACGCTCACCAACGCGGTGCTGCTGGGGACGCTGCTCGTGCCGCTCGGGCACGACTTCCGTGCACCGCCGGTCGTCCTCGACGCCGACGGACGCCCCAGGAAGGAGCCCGCGCTCTCGCTCGGCCTGTTGCCGCTGGCGCGGCGAGACATCGAACGGCTGCGACACATGCTGAGCCTGCAGCGCCGGCTCACTGACCTGCACCTCTCGCCGCGCGCGCGGCGGGTGCTGATGCACCGCGGACCGTTCCGCGAAGCGTTGACCTGGCTGGAGATTCACGGGCACGCGCCGGAGGTGCTCGAGCACTGGCGCGGCTTCATCGAGGCGGCGAAGACCTTCGAGCCCGGCGAGCAGGGTGACGAAGGCCCGCGCCCACCGAGAAGACGCCGCCGGCGGCGAAGAAGGCCGTTCAGGCCCACCACGTAGCTCAGCGTCCTGACCTTCGTGTTCTTCGTGTCCTTC
>Ga0209438_1000158_pt1 | contig 18725 bp, 17 predicted proteins | sample GraSoi_2013_20cm_FD_185825 | JGI IMG/M metagenome (GOLD analysis project Ga0209438, IMG submission 185825) | Grasslands soil microbial communities from the Angelo Coastal Reserve, California, USA - Sample 9_17_2013_20cm (SPAdes) (version 2) | ecosystem: Environmental > Terrestrial > Soil >...
CCTCGGCATTCTCGTGACTGATCCCCAGGTGCTCGGCGGCAGCTTCAGCGGCGAAGTCGACGTCGACTTCTACGGCGGCCAGCAGCCCGCGGCCGGTAACCGCACCTTTCCCCTGCTGCGGTTGCGCCGCGCCCTCGCGACGGTCCAATGGACCCACTTGCAGCTCATGCTCGGCCAGGAAACGGCGCTGGTGTCGGACCGCAATCCGCGCTCGCTCGCGGGCGTCGGCGTACCGGACTTCAGTCTCGCCGGCAATCTCTGGTTCTGGATCCCGCAGGCACGCGTGACGGCGGAGTACGGCTACACGCTGCGCCTCGCCGTGCAGGCTGCCGTGCTGGCGCCGATCGCCGGCACGCAAGGCCTGGTGACGACACAGGCCGATTCCGGCGAGCGGACCACCCGGCCCTATCTGGAAGGGCGCGTGCGGCTCGGTTGGGGCCCGACCGACGATCCGAGTGAAGTCGCGATTGGCGGGCACATCGGCTGGCTGCGCGGGCTTGATTCGCTGAGCGGCGACTCGCTGCTCCAGTCCCGCGCGGTCACCTTCGACACGCGCCTGAAGCTCGGTCCCGCCGAGATCCTGGGGGAAGCGTTCGTCGGCCAGGCGATCGCCGGCCTCGGCGGCGGTGCGATTGGACAGAATGCCGGCGTCGCGGGTGCTCCGGTGCGCACCAAAGGTGGCTGGGGGCAGGTCAATTTCCGGCCACGCACCGGATGGATGTTCGGCGGCGGCTGCGGCATCGACGATCCCAAGGACGCCGACGTCCTGCCGAACGGCCGGTTCCGCAATTTCGTGTGCGAGGGACACGTCGAGTGGCGTCCGCCGGGCCCGCTCCTCTTCGGATTCGAGTTTCGGCGGCTCGCGACGCGCTACCAGGCCGGCGATTTCACCGTCAACCACCTGAACCTGGCGGCGGGGTTCAGGTTCTAATTGCTGGCCTTTCTACGCGTCTCCCGGCGCGCGCTGATGCTTCTCGCGTCTGCGATACGCCCTTTTGGAACGGTGGACTTTGTGCGATGGGGTCTTCAAGCGCTCCTTCACGGGCGCCTTCGGGTTCGGCACCCGCACCACCACCTTCTTCTTCTCGCGCTTCCGGCTCACTGGCCGATCCGCTCCCGAATCTGCCTGGCGTGGTGGTGCGCGTGGATCACGTGAAATCGCATCCACTCCTCGACGGTCAGATCGCCCATGCGAGGGTGCTTCACGAACAGATCGGTGTGTCGCTCCGGTAGCAACGCGCGGTCGACTTGATCCCACGCCTCGACACCGGCCAGAAAGTGCGCCGCTGCCGTTGCGCCGTCGATCTCTGCGGCGGGCGTGGTGCGTTCCGGGGCTTTCCGTCCGGAAGGAAACCAGCGCAGTCCAAAAATGAACAGCCTGGCGACGTGCTCGGCGGGCGTGCGGCGGCGGCGAGACATCGGCGCATGGCTCTGGCGCGACAGAAACGTCGCGGCGCTCAGGGTGAGACCGAGCGCCAGATGCTCGACGATCTGCGCCGGTGTCCACTTGCCGGGCGGCCCGTGCTCCCACTCCTCGTCGCTCCGCCCTTGCAACGGGCCAAGCACAAGCGCGGGCAGCTGCGCGAGAGTCATCGCGTGCGGAGCCGCCGACTACTAGCTTCTACGCGACTCGACATGCGGGGAATCTGCGAGTGAACCTGCTGCGCCGCCACCCGGTTGCGATCACGCTGCTGCTCCTGTTGCTCATCACTGCGATTCATCCGCTGTCCCCGCTCGTCGACGCCGTCACCGGCTCGGTGCCGGGCGACGCCGATCTCGATCGGCCGATCCTCTACGTCATGTTCGCCCCCCTCTCGACCACGCTCGACGCGCTCACGTTCTTCAGCCTCGCCCGCGCGGAGTGGGCGCTCGCCGTCTGGATCCTGGCGCTCGGCGCGTGGGGTGCGCTGCAAGGTTGGGCGACGCCGCTCTCCTGGCAACGCCGCGCGGTGCGGGGATCGATCGGGCCGGCACTCGTGATTCTGCTCGTGCTTGCCGCGGTGGTCCTGCCCCGCCCCGTTCCGCGGCTCGTGACCGACGCCGGGGCGGGAGGGGGCGGCACAGTGATCGACTATCACGCACACACCAGCGCCTCGCACGACGGACGGCCCGGGTGGACGCTCGCGAAGCTCGCCGCGTGGCACGCGCGCCAGGGATTCGAAGCGACGTATGTGACCGACCACAACGTCGTATACGACGGTTCCCTGCCCCTTCCCCCCGACATATCGATCAGCTTGTTGCCGGGGGTCGAGTGGAGCGTGTACGAGCAGCACGTCGTCGCAATCGGTCCGGTCGAGGCGGTGCCGCGTGACAGCTTTGGCGAGAGCACCGCGCGCATGGTTCGGATCTTCGCGGCCATCGAGCGTCAGGGCGCGCTGAGTATCGCGTCGCTCCCCGAGTACTGGCGCTACCACTTCAACGATCTCGGCGCGTTCGTCGTGGCCGGCGTCGACGGGTTCGAGATCGTCAACTGCGCGCCGAAAGCGCTGGGTTTTCCGTCGGACCTGCGCCGCCAGGTGCTCAGGCTCGCCGCCAGCCACGACCTCATGGTCGTCGGCGCGAGCGACAACCACGGCTGGGGCCAGGTGACCTGCGTCTGGAATGTCTCGCGGCCCGGGGCGCAGGGCTTCCACACCAACCGCGTCTTTGCGCGCCCGCTCGCGCTCGTGCAGGGCGACTGGCAGCCGTGGACCGCAGGCGTAACGCAGCCCTGGTTCCTGCTCCGCTCGTTGAGCTGGAGCGAGCGGGCAAGCTGGCTCACGTGGGTCGTCATCATCCTGTTGTACCGGGCGATGCCCCGGCGTGAGGGACAGGCGGCAGGTCTCGGGATTCTGGCGCGGTCGCTGGGCCGTCCTTCCCGCAGGACGACTGTTCCTAACGAGACCCCGACATGACAGCGCGCAACCAAACGGCGAAATTTCCCTTCCTTCTTTCTTTGGAGACCGTCTCATGCAGGCAGCAGGTCGGTTCGTAGTTCTCGGTGCCCTTCTGGCGCTCACGGCACAGGCCAGCGCGCAGAGGGCGTTGCCGCTGAAGCACGCGCCGGCGCGCACCCAGACCGCGATTACCGCGGCGGATCTCATGACCCGCCTGTACCTCTATTCCGACGATTCGCTGATGGGCCGGCTGGCCGGCAGCGAATACAATCTCAAGGCCACCGCCTACATCGCGTCCGAGGTCAAGCGCTTTGGACTGCAACCCGCCGGCGACTCGGGCGGCTACTTCCAGAACGTGCCGCTCGTCAAGCGCGGCCTCGACCCAAACGCGGTGCTTTCCGTCGAGGGCGCGTCGCTGCAGCCGTGGACCGACTTCGTCCCACGCGACCCCGGTCGCGCCACGCGCGCCTTCGACGGCGCGACGGTGGTGTACGCCGGCGTGTGGTCGGACAGCACCATGATCAGCGCCGAGCAAGCCGCCGGGAAATTCATCGTCCTGGGAGCGCACACCGGCCCGAATGTTCCTCCGCCGCAGCAGGTGAATCGCGGCGCCATTCTCTCGCGCTACCGCACCGCGGCGGGCATCGCGGTCGCGGCACTCGAGACCTTCCCGCCGCAGGTGATCACCTTCTTCCGGCAGCCGCAGACGATGCTGCGCGACGGGCCGAGCGATACGACCAGCCTGCCCGGCTATGTGTACGTGAACGCCGCCGGCGCCCGCGTGTTGCTGGGCGCCGCGCTCGACAGCGTGCGCGCGGGCGCGGTCGGGAAGACCGTGCACGGATCAGTGGCATTCGTCGACACACCCGCTCCCGCCCGGAACGTGGTGGCGATCCTGCCGGGCAGTGATCCCAAACTCAAAGGCGAGTATGTCGCGATCGGGGCGCACAACGATCACATCGGCTTCGATCAGGGTGCGGTGGATCACGACTCCCTCCGCGGGTTCAATGACGCGGTCCGAAAACTCCAGCTGGCGGCCCCCAATCACCCGGTGGCACCCGACCAGGTTCAGCAGATCCACATCAACGTCGACAGTCTGCATCGCCTCCATCCCGCGCGCCGCGATTCGATCTACAACGGCGCCGATGACGACGGCTCCGGTACCACGGCGGTTCTCGAGATCGCGCAGGCATTCGCCGGTGCAAAGGTGAAGCCCAAGCGGTCGTTGATCTTCGTGTGGCATACAGGAGAGGAGCTGGGGCTGTTCGGGTCGCAATACTTCACCGATCATCCCACCGTGACGCGCGACTCGATCGTCGCGCAGCTGAACATGGACATGGTGGGCCGCGGCCGCGCCGACGACGAGAACGGCGGCGGGCCGGGATACCTGCAGCTCATCCCGCCGGCTCTCGACCGAGCTGGGCGACTTGATCGAGACCGTGAACAAGGCGCGGAAGCAGCCGTTTACGTTCGATTATCAGTTCGACGCCACCGGCCATCCGGAGCAGTACTACTGCCGCAGCGATCACTACATGTATGCGCGCTACGGCATTCCGATCGCGTTCTTCACGACGGGGAACCACCGCGACTACCACCAGGTGACGGACGAGCCGGAGTACATCGACTACGACAAGCTCGCGCACGTGTCGCAGTTCGTGCATGACATCGCGACGGCGGTCGCGAACCTGGACCATCGGGTGGTGGTGGACAAGCCGAAGCCGGACCCGCACGGGAACTGCGTGCAGTAGCTGGTGGCTGGGTACTCGGGGCGTCCGCTCGTTGACAAGCTCGGGATCAAGCCCGGGACCCGCATTGCGATTCTGAACGCGCCGCGAGGCTACCGAGCGACACTGGGGAGTTTGCCGCCAGGTGTCGTGGTAGCCTCCGCGGCGCGTGGCACGTTTCCCTTCATTCAGTTCTTCACCCGCAGTCGAACGTTGCTCGAGTCGAAGGTGCCGCTCTTGCTCCGCGCCCTCGAGCCTGACGGCGCCCTGTGGGTCTCGTGGCCCAAGCAAGCGTCCGGCGTGGCGACCGACATCACGGAGGACGTCGTGCGCGCGATCGCCTTGCCCACCGGGCTCGTGGATGTAAAGGTCGCCGCGGTGGACGACGTCTGGTCGGGGCTCAAGCTGGTCCGGCGGCTCAAAAACCGCTGACTGCTTTGTGTTACAAAGTACTTGACACAATACTGGCCCCTGCCTTAGCTTCTCAGCCATGACGTCCCCGCAGCCGCTGCGTGACCGCGCGCTCGACAACCTCAATTTCATCCGCTCCACGATGGAGCGGGCCGGCTCGTTCACGGCCGTCCCCGGATGGGGCATGGTCGTGCTCGGCGTGACGGCGCTGGCCGCCTCGGCGATTGCGGGATCCCTGCCCGTGGCGCCCGTCTTCGGTGCGCCGCACAGTCGCTGGCTCTGGGTCTGGATGTTCGAGGCCCTGCTCGGCGCCGGCGTTGGCGTCGCCGCCCTGCTGTACAAGGCACTGCGCGCAGGCGATGCCATCGTCCACGGCCCCGGGCGGCGCTTTGGACTCAGCGTGCTGCCGCCGTTCATCGTCGGGGCGCTGCTGACGTTCGTGCTGTGGCAGGCGAAGCAGCTCGCGCTCCTCCCGGCCGTGTGGTTGCTGTGCTATGGCACGGGCGTCGTCACGGGCGGCGCATTCTCGATGCGCGTCGTGCCCGTGATGGGAATCTGTTTCATGATCCTCGGCACGGTGGCGCTGTTCACGCCGGCCGCCTGGCAGGCCTGGCTCCTCGCACTTGGCTTCGGCGGCCTGCACATCCTGTTTGGGCTGATCATCGCACGGAGGTACGGTGGCTAAGAGCAGTGCGGCGCGGATCACCCGCGCGGAACCCGACCGGCCGGGGAAACCGAAACCCCAACCCGCGCCCGTGGCGCTCGACCGGCTGATTCACGAGCGGGTACGGCTCGCGATCGTCAGCGCGCTCGCGGTGCGCGAGCGTCTCACATTCAACGAGCTCAAGGCGCTGCTCAAGACGAGCGACGGCAATCTCAGTGTCCACGCGCGCAAGCTCGAGGACGCCGAATACATCACGTGCGACAAGTCGTTCGCAGACCGCGTCCCCAAGACGGAATACCGACTTACCGCCCTCGGCAGGCGGGCGCTCGAGCGCTACCTCGATCACATGGAAGCGCTGATTCGCGCGACGCGCGCGGGTGGACGCTGACGTGGTCGCTTTTTTTTGTGGGATAGCTTTATGAGACAAAGTACTTCTTTGCACGTCGCCATCGTGATGGACGGCAACGGCCGCTGGGCGACGCGCCGCGGGCTGCCGCGCGCCGCCGGACACCGCGCCGGCGCCGAAGCGGTGCGCCGCGTGGTCCGGATCGCACCCGGCTGCGGCATCACCGCGCTGACCCTGTACGCCTTCTCGTCCGACAATTGGACCAGGCCGGCGGCGGAAGTCTCGACGCTCATGCGGCTGTTCGCCCGCCATCTGCGGACGGAAACAGCCGAGCTCGCAGCGCAAGGCGTCAAGCTCACGGTGATCGGCCGGAAGGACCGGCTGCCGCACTCGCTCATCACGGCGATCGCCGCCGCCGAACAGGGAACGGCCGAGGGGACGCGGCTGGAGCTTCGCATTGCCGTGGATTACTCGGCCCGCGCCGCGATCCGCGCCGCCGAGCTGCTGCCCGACGTCGATCTGCTCATCCGCACCGGGGGCGAACAACGGCTGTCCGATTTCCTGCTCTGGGAATGCGCGTACGCCGAGCTGTGGTTCACCGAGCGGATGTGGCCTGACTTCGGCGCGTCCAACCTGGCCGCCGCGATCCACGAATTCCATTCGCGCGACCGCCGCTTTGGCGGTTTGCCGACGCAGGAGGCCGTATGACGGTGGTCCCTACTCTCGCGCCACGCACCAGGCTCGCACTCGAGATCGCGGCAGCCGGCGTTGCCGGCGGGATCGTCGGCGATTCGCTGCTGCGCGCGATGCCGTGGGGCTTGAACGTCGCCGTCGGGGCGGCGGCGCTCGTCGGCACCGGCGCCTGGCTGGTCCGCCGCCACCAGGTCAAGCACGGACCGGATGCCGCGTGGCTCGCGATCACGGCGCTGCTGCTCGGCCTCGCGTTTCTGCGGCGGGACGCGGAAACGCTTGCGGCGTTCGATGCCATCGCACTCGTCGGGACGCTTGCGCTAGTCGCCGCAAGCCTCCAAGGCGAGCTGATCTCGCAGTGGTATCCCTTCGATCTGATCCGCGGCGTCGTCACCGCCAGCGCGGCCAGCATATTCGGCGGATTTCTGCTGTTGTTCAGCGACATTCAGTGGCACGAGCTGCCACAGGACGACCGGCTCCGCAATGTGCGGCGGACGCTGCTCGGCGTGGCCCTCGCGGTGCCCGCGCTTATCGTATTCGCGGCGCTCTTCGCGTCGGCGGACCCGGTGTTCAACAACGTGCTGACGAACCTGTTCGCGTTCGACCTCAAGTCCGTCGTGACGCATACGTTCTTCATCGGATTCTGGGGCCTGCTCGCCGCCGGATATTTCCGGTGGTCGTTCCTCGGGCATCCCTTTTTCGGCCTCACGCCGGCGCGGAAGCCCGTCCAGAGCGTGGTGCCGCTCGGAACGGCGTTGGGGTTGCTCAACGCGCTGTTCTTGCTGTTCGTCGTCGTCCAGCTGCGCTACTTCTTTGGCGGCGCCACGCTTGTCGAGGAGACGAGTGGGCTGACGTACGCGGAGTATGCGCGCCGCGGGTTCTTCGAGCTGATGACCGCCAGCGGCCTCGTCCTGCCGATTCTGCTCGGCGCTGAAGCGCTGGTCCATGGAGCGACGGCGCCGCAGCTCCGCGTGTTCCGCCAGCTCGCCGGCCTGCTGCTGGGCCTGCTCGCCGTCATCATGGCCTCGGCGCTCCAGCGGATGCGGCTGTACGTGTCGGCCTTCGGACTGTCGACGGACCGGCTGTACGCCACGGCGTTCATGATCCTGTTGCTCGGCATCTTCGCGTGGTTTGCCTGGACTGTGCTGCGCGGGCGGCGGCAGCGCTTCGTGTTCGGCTCGCTCATGCAGGGCCTCGCGGTCTTGGCCGGCCTCCATCTGCTCAACCCTGATGCGTTCATCGTCAAGACGAATCTCCATCGTCCCGCGGCGGAGCGTCCGTTCGATGCTAAGTACGCGCTGACGCTCGGGGGAGATGCGGTCCCTGCCCTGCTCGACGCCGTGGCGCAGCTGACTGCGGAAGACCGCTGTGTCGTCGTGCACGGCCTCCTCGCCCGCTGGGACACGGTGGACGTCGATTGGCGCACCTGGAACTGGAGCCGCGCGCGCGCGCGTTCGCTCGTCCGCAGTCAAGCCGACGCCCTGAAGGCGTCATGTCCCGCCAAGCCCCAGGAGCAGCACAATGATCACTGACGGCTTGAATCCGCTCACGGTGCTGCTCTTCCTGGGCGCGGTGGTGGCGGGGGCGGCGCTCATCGTCCTGTACGTGGTCGCGCGAGTCACGAAGCGGGAGCCGTTCGCGCGCATTACCCTGCGGGCACTACTGGGCGGAATGGGGCTCTATGTCCTGCTGTTCCTCGTCGTATCGCTCACCAGCCGGACTCGCGTGCTCGCGGTCGGGGAAGAGAAACACATCTGCGAGATCGATTGTCATCTCGCGTACTCGGTCGCGGCAACGAAGTCAGAGACTCTTCCTGACGGACAGGTTCGGCACACGGTGACGGTCAGAGTGCGGTTTGACGAGGAGACCATCTCGGCGCGGCGCTCACGCACCGCGACGCTCACACCAAACAGTCGCTACGTCGCGTTGGTCGATGCACAGGGAAACCAGTATCAGGGCTCCACAGACGGGCTGCGTCGCGCGCTCGCGCCGGGCGAATCGTACACGACAGCCATCGCGTTCGACGTGCCTGCCGAGGCGAAGGGCCTGCGGTTGGTACTGCGCAATAACGATCCCGAAACCGCATTCATTATCGGGCATGAAAACAGTCCGCTGCACGGCAAGACTACGTTCGCGTTGCAAAGGGTGAGCTGACAATGCTGACGATGACCCGTGCCGACCGAATTGTCGCCGTTACGCTCGGACTCATAGGCGCGGGCACCGTTTGTGGAGCCGCAGCGGGAGCGGTGGCGATCACGGTGGTGCTATTGATTATGGGAGAGCCGGTCGACCTTGCATGGGCTGCGGGCGGTGCCGCGGAGGGTGCTGTCCTCGGCGCGCTAACCGCTCCGCTGCTCTCGTGGTTGCTGCTCAGGACAGTACCGCTCGGCAGGATGTTTGTCGCGTGCACCATTGGAACCATCATCGGCGGTGTCCTTGGCAGCTACGTGGGCGCGTTCGTCGGATGTGTGATTGCCGCTATCGCGCTTCGCTCTCGCGTGCAGCATGCGTAGCATGCTGTTGGTCTGGCTCGTGGCCGCGACGGTCAGCGGCGTCATCGGTGGCTTCATCGGCTCGTTTTTCGGTTGCATATGCGGGATGCTCGTTCTTAAACGAGTGCATGTTTCGGACAACGAGAGTCTGGGATAGACTCACGTGAGGATCTACCGGGGCCTCGCGTTCCTGTTCGTTTCTGGGATCATGCTGTTTGTCACGCTCTCTTCGAAACCACGATTCCGCCTCGCCGGCAGCTGGCCCTGGGTCACGGACGGAGACTCGCCAGCGTTCTTTGCAGCGGCAGAGCGGAACCGAACGGTGGAGGGACGGATCGCGGACGTTGGGGTTGGCCTCGCCTCCCTGGCGCTCTCCTTGGCAGTCGCTGCCGCTGCATTGCAAGCTCACAGTTGGGGACCAATCCGCGCGCTCGCCACTCCTTCCCGGAAATGGGTCATCGTGGTCTTCGCCAACGTGAGTCTGCTTGGATTGTTCTATGGTGAATGGCTACGAATCGTGCGCGACGAAATCCGTGGTGAATACCCTCCCTGGGCAGATTCGCTGGGCATACCGATGTCATGGCTCATCAGCGCCTGGAAGCACGCCGCTCCGATCCTCACTTTCGGGCTTGTCGTATGTCTCCGGCGGGCGCGGCTGCCGGCCATTCTCTGGCAACGACCTGTGGGCTGGTGGCCCTGGACTAGCACACTCGTCATATGTGGACTCATCGCCCTTGAAACCATCGTGCTCACTCAGGCAGTGCAGTTCGGCGAGGCATTCGCCATACCCGGCCACGTGGCCATGGTCTACTGCCTCTTATGCGGCCGTGCGGCTGTCAGTTCGCGTCAGGCGGCCGAGGCCGGCACCTCAGCACCGGAATAGATTGTAGGCATGAGCCTCCGCATCACGCAGGTAGATGCGTTCACCAATCGCCCCTTCGCCGGCAATCCCGCCGGCGTTTGCATTCTCCCAAAAGCCGCCGAACCTGCCTGGATGCTCAACGTCGCGCGCGAGATGAACCTCGCCGAGACCGCCTTCCTGGTTCCGCAGCGCGACGGCTACGACCTCCGCTGGTTCACCCCCGCCGTCGAAGTCGATCTCTGCGGTCACGCGACGCTCGCGAGCGCCCACGTGCTGTGGGAAGACGGTCATCTGAAACCGGACGTCCAGGCGCGATTCCATACCAAGAGTGGGCTGCTCACGGCCGAGCGGCGCGATTCGTGGATCGAGCTCGACTTCCCCGCCACGCCCGCGGCGGCGGCACCGCCGCCGCCAGGTCTCAACGACGCGATCGGCGCGACGCCACAGTTCGACTACCTCATCGAGCTCGAGAGTGAAGAAGTCGTCCGCCGCCTCGATCCGGACATGGGAGCGATCGCACGCGTCGACGCGCGCGGCGTGATCGTGACGAGCCGCACGAACGGCAAGAACCGGTATGATTTCGTGTCCCGCTTCTTCGCGCCGCAAGCCGGTGTCCCGGAAGATCCCGTGACCGGATCGGCGCACTGCGCGCTGGCGCCCTACTGGAGTGCCAAGCTCGCCAAGAAAGAGCTGGTGGCGTATCAGGCATCGCCGCGCGGTGGCGAGCTGCGGTTGCGGCTGGTCGGTGACCGCGTCAAAATCGGCGGCCAAGCGGTCACGGTGTTGCGCGGCGAACTGACCGCGGGCAATATGGCGTCGTGACCACCGACCAACGCTCGACCCGAGTGATCGGCTACCTCTGCGCCCTCGGCGCCGGGGCAACGTGGGGCACCACTGGCCCGCTCTCGACCGGCCTCTACAGCCTCATGCCGGCAACCAGCATCGGTTTCTGGCGCGTCCTGATCGGCACCGTGGCCCTGGTGATCTGGGGCGTGCTGTTCCGGCGCGACCTGTTTCGCGCCGACCGGCGCGCCTGGCTGCTCGTCGGGTTGGGCGGCGGCGCGATGGTCGCGCTCTTCGAGATCGCCTACCAGTTCGCCATCGGCGGCGTGGGCGTCGCGGGCGCGGCGGCGCTCCTCTACACCGCGCCGGTCATCGTGGCCGTCCTGGCGCGCGTGATTCTGAAGGAAGCGCTAACGCCCACCCGCGTCGCGCTCGCAATCCTCGTCATGATCGGGGTCGCACTCACGGTCACAGGCGGCAGCAACGCCGGCGCCGAGGCGGCGCGCATGGGAGTCACAGTCGGCGTCGCAGGCGGACTGCTGTCGGCGCTGAGCTATGCCCTGACATCGCTGATGGGACGCTACGCGGCACCACGCTACGGTGCCGTGAAGGTGTTGTTCCTCGAGGCGGTCGGCGGTGTGCTGCTCATCTGGATTGGCCTTGCCATCTGGGGACGGCCGCCGGCCGTGCCGCCCTCCGCCGCGGCGTGGCGCAGCTTGTTCGGTCTCGCGGCAGGGTCGGTCATCGCCGCGAACATCCTCTTCTTTGGAGCGATGAAGCGGATCGAGGCGGCGCCCGCGTCGGTTGCGGCGACGATCGAACCGGTTGTCGGCGCCGTGCTGGCGTTGCTGCTGTTCGGGCAGCGTTTGACCGGGCTCGGTTGGATCGGACTGCTGATGGTCGTGAGCGGTGTCGCTGCCGGGTACCTCCTCGAGGGGCTCAAGAAACCGCTCGACCCGGAAGTCGAGGAGGCCGCGCGTCCCGCTTAGCGTCCGATGGTGGTTTCAACCCCCCGGAGCTGGCCGCTGTAAAAGTTTGGCTTCCCCGACGTCCGCAGGATGGCGTGCAGCACGAATTCCACGCCGACAAAGAACACGCCGCCCCAGATAAGGGATGGGAGCTGGGCGGTGTTGCGGCCATACAGGATCAACAGCCAGCGCCCCAGCTCATAACACCACAAACCACCGGCAAGCCAGCCCACCACACGGACGAACTTCCCGGCGGGAGTCTCGATCCCGGGAATCTTCAGCAGCAGCACTTCCACCAAGTGTCCGACGTAGGTGAAGCAGAACGCGATTGTGAACGCGTCGAGAAAGTCCCACCCGATCGCACCCTGACCGGGAATGGCAGCCGACACGACGAGTGCCAGCGGGATTGCCAGCAGCGTGTTACGGGTGAGGGCTTTCATTCAGGTGCACCTCCAGCCAGTCGAGGACCGTGCCCCACCAGATGCGGCGATTGCGCGGCCGCAGCACCCAGTGCCCTTCGTCAGGGAAGGAGAGGAATTTCGCGTCGACGCCCATGCGCTTCGCGGCCGTGAAGGCCTGATAGCCTTCGGAGAGATCCACGCGGTAATCGAGCTGCGAATGCACGATCAACATCGGCGTCTTCCAATTGCTGACGAAATTGAGCGGCGACCATTTCTCGTAGAGGGCGCGGTTCGCGTAGACCGAGCCGCCGAACTCCCAGTCGGTGAACCACAGCTCTTCGGTCGAGCCTGCCATGCTCGTGGTATTGAACACACCGTCGTGGTCCACCAGCACCTTGAAGCGATTGGTGTGGCCGGCGATCCAGTAGACCATGTAGCCGCCATAGGACGCGCCGGCCGCGCCCATGCGCGTCGAGTCCACGTACGGCAGCCGCGCGACGGCGTCCACGCCTTTCATCACGTCGTCGTACGGGTAGTCGCCCCAATGTTGGGAGATCGCGTCGGTGAACTTCTGGCCGTAGCCGGTCGAGCCGTGGAAGTTGACCTCGGCGACGACGAATCCCCTCGCGGCGAACAGCTGATTATTCCACCTGGGGCCCCAGCTGTCGGTCCACGCGCCCTGCGGACCGCCGTGAATGAGATAGACGAGCGGATACTTGCGCGTGGGCTCGAAGCCCGGCGGCTTCTGGGACCAGCCGAACACCGAGTCGCCGTTGGCGCCGACAAAGCCGAACTCCTCGAGCGGCGGAAGATCGAGGGTCGCGAGTGCGGAGTCGTTGTGATGCGTCAGCGCCTTCCCCGAGAGCCAGACTTCGGGGGGCTGGGTGTTACTCTGGTGCAGGTAAACCACCGAGCGGTTATCCGGCGCGACCTGGACGCCGGTATTCACACCACCCGTGATGACGCGAGTCCGTTTGTATCCCGGGACGTCGATGCGATAGATGTTGTCGCGGCCGCGTTCCTCGACGACGGCATAGATGCATTTGGAGTTTGGGCACCAGGTGTAGGAGCCGACCGAGATCGTCCAGCCGGCTGTCGCATCCACGGGTGCGGGCCTCCCTGCCGTCCGATCGGCGATCATCAGACGGACCCGATCGGCCTCGAATCCCGCCCGCTCCATGGAGAGGTAGGTGGCCCAGTGGTTATCTGGTGAATACCGCGGCGTGTTATCCGCGCCGGGACTCGTGGTGATTTGTCGGAGCACCGGACCATCCACCGCGTAGATGTCGACATTCGTGTTGTCGGCGACTGTGGAGTCGCCGTGCATCGCGACCAGAATGTCTTTACCGTCCGGCGAGACCGTTACGTCCCCGTCGCCGCTGGTGGCGATCGCCGGCACGTCGTGATCGACCGGTGTGAGGTCCGTCGCCTTTCCCGTGGCGACATCCACGCGAAACAGGTGCTGGCGCTTCCCGGCCCGGAAATCATCCCAATGGCGCCACATCAACCCCGTCCAAATACGCGCGTCGGTCGGATACGCGCCGTTCCGCTGATCGATCTCCTGATTCGCGGGCCACTTGATGTCGCTCACAACCAGCAGGCCCGAGCCGTCGGGCAGCCAAATCGGATCGGACGCACCATCCGCCAGGCTTGAAATCTTGCGCGCGTCGCCCCCGGCGATCGGAAGGAGCCACACCTGCGCTCCGCCCTCTCGCGTCGAGATGAACGCGAGCGTCTTGCCGTCCGGCGACCAGCGCGGCTGGCGGTCCGAGCCGGGCCCGCCCGTGAGTACCCGTGATTTACCACTCGCCACCTCGACGACCCAGACGCGCGAGACGTTGCGGTTATCCTGGAGCGAGGGAATCGAGACCGTGTAGGCGACCCACTTGCCGTCGGGCGAGAGCTGCGGATCGCTCACGCTTTTCAATGCAATGAAGTCTTCGAATGTGATAGCACGTTTCTGTGCGACTAACGGCGAGGCGATCAGCAGCAGCAGACACGCAACGCGCATCAATACTCCGGATGTGTGAGGATGGCTCGCACCAAGTCATCGAACAGCTGCGATTCAGGCGTCACGTTCCCAGCGGCGTCCGTGTGCACGTTCCACGCGGCGAGCTCGTTCAGCGCGGTTGCCTCTTCATACGTGAGATGCAGCACATGACCACTCGCGTTCTTGCTCGCCTTGTCGAGCACGTTCGTGAGCACGTCGGGTAAGTGCTTGGCGTTGCGCACCGCATCGTACTGTTGTCTAGTCACCGTCAGGTCCATGCGCTAATCTTGGGTACCTTCGTTGTCACTCGCAACCCAGAGCATTGATGCCCCGCACTGCATTCCTGTCCACCGGATTTCACGTCCCGTCGCGCGTCGTTACGAACGACGACCTCGCGAAGATCATGGACACGTCCGACGAGTGGATCGTGCAGCGCACCGGCATCAAGACGCGCTACTGGGTGGACAAGGGCGATACGGGCGTCGCGCTCGCGCGTGAGGCGTCGCAGAAAGCGCTCGCCAAGGCCGGCCTCGCGCCGCAGGACCTCGACTGCATCATCTACTGCACCTGCACCCCCGACCACTTTGAGCCCGGCAATGGCGTCTTCTTGCAGCGCGAGCTCGGCCTCACCGACATTCCGGCGGTCGACGTGCGCAATCAGTGCAGCGGTTTCATTTATGGCCTGTCGATCGCCGACGCCTGCACCGGCCAGTATAAGCACATCCTGCTCGTCGGCGCCGAGGTGCATTCACGCGGGCTCGACAAGACGACGCGGGGCCGCGACACGGCGGTGCTGTTCGGCGACGGCGCGGGCGCCGCCGTTCTCGGACCGGTGGAAGACAACGGCCGCGGCGTCTTGTCCACGCACATCTTTGCCGACGGGCGCTACGCCGAAAAGCTCTGGGTGGATGGTCCCGGCCTGGCGCACGATCCGTATGTGAGCGTCGAGATGATCGAGCAAGGCCTGCATCGCGCCGTGATGGAAGGGCGCGACGTCTTCAAATTCGCGTCCCTGAAAATGCCCGAGTCCATCGCCATCGCGCTGAAGACCAACCGCCTCACTCCCGCCGACATCAAGTTGCTCGTTCCCCATCAAGCCAACCTGCGCATCATCGAGATGGTCCAGAAAGCCGCCGGTCTGCGCGACGACCAGGTCTACAGCAACATCCAAAAGTACGGCAACACCACGGCCGCCTCGATCCCCATCGCGCTCGACGAGGCGCTCGCCGCGGGCCGCCTGAAGCAAGGCGACCTGCTCGTGCTCACGGCGTTCGGATCTGGCTTTACCTGGGGCAGTGCTGCCATCCGCTGGTAGTTACAGTCGACCCGCGATACCTTAGCGACACTCGTCGTCGAGGTGGCGGATGGGCTTCCTACTTGGGCGCCTGTTCGCAGTCGTTGCAGTGCTGGCGGGAGCTGCAGGCTGTGGGCAGCGCGATGCAGCAGTGATCGGATTTGCGTTCGGTGAGGAGCACCCCGGCGTACTGGACGTCGTGCATCACGAATTCATCGGGCGACCCGCGGAGCGGGAGCCTCGCGTCGTCACCGCCACCGGGTTGATCGGCACGGGCGGCGCACCGGGGCAGATCACAATCGCCTCGCGGTTCGCCGCGACGCCCGGCCTCATCGGGGTCGTCGGACACGGCGACAGCCGAGGGAGCCTGGCCGCGGCGCCCGTCTATCAGGAAGCGCACATCCCGCTGCTCGTGCCCACCGGCACCAGTCGCCGCCTCCGCACCGTGAGTCCCTGGGTTTTCATGATGGCCCCCGACGACTCCGCCGAAGCCGAGTTCATCGCCGCGTTCGCCGTCGGCACGCTGCGGACCCGCACCGCGGCCGTGTTCTATGACAACGACGAATACGGCATCGGCCTGCGCGATGCGTTGCGTGGTGCGCTGGGCACCCGGGGCGTCCAGGCGATCGTCGAGGAGCCGATCGCCCTCCCGTGCGGCGTGCCGGAGACTGCCGAGGGATCGATCCTCCGTGCCACGCCGCGGGCGCGGCCACCTGACCTGATCGTCATCGCCGGCCGTACGGGCGACGCCGCGTGTATTGCCCGGCGCGTCACCACGCGGGTGGCCGCCATTCGCGTCATCTGTGCCGACGGCGTCGAACCGGACTCGGCGTTCTATGACCTCCTCGGCAATGCCCCGGGCCGGCGATACGTCGTGGCGTTCTGGTACCCGGGCGCGCCTGGCGCCGCGTCGGCACGTTTCGCACGTTCGTTCGAACAGCTCGTCGGCCGGCCGGCCCACGCCAGCCAGGCGTTGGTGTTCGACGGGCTGTTGTTGCTCGCCCAGGCGGCCCGCGTGGCGGGCACACGTCGCGACGCCGTGCGGCGCTACCTCACCGAGCTGGGCGTGACGCGTCCCGCCTATGACGGTGTGACCGGAGCGGTCACCTTCGGATCCGCGGCGCGTCGCCCCCTCTACATGCTGCGCATCGGGACACGCAGCGAGCCCCTGGTGGTGGTCCAGTGAAGCCGCTGACGCTGCGCGCGACGCTGCGCTGGCTGGGGATCGGCGTGCTCGTGTACGTGGTCGTCATCGCCGCGATCATCGCGATCCGCATCACGCCCACGGCCCGTGCGCTCAGCGCTCACAGCGAGCGGGTGCGGGCGGAATACCAATCGATCGACGCGCGCTCGGCGCTGCTGCGATCGACGATCGACGAGATTCAGATGTGGCTCTACACCGTTGAGCGTTCCGCCGCGCTGACGCCCGCGTTGGCGAACCTCCGCCAGCGCATCGACTCGCTCAACGCGTCCGCAACCAGCGCCTCAGGGCTCTCAGGGATTCCGGCGGCGATGCGCGTGAAGTTCTCTCAGGCCAATGTGGAGCAGTCGCGCGCGGCCGTGGCGCTGCTCGAGGCCCTCGCCAACATCGAGCTGGGACGCCGCCGCGAAGCGGAGCGGCAGCTCGCCCGCGCCGATTCCATGGCGAACCTGAACGATCGGTATCAGACCGCCGCCCAGCGCCTCGGCCTCGAGGACCTGATCGTTCGCGAACAGTCGCTGGCCGGGGCGGCAGGCGCGAGTCTGCGCGCGGTGGGGTGGTGGCTGCTGCTCGGCGTGTTGGTCACGCCGTTCGTGGCGCTGCTGCTGCGGCGGCGCTTGTACGCTCCGCTCGCCGATCTCGAGGAAGGCATCACCCAGGTTGCCGAGGGTGACCTCGGGTGGACGATCCCCGTTCGCCGCGTCGATGAGCTGGGGCGTCTCAGCGAGCACTTCAACGAAGCGACGGCGATTTTGTGCCAGCGGGCGGAGGAAACGCGCCAGCGCGCGCAGAACGCCCTGCGCGAGAGCGAAGCACGCTATACGGCCATGTTCGAGTCGGCGCCGATCGGGATCGCCATCGTCGATTCCGCCGGCCGGTACGCACACACCAATCCCACGCTGCAGCGGTTTCTGGGCTATTCCGAGCAGGAGCTGCGCGGCAAATCCTATCGCGACGTGACGATGACAGACGACGTCGCCGAGAGCGATCGCCGCTTTGCGGGGCTGACCGCCGGTTCGTACGACCGGTACGCGGTGGAAAAGCGCTACCGGCGCAAGGACGGAGCAGTGGTGTGGGGCCGCGTCTCGGTGGCCGGCGTGCGCGAAGCCGGTGGCAAACTCACGCACACGGTGTCGATGATCGAAGACGTCACGGAAGAGAAGAGTCTCCAGACCGCAGCGCGCGACGCGGAGCAACGGTTCCGTGCGGTCGTCGCGGGCGCCCCGATCATGCTGTTCGGTATCGACGCCAACGGCATCATCACCGTTTCCGAAGGCAAAGGACTTGCCGCGCTCGGGCAGCGCCCCGGAGAAGTCGTGGGGCATTCCATCTTCGACGAGCTGCATGACGCTCCGGAATTCGCCCAACCGTACCGGATCGCGCTGAGCGGCCAGATGTTCCACGGGATCGGGACCTACAAGGAAACGACCCTCGAAGCCTGGGTCACGCCGATGCGGGATCTCGATGGACGGGTGACCGGAGCGATCAGCGTTGCCACCGACGTCACCGATCGGGTCCGGGCGGAGCAGGCACGCCACAAGTCGGAGGAGAAGTTCGAGCGGGCCTTCCGGATGAGCCCGAACCCCTCCGTGATCTCGCGGCTCGACGATGGCACCCTCATGGACGTGAACGAGGCGTACTGCCTGACGAGCGGATTTACCCGCGCCGAAGTCATCGGCAAGACCGCGGCCGAGGTCCTGTGGCCCGATCCCGAGCGGCGTGGAGATTTCCTGCGCCAGCTGCGCGAGGAAGGCCGCATCCGCGACCTCGAGCTCAAGATGAAAACCAAGTCCGGACCGCAGCTGGACGTGCTGCTGTCGGTGGAGAGCATCGAGCTCGACGGCGTGCCCCACCTCCTGGCGAGTGCCGTGGACATCACGAACCGCAAGCGCGCGGCTGAAGGGCTCCGGCAGAGCGAGGAGAAGTTCGCCAAGGTGTTCCACGCGAGCCCCAACCCGATCGTCATCACCGAGCTCGACGACGGCATTCTGGTCGATGCCAACCCTGCATTCTTCGCGAGATT
>Ga0209438_1000159_pt1 | contig 18697 bp, 14 predicted proteins | sample GraSoi_2013_20cm_FD_185825 | JGI IMG/M metagenome (GOLD analysis project Ga0209438, IMG submission 185825) | Grasslands soil microbial communities from the Angelo Coastal Reserve, California, USA - Sample 9_17_2013_20cm (SPAdes) (version 2) | ecosystem: Environmental > Terrestrial > Soil >...
AGCGGAAGGTCGGCACCCTGTCGGGCGGCGAGCGCAATCGCGTGCACCTCGCCAAGCTGCTGCAGCGCGGCTCGAACCTGCTGCTGCTCGACGAGCCAACCAACGACCTCGATGTCGACACGCTCCGCGCGCTCGAGGAGGCCCTGCTCAATTACGCGGGCTGCGCCGTGGTCATCAGCCACGATCGCTGGTTCCTCGACCGTATCGCCACGCACATGCTCGCCTTCGAGGGCGACAGCCGCGTCGTCTGGTTCGAAGGCAATTACCAGGACTACGAAGCGGATCGGAAGCGGCGTCTCGGCGCGGAGGCCGACACGCCACATCGCATCAAGTACCGAAAGTTGACACGATAGGCGGGCCCGTTCGGACCCGTCAGGACAGACTCGTAGGGCGGGTCCTTTCGGACCCGCCAGATTGGGAGATTCCAAATGAATGCCGACCAGGCGAAATTTCTTGCCGAGCACTACGCGATGATGATCGAAAGCGAAATCCCGACGACGGCCAGGGTGCTGACGGCCGTCGGCCGCGGCGACGGCGACTACAAGCCTGACCCGAAATCACGGTCGGCCATCCAGCTCGCGCGGCACATCGCGACGGCCGATGCCTGGTTCGTCCAGTCCGTTCTCGATGGCAGCTTCGTGTTCGATCAGGCCGCGTCGGAGAAGGCCGAAGCCCAGCTCGAGAGTGCGGACGCCGCCGCCGCGTTCTACGAGAAAACGATGCGCGAGAAGGTGAACCGGCTGCGGGCGACGCCGGCCGACGAGCTCGCGAGGGAAATCGACTTCTTCGGCTTCATGAAGGGACCGGCGGTGACCTTCCTCGCGATGGCGCAGAACCACAGCGTGCATCATCGCGGTCAGCTCGCCGCGTACCTGCGCGCGATGGGCTCCGCCGTGCCGTCGATCTACGGCGGCAGCGCCGACGAGCCCTTCCAGGCGGCGGCTTCAGCATAGTTGTTTCCCGATCTCCGCTCGTTCATCGAGCGCCTCCGCCGGGACGAGGACATCGTCACGGTGGAGGCGCCGGTCGATCGCCATCTCGAAGCTGCCGAAATCCATCGACGCGTGATCGCGGCGGGCGGTCCGGCGCTGCTGTTCACGAACGTCGTCGCGGGCCCGCCTTCAGGCGGACCTTTACCGTTCCGGCTCGTGACCAACCTGTTCGGCACCGCGCGGCGCGCGGAGCTTGCCTTCGGCGAGCGGCCGTTGCGTCTGATTCGGCGCGTCGTGGAGCTGGCGGAGACGCTGCTGCCGCCGACGCCGGGGAAGCTGTGGAGCGCGCGCGACGCCGGCCTGGAACTGCTGAAGGTCGGCACGCGGAGGGTGCAGTCGGGTCCGGTCGTCGAGAACGTCGCCTCGGACGTGGACCTCGGCCGGCTGCCGGTCATCACATGCTGGCCCGAAGACGGCGGGCCGTTCATCACGCTGCCGCTGGTGTTCACGACGCATCCCGATCGGCCGGGCCACAACCTCGGCATGTACCGGATGCAGGTGTACGACGCGCGGACGACGGGGATGCACTGGCAGATTGGCAAGGGCGGCGGCTTTCACTACGCCGCCGCGGAAGCGCGCGGCGCGACGCTGCCGGTCACGGTCTTTCTCGGCGGGCCCCCGGCGCTGATGCTCTCGGCGGTTGCGCCGCTGCCGGAGAACGTGCCGGAGCTGATGCTCGCGTCGCTGATTGCCGGCGAACGCCTTCCGCAGGTGCACGGCTACGGTCCGCACCCGCTCGTCGCGAACGCGGAGTTCGGGCTGCTCGGTACGGTGCCGCCACGCGTCCGCAGGCCCGAGGGTCCGTTCGGCGATCACTACGGCTACTACTCGCTGCAGCACGACTACCCGGTGTTCGAGGTGCAGCGCCTGGCGCATCGCAACGACGCCATTTATCCGGCGACCGTCGTCGGCAAGCCACGGCAGGAGGACTTCTACATCGGCGACCTGCTGCAGGAGTTGCTGTCGCCGCTGTTCCCGCTCGTGATGCCGGCCGTCGAGCGGCTCTGGTCGTACGGCGAGACCGGGTATCACTCGCTGGCGGCGGCGGTCGTCAAGCAGCGCTACGGGCGCGAGGCGATGGCGAGCGCGTTCCGCATCCTCGGCGAGGGCCAGCTCTCGCTGACGAAGTTCCTGCTGCTGACGGATCGCCACGTCGATCTCCGGAACTTCAAGGCGACGCTCGAGCACCTGCTCGCGCGGACGCATCCGGAAACGGATCTCTACGTCTTCTCGAACCTCTCGATGGACACGCTCGACTACACGGGGCCGGCGGTCAACCAGGGATCGAAGGGCGTGTGGCTTGGTCTCGGCGACCCGGTCCGCGAGCTGCCGCGGCAATTCACCGGCTCGACACCGCGAGGCGTCACGGACGTGCGGGTGTTCTGCGGTGGCTGCCTTGTCGTGGGAACGGCGTCTCGCGCATCCGATCCCGATGCGCCGTCGCGCCTCGCGGGCGACGCCGCGTTCCGCGACTGGCCGCTCATCGTGCTGACCGAGGAGCCGGCGCGCGCCGCCGCAAGCTCGATGAACTTCCTCTGGACGACGTTCACGCGCTTCGAGCCGGCGGCGGACATCCACGCTGCGGAGCGGCGCATCGTGCGCAACCACATCGCCTACAGCGGACCGGTCGTGATCGACGCGCGGCTGAAGCCGGGCTTTCCGAAGGAGCTTGTGTGCGACGAGGCGACGGCCCGGAAGGTCACCGAGCGATGGAACGAGTACTTCCCGGGCCGCAAGGTCGAAATGGGCGATTCGGAGAAGGCGAATCTCGACTGAGGGGTTTCGCTGCGGCGGCCTGCGCGTGCGGCCACAAGGCGGACCTGAAGGTCCGCCTCTACGACCGCATACGGACGTAGAGGCGGGGCTTCAGCCCCGCCTGGCCATCAATTCAGCGCGTTGGGGACCGCGAGCGTGAAGGGTGAGATGATGGCGTCGAAGCGGTCTCCGCCCGCCGTGACCATCTGGTAGCTGCCGTGCATCGAGCCGACCGAGGTCTTCAGCGGGCAGAAGCTTCGGTACTCGAACGACGCGCCGGGTGTCAGAATTGGCTGCTCCCCGACGACCCCAGGGCCCTTGACGCGCTCGACCTCGCCATCGGCGTTGGTGATGATCCACTCGCGCGAGATGAGCTGCGCCGTTTCGGTGCCGACATTCGAGATGCGAACGTGATACTCAAACAGATACTGCGAGTCCTTCGGCGCGCTCCGTTCGGGCATGTAAAAGCTCTGGACCTCGATCCGGACGCCGCGCGTCGTAGTATCGCTGGTGCGGACGCCGTGGGGCTTGACGCCCTCGGACGGCAATCCCGTCCCGGCCTCGAACGCATCCGGGTTTTTTGGCTTGGTGGTGTCGCTCACGGGTTTCTGATTATTACATGGCCGCAAATCTAGGATTCCGGCAGCCGACAGGCGAACGCTCGGGGCGCAGGCTCGTGGGGCCGATGCCGGCCGAGCCGTCGAAAAAGAAAAAGATCTCGGCGTCCGACGCGTGGCGCGAGGCGCGCGAACTGCTGTGGCTGCACCGCAGGCGCCTCTCGCTGGGCCTCATGCTCATGCTGATCAGCCGCCTCGCGGGCCTCGTGCTGCCCGCGAGCTCGAAGTGGCTCATCGACGACGTCGTCGGCAAGAACCGCACCGACCTGCTGCTGCCGATTGCGCTCGCCGCCGGCGCCGCGACCCTCGTGCAGGCCGTGACGTCCTTCGCGCTCTCGCAGACGCTCGGCGTCGCCGCCCAGCGCGCCATCACCGACATGCGCAAGCGGGTGCAGGCCCACGTGATGCACCTGCCGGTGCGCTACTTCGACTCCACGCAGACCGGCATCCTGATCTCACGCATCATGAGCGACGCCGAAGGCATCCGGAACCTGGTCGGCACCGGGCTCGTGCAGCTCGTGGGCGGATTCGTGACGGCCGTGCTCGGCCTCGGCGTGCTCTTCTGGTTGAACTGGCAGCTGACCGTCGTCACGCTCGTCGTGCTCGGCGCATTCAGCGGCGGCATGGCGTACGCGTTCAAGACGCTGCGGCCACTCTTCCGCGAGCGCGGCAAGATCAACGCGGAAGTCACGGGCCGCCTCACCGAAGCGCTCGGCGGCATCCGCGTCGTCAAGTCGTACACGGCGGAGAAGCGCGAGGAGATCGTCTTCACGAAGGGCGCGCACCGGCTGTTCCGGAACGTCGCGCAGTCGATGACCGGCGTGTCGGCGACGACGGCCGGCAGCACGGTGATCGTCGGCCTCATCGGCATCCTGATGATCTGGCTCGGCGGCCGCGCGATCATCGCCGGCCAGATGACGCTCGGCGACCTGATGATGTACATCTTCTTCATCGGCCTCGTCGCGGCGCCGCTTGTCTCCATCGCATCGATCGGCACGCAGATTACCGAGGCGTTTGCCGGCCTCGATCGCATCCGCGAAATCCTCAACATGACGACGGAGCTCGACGAGGATCGCGAGCGGCAGCCGGTCGACCGTCTCGCGGGCGACGTCGCCTTCGACAAGGTCTGGTTCGAGTACAACCCCGGACAGCCCGTCCTGCGCGGCGTCTCGTTCCACGCGGCGCCGGGGACCACGACCGCGCTGGTCGGGTCGAGCGGATCCGGAAAGAGCACGCTGATCAGCATCGTGATGGCGTTCAACCGGCCGACGCAGGGCCGGGTGCTGGTCGATGGCATCGACCTCGCGGAGCTGCGCCTGCTCGACTATCGCGGCCAGCTCGCCTCCGTGCTGCAGGAGAACTTCCTCTTCGACGGCACGATCGCGGAAAACGTCGGCTACGCGAACCCGTCGGCCACGCGCGACGACATCAAGGAGGCGTGCCGCATCGCGCACTGCGACGAGTTCATCAGCCAGTTCCCGGAGGGGTACGACACGGTGGTGGGCGAGCGCGGCATCAAGCTGTCGGGCGGCCAGCGGCAGCGTGTCTCGATTGCGCGCGCGATTCTCGCGGACCCGCGCATCCTGATCCTGGACGAGGCGACCTCGAGCCTCGACAGCGAGAGCGAGCAGATGATCCAGGACGGCCTGAGGCGCCTGAGGTCGGGGCGCACCACGTTCGTCATCGCCCATCGCCTCTCGACGATCCGCAGCGCCGACCAGATTCTCGTGCTCGAAGCCGGCGACATCGTCGAGCGCGGCACGCACCAGGAGCTGCTCGCGCTCAACGGGCGCTACCGGCAGCTGTACGACAAGCAGTACAAGTTCGAGACCGATCGCTTCATCAACCCGGGCGAGGACTTCACGCCGGAGCCGGAGAAGCCCAAGGTGGCGCCTCGCGTTTCAAACGCCATCTGACGACCACGAAGGCCTCGCGGCTTTCACGAAGGACACGAAGACGCTGATGCCCGCTCACGAAGTTGATTACGCGATCCACGGCGACGACATGCAGTTCGTCGAGGTGGAGCTCGATCCCGGAGAGAGCGCGGTCGCGGAAGCCGGCGCGATGATGTACATGTCCGGCGCGATCGGGATGCAGACCATCTTCGGCGACGGCAGCGGGCAGCAGGCCGGCGGCGTGATGGGCATGCTGCTCGGCGCCGGCAAGCGGCTGCTGACGGGCGAGAGCCTCTTCATGACCGTCTTCACCAACCAGGGGAGCGGCAAGCAGCACGTCGCCTTCGCGGCGCCCTATCCGGGGAAGATCCTCGCGATGGATCTGAAACAGCTCGGCGGCACGCTGATCTGCCAGAAGGATTCCTTCCTCTGCGCGGCGCGCGGCGTCTCGATCGGCATCGCGTTTCAGCGGCGCATCGGCGTCGGCCTGTTCGGCGGCGAGGGGTTCATCATGCAGCGCCTCGACGGCGACGGCCTCTGCTTCGTCCACGCCGGCGGGACGCTCCGCGAGCTCGAACTGCAGGCCGGCCAGACCCTGCGCGTGGACACCGGCTGCATCGTCGCGCTGCAGCCGTCGGTGAACTACGACATCCAGCTGGTTGGCGGCATCAAGACCGCGCTCTTCGGCGGCGAGGGGTTGTTCTTCGCGACGCTCAGCGGGCCCGGCCGCGTCTGGCTGCAGTCGTTGCCGCTCAGCCGTCTCGCGGGACGAATCTACAAGGCGATCCCGGGCATCGGCGGAAGCCGTCGCGAGGAAGGATCGATCCTGGGCGGCATCGGCGATCTCCTCGACGGCGATTCATAGATTCGTAGAGGCGGACCTTCAGGTCCGCCTGCAAGGAGCATCGTGGCGGAACAGAGCTACGCGAGTCACGCACATCGTCCCAGGCTGACCACCATCGCGGGACTCTTCACCATCGTGTCGATGGTGTTGTTGACGCTCTTCGTCATTCGCTATCCGTCGATCGGCTCGATAGGGGTGTTCCTGCTGTCGTGCGGCGTGTTCACGCTGGTGTGGATCAGCCGCGCGCACACCGTGCGCCTGCAGGACCGCATCATCCGCCTCGAGGTGCACGGGCGGTTGCTGCGCCTGGGCCGCGATCGCGATTTCGGCCGGCTCTCGACGGGCCAGATCGTCGCGCTCCGTTTTGCGCCGGACGCCGAGCTGCCGGCGCTCGTCGATCGAGCGCTCGCCGACCATCTCACCCCGGATCAGATCAAGCGGGCGATCGTGAACTGGCAGCCCGACCTGTACCGGACCTAGGTCCGCCTGGCGGCGGGGCTCCACCGATGACGCGCGAAGACGATCGAGATCTGCGACGCGTGCGCGGCGACCACGCGCGACCTGGCGCTCGAGATCCAGCGCGGCGGTCTCCCGAAGCGGGACGACCTGCGCCGCACGGTCGAGGAGGCGGAGAAGGTCCTCGCCGACCTCGTCGCCGTTCGCGACGAGCTGCGCCGCCTGCTGATCGAATTCTCGTAATATCGCCAGATGCGCACTGCATCCGTGCTCGTGACGGGGGCGAGCGGTGAAATCGGCCACGGCCTGATCCACCAGCTCGCGCAGACGGGCAGGTCGATCGTCACCGTCGACATCGCGCCGCTCGAGCCGGCGCTGGCCAGGAAGGTCCGCCGCGAGTTCACCGGCTCGATCACCGACAAGTGGATCCTCGAGCGCGTCCTCGCCGAGTTCGAGGTCGATCTCGTCTTCCACCTGGCCGCGCTGCTCTCCACGCGCTCGGAGTTCACGCCCCTCACCGCGCACGAGGTCAACGTCGAGGGGACGCTGCGCCTGCTGGAGTTCGCGCAGCACGAGGGCGAATCGCACGGCCGTCCCGTCGTCTTTCTCTATCCCTCGTCCATCGCCGCCTACGGGCTGCCGGACCTCGACACCAAGATGCGCGTCGGCCGGGTGCACGAGGACGAATGGAACACCCCGACGACGATGTACGGGTGTAACAAGCTGTACTGCGAGCAGCTCGGGCGGTATTACGCGAAGTACTACAAGCAGCTCGCGGTCGACACGCCGCCGGGGCGCGTCGACTTCCGGTGCGTCAGGTTTCCCGGCCTCATCTCGGCGATCACGGTGCCGGCGGGCGGCACGTCGGACTACGCGCCCGAAATGATCCACGCGGCCGCGCGCGGCGAGCCGTACGCGTGCTTCGTCCGGCCCGACACGCGCATCCCGTTCATGGCGATGCCGGACGCCATCGACGGGCTGCTCACGCTGGCGTCGACGCCGCGCGGGAAGCTGTCGCGGACCGCGTACAACGTCACCGCGTTCAACCCGACGGCAAAGGAGATCTGCGAGGTGGTGCAACAGGCGTTCCCGGACGCGTGCATCACGTGGCGGACCGACAACAAGCGGCAGGCGATCGTCGACTCCTGGCCCGTGGACGTCAACGACGGCGCGGCCAGGCGCGACTGGGGCTTCGCGCCGCGGTACGATTTCCGGCGCGCGTTCGACGAATATCTCATCCCCACGATTCGCGAGAGGTACGCACATGAAGTTCGGTCTTGAATACTGGGCGGCCAGCCTGGGTCTGTGCGCCGTGGTCCTCGCGGCGACCATTCGCGCGCAGGGCACGTCGATGAACATGCTGGCGGAGCGGTACGTGAGACTCGTGCTCGCGGTGGGGCAGCACGACCCCGACTATGTCGACGCGTATTACGGTCCGCCGGAATGGCGGCAGGAGGCGGAAGCCCAGAAGCTGCCCTTCGGCGAGATTTCGGCGCGCGCCTCGGTGCTCGCGGACGCGATTGCCGCCACGAAACCGCCGGTCACCGCCGACGAGATGACGCAGTTGCGGCATCAATACCTCACCCGCCAGCTCGAGGCCGTTCGCGCCCGCGTTTCGATGCTGACCGGCACGAAGCTGCGCTTCGACGAGGAGTCCAGGGCGCTGTACGACGCCGTGGCGCCGACGCACACCGAGGCCGACTTCGCCGGCGTGCTGCAGCAGCTCGAGGCGAACCTGCCGGGCGCCGGGCCGCTCATCGACCGCTACGACCGGTTCCGCAGCCGCTTCGTCGTCCCGCGCGAGCGGCTGGACGCCGTCTTCAAGGCCGCAATCGACGGCTGCCGCAGCCGAACGATTCAGCACGTCATGCTGCCGGCCGGCGAAAGCTTCACCGTCGAATACGTCACCAACAAGAGCTGGAGCGGCTACAACTGGTACCAGGGCTCCTACCGGAGCCTGATCCAGGTCAACACCGACCTGCCGATCTATATCGATCGCGCGATCGATCTCGCGTGCCACGAGGGATACCCGGGACATCACGTCTACAACGTGCTGCTCGAGAAGAACCTGCTGCGCGATCGCGGCTGGATCGAGTTCTCCGTTTATCCGCTGTTCTCGCCGCAGTCGCTGATTGCCGAAGGCACGGCGAACTACGGCATCGAGGTGGCGTTCCCGCGCGCCGAGCGGCTCGCGTTCGAGCGTCGCGTGCTCTTCCCCGCGGCGGGCCTCACCCCCGCCGACGCCGCCCAGTACTACGAGGTGCTCGCGCTCGTCGATCGTCTCTCGTACGCCGGAAACGAAGCGGCGCGCCGGTATCTCGACGGCACGATCGACGCGAAGGCGGCGGCCGACTGGCTCGAGAAGTACGGCCTCTACTCGCGTCCGCGCGCCGAGCAGCGCGTGCGGTTCATCGACCAGTACCGCAGCTACGTCATCAACTACAACCTCGGGAAGGACATGGTGGCGGCCTACATCGAATCGCGCGGCGGAACCGCCGCCAACAGCGACCGGCGCTGGGCCGAATTCGCGCGCCTCATCTCGTCGCCGCGATTACCCTCTGCGCTAGCAACGCCCAACGCCCAGCGCCCAATTCCCAGGTAGCTTGTCCGCAGAATACATGCGCGCCGTTGAGATTTCGACACCAGGTCCGCCCGAAGTCCTGAAACCCGTCGAGCGGCCGGATCCCGTTCCCGGCGCGGGCGAGGTATTGATTCGCGTCGCCGCCGCGGGCGTGAACCGGCCCGACGTGCTGCAGCGGCGCGGCGCCTATCCGCCGCCGCCCGGCGCGAGCGACCTGCCCGGTCTCGAAGTCGCCGGGGTGGTCGAGGCCCTGGGCGAGGGCGTGTCCGAGTGGCGGCCCGGCGACCGCGTCTGCGCGCTCCTCTCGGGCGGAGGGTACGCGTCACTGTGCACCGCTCCCGCGGTGCAGTGCCTGCCCGTTCCCGCATCGATGGATTTCGTGACCGCCGCGGCGATTCCCGAAACCTTCTTCACCGTCTGGACCAACGTCTTCGATCGCGGCCGTCTCCGCGCGGGCGAGACCGCGCTCTTTCACGGCGGGTCGAGCGGCATCGGCACGACGGCCATCCAGCTTGCCGTCGCGCGCGGCGCGCGCGTGTTCGCCACCGCCGGCTCCGACGAGAAGTGCCGCGCGTGCGAGCAACTGGGCGCCGAACGCGGCATCAATTACCGCTCGGAGGATTTCGTCACCGTCATCAAGCAGGTGACCGGCGGCCGCGGCGTCGACCTGATCCTCGACATCGTCGGCGGCGACTACATCGCCCGGGACCTGGTGGCGCTCGCCGTCGAAGGGCGCCTGGTCGTCATCGGTTTCATGGGCGGCGACACCGCGACGCTGGACTTCAGGCGCATCCTCGGCCGGCGTCTCACCATCACCGGCTCGACGCTGCGACCTCGCACGCCTGCGGAGAAGGGGGAGATCGCCGCCGCGCTGCGGAAGGAAGTGTGGCCGCTGCTCGAACGCGGCGCCGTCAAGCCCGTCGTCTACCGGACGTTTCCGCTGGAGCAGGCCGCGGCTGCACACGCGTTGATGGAATCGAGCGAGCACGTCGGCAAGATCGTGCTCACCGTCTAGCTCCCTCCGTGTAGAATTCGCCACGAATCCGGATCCCGAATCCCGGCCGGATCCCGCATCCCGGATCCCGCCTGATCAGGAGACGCATCATGCACCGCACCGTCAGGATCGTCATCGCTGCGGCGTTTGTGCTGGTTCCAGCGGCGGCCCATGCACAAGCGTCGATTACCGGAACCGTCAAGGACAGTTCGGGCGCGGTACTTCCCGGCGTCACCGTGGAGGCAGCGAGCCCCGCGCTCATCGAGAAGACGAGAACGGTGGTGACGGACGGTACCGGTCAATATCGAATCGAGAACCTCCGGCCGGGGACCTACAGCGTCAGCTTCGTACTCGCCGGCTTCAGCACCGTCAGGCGCGAGGGGGTCGAGCTCGCCGGGGCGTTCGTTGCGTCGATCAACGCCGAGATGCGCGTCGGGGCGCTGGCGGAAACGCTCACCGTCACAGGCGAAACGCCCATCGTCGACGTGCAGAGCACGACGCGGCAGAAAGTGCTCGATCACGCCGTGATCGACGCGATTCCCGCCGGGCGCGGGCCGCAGCAGCTCGCGGTACTCATCCCGGGCGTCAGCGCCGCTGGCTCGATCGGGTTCAACGGGATGGGCGCGCAGGACGTCGGCGGCGCGGGCGGCGATCAGAACGTCAACCTGTCGGCGCACGGCGGGAGGGCTGCCGACCAGCGCATCACGCAGAACGGCATGACGGTGGGTCCGGTCTTCCGGCCGAACACCGACATGACCTACAGCCCCAATCTCGGAGCCACGCAGGAGGTGACGATCGACATCTCCGGCGTGTCGGCCGAGGCGACCGAAGGCGGCGTCCGCATCAACCTGGTTCCCAGGGAAGGGGGCAACACGTTCCACGGGACAACCTATGCGGGCTTCGCGAACGAATCGATGGCCGGCAACAATTTCACAGACGATCTGCGGGCGCGTGGCCTCGGCACCCCGAACACCATCAAGAGAGTCGTGGACTTCAACCCCGGATTCGGAGGACCGATCAAGAAGGACAAGCTGTGGTTCTACACGTCGGCCCGCATCCAGATCGCGGACAACTGGGTCGGCGGCATGTTCTTCGATCCGAACGGGAACGACCCGAACTTCTGGGACAACGCCAGGAGTCTCGACACGACCCGGCGCGTGTCAGACGACGCGGTGTGGAAGCTGTGGGATGCGCGGCTGACCTGGCAGGCGGACGCCAAGAACAAGATCGCGGGCTCGTTCGCCAAGGAGCGGCAGTGCAAGTGCCCGTCGTTCATCAGCGCGACGATGAGTCCCGGCATCGACAACCGGTGGGGCCGGCCGCATCATTTCCTGACCGCCGACTGGACGTCGCCGCTCACCAATCGCGTGCTGCTGGAGGCGGGGCTCTTCGAGCAGTCGAACCACTGGGGATGGTTTCCCTTCGACGGCACGAACCCGAGCCTGATCGGCTTCCTCGAACAATCGACGAACACGGGCTACAAGATCCGGTTCCAGGGATTCGCGGATCACTGGCAGAAGGACCTCCGGTACCGCTTCGCGCTGTCCTACGTCACCGGCGCGCACGCCGTGAAGGTCGGCTTCTCCAATGCGACCGGCAGCGCCGACACGCTGCTGTACTGGGGCGCCGGCGCGCAGTCGCCCCAGATGATCTACCGGCTGAACAACGGCGTCCCGAATCAGCTGACGCTCTACGCGACGCCCTACCACGATCTCTGGCGGCAGCCCGCGGAAGTAGGCGTGTTCGCACAGGACAAGTGGACCATGCGGCAGCTGACGCTGAGCGGCGGCGTCCGCTTCGACTACCTCGAGACGGAGTTTCCCGCACAGACGCTGGGGCCCGCGCAGTTCGTTCCCACCCGGCACATCGACATTCCGAAGACGGCGGCGCTCGGCTGGAAGGACGTCACGCCGCGCCTTGGCGCCGCCTACGATCTCTTTGGGGACGGGAAGACGGCCATCAAGGTTGCGCTCAACAAGTACGTGCTCGGCGACAAGGGGGGCGGCGCGACGGGAGCCACCATTGCCGATCCGGTCACGAATCTCGCCCAGAGCACGGTTCGCAACTGGACCGACTCGAACCGCAACTTCGTCCCGGACTGCGACCTGACCAACCCTGTCGCCAACGGGGAATGCCAGGCGATGGACAATCCGAACTTCGGGAAGAACATCCTCAGCACGCGGTACGATCCCGCGATTCTTCGCGGGTGGGGCGCGCGTCCCTTCAACTGGGAGTTCTCCGTCGGTGCGCAGCGCCAGATCGTCCCGCGCGTCTCGATGGATATCGGGTACTTCCGCCGGTGGTATGGCAACTTCACGACGACCGACAACCGCGCGCTCTCACCGGCGGATTACGACGCCTTCAGCGTCACCGCGCCGTCGGATTCGCGGCTGCCGTCGGGCGGAGGCTACGCGATTGGCGGCCTCCACAACGTCAAGGCGGACCGGTTCTCCGTGCCCGCCGACAACCTCGTGACACGCGCCGGTGCCTTCGGCAGGCAGATCGAGCACTGGAACGGCGTCGATGTCAGCGTCAACGCGCGTCCCGCACAGGGTGTGCTGCTGCAGGGCGGCGTGAGCACCGGCCGCACCAGCACCGACAACTGCGAGCTGCTCACGAAGCTTCCCGAGCTGATCACCACGGCGACGAGCGCGACGCCGGAGTCATACTGCCACGTCGACACGGCATCGCTCACGCAGGTCAAGGCGCTCAGTTCGTACACGATACCCAGGGTCGACGTGCAGGTGAGCGGCGCGTTCCAGAGCGTTGCCGGACCCCAGGTCGCGGCGAACTTCAACGTGCCGAGCGCCGTGGTCGCGCAGAGCCTCGGGCGGCCGCCGTCGGGCGGCGCGTCGAACATCCAGGTCAACCTCGTTCGTCCAGGCGGCACGTATGGCGAGCGGATGAATCAGCTCGACCTGCGTGTCGGCAAGGTGATCAGGGTCGCCCGCACCCGCTCGGTGTTGAGCGTCGATGTCTACAACGCGCTGAATTCGAGCGCCGTGCTGGTTGAAAGCAACGCGTATGCAATCTTCCGGCGGCCGCAGACGATCCTGCTCTCGCGGTTTGCGAAAATCAGCTGGCAGTTCGACTTTTAAATGATCGTAGGGGCGGACCTTAAGGTCCGCCTCTACGGACGATAAGGAGAAAGCTTCATGCCTTCGAGTCATAACGTCACGCGACGATCGTTCCTGGGAGCCGTGGCATCCGGCGTCGCGCTCTCGCAACTCGCGCTCGATGCCGCGCAAGGACCGGCGCCGGCTGCGCCCGCCGCGAACGTCGAAGCCGACGTCGTGTACGGGAAGGGCGGCGACACCGACCTCCATCTCGATATCTACAAGCCGACCGGTTCGGCCACCAGGCGGATGGCGATTGTCCATTTCCACGGCGGCGGGTTCACCGGCGGCAACAAGAACGGCCTCGCGGCGCGGCTGCAGACGATGAGCGGCCGCGGGTACATGAACATCGCGGCGCAGTATCGCCTGGCCGCCAACGGCGCCGCGCGCTGGCCCGCGCAGATCGAGGACGTGAAGGCCGCCATCCGCTGGACGCGCGCGAACGCATCGCGCCTCGGCATCGAACCGGCGCGCATTGCCGTGGCCGGCTATTCGGCCGGAGGACACCTGGCGCTCGTTGCGGCGGGCACCGCGAATCGTCCCGAGTTCGAAGGCAAGGGCGGCAATGCCGGCGTGCCGACGGATGTCGCCGCCTGCCTCGCGTATTACGCGGTCACCGGATCGTCGTGGGAGGGCTTCCGGCGGCAGTTCCCGATGCCGGAAGGGAGCAGCGAGGACGCGTGGCGTGCCGCGACGCCGGGCACCTACATCAAGAGTTTCCCGCCGACGATTCTCTTCCACGGCCTGGCCGACGTGACCGTGCCGGCCGAGAGCAGCATGGATTTCCTCAAGGAGCTGCGCGGCGCGAACATTCCGTCCGAGCTCCACACGTTCGCCGGCGTGCCGCACGAGTTCGTCGGCATCCCGGAGTTCGCGGAGTCGACGTCGCAGCTCGCCGACTTCTTCATCGAGCGCCACGTGATCAACCCGCGCACGTATCCGCCGTTCGGCGCCGGTCGTGGTCGCGGAGGTGAGGCTGGCCGCGGCGGCGAAGGCCGCGGAGGTCGCCAATAATCGACGTTCGCAGGGCGGGGCTTTTACGCCCCGCCCCGGATCACGGCAGGAAGATCCTCACTCCGACGCGCGCACTTCGCGGCAGGCCCGTGGTGAGCACCGGCGTGCGGCCGACGTCGTAGATCGAGTCGAAGAGATTTTCGACCGCGGCGAATGCGCTGACCCACCGGGCAATCGTGCGGCTGCCGAAGATATCGACGACGGTTGCGCGGCGCAGCGTGAAGACGTTCAGGTCGTCCTCGAACTGCGGGCCGGTCACCCGCAGCTGCGCGGTCGCGGTCCACGGCAGCCGGTTGTACTGAACACCGGCGCCGACGTTGTACGACGGCACCTGCGGCACGCGCTTGCCGTTGAGCGTCGTGTTGCCGGTGTAGTGCACGCTTGTCATGCCGGTTGCGGCGTTGACGGCAAACCCGCCGCCCAGCCGCACGTTTCCCTCGAGCTCCACACCATTGGCTTTCAGCCGATCGGCGTTGGCCCGCTGCCGGATGATCTGCGTCGGCGTGGCCGACAGCGTGACTGCCGTAATCGCGTTGTCGAGACGATTCCAGAAGCCGGTGACGCGCGCCGAGGCGCGGGCGTCGCCGACGACGACGCCCACGTCGCCGCCCGTCATCCGCTCGGGGTCGAGCGCTTCGTTCGCCCTCGTCTGCGTGTTGCCCGCGCTGAAGTTGCGATAGAACTCGTTCAGCGTCGGGGCCCGGAAGCCGTGGTACACGGCACCGCGGACACTGACCAGGCCGGTGATGCGGTACGCGCCGGCGGCGCGCGGGCTGAGCGCCTGCGACGACTTCGTGAACCCGGTGAGGACCGACTCCGAGCCCCAGGTGTCGCCGTGCGCGCCGAGCACCAGCGTCAGGCGATCGGTGGCCTGCCACGTGTCCTGCGCGAATCCCGACCAGCGGCGGTCGGTCCCTCCCGGAGAGATGGTCGCCTGCGCCACGCCCTGTGCGAACGGCGTTTCAAACGATTGTCCCTTGACGTAGCGCCCCTCGGCGCCCGCGAGCACCGTGTGGCGTCCCCACGCGCGAACCCATTGCCCTCCGCCTCCGCCGAACGTCGTCGGCACGTGCTGATCGCGAATGAAGACTTCCGCCGTCCGCAGGGCGTTCACCGTGGTGAACGTCTGGTGGTACTGCTGCGTGCCGCCGTACCCGCGCACCGTGAACATGCCGCCGGCCAGCCGCCCGGTGACGTCGGCCGCTCCATGACGGGATGCGGTGCTGTTGATCGAGGCGGGCGTGCCGTTGTCGCGATCCTCGTAGAAGACGTTGCCGGTGAGGTCGAACCTCCACCCGCTGTCGGTCTGATACCCGGCATACAGCTGCGCCGATCGGTGCATCGATCCGAGGTTCGAGTCGATGGGGCCTCGCGGCGCGATGCCCGGGTCCTGCTTCTCGGCAATCGGAACGTAGCCGTCGGTGTTGAACCATTCGCCGGCGCCGCTGTACCGCCACCCGCCGGCCCGGCCGCCGCCAAAGACCGACACGCTGCCGGTGCCGAGGTTGCCGCCTTCGACGAGCATGCGGCCCGTCGGACGATTCGGGCGCACCGTGAGGAGCTGCACGACGCCGCCGAGGGCGTCGGCGCCGTAGAGATCGCCGCTGCTGCCGCGGTCGATCTCGATGCGATCGATCGCCGCCTGCGGCACCTTGTCCCAGAAGACCCAGCCGCCGAACGCATCGTTGAGCGGCACGCCGTCGGCGAGCACGAGCGAACGGCTCGGAGAGCTGCCGCCAATGCCGCGCAGCGCGACGCCCTGCGCGGTCGGGTTCGCATTGCGCGACGAGGTGCGCCGGAACAGCGTGAACCCCGGAATCGTCTTCAACGCGTCGTCGATGGCCAGCGGACCGCTGTTGAGCAGCTCCGCGGACGACAGGACGGTGACGGTGGATGTCGGATCGACGCGCGCGACGTCAGTCCGCGAGGACGTCACGTTGACCTCCTCGAAGAACGGCGCGGCCTGCAGCGTCACGTCCACCGTGCGCTCGCCCGCGGGAACCGGCGTCGTGGACGGCGCGAAGCCGCGAGCGGTGACGACCACCTCGCGGGTCCCGTCCGCCGCGACCGCGAGCTGGAAGCGGCCGTCCGCATCGCTCTGCGTCTCGGCGGCGACAGTCCCGCCAACCTGCACACGGACGGCGGCGTCGGCCACCGACCCGCCGGACGAGTCGAGCACCCTGCCGTTCAAGGTGTCGACGGACTGCGCCGCAACCGGAGTCGCGATGCAGAGGAGAACGGCGGAGACGCTGGCGGCGAGCCGCGTCACGGCGCTTCGACGACTGTCAGTCCCCATGGTCCATGTCCTACAGGAATCTTCTTGGTGACCATCTTCGACGCGATGTCGATCACCGACACGTCGTTCGATGGCCCGTTCGCGGTATAGAGCGTCTTCGCGTCGGGGGAGACGCCGATGCCCCACGGACGATCGCCCGCCTCGACGGTGGCGACGACGGTATCGGTCGACGTGTCGAGGACCATCGCCAGCTTGCTGCGGCCGGTGCTGACATAGAGGAACTTGCCGTCGACGCTCATGCGCGTCCCCATCGGGCGCATGCCCTTGCCGAGATCGATCGTCTTGACGGGCGCGAGCCGCTTGACGTCGATCTTGGTCAACGTGCCGCCGTTTTCGGAAGGCACGTACGCGCTCGCACCGTCGGGCGTGAACGCGATCGACCGCGGCCGCGGGCCGACCTTCACCGGCTTGACGATTTTCTTCGCCGCCAGGTCCGCGACAAACACCGCACCATCCGCTTCGGAGGTCGTCCACACGCGCTTGCCGCCCGGTTCCACGGTGACGCCTTCGGGTTCTTCGCCGATCTTGAAGGTCTGAATCAGGTGACCGTCGTTCGTGTCGATGACGCTCAACTGCGCGGCGTCTTCGTTCGCGACGTAGATCTCCTTGCCGTCGGGGCTGATCGCCACCTGTTCCGGGTCGGGTCCCGAGGGGAGCACCTTCAGGAGCTTGCGCTGGCGCACGTCGACCACGCCGATGCCGTCGGCGCTGCGGTCGGGCGGCGGCAGCTTCGACTCGTCCACGTTCGGTCCCCCAATCGGCGATCCGCTGAGCGCGATGTAGAGCAGCGCGCCGTCGGGGCTGGCGACGATGCCGCGCGGCCGCTTGCCGAGAGGAATCGTCGCGACGACCGTGTTGGTCGCCGCGTCGATCACCGACAGGTCGCCGCCGGTTTCATTCGTGACGTAGACGCCGTGCGCCGGCGTTCGATCCTGCGGCGGCGCCGGTGCGGGCGCGGTGGTCGCCGTCGGCTGTTCCGAACGTCCACACGCAGCAAGTCCACAGAGGAGCACGACGGCGGAGGCCGTCACGCGAGAAGTCATGAGGCGCCTCCTCGGCGTTTTGTGTTATCAATCACGTCGCTGGAGGGACACATGGTACACGCGAGCGGCATGACTGCATATCCTTCCCGGCGGGCGCTCTGCGCGCTGTTTCTGACCGTCTTCGCCGGGGTCACGGGAACCGCCGGCAGCCAGACCCTGCAGGAGTACAGCGCCGAGGCCCGCTTTCAGCTGGATTTCCACGTGCCCGATGCGGCGCTGGTCGCGATGCTGCCTCAGGGGTTCATGCTGAACGTCGCCACGCAGGGTGCGGCGAAGGACGCGAACATCCGCGTCATCTTCGTCGATCGCATGACGATCAACGGTCCCGACGGCAAGCCGGTCGGCAAAACCGGCTCGAATCGGCTCGTCTATCTCGCCGCACCCGTCAAGGACCCGTCCGGCGCGAACGCGCAGCTCGTCATCGGCGGCCTGACCGCGGATCCGGCGGACGCGCCAGGACCGTTCGGCGTCTACCTGCCGGCGACCACCCTCACGATGCAGCGCTCGACGAGCAGCGGGGGGAACGGACCAGCCATCGATGCCCAGGACTGGGTGTTCCAGGCGGCGAGCGGCGAGCATCTCGAGCTGCACATCCGGTACGAGCACGGCGTCGGCAACAAGGGGATGCCGGCCGACACGAAGTTCTATTCGGCGAAGAATCCGGGCGTGGCGCAGATCTCCCGGCAGGAGCAGGTGCTCGACATCCTGCGGAACGTCACGACGACCCCGCCCGATCGCGTCAAGGAGTTTTTTTTCAAGGGTTCGGGTGGGAGTTACGCGAAGCTGTTCGATGGGACCGAGAAGGTCCTGAGCTGGGACAACATCGTCTGGCTCAATCGATCGGTGATGCAGCCGTAGCGCCGGGATTCCGCGGGTCGCACCCGGCCACGCCCCGGCGCGGAGTCCCCGATCAGCGTCGACGAGCGGCGTCGATGTAGGACGAGTCGAGACCGCGTATCGAGGCGCAGCCGAGCAGGCGCAGCGTGCGGACGACGTCCGTGCGAAGAATCTCGATGGCGCGCGCGACCCCCGGCCCTCCTGCCGCGCCGAGTGCCCACGCGTAGGCGCGTCCGACGAGCACGGCCTTCGCGCCG
>Ga0209438_1000165_pt1 | contig 18324 bp, 17 predicted proteins | sample GraSoi_2013_20cm_FD_185825 | JGI IMG/M metagenome (GOLD analysis project Ga0209438, IMG submission 185825) | Grasslands soil microbial communities from the Angelo Coastal Reserve, California, USA - Sample 9_17_2013_20cm (SPAdes) (version 2) | ecosystem: Environmental > Terrestrial > Soil >...
GTGACGATGGAAGACGTGCTGTCCGAGACCGCCATCACCTACCCCGCAACCTATGTGCTGAACATGACCGGCGGCCAGATCAAGGATGTCCTTGAAGACGTCTGCGACAATCTCTTCAATGCCGATCCCTATTATCAGCAGGGCGGCGACATGGTTCGCGTCGGCGGCATGGCCTACACCTGCACGCCCGCGGAATCCGCCGGACGACGGATTTCCGAACTGAAGCTCGATAACGGGAGTTCGCTCGAGGCCGGCAAGAGCTATCGGGTAGCCGGATGGGCCTCGGTCAACGAACAAAGCGGAGCGCCGGTATGGGATGTGTTGGCAAAACATCTGAGCTCCCTGAAGACGCCGGATCGGCATGGCGCCGGCGTCACGTTAAAGGGCGTCGACGATAACCCGGGCCTCGCGGGACAGGGATGAAGCATCTTTTGACATATCGACGCTCGATCGTTCGCGCCTTCGGCTGCGCCGCGATCGCAGCGCTGGCGGCGGCGATGCTGTGGTCTGCAGCCCGGGCTGAGCAGGCGCCGCTGCCGGACAAACCGTTCGTCGAGCATCGCATCGTGTTGCAGCTCTCGGACAATGACCCGAAGAAGCAAGGCCTCGTGATCAGCGTCGCGTATAACCTGCTGAAATTCTACGATCCCGACAAGGTCGCGATCGAGGTGGTGACGTTCGGCCCGGGTATCGATTTGCTGCGCCCTGAAAATACCAACCGCAAACTGGTCGAGAGCCTGGTCGCGCAAGGCGTGCGCTTCGATGTCTGCCTGAATACCGCCGATACCATCGAGCGCGAAACCGGCAAGCGGCCGGAGTTCATTGCCGTGGCGACGCCGGTTCAGGTCGGCGTCGGACAAATTCTGGCGCTGACCGAAAACGGATATACATTGGTGCGGCCCTAAGGAGCTTTGTCATGCACCCAATCATTTCGCGGGCGTGCCGACCATGATCTTTCGCCAGCTCTTCGACAGCGTTTCGGGAACCTATAGCTATCTGCTGGCCAGCCGCGCCGGCGGCGAGGCGCTGATCCTCGATCCCGTGCTGGAGAAGGTCGATCGCTACTGCCAGTTGTTGCGCGAACTCGATCTCAAACTGGTCAAGGCCGTCGATACCCATCTGCACGCCGACCACGTCACCGGGCTCGGCGAGCTGCGCGATCGTACCCACTGCGTCACCATCATGGGTGAACAGAGCAAGGCCGACGTGGTGGCGATGCGGGTCTCCGAAGGCGACAAGGTGATGATCGAGGGCCTCAGTCTCGACGTGATGTACACACCTGGCCATACCGACGATTCCTACAGCTACCTGATGGGCGATCGCGTATTCACCGGCGACACGCTCTTGATCCGCGGCACCGGCCGCACCGATTTCCAGAATGGCAGCGCCCGCGCGCAATACGATTCCATCTTTGGCCGGCTGCTCAAGCTGCCCGATGAGACGATGGTTTTTCCTGCCCATGACTATAAGGGCGATACCGTCTCTACCATCGGCGAGGAAAAGCGCTTCAATCCGCGGCTGCAGGTCCGCTCGGTGGATGAATATGTCGAGCTGATGGGCAATTTGAATTTGCCCAACCCGAAGATGATGGATGTGGTGGTGCCGGCCAATATGCATGTCGGCCTGCATCAGGACGATCTTGCCAAACAAGGTCTGGCGCTCAGCGCCCGCGAGGGCATCGAGAGCCTCGGCCGGCCCGATATTCTTCTGGTCGATCTTCGCGAAAACAGCGAACGCGCCAAGCACGGCACCCTGCCCGGCGCGCTGCACGCGCCCTATCCCACGATCGGCGAAAGCCTCTTGCCCGGCGGCATGTTGCGCGAAGTCGCCGCGGCGACCGGACGGCGCATCGTGTTCTTCTGCGCGTTCGGTGAGCGCTCCGCCATGGCTGTGGCGGCCGCCAAGGATGCAGGCCTGACCAACACGGCGCATATCGCAGGCGGCATCGACGCCTGGAAAAAAGCCGGCGGGCCAGTGCTGACGGGGTGAGGAAACGCCCCCCGCCGTATCCGCGACGGAGGTGCGACCGCACCTGCGGCGCGCTCCGTTGCAATCGAGAGCTTCAGCGCTCAACGTTCACGCGACAAAAAAGGCGCACCCGTCCAGTCAGAATGACAAGCGGCACATGATGGGATTGACTCTCATCTTGACAAACTCCTACCGTCATTTCGACGGTTCCCTTGTCCGGGGATCAAAAGGGAATGCGGTGAGGGAGGTTTTCCCAATGCCGCGGCTGCCCCCGCAACTGTAAGCGGTGAATCTTTCGTCATGTGCCACTGGGAATCTCGGTCCTGGGAAGGCGACGCAAGGTATCGACCCGCGAGCCAGGAGACCTGCCGTCAGCCGTGGTCACACGCGAAGATGTCGGTCGGGGAGTACAGACATTAGCTTCACCAATGCTGCGCAAGCACATGGTGAGACTTGGTTCGCTGTGACGTGCCACTGACGTCATATCGAGGTCCGAGCCATGTCTTCCGCCATCGTTGCCGCACAGCGGCGTCGCGACTGTCTGCTTGCATCCACCGTTCTTGGGCCAATCCTTTCGTTGGGTATTGCCGCCGCCAAAGCCCAGCAGTCGACATCAAATCCGTTACCGGCCATAGAGATCAGCTCACCCGAGGACCAGACTCGGACCCGAGCCAAGCCAATAACCGACGAGGGATCGGGTTCGCGCCGTGTCGCACCGAAGATATCGCAAACGACCACCCCTAACATCGCGCCAGCTCCAGGCCCGGACGGATCGCCCGCGAGTGGCGCAGCGGCTGTCAGGCAGTTCAACGGCATCGTCGGCGCCTCCACATCCGTGATCACGTCAGAAGATATCGCAAACCACCAACACAAACATCGCGCCAGCGCCCGGCCCGAACGGATCGCCCGCGAGTGGCGCAGCGGCTGTCAGGCAGTTCAACGGCATCGTCGGCGCCTCCGCCACCGTCATCACGTCAGAAGATATCGCGCGCTCTCCGGCTCAAACCGTGCAGGAAATCATCGCCCAGACGCCCGGCGTACAGCTGAAGAGCTTGTACGGGGGCGTGAATGGCGCAGGGACCGCGGTCGACCTGCGTGGATTTGGTGCTTTTGCCAGTTCGAACACTCTCGTCCTCATGAACGGCCGCAGGCTCAATGACCTTGATTTGCAGGGCGTGGACCTCTCCACGATTCCACGCGACTCGATCGAACGAATTGAAATTATAAGAGGCAACAGCGGCGCTGTGCTCTATGGCGACAACGCTGTCGGCGGCGTCATTAACATCGTCACCAAGACCGGTATCGGGGGCCCGCCGGTCGCGATGCGCGCCGAAGGCGGCGTCGGGTCGTTCAACCAAGGCATGGCCGCGGTTTCGGTCAGGACAAATTCGGGCCCATGGTCGACGTCCTTCTATGGCAACGCGATCAAGTCCGACGGATACCGGGTGAACAACGCCCTCGACCAGCGCAGCGGCGTCGGCGATCTCCGTTACACCACGCCCGATTTCAGCGCATACCTTAATTTATCCGGTGACGATCAGCATCTGAGGTTGCCGGGCCCCCGAACGGTCGATCCGTCGCTCGGGATCAATCAGCTCATCACCGACCGAAGAGGCACCAACACGCCCTTCGACTACGGCAACAGCCAAAATGCCAACGCAACCGGCGGGTTCACCAAGACGTTGTGGAACGGCGTAGACCTGATCGTCGACGGGGGATACCGCAACAAGCAGCAACAATCTGCGTTCCTGGGTGCGCCTGGCAGTAACCCCTTCTTCTTTTCCTTCGTCAACGCGTCTCTGCAAACATGGTCGCTCACTCCCAGATTGAGCGTCAAGAACTCGATATTTGGATTGCCCTCGACAATTCTGACCGGCGTTGATTTTTACGATTACGGCTACGTCCAGGATCACAGGAACGTTCAAGGCGCAATTCCAATCCACGCTTATGATCTTTCGCAAAAATCACTTGCCGCCTATTGGCAACAGACCATCGGAATACTTCCGACCACCGACTTTTCATATGGCGGCCGAATCCAGCGCACCAGCGTTACCGCGAAAGATGCATTGAACAACGCCCCTGGGTGCGCCGTTCAATTTTCTTGCGACACCCAGGCTGCGCCGCTGGACACCAGCGAAGTTAATCATGCGTTGCACATCGGTATTGAACACCGTTTCAATGAGAGTTTTGCGGTATTCGCTCGCGCGGCGAGTGCGTTTCGCACGCCAAATATCGATGAAAGAATAGGAGTTGGCGCGTTCGCGGCCCCCGTCAAGGATTTCAATCTGAGAATCCAAACGTCAAGTGACGTCGAAGGAGGCATTCGCATCAAGGCAGGAATGTTCGAAATGCAATCGAGCATCTACAATATGAATCTAACGAATGAGATTCATTTCGATCCCGTGAATTTCGTCGAAACTAATCTGGACCCAACGCGGCGCTACGGCAGCGAAACTGCTGCCTCGCTGCGTGTCAACGACGCCTGGCTGTTGCGCGGCGGTGTCGCCTATACCCGCGCAGTATTCCGCGAGGGGCTCTTCGCTGGCAATGACGTTCCATTGGTTTCGCGTTTTACGGCGAGTGGCGGCGTCAGCTGGAATATTTGGCAAAAATATCTCGTCGCCGATGCGATGGTGCGTTACTGGAGCAGCCGTCGCATGGACAACGATCAGGCCAACACCCAAGGGCGCATCCCGGCCAACGCGACAGTCGACTTCAAGCTGAGCGGGGAATATGACCGGTTCTTCTGGTCGTTGAGTGTCAACAACATCCTCAATGCGCTGTATTATGACTACGCAGTGGCGAGCAGCTTCACCGACGGCCGCTTCAGCGCCTATCCACTGCCGGGCCGGACCTATATGGTAAAGGCTGGCGCGACGTTCTAACCGGAAAGCTTGGTTCGATGTGCGCGCGGCAGCCGATCCGATCGCGCACGACCAGCCACCCTTCACCACGATTGCTGATTTCGGCACTAAAAAGGGCGTTTTTCGGCCCTATCCGGCCCAAAGATGCCCCTTTGGCGGTTTAATGCATGATAAGATCGGACAAAGGCCGCCGTCCGATGGCGCGCGCCGCGAATTTTGAGGTATCCGATGGATGACGAACCGAAGAGTCCCGCCGAACTGAAAGAGATCAGGCTGAACCGAAAGCTCGCCCAGGATGCCGAAGGCATCAAGGCGATGGCTGATATCGCGGCGGCCGACATCGCCATACGAAAGCGGACCGAGAACCTGCGCGCCATCAGATTGGCGAAGGAAGCCGCCGATCGCGACAGGCCGCCGGAGCCCAAAACCAAGGCCAAGCCCAAGAAAAAGAAGACGAGCTAGATGTCACAGGAAGATCGCAACCGCGCCGACGCGCGCTTCAACAAGGCCGCGCGCGCAGCGACCGACGCCAAAACCGGCAAGACCGACCGCGATGTCGCCGCCAAAGCCGTCCTTGATAACATGGCGAAGCTGAAGGCATTGCGGCTCGCCCGCGAGGCAGCCGCGCCTCCGCCTGCCGCAACCGTCAAGAAGACGCGCGCCAAGCCGAAGAAGTCAGGTGAAAAGGGTCCCGCATTGGCAGATTGGCTGGCGGGGCAGCAAAGCGGCGGGCGGCGGACTTAAGTCCGAATTACACCAGTTCGAATCACACCGGCGCGGGCCATTCGATCATCGATCGCGTCTTGGTCGCAGCGTCGTAAACCTGCACCTGAAGCATCTGGTACTGATTCTTCAAAGCCATGCCCGCCTCTTCGGCGGCTTCGACCGTATCATGGTGCGACTTGAAGTGGCCGTCCACCACCAGCGAGTAGCCCTCGGTCGGTGCTTTATCGGCGCGAATGATTTTGCGGGGTTGCTGTTCTTCGTTCTCGATCTTCGGCTTTTTCATGTTTGGCTCCTTGTTGCGCCTCCCTTTACACTGAACGTCGGAAAAAGGCAGGAAAGATTGTCCAACAACCGCTATTATGCTCTTCAAAGGCGGTGACATTGAGATCGAACGCTGTTGTAGGTCAATAGCGGTCGATTCATCCGATTAAGAGGAATTGATGATGGGTGGAACAGGCAAAAAGCATGAGCTTCCCAAAAAGGACGACGCCGAATCGAAGAAACCGCCGCCTCCACCGATCGAGGACGACGACTTCGAGGATGGCGACTTCGCCACGCCAAAGCGCGATCGCCATGGCGACGACGATCAACCGCTATGAACCGCTCGTGGATTAAGGTGTGATCCCGAAAAGTGGGTTCCGGTTTACGGAAAAGATCATGCTCTAGCGGAAATTTTCACTCTCGATGAGCTTGACGCTTTTGACATCGAGCAAATGCGCGCCCCAGCCTCCCCTCGCCAGCGTCACCGCCAGCTTCGGGGCGATCAGCAGAGATATCACGATCATCGCAACCGGCACGGCGCTGATCCAGTCCAGCCGCACCGGCGTTAGCTCTTCGATGCTGTCGGCGTAGGGTCCGCTGCCGGTCAGTAGACGCCAGCACTCGCGGATGACGTCGCGCCGCGTGCCGCCCCGCGACGCGCATCCAAGCAGGGCTTGCATGGCAAGGTGTGTCCGGACGCCCTCGCGGCTTTCCGCCGCCGCCGTGGGCGTTTCGCCCTGTGAAACCCGAAGCAGCAATCCGACCAGATCGACCCCGGCAAGATACGCGCTCATCGGTTCGACCAGGCGCGGGTTGCAATCGATCAAGCGTGGCGTGGCGCCCTCATCGGGCAAGAGGTAATCGACGGACAATGCACCGTGCCATGCGAGTTCTTGTCCGATCGTCGCAAGATGAGCGCGCACCTGCGGCCTGCTCACGCTTTGCTTGATGGCCTCGCCGCCACCGGCGCCGGCGGCCATCTGCCGATAGGCATGAAAACCGATCAATTGGCTGCGGCAGAACACCGCCTGTGCCTTCTCGGTGGTGCCTGCGATCAAATCCTGCACCAGCAGCTCGTCTGCGAAGGCGCCGTTTGCACCCAGACCTTGTATATTCAGGTCTTGCGTATTCAGGTCTTGCAGCACGCCTTCGAGGTCGTTGTCATCGCGCACGAACCAGATGCCGCGGCTGGCGGTGCCGACGGAGGTCTTGACGAGACAAGGAAACCGGATGGCGTCGCGCAGCTCGCGTTCGGATTTCACGATCGCCGTTGCCGGCTGCGGCAAGCCTAATCGATCGAGCAGCCGGCTAAAGCCGGCCTTGCTGTGCGCGGTGCGATAACTCGCAAAGCTCGGCAGCGCCAGTCCGACGCGCCCCTCCAGCCGTTGCCGTGCGCGCGCAAACAGAAATCCCTGTTCGTGGGTCGGCAGCAGCACATCGAAATGCCGCGCCGCCAGCAGTTTCTCGACAAAGGAGAGAAATCCGGCCGGATCGTCGCGCAGCCCCGGGCAACGATGAAACTTATCGACGAATCGCGAGAACCTCGCGAGGCAATAGGCACTGGGATCGCAGACCTCGATGAGATGACCTGAGCGCCCCAGGATCGTGATCGCCTCTCGCGCCGAGGTGCTGTTTCCTTCGGAAACAAGCACCCGGAGCGGCTTCGGAACATGCGCGGAATCGGCCATATCCAATATCATTCCCGGAGCGCGCCTTTGTCTTCCGTTTTTAATGACGCATTTACCGGTTCCGGCGCCGTTCGCGGGGGCTGCCATGCAGCGGTATTCATGGACAAATAACCGGCAGCCGGTAATTTCAGCCGGCTCTGCCGGGCGTTACATCTAGACAGGGTCTGAATCAGAGATGGTCGACGTTCTCGCCGCACCGCAACAAGCGAAGACGGATGCATCGCTGCGCACGCTGGCCGCGATTTCGACGGCCCATTGGGTCAGCCATTTCCATCTGTTCGTGCTGCCGATGCTGTTCCCCTTCCTGAAGGAACAACTCGGCGTCGGCTACATCGAGCTTGGCTTCGCGCTGACTGTCTTCGCCGTGGTATCCGGCCTGACCCAGGCGCCGATCGGCTATCTCGCCGATCATATCGGCGCCCGCAAAGTCCTGCTGATCGGCCTGACCCTGGGCGGCTCCGCGCTGATCATGCTGGGCCTGCATCTGAGTTATCCCTGGCTGATCGCCAGCGCCGTACTGCTGGGGCTCGCCAACAGCGTCTATCATCCGGCCGATTATGCGATCCTTTCGGCACACATGGACGAGGCGCGCATGGGACGCGCCTTTTCGATCCATACCTTTGCCGGCTTTCTCGGCGGCGCGGTGGCGCCCGCGATCGTGGCGGCACTTGTTGCAATGACCGGAGGCCATGGCGCCCTGATCGTGGCAGGCGCAGTGGGTCCGCTGGTGGCGCTGCTGCTCGTCGTGGTCGGCATTCCCGACGCCAGCGCGGCGGACCGTCACGTCAACGGCGTGAAAGCGCCACAGCAAAACATCGTGACGCCGACGATCATGGTGCTGACGATCTTTTTCATGCTGCTTGGTCTGTCCAGTGCTGGAATTGGCATGTTCGGCGTCGTCGCGCTGATGAGTGGCTATGACGTGTCATTCTCGGCCGCCAATATTGCGCTGACAGCGTTTCTCGGAGCCAGCGCGGTTGGCGTGCTGGCCGGCGGCTTTCTCGCCGACCATACCCGGCGTCATGGGCAAGTTGCCGCCGCCTGTTTTGCACTCAACGCCGTCATCGTATTTGTCATTGCGACGGTGACGTTACCGTCGCTGCTGTTGACGGCGGCCATGGCGGTTGCCGGCTTCCTCGGCGGCGTGATCGCCCCCTCGCGCGACATGCTGGTGCGCAACGCAGCGCCCGCGGGCGCGGCCGGCCGGGCCTTCGGTATCGTCTCGACCGGATTCAACCTCAGCGGCATCTTCAGCCCGCTGCTGTTCGGCTGGATCATGGACCAGAACATGCCGCATTGGGTATTCGGCGCCTCCGTGGTCTTCATGACTCTCACGGTCCTGCTGGCGCTGTCCAGCGAGCGCGGCCCGCAAAAAGCTGGTCCCGCCAGCGCCGACGCACGGCTGATGCAACCCTGAGTCTCATCCCGGACGGTTGACAGCATGGGGAGACAACCCATGATGCGGCAAAACAACTCGCATCCCGGGATGGAACGCCATGACCCACAATCCAGACCTTGTGATCCGCGGCGGCAACATCGCCGACGGAACCGGCGGCGACCTGTTCGAAGCTGATGTCGCGATCACGAACGGCCGCATCGTTGAAGTTGGCCGGGTGCTAAGCAAGGGCAAGGAAGAGATCGACGCGCGCGGCAAACTGGTCGCGCCGGGCTTTGTCGACCTGCATACCCATTATGACGGTCAGGTCACCTGGAGCCATGACGTCACGCCCTCGTCGCAGAATGGCGTCACCACCGCCGTGATGGGCAATTGCGGAGTAGGCTTCGCGCCCTGCCGTCCGTCCGATCATCAGCGGCTGATTCAATTGATGGAAGGCGTCGAGGATATCCCCGAGCCGGTGCTGAGCGCCGGACTGCCCTGGGCCTGGGAAAGCTTCCCCGACTACATGGACTGGCTGTCGCACCGCGACTTCGACATGGATATCGGTGCGCAATTGCCGCATGCGGCACTGCGCGTCTATGTCATGGGCGAGCGCGGCGCGCGCCGCGATCCCGCGACCCCTGAGGACAACCGCGCCATGGCCGCGCTCGCGGTAGACGCCGTACGGGCGGGTGCATTGGGCTTCTCAACCTCGCGCACCCTCAATCATCGCACCTCTACCGGCGACTACACGCCGACGCTGAAGGCCGGCGAGGATGAACTGACGGCGATCGCGGGCGCCATGCACAAGGTCGGCCGCAGCGTGCTGCAATTCGTGCTCGATCAGGCCAGCATCGAGGAAGACCTGCCGATGATGTTGCGGGTGGCGGAAAATACCCGGTGTCCGATTTCGTTCTCGGTCGCGCAGGCCGACAAGGCGCCGCGCCGCTGGCGCCAGACGCTGGACAGCATCAATGAAGCTTCCGCCCGCGGCCTGTCGATCACCGCACAGATCGCCGCGCGTCCAGTCGGGTTATTGCTCGGACTGGAATTATCGCGCAACCCGTTCCAGACCCATCCGAGCTACAAGGCGATCGCAAAGTTGCCGCTGGCAGAGCGTCTGGCGCGTCTGCGTCAGCCCGAGGTGCGCGCGGCCATCCTGAGCGAGACGCCGACCTCGACCGACGATCCGCTGTTCTTCCGGCCGAACTACGACAAGATGTACCTGCTCGGCGATCCCCCGGACTACGAACAACCGCTGGAAAATGCCCTGGGCGCACAGGCCCGCCGCCAGGGACGGCAGCCGGAAGAACTGGCCTATGACGCGATGCTCTCCGATGAAGGCCGCGGCATGCTCTATGTGCCGTTCCTGAACTACGCCGACGGCAATCTCGATGCCGTGCGCGAGATGCTGCGCGATCCGCATTCGGTGCCGGGATTAAGCGATGGCGGCGCCCATTGCGGCATTATCTGCGACGCCAGCTTCCCGACCTACCTGCTGACGCACTGGACCCGTGACCGCACCCGCGGCGAAAAGCTGTCGATCCCGTTCGTGGTGGCGGCGCAGTCGCGCAAGACGGCACTTTCGGTCGGGCTCTATGATCGCGGCGTCATCGCGACGGGCTACAAGGGCGATGTCAACGTCATCGACTACGACGGCCTTCATCTGCATCCGCCGAAGGTGCATTACGATCTTCCGGTGGGTGGCCGCCGCCTGCTGCAACAGGTCGATGGCTATGACGCCACCATCGTCTCCGGCGTGGTGACGCAACGGGGAGGTGCTGCCACCGGCGCGCGTCCGGGCCGGCTGGTGCGCGGCGCCCAGCGCACCCAGGATCGAAGCCGCGGCTTCTTAGCCGGCGGCTCCCGATCATCATGCGAACTTCGGTTGCGGCAGCTCGCCGATCAGACGCGCGCGCTCCGTGTTGGGCCAGAGCAGCAACAGGCCGAGCAATCCCGACGCGATCATGATGACGGCGTTGATCGTGAAGCCCGTCAAGTAACCGTCGAGCGGCACCGCCGCCCGCTGGATGACGCTGCCCATGACGGATGGCGCCAGGATTCCGGCGAGGGTATAGATCGCGCCATAGATTGAGATCACCGCACCGCGCTGCGATACCGGTGTGAACTCGCCGAGCATCGGCGGACAGACTACATAGATCGATCCGCAAAGTCCGGACCCAACCACCAGACAGGCGACCTGCAAGCCCGCGCCATCGACATACGGGAGCATGGACAGGATCAGCCCGCCGACGATCAGAGGGACCGAGCCAAGCACGCCGCGCGCGCCGCGGGTGGTCATGCCGCGTGCCATCCACACCTGCGAAATCCACCCCGTGAGAAGCACGATAATGGCACCGAACACCCATGGCAGGATCGAAACCCAGCCGGCCTCCCTTTGCGAGAAGCCCAACCCTTTCACGATGAAGGGCGTGAACCAGGTGAGGCCAAGCGACAGCGCCCAATAGGCGCCAAACGTTGCAGCACAGCAGCCGATAAAGGTTCGCGAGGTCAAAAGCTGCAAATAGGGAATTCGGGTTTCAGCCGCCGCCATGGCTGCGGTATTCACCAGCGGCCCTTCCTTGCCCAGGAACAGCCACGCCACGACCCACATCAGGCCGACGACGCCGAGCGCGCCGAATGCATAATGCCAGGAATGATTGACGATCACCCAGTTCAGCGCCGGCACCGCGAGGATCACGCCGAACGCCGAGCCCTGCGACAGGATGGCTGTCGGCAGCGTTCGCTTCTCGTCGGGAAACCATTTGTAGACCGCATGGGCCGCCACCGAAAACGCCGGGCCCTCGCCGGCGCCGAGGATCACACGGCAAATCAGCAGCGTTGAGAAACTGACCGTGCCCACCATCGGAAATTGCGCCAGCGCCCAGACCAACGCCAGAGCCAGCAGGACCCAGCGCGTGGCGACGCGGTTGACGATGAAGCCGACAACGATGGCCGCGATCGAAAACAGGAAGAAGAACGAGGAGCCGAGCAGTCCGAACTGTTCCGGCTCGAGCTGCAACTCGCTCATGATCGGCACGCCGGCGAGGCCGACCACGATCTTGTCCGCGAAATTCACCAGCATGAAGAGAAACAGCAGAAACGTGATTCTCCAGGCCCCTTTTGGCGTCGGTTGCGTGGTCATGATCGGTCCCCGAAAATCGTCTTCCAGCCCTGTTGATTGGGCCGGTCCAATGCTACCCATTGGGTTACCGACAATGCAATTGGACATTTTGCCCCGATCACATGCGCTGCAACTCGACATCCGCCTGACAGAATGCGCCGAGAGGCTGTTTCGGAAGCGCCTGGCTGCATCACGATCGCGTCGCCATCGCGATTGAGACCGTGATCTGTCGCCATGGTCTTGGTATGTTGAGCGACAACCAAAGGGATTTTCAAATATGGTCATTTCCATCCATCGCCATGCGCGCGCCGTTGGCATGCTGGCCGTGCTTTCGATGTTCGCGGCATGGAGCGTGGTTTCGGCGACGGCGCAGGACACCAAGGCGCCGGACTATGAGGTCATCGTGGCCTCGCCCGACCGAAGCGATGCCGACCGGCAAGCCGATCAGCGCCGCCAGCCCGCCAGGATGCTCGCCTTCGCCGGCGTCAAGGCAGGCATGAAGGTATTGGATATGGAGGCGAGCGGCGGCTACAGCACGGAGCTGCTGGCGCGCGCCGTCGGGCCGACCGGCGTGGTGTATGCGCAGGATTCCGCCGCTGTCATCGAGCGGTTCGTGAAGGACAAGTTCGACATCCGCGCCCAGAAGCCCGTCATGAAGAACGTCGTGCATGTCGTCAGGAATTTCGACGATCCGGTCCCGCCCGAGGTCGGCGGACTCGACCTCATCACATTTTTCTTCGCCTATCACGACATAACCTACATGGAGGTCGATCGCGCCGCGATGAACCGGAAGATGTTCGCCGCATTGAAGCCCGGCGGCTTTCTGATCATCGCCGACCATTCCGCTCGTCCCGGCGATGGCACGACGGTTGCCAAGACCCTGCATCGGATCGAGGAAAGTACGCTGCGCCAGGAGATCGAGGCGGCCGGTTTCAAGCTCGCAGGCGAAGCTGATTTCCTGCGCCATCCCGAGGATCCGCGGGACGCGGCGGTGTTCCGTCCGCAGATACCGACCGATGAGTTCGTGCTGAAATATCAGAAGCCGTTGTGAGGCATCGCGTACGCTTGGCATGACAACCGACCATCAGAACGTGCTGAGCGTTACCAATCTCGCCAAGACCTATCGCTCGGCCGGAGAGCAGATCGAGGTGCTGCGCGGGGTGAACCTGAGTATCGCGGCGGGCGAGCGCGTCGCGCTGACAGGGGAATCCGGCAGCGGCAAGAGCACCCTGCTGCATCTGATCGCCGGACTGGACAACGCCGATGGTGGCGAGATCAGGCTGGCCGACACGGCTGTGTCTGGTCTATCCGATGCCGGGCGGGCGGCCTTGCGGCGCGATCGGCTCGGTCTGGTCTTTCAACAGTTCAACCTGATCCCGAGCCTGAATGTCGAGGACAACCTCGTGTTCCAGTCTCGGATCGCCGGCCGCCACGATGCCGCCTGGCATGCCGAACTGGTCGAGCGGCTGGGGCTCGGCGGTTTGCTGAAGCGCTATCCGGAGCAATTGTCCGGCGGCCAGCAGCAGAGGGTCGCGATCGGCCGCGCGCTGGCGGTGAAGCCGCTTCTGCTTCTCGCCGACGAGCCCACCGGCAATCTCGATGAGGCGACGGCGGATGACGTTCTCGCGCTTGCGCGCGATCTCGTCGCCCGAACCGGCTGCGGTTTCCTGATGGTGACCCACAGCGCGCGGCTGGCGGCCACGCTCGACCGGCAGATCAATCTGCATGCGGGACTCGTCGCATGAGCCGCGTCATCTGGGTTCTCGCGGTTCTGTTGAGCCATTGGCGGCGGCATCCGATGCAGCTTGCGACATTGCTGATCGGACTGATTTCCGCGACCGCGCTGTGGAGCGGCGTGCAGGCGTTGAACCAGCAGGCTCGTAGCAGTTACGACCGCGCCGCCGCGACGTTTGGCGGCGCCAGAACGGCTGCTCTGGTCGGCCGCGACGGCAAGCCGTTCTCGCAGCAGCTCTTCGTCGAGCTGCGCCGCGCCGGCTGGCCGGCGTCGCCCGTTCTCGAAGGGCGTGTGCAGATCGGCGGACGGTCGTTCCGGCTGCTGGGCATCGAGCCCGTCACGCTGCCCGCGGAAGTGGGCAATGCGCCGGCGATCGGAAGAGCGGACTTGCAATCGTTCGTCACGCCGCCGGGACAAACGCTGGTGGCGCCCGAAGCGCTTGCCGAATTGAACCTGCCGGAAGGCGCAACACCGCCTTCGAGCGGCGGCACGTCGCTGCCGCCGCTGCGTGCGCAGGCGCAACTTGTGCCGGGCGTGCTGGTGGTCGATATCGGCATCGCGCAGCGGCTGCTCAACATGCCGGACCAGGTTTCCCGTCTTTTGATCGGCAAGGCCAAAGCCAGGCGCGCGCCGCTTGAAACCATCGTTGGCGACAGACTGCGCCTGGTCGAGCCCAACGCGGAGAGTGATCTCGAACGCCTCACCGACAGCTTTCACCTGAACCTGACGGCTTTTGGACTGCTGTCATTTGTGGTCGGACTATTCATCGTCAATTCGGCAATCGGGCTTGCTTTCGAGCAGCGCCTGCCGATGCTGCGGACCTTACGCGCCTGCGGGGTGTCGGCACGCATGCTGAACGCGGTGCTGCTGGTCGAACTGGTATCGCTGGCGCTGATCGCGGGGATCGTGGGACTGGTCTGCGGCTATCTGATCGCAGCATCGCTGCTTCCCGATGTGGTGGCGTCGCTTCGCGGACTCTATGGCGCACAGATCCCCGGTCAGTTGACGCTCAAGGGCGAATGGTGGATTGCCGGCCTCATCATCAGCGTCGTCGGCGCGCTGGCGGCGGCGACCGCAAGTCTTACGAAAGCAATCCGGCTTCCTGTGCTGGTTGCCGCGCAGCCCTACGCCTGGCAACAGGCGCAGCACCGATGGTTGATTTTCCAGAGTGCGCTGGCGCTGGCCGTGTTGGTTGCCGCCGGCTGCTTTCTGTGGTTCGGCGATTCGCTTGTTTCGGGATTTGCCGTGCTCGCGGCGTTGCTGCTTGGCGCCGCACTTGCCCTGCCGGCGATCCTGGAACGCATGCTTTCGCTCGGTCAGCGACGGGCGCGTCGCCCGCTCGCGGTCTGGTTCTGGGCCGACAGCCGCCAGCAGCTTTCCGGATTGTCGCTGGCCTTGATGGCGCTATTGCTCGCGCTCGCGGTCAATGTCGGTGTCGGCACCATGGTGGAAAGCTTCAGCCGGACATTTATCATCTGGCTCGACGGACGGTTGGCGGCGGACGTCTACATCAATGCATCCAGCGACGCGCAGGCGACCGAGATCAAGGCGTGGCTGCGGGAGCGTTCCGAAGTCGAGGCGATACTGCCGGGCGGCCGAGCCGACTCGCAAATGGGCGGCGCGCCGATCGAAGTTCTCGGCCTGCCCGATCATGCCACCTATCGCGATCGCTGGCCACTGCTCGAATCAACTGCAAACGCCTGGATTCGCCTGCGTCCGGGCGACACCGGCCTCATCAGCGAACAACTAGCCCGGCGCTTGAAGCTTGCGATCGGCGATCGCGTCGACGTGCCGGCGCCCGAGGGAAACTGGACGCTCGAGGTGGTCGGCATCTACGCCGATTACGGCAATCCGAAAGGGCAGATTGCCGTTAATATCGCTGCGCTGACCAGACGTTTTCCCGGAATTCCGCAAACGCGAATGGGGCTGCGCGTCGCGCCAGGCCAAATCTCGACGCTGATATCCGCGCTGCAAGGTAAATTCGGGCTCGACGACCGCAGCGTCGCCGATCAGGCAACCATGAAGGCCGAATCGACGCGGATATTCAACCGGACTTTTGCGGTGACGGCGGCGTTGAACGCCTTTACCCTCGGGGTCGCCGGCGTCGCGTTGCTGACCAGCCTGCTGACCCTTGGCAATTCTCGCCTGCCCCAGCTTGCGCCGCTGTGGGCGATCGGACTGACGCGGCAGCGGCTTGCAGCCGTTGAGCTGTTGAAGACGATGTCGGTTGCGCTGATCACCACCCTGCTCGCGCTGCCGCTGGGCCTCGGGGTGGCCTGGTGCCTGATCGCGGTGGTGAACGTGAAGGCATTCGGCTGGCGGCTGCCGTTTCATGTCTTCCCGCTGCAATTGCTTCAGCTTCTGGGCGTGGCCATGGTGGCTGCGCTGTTTGCGGCACTGATACCCGTTCTCAAGCTGGCGCGCATGCAACCGGCAAGCCTGGTAAAGATTTTCGCCGATGAACGATAATATCAGGATATCCCGACGCGCCTTCGCAGGCGGCGCGCTTGTTGTGGCGCTTGGCTGCAAGACTGCGCTTGCGCAGGGCTTTGCCGGGCTGGGCATGAGCGGGCAAGGATTTGCGCCCGTTACTCCCGGCAAGACGTTTGCATTTCCGGCCGATCATGGTCCGCACCCGGACTACCGGATCGAGTGGTGGTACGTGACGGCGAACCTCGTGGATTCCGCCGGTGTCGCCTACGGCGCGCAGTGGACCTTGTTCCGTCAGGCGATGGCGCCCGGCGCGCAACAGGAGGGATGGGCCAATCAGCAAATCTGGATGGGCCACGCCGCCGTCACCCGCGCCGATACCCACCGCTACAGCGAAACCTTTGCGCGAGGCGGCGTCGGCCAGGCCGGCGTGGAGACAAGGCCGTTCCGGGCCTGGATCGATTCATGGGAAATGCGCGGGTCCGATCGGATGCGCGAGGAGACCATCGCGCCGCTCGAACTCAACGCATCGGGCACGGATTTCAGTTACGCGCTGCGGCTGGATGCCGATCGACCGCTGGTGCTGCAGGGCGATGCCGGCTACAGCAAGAAATCGGAGCGCGGACAGGCCTCGTATTATTTCAGCCAGCCCTATTTCAAAGCGGCCGGCAGCATCACCATCGACGACAAGCCTCACGAGGTCACGGGCCTGGCCTGGATGGATCGGGAGTGGAGCAGCCAGCCGCTCGCTTCGGATCAAACCGGATGGGACTGGCTCTCGCTGCATCTGACCTCAGGCGAGAAGCTCATGTTGTATCGGCTGCGTCAAAAAGATGGCCACAACGATCTCTACGGCAACTGGATCGAGCCGGACGGCCGTTCCACAGAAATCTCGTCGGCCGACAACAGCATGACGCCGACAGCTTTCACCGAACTCGAAGGACGCAGGATCCCGACCGCGTGGCGCATTGCGATTCCGAGCCGTTCGCTGACGATCGAGTGTGTCCCGTTGAATCCGCGAAGCTGGATGGGAACGAGCTTTCCCTATTGGGAAGGCCCGATCAGCTTCAAGGGCAGCCACTCCGGATTAGGTTATCTGGAAATGACCGGCTATTGAGGTCACGGCCGTCGTTTCTTGAAGGGGATTCCTGCGATGCTTCACTACACAGCACTCGTCACCTGCCTGGCGATCTTGTTTTACTTCTTCACCACCATTCAGGTGTCGAAGGCGCGCGTCGCATTCAACATCAAGCCGCCGGCGATATCGGGCAATCCCGACTTCGAGCGGGTGTTTCGCGTGCAGATGAATACGCTGGAATGGATGCCGATCTTCCTGCCTTCGCTCTGGCTGTTTGCGATCTACATCAGCGATGGGCTGGCGGCAGCGCTCGGCCTGGTCTGGATCGCCGGCCGCATCCTTTACATGACCGGCTATTCGCAAGCCGCCAAGAAGCGCGGGCGGGGCTTTGCGATTCAGGCAGGAGCTGCCGTCCTGCTGTGGCTGGGCGCCTTGGGCGCGATCTGCTGGCGCCTCATTCATCCATGAAGGCTGGGTGGGTTAATCGAGACCTTGCATTCCGCTATTCGGAAGCGGTCGACGTCAGTGATGCCAGCGGCACATTGAATACGTAGACAAAGCCGCTGGGCTCATAGGTCAACTGCACATCGCCCTTGAGCTGCTTGCCGAGCGTCTCGATCAGTCGCGTTCCGAAGCTTCGCCTTTCGGGAGTCTTGACCGGCGGACCATGCTTCTCAGTCCAATGCAGACAGAGACGCTGCATCTTGGGATCGACCGTCCAGGCGATGTCGACGCGCCCCGTTGGCACCGACAATGCGCCGAACTTCGTGGTGTTGGTGCAGAGTTCGTTGAGCGTCATGGCAATGGCGATCACGGCGCCCGATGTCATCCGGACATCAGGCCCGGCAATTGAAAATTTCGGCACATCGGGATTGTCGAAAGCCTCGGTGGCGCCGCGGACGATCTTCCCGAGATCCGCGCTGGTCCATCGCGCCTGCAAAAGCAGGTCGTGCGCCCGCCCCAACGCCGATAGCCGGCCTTCGATCGCATGCTGCGCATGTTCGGCACCCGGCACATTGCGCAGGCTCTGGGAAGCGATGGCGCTGACCGTCGCCAGGGTATTCTTGATGCG
>Ga0209438_1000168_pt1 | contig 18216 bp, 13 predicted proteins | sample GraSoi_2013_20cm_FD_185825 | JGI IMG/M metagenome (GOLD analysis project Ga0209438, IMG submission 185825) | Grasslands soil microbial communities from the Angelo Coastal Reserve, California, USA - Sample 9_17_2013_20cm (SPAdes) (version 2) | ecosystem: Environmental > Terrestrial > Soil >...
TGCGCGTCGGCGACGACGGGCGCGACGACGACCGCGGCGCTGGTCTTCATGCGCGTAGGTCCCGGCGGGTCTGGCTGGTGATTGGTACGTAGTCCGGATCCCGCTCTGCGAAGACGACGGCGGACCCGGCATTTCCGTCCCGCTCGGCGAAGGCTGCGGCGGACGCGGCATCAGCAAATCTGGCGCGATGTGCCCGCAGCGTCAGCACGAGCGACGTCACCAGCACCAGCGCGCCGTTGACGACGTGCAGCGAGTTGACGAGGAACTGCTTCTGGCTCAGTACGGTCAGCGCGCCGAGCGTGATCTGGAGCGCGACCAGCACCAGCAGGAGCATCGCGGGGCGACGGAGCTCGGCGCGGCGGTGGTGATAGAAGACGTGACCCGCGGTCGCCAGCGCGAGCGCGGCGACGGTGACCGCGCCGAGGCGATGCGCGAAGTGGATGGCGATCTTCGCGTCCCACTGCGGCGGAACGAGGTGGCCGAAGGCGAGCGGAAAGTCGGGAATCGCGAGGCCCGCGCCCGTATGCCTCATCGTCGCGCCGATGACGATCTGCGCGTAGATGACCGCGGTCGTGACAATGGCGATACGTTGCAAGGTCGCATCATCGACTGAGCGGCGCGGACCTTCACCCGCGCGGCGCGGACCTTCGTCTGAGCGGCGCGGACCTTTCAGGTCCGCGTAACCACCGACCCATCCGCGCGACGTGACGAGCGCGATGGTCGTCGTCAGGCAGAAGACGATCTGCGCGAGGCTGGCGTGCGCGATGGAGATCGCGTCCGGCAGGTACCACAGCACCGTGATGCCGCCGAGGATCCCCTGTGCGATCACGGCCGCGAGCGCGAGGTAGCCGAGCCGGCGGACCCACGCGCGCGGTTCCGCGCGCCACAGCCAGACCGCCAGCACGACGATCAGGAAGCCGACAGTGCTCGCGACCAGCCGGTGCAGGTGTTCGTAAAAGATGCCGCCGACCATCATGTTCAGCGGGAACGCCCACATGAACCAGCCATACGTGTTCGGCCAGTCGGGCACGGACAGGCCGGAGCCGGTGCTCGTGACGAGCCCGCCCGCGAAGATCAGGACACCGGTGGACGCCGCGACCAGCGCGGCAAACAGGGGAAGCATGCAGTTATTGCGGGACCCGGCGCGGCCCTACGCCTTGAACGTGAAGGCGACGTCCTTGGTTTCCTTCTCCCCGACCGTCACGGTCTGCGTCTGCGTGCCGAGCCTCTCGTGCCACGCTTCGATGGTGTAGGTGCCTGGCGGGAGCCCCTTCAGCGAGAACGTCCCGTCCTTCGAGGTGATCGCGTAGTACGGATGATCGAGGACGCCGATCCAGGCGTTCATCCAGCCGTGCACGTCGCACTTGAAGGGGATCATCACTTCCTTCGTGCTGAAGGTGTGCGTCATCTTCATCCCCTGGATCGGCTGGCCCTGGTTGAATTCCTTGTTCGCCTTCGGCAGGCCGTGCACGTTGTGGAGCGTGTCGTCGCTGTTGACGATCTGCAGCGGCTGGCCCACCTGGATGCCGAGGACGTGCGGCGTGTAGTGGCAGCCTTTCTGATCCATGACGACCGGCTGGGATGGCGCCGTGAACGTGCGAGTGCCGAGACCGTCCTTCACGTAGACGAAGACGTTGCCGACGGAGCCGTCCTTGCCGACGACCTCGTTCTCGGTCGTCAACCCGGGGTTCGCTTTCTCGCAGTACGGATCGGCGCCCAGTTTGATGGGCGCGGGGGCCGGCGCCGTCCCGGTGAATGTCACCTTCCCCGTGACCGTCGCGGCGATCGCGGGATCGACGGCTGGGGAGGTCGCCGTCGGCGCCGCCGCGCCGGAGCCGGCCGGCGCTGACGCCTGCTGATTCTGAGCGGTGTTTCCGCCGCACGCCGCCAGCAACGTGGCCGCGATGCAGGCGGCGACGAAAAGTCGTGTCATCCGCAAGATCTCCGGCCTGATTATGTCACGCTGCCGCCGGCTTCCATGATCTTGCGGAACACGCGGTCCTGCATCCACTTGTTGTCCCACCATTCGACCGGGTTCACCGCGGTTCCGTTGACGAGCACCGTGAAATGGAGATGGTCGCCCGCCGCCAGGCCCGTCATGCCGCTGCGCCCGATGACTTGACCCTTGTCAACCGTGTCGCCGACCTTCACGCCAATCGACGAGAGGTGGCCGTACAGCGTCTGCACGCCGAGGCCGTGATCGAGGATCACGCAGTTGCCGTAGATGCCGAGATAGGCCGCGTGGACGACGACGCCGCGCTGGGCGGCCTTGATCGGCACCTGCTGCGTGACGGCGAGGTCGAAGCCGAGGTGCACCTGGCGATCGATCTCCTTGCCCATGTAGGTGTAGGTGCGGAAGTCCGCGAACTTCGCCTCGACCGCCGCGTTGGTCAGCGGCTCGAACGGCTCCTTCCACATCATCTCCGGCGCCGTCTTCTTCGCGAGCTCGGCGATCGTCTGCGCGTTCATGCGGCGCAGGTCGCTGTTGATGCGGACGAAGGTCTGCGCGAGGTCTTCGGGCGCCGTCGACAGGTCCTTCAGCTCCGGCGTATTCGCGATGATCGGCGGGACGACGCGCGCCACCCAGCTGTCGATCGGGATCGTGCTCCTCGAGAACGGCTTCGGAAACGCCATGTGATCGACGACCGACACCGCGATGTTGCCGGCGGGGTCGCGCGCGTAGATGCTGATCGGCGTGTTGAGGTCCTGGTCGTACGCGAGCGCGAAGAACGCGACGTGCACGGCGGGATCGTTGATGCCGACGGCGGATCCCGGGAACCCCGGATAGGTCCGATCGCCCACGCGCACGCCCGACTCCACGTCCGCCGGCGTCGCGCGGTAGACGACGAACTCGGCGCCGCCGAGATTCACGTAATGGAAGGTCGAGACGACCGACGCCTGCGGCGGCTCGAGCCGCACCTGGACGTCGCGCGTCGTCTCCGTCGCGAGCTGGCGGTAGCCGCGCAGCACCGGCCTCGCCGCATGGACGACGATGCGCGCCGGGCCGGTCTGGAGCTCCGGAATGGCACGCTTGCCGATCGGCCGCATCACGTAGAAGCGGTCGGCGGCATCCTGGCGCGTCGTCGCCTGCGTCGGCTGATCGAGCGAGAAGACGGGGAACGACTTGCCGCCCTGTTCGACCGCGACGTCGAGCCGCGAGAGGCGTCCCTCCGGCGCCTGCACCAGCAGCTCGAGCTCGCTGGCTTGTCCGACGAATTTATCGGGCTGGCGGAATTGGACGGCCGGGCCCGGCTGTCGCCCCGCCCAGAGCCACGCAACGCCGCCGCCGATGATGATCAGGAGGAGGAGAAAGGCGAGGAACTTCGCGAAGCCACGCATCAGATCATGATAGCGCCCGTGATAACATTTTAAAGTTCGGCTGGCTGCGGCCAGCTGAGCGGCCGCCTCCGCCACGGCCTGTGGCGAGGCACACAGCAGGCCGGTATCGTCTAGGGGTCAGGACACGTGGTTCTCAGCCACGGGACCGGGGTTCGAATCCCCGTACCGGTACCACAAAAGGTGTTCCACTCGCCTCGCCGACCAATGCGCCGAACGAGGCTTCCCCGCGAAACCGATAGGCCCGACCGGCAGGCGTGAACGTGATTGGCCCGGCCAGCATTTCCCGCAAGAGTTGACGACCGTGAGTAGGCCGGCGGGTCAGCAGCGATCGCCAATCGTCGACGCGACGGCGCACTACTGCCTCGAGCATGGGTCGGTTGATCTGCCGACTGTGCACGCGTTCGCGACCGTCGATTGCCTGCCGAAGCTCGCTGCGCCTCTTCTCACACTCTCGGAGCTTGTCGAGCAACGATTCGAGCTCGCCCCCCTTCGCGATGGCTCCGGTCACGTTGCTAATCTCACGCTCGACGTCCTTCAACGCGGCTCGCGACTCGCCCATCGTGCGACTGATCACGTTAGGCGCGAGCCGCGTGAGCACCCGTTCGACGGTCACTTCGACAACCGTGTCTGTCAAAATCTGATCGATGATCGCGTTCAACACGGCGTCGTCCACTCGTTCGATCGGCACGCGGAGTCGGTTCGGGCAGAGGGAAGTCTTGTAGGCCCGCGCGCAGCCATAGACGCGCTGGCGAGCACGCTGTCAGCGGGTGTCGGTCTTGGTGCGGCGCTGGCGCCGCTGCAGCGCGGTCGTGAGATTTCGCCGCGCTTCGGCGAATTCCGGCTGCAACGCCAGCGCCTGGTGGAACTCGTCGATGGCTGCGTCCAGCTTGCCCTGCGAGACGAGCGCCATGCCCAGGTTGTTGTGGGCTCCGGCAGAGATCGGCCTCAGGCGAAGCGACGCGCGAAACTCGTCGACGGCTTCGTCCAATTTGCCCTGCGATGCGAGCACGATGCCCAGTCCCTCGTGGATTTCGACCGAATCGGGCGTCACCCGCAGCGACGCGCGCAGTTCGTCGATGGCGCCCTCGTACTGACCCGCGGCGAGAAGGATGCCGGCTAGAGCGTAGTGCGCCCGACCGCTACCGGGGTCGAGCTGCACGGACCGGCGCAGGTGGACGACGGCTTCTTCAGGCGCCTGGTGCGACGCGAGCGCGAGCCCCAGATTCAAGTGCGCCGAGGCCGAATCTGGTTCGAGTCGCAGCGCTTCGCGAAACTCCGCGATCGCGCGATCGAATTCGCCTTTATCCGCGAGCGCGGATCCAAGGATGTTGTGCATCTCCGCCGATTCGGGGACGAGCGCGCCCAGATAGGCGCTACCGTCGACCCGGCGCGTCCCTCCCTCGGCGAGGAGGCGCGTGCGAGCCGCTTCGGCCGGCGTCGCACTGTACGCGCGCCCGAGTAGAGCAAGATACGTGTCGAGGCCCTGCACGAGAGGGACGGGCTTCCCGTCCGCGAAGCACTTCGGGCACCACGCCGCAACCTCGCGCACGTCAGCGACAGACGCCGGTAGTCCGTCGCCAAACGTAAGCAGCGATCGCACCCCGTATTCCTGAATCGGGCGATCGTCGGTCACGGGAGCCGAGTTTCGAGTCGCGGCCGAAAGTTTCTGGGGTGAGGCGAGGAACGCGCCGACGATCTCACGCACGCTGCCGAGGTCCACCCGTTGCAGATCGGCCCGCAGCGCCGGGGCGTTCGTCATGGCGTTGGCCACCCGGGCCGGATCGATCTCGATGCGCGAGTCGTTCGCGCCGACGAGCAACAGGTCGGCTTCTGCGCCAGAGACGAGCACGCTCTGCGGGAAGACGTCGACGAACGCGCGAATCATCGCCAAGGTCGAGGCCGCCGGTACCTGATACACCGGCAGCCATTGGCTCATGAAGCCCTTCATTTTGAGGCGCGTCTTGGCTAGAGCGTAGAACTCCTCGGAATAGAGGGCCGCCACTCCGGCTTGCGCGATAGGTGGCGGTTCGAGCGTGATCAAATCGTACGAGCCCGGGCGCTGCATCTGCAGGTGTTGCCGCCCGTCGTTGACATAGACGGCCACTCGCCGGTCGTTCAGCACGTCCCCATTCGAATTCTTGAAGTAGCCGGCGTGCGTCAGGACATGTCTGGAGAGATCCACCACCTCGACGCGTCGAACGGATGGATGAAGCGTCGCCGCCTGTGTGGTATTGCCAACGCCGAAGCCAATCACGAGAACCGTCGCCGGGTTGTCGGCCGAAAGGAGCGGAATATGCGCAAATGCACGCATGTAGCGCTGCGAAAGCGGCGCCGTCGACGACATCCGATGCCCGTTGGTGAAAAGCGTTCGGCCTGTGCCTGGCTCTTCCGTGATGGCAATGACCTCGGTGACGCCTTCACTCAAGGTGAGCAACCGCTCGTGCCGCATCGGCAGTTCCAGGGCCCCGGTGATCAGGTAATTGGAAGGCAGCCGCAGCCATAGCCCGATGGCGCCGCCGGCGACGAGGATTGAGACGGCGAATGCGAGGGGATATGTAGGCCGGGTCTTATTAGACGCGGCACTGGATGACGGACCCAATAAGGCGCGCCCTACATCTGTTGCGAGATAGAGAGGCCCCACGGCCAACGCCGCGGCAGTGGTGAGGATGGTGGCAGTGCCCTGGATCCCGAGCACGGGCAGAAGCAGGAAGCCGGCCGCCAGCGAGCCGCAGACGGCGCCGACGGTGTTGGAGAGATAGAGAATGCCCGCGCGACGTCCGACCGGGCGTTCCGCGCGCTGGATGATGGCATTGGCCAGCGGAAACGCGAGGCCCATCAGCAGCGCAGGGATAAGAACCTCCAACAGGATGGGTCTCGCATTGAACCACAACTCCCGCAGCGTTCGCGCCAAATCAGATTCAACGCCGGGCGCTGCCGCGACCATATGACCCACCGCCGCTCGATAAGCAGGATTGGCGAACGCCGCGTCCTTGATGTTCCCAAGACTGGCAACGGCCAGTCCCAGAAGAGTGGAAGCGACGAAGAATCCCTGTACGACCATCAACCACTGTGCTGGTCGCGCAATTCGGCGAAGGAGAAAACCTCCGGCGAGCGAGCCCGCGCCGATGCCGATCAGGATGACGGTGAGCAACAGAGAGAACACGGCACGGAATTCGCCCAGCAGGAGCGTGAAGTGACGGAACCAGAGGATTTCCATTCCCATCGCCGCAAAGCCGGACAGCGCGAGGGCCAGGCTGGTCCACGCGAGACCCGACGATGCCGGCGGCGACAGAGGGACGGTCTGGGCGGTGACGGCAGAGATACTGGGTTTTTTCTTCTTACGGGCCGGTGCCGGTGTCGCCCCGGACGCCAGGGCGCCCGCCAGTCCGAATGCGCCCGCCGCCGCGACGATGTTGAAGAACACCGCGAACATCTGTGTGCCTTGAAGACCGGCGGCAGGCACCAGCAGGAAGTCCGTGAGAATGCAGCCCAACGCCGCGCCGGCGGTGTTGACGCCGTAGAGAACGGCGATTCGCCAGTGCCCAACCTCTAGGTCCCGTCCGACGAGATGGCGAATGAGCAGAGTGAGCGTCCCGCCCATCAACATCGTAATCGGCGCGAGCAAGACGATGGCGATCGCTCCGCGGGCGAGGTAAGAGGCCGTCGAGAGGACGTACCAGCCGCCCGGGTCGCGCAGGTAGGAGGACACGAGCGCCGAGACTCGACCGAGGTGAGGCAGGAGCACGGAGATGGCAAGACCCATCAAGCCGATGGCCAGCTCGAAATAGCCGTACGTCTTGAGCAGCGACTCGGGCCTGGCGGCGTAACGCCGATCTGCCCATGTTCCAACGACCCAGCTGCCGACGCCCAGGCCCAGCATGAACACTGCGATTACGAGGGAGGCGGAGTACACGGTGTTGCCGAAGACATTGCCGAACACGCGGACCCAGACGACCTGATAGATCAGTCCGCTGAGGCCTGAGCAGAAGAAGAGAAAATAAATGAGGCCGGTCATGCCGTCCCGGTCGCTAAACCCTGGCCACGAAAACACGAAAACACGAAACCAACGTTTTATTCTTCTTCGTGTCTTCGTGATTTCGTGGTTGCATTTAAGGCTGAAGACTCCCTCAAAACAAAACGGGGCCGGGCAGGATTCCCTGCCCGCCCCATGATGTTCGCAGCAGCTTATGTGTTGCGCGAGCCGATCAGAACGTGGCCCGGAACCCCAGCTGCATCATGCGCGGCTGATAGGCAACAAGATTGTTGAACGCCGGCGAGCCAAGGTGCAACACCCCATTGGACCTCGCCACCGTTGTTTCGCTGATCGTGAAGGTTCCGAAGTTCTTGTGGTTGAACGCGTTGAAGATTTCGAAAATGCCGTCGATGCCCACGCGGCTGGTGATCCTGAACCGCTTCTGGACGCGCATGTCCACGCGGTGGAGGTCGGGGTTATTGATGCCGTTGCGCGGGATGATGGAGCCGTCGGCGCGCACGCGAGTTATGGCGTTGTTCGACGAAATCGGATCCACCCCGGCCGTGGCGGTGTTGTACCCGTTGTCGCCGAAAAAGTAGAGCCCGCTCACCTGAAAGCCGTGGCTGGCGTCCAGGATGCCGTTGAAGACAAAGCGATTGCGCTGATTGGTGCTCAGATACCATTCGTCCGCGATGACCTCGTTCAACGCGATCGGGACGCTGCAAGTGAACCCGCCCGACGCCGTAATGGTCGTCGGGTACTGGCATCCGGGCTGGCGCGGCGTGCTCTGATAATCGTGCTCGCGCGAATACAGATACGTCGCCGAGCCCTGCCAGTGGTTGCTCATCCGCTTGGTGAGAGCCGACTGCCACCCGTAGTTATTGGCCGCGGCCGTTCTCATGCGCATCGTAATGGCGTCCCACCCTGGGTACGGTTTCTTGGAACGATCCGTGTAGGGGTAGTTGAATCCGGTGGCGGGATTGAAGGCCTGATTGACGTTCTGGCCGTTCTGCGCGCCGCGAGTATCGTTGATGGTGAAGTCGGACTCGACCGAGATCGCCATGCCCAACTGGCGCTGCAACCCGACGGACCCCTGATGGCTGTACGGCGTCGTCGGATTCGGCGGCGACAGGATATTGATGATACGGTTGAACTTGCAACCCGCCGCGCCGGTGCGTGCGGCACACCCGCTCGCCACGTCGGCCTGCCACGAGGCCATGGCCTGCGCGTACGTCGGGATGGGGCCGTTGAACGGACTGGCCGCGAAGTCGGCCCGGCCGTCGTTGTTCACTTGAGGATGGATCTCTCCAGCGTAGAGCATCGTCCACATGGCCTCGTTGTCGTCGGGCGCTCCGTAGTACTTCCCATACCCGCCTCGCAGCACCGTCTTGTCGTTCAGGGAGTACGTGATGCCTAAGCGCGGCCCGAAGTTTGTCTTGTCCGACGGACGAGCACCGAAAAGTGGCTCTATCGCGGTCTGCAGTTCGCGCCCGGTGGAGAAGTCGTAACGAAGCCCAAGGCTCAACGTCACCTTGGAGAACTCCCAGTTATCCTGCGCCCAGCCGGAATAGACCTGCCGCTTGTTGTAGACCTTCATCTGCCCGAGGCCGACCGTATAGTTTCTGGTGTTCCTGGACAACGCGGCAAGGTTCCAGGTGTTGACGTCGTTCCACACGGGGATTATCTGCTCGATATTCGCAGGAATGGGAACACCTACGGCCTGCATGTCGTACTGACCCATGCAAATGTTGCAAACGAAGACATTCAACAGGTCGGCAATGTACTCGCTCCCGAGCTTCACGGTGTGACGTCCGGCCTTGTTGAACGTCAACGTGAAGTCGTCACGAATGTTGTACGGATCCGACCCCCATTTCTGAGGCGAGTTGTTGTGGGCCTGGCCGATGGTAAATGGTCCTGTAAACGTGAGAATCGGCGTCCCGACGTCGAGGCCGAACGGGTGGTTCTTCCAGCCGGTGACGATCGGCGTGCGGGTCCAGTAGAAGCCGGCATACCCTCCCTTGACCTCGTTCAGCATCCGATTGTTCAACACCTGCGTGAGCGTGAAGAACAAGTCGTTGCTGAACCTTTCGGTGATCACTGGCGTCGAGGGATGCAACGCGTTGCCACCGACGGGCGTCCCCGCGTTCCCGGTCGCGACTGGCTCGGTATAGAAGGAATGATTGCCGCGCACCGCCAGATGGGTTTGTGTCGACAGTTGAAAGTCCAGCCGCCCGCCGCCCTTCCTGTCCCACGTGGTGAACTGCTGGTCAAGGTTGAAGGACGGATAGGGGGTGTTGTACGGGTAGGTCTGCGGCTGGCGCGAGAAGTCGTAGTTGCCGAAGAAATGAATCTTGTCCTTCTTGATCGGGCCGCCGTAGGTCCACGTCATCGTCTGATTCGAGTAAGGTTGAACGTTACTGTTGCAGCCAGCCGCGCCAATCGTGCAACCCACTTGCGACCGTCCTACCGGCGCCCCGATCGTCGTGACCCCGTTGATGAAATCGGGAGCGTTGAATCTGTCGCTCCGGAAGAAGCCGGAGTAGATGCCCTCGTATCTGTTGGTGCCCGACTTGGTGATGGCGTTCACCTGGATGCCGCTCGAACGACCTTGGGAAGCGTCGAACCGGCCGGAGACCTCCATCTCCGCGATGGCGTCCCGGCTGAAATGCGCCTGGCCAAAGGTGTTGAACATCGTCTGCGTGATTTGCTGGCCGTCGATATTGATCTGGTAATTCCCGGAGTTGGCCCCGACCGCGCCGGTCGGCACGTCGCCAACGGCGTTCATGTTGCTGCCAGGGGCCATCAGGGTAAGATCCATCCAGTTCCGGCCATTCAGCGGAATGTTGTCCATTTGCCGCGGGTTGACCGTGCCGCCCATGGACGACTTAGTGGTATCGACGAGCGGCGCCGCGCCGGTGACCGTGATCGTCTCTTGCACGCCCCCCGCCGACAACTGGAAATTCGTGACGGTGGTCTGCCCCACCGCCAGTTCCACGGTCTTGTTCACGGTGGTAAAGCCCGCGAGCTCCACCGTGATCTTGTAGTTGCCAACCCGCCCGGGAAGCCGAAACGCTCCACGCTCGTCGGTGACGGCCGTGACGGTATTGCCCGACGCCTGATGAATCGCGGTGACCGTAACCCCAGGAAGCACGCCGCCCGTGGAATCCGTCACGGTACCAGTCAAGGTCGCGTCTTGCGCGTATCCCGTAACGGGCAACGCCACGATCGCCACGAGTACCATCAGCCGTCTGACGAAGAGCCGACTCAGTATGTTCACCATCCGGGGCTCCTCCCACATCATGAAATGAAGCACCACGCCGACAACGAGACGATAAGAACTATGAAGCGCCTGTCACCCGGTTGACGGAATGTCCGTTAGCCGATCCCACGCGCCACGTCCGCCGGAACAGCCGTCGCCGCACCGATGCTGCGCCACGCCCCCACTCCCCCCGACGCACAGCGCGGATGATCCGCCCACACGACGGGCGTGTCAATGAATAACGGACACACGTTTCTTGATCCCTCAGCCTCGATGTCGGGACGATCGATCCCCATGCCGAACGCGTTGGTGGCACAGACGACACGGAACTCGCCAGACGCGAAGCGGTCCTGTACGCGCGTGCGGGCCGCCTCCGACATCCCGCCATGGTAGGCCGCGGCCTCGATACCCGAGGCCTGCAGCACGGCGGCGGCCGTCAATGGTGAGGCATTCTACGGCAAGCTAGAGTCGTGAGCGTGCCCCCCGATCCATCGTCGCCCCGCACCCGACGGGTGCGCTACGCCGGAAAGAATCCGCGCGCGTTCTACGAAAAGTACAAAGAACTGAACCCCGAGCGATTCCCGGCGGATGTCGAGAAGATCGTTGCATCCGGCAAGACGCCGGCGGGAATGCATCTCCCGATCATGGTCGCCGAAGTGCTCGACTGCCTCCGGCCGGAAGCCGGCGACGTCGCAGTCGACTGCACGCTCGGCGGTGGCGGTCACGCTCGGGCCATCCTCGAGCACATTCGCCCCGGCGGGCGGCTGATCGGGCTCGACGTCGACCCGCTCGAGCAGCCGCGTACCGAAGCGCGCCTGCGCGCCGACGGCTTCGGGAGCGACGTGTTCGTGGCGCGACAGGCCACGTTCGCAGGGTTGCCGCAGGTGCTCGCCGCCGAAGGCATCGCATCCGTGAATGTGGCGATCGCCGACCTCGGCGTCTCGTCGATGCAGATCGACAATCCCGATCGAGGATTCAGCTACAAGGCGGCGGGGCCGCTCGACATGCGGATGAACCCGTCGCGAGGCGAGTCGGCCTGGCAGCTCCTGGAACGCCTCGACGAGGACGCGCTGTCGGCGGTGCTCGCTGAGAACGCCGACGAACCATACGCACCGCTCATCGCGCAGGTGCTGAAGCGTACTCCGGTGAAAACCACCGACGCCCTGGAGCGCCTGGTGCGCACGACGCTCAACACAACCTGTCCACAACTGGCGAAGACGGACGTCAGGATGTCGGTGCGTCGCACGTTCCAGGCGCTGCGGGTGGCCGTCAACCAGGAGTTCTCGTCGCTGGAGGCGCTCTTACGAGCCCTGCCCCTGAGTCTGGCGCCCGGTGGCCGCGTGGCGATCATCACGTTCCACTCCGGTGAGGACCGGCGCGTGAAGAAAGCGTTCCAAGCCGGCGCTCGCGCCGGCGTCTACGCCGAGGTGGCGAAGGAGGTCGTTCGCTCGGCAAAAGAGGAGACGTTCGCGAATCGACGTGCCGCGGCGGCGAAGCTCCGCTGGGCGGTCAGGGCAGCGTCATCAGGCCCACAGTCATAACGCTGTACCGGTACGTCAGGCGGCGACTCCTTCGAATTTTACGTTCCAACCTTTGTCATAACCGCGTACCGGTACCATCCTTCGCTCCGGTCCCGCGCGAAGGATGCCCACCATAGCTCGCGTGCGACATCTGCGCTCCGGATCCTGAATCGCCGTGCCGTTCATCCCCCGGCGTGCCGATGGAGCAAATTTGGATTGTTGGGCGACCCCGATCCATGTTTGTCGCCCATGTGCGGGTCCCCGCCGAAACCTGACGAGATCGAATGCTCGAGGAAATTCTCCTATTGCGCGTTACCGACGATCTTGACGAACTCGTCGTTTGACCCGACCCGCTGCCCCACGGTGGAGACATGCTCTGCAACGTCGAGGTTCAGCCTCTTCATATTGAGATACAACGTTCGCATGCCAGCAGTTGGAGCAGATGGTTTCGCACCCTGTTCCGGTGGCACATAGAGATCCGCGTTGATCAGGATCTTCTCTTTCGGGAGATAGACCATCAACATGTCGGCAGAGTGATTACCTCGGGCTAACGATGGACCGGGAATCTTGAGGTACGACTCTCCCGCTTCGTACGCCATGTCCTGCACATGCCAGATCTGCATCTGGCGCTCGTCATCGCCGACGCCGGTCCCCCCCATCATCGTCGTGCCGCCCACGGTCTGAATCGGCGGCGGCCGGCGACTGATCATGTACATCGGGTTAAAAATGGTCATCCGATCAGGGTCCAACGTCCTCGGGAACGGGCTGAACAGGATGTTGACGTAATAGTCTCTGTTCAACTCGTGGGTGACGACCGTGGTGCCCTGCGAGAAATAGGTGCGGAGACCACCGGCAAATGCCATGCGGTGATTCGTATTGACGACATAGCGAATCATCTTGCCCGGGACGAGTTTGTGAACTTCATCGAGGACCGCCAGCGACCGCGCTTCGTTCTGCGGCGCCTCGACGACTCCAACGAAGTCCTTGAACTCGACCAGCACGCTGTTCATCGGTCCGCCGCCCAGCAGCCAGACGTGGTCCGCAAGCTTCTGTGTTTGCACCTTGACCGGATCGAGTTTTGCCGTCCGCACCGCTTCGGGAACCGCAATCCTGTTCACAACCAGATTGGGCTTCACGTCTTTCGTGTAGACCTGAAAATAATTCTCTCCAGGGTTGATCCTGGGATCGCCCTGATGGACATGGATTAGCCCGGGGAACATCACGCCGTTGTAATCCTTGTACATCGTGTAGCGCATTTCATAGGTCATGTCGCCGTAGACGGGGTTCGCAATCCACGAACCTGTAAGTTCGATGAGATTCTTGTCGTTGATCGTGCCGTTGACTCTGTACTTTCCGTAGCTGAAGGAGACGATGGTCACCCACTGGCCATACGCCGAGAGGCCGAAGTCCGAAGGGCCGACGATCGGTTGCCTGATGGCCTTCAGGTCGGTGGCGGCCAGCGCCGCCTTGATGAACCCGTGCGGGCTGAGCACGATCTCCAGTTGCCGCAGATCGGCGTAGGGAGTGCCATCGAGATACATGCGCGTGAGAGGCACGGGCGTCTCACCCTTCATGTCCCATGCGAAATTGCCGTTCAGGACATTTATGACGTGGTTGCCTCCCTGCTTTTCGTCATAGTCCACGCGCATATACTTGGCGTCGTAATCGATCGTGCGCGTGTAGTCCGTCACCTGCACTTGCGGCCATCCATCGGTGAGGTTGTACTGTTCACCCACGTTGGCTACAAATCCGTCGCCAACAAATTGAATCGATTTCACGTTCATGGTGCCCATGGCCTTGGCGGCCGCTTCAATCGCTTTACGGGCGTCCACCGCCTGAGCGGAAGCCGTTCTGGCTCCCAGCGTAACGAGGGCAACGAAAAGAAGTGCAAGAAACCAAAGCTTTCGCATCATTTGGCCCTCTTCATGGCGAGGAGAAAATCCACTTACGTGCAAGCTCAATCTGGTGGCCAGATTGTATGCTTCATGTCGGCCGTTTGCGCTACGTCTGAACTTCAGGATCACGATCCAAATCCCAACTGCAATTCGCGCGGCTCTTTTCACGACGTGCCGCTCAGTTCCGGCACTCGCCTCAGGCCGTATGAAATTCTGTCCCGGGGGGATGAGCGCGGCGCACATTGCGCAGATCTGCGGTCTCGAAGAATCTGGTGACGCCCCTGCGCTTGTCCTGAGCCACTCGAAGCCGAGACGCTGGCGGATCGATCGTCACCTAGCGCCGACCGAGTCGAGGACGGCGCCGCTCGTGACCGGGACAACACCCTGGGGACGTTGTTCGCGCCACAGAGAGAAGCCGAGCGCCATCATGGCGATGCCGTTGGGGAGGGCCAGAAGCCGGTAGAACGCGTCCGGCATCACCGACAGCACGGCAGTGACGATGCCGCCGACGGCGAGGAGCGCGGCTGCCCAACGGGCAAGGACCGCGGCTCGATACAGCGCGATGCCGAACAGGAGGCCGCCGGCCAGGTAGGTGATGCCCTGGACATGGATGGCAGTGTTCAGCAGCCCGATGTTGCCGATGGCAGAGCGGTTGGTGGCCGCGGCGAGGACGTCGTTGACGTACCCACTGCTGGTGCCCGCGATGGAGGGGAGGACGTACGCGGCGACGAAAGCCGTGTTCATGATGAGCAGGTAGCCGGTGCTGATCAGCACGTATCCGACGAGGCCGAGAACACCGGCCTGCTTGACCTGCCGCAGGTACATGCCGGTGATGCCGACGAGGGCAAGGACAGCCATCAGGATCTTCAGCGAGCCGCGGATAGCCATCTCGGTGGTGGTGATGGAGGTGGCGTCCAGGTGGGGGTGGTTGATCTGGACGCCGATGAACAGCAGCCCGGCGGCGACCGCGGCCAAGCCTGCCGCACGGTTTAGGTTCCTGGCGGTGACGGTCATGACTCGCCCCTAGCGCTCTCCACGATGTACGCGGCGAAAAGCGGCGAAAACCATTGGCTGTTCGAAATGGGCATTGACAGGACGTCCGAGCGGGTCGGATCACGCGGCGACGCCGTCAAATTCCAAGCTCTCGTCGGACGGCTGGACGAAACGCTGTCTGAGTTTTAGGCTGCAATTCCTGAGAACTGGAGGATCCAACCTTTCGCAAATCCCCGTACCGGTACCAAAAAATCCCAACTTCTTAGTCCCAAGATCTAACGATGCCCTGCCTCAGACCCGCCGCATTCTCGGTGGAACACCTTCTCTCATGCTGTGTGACAATGGGCCGCTATAGAGAGGACCGTATGCGCCTGCACCTGTTCGCTTCCACGTTGCTGCTTGTCGCATTCGCCGCAGCAATCGCGCTTCGCGCAGAAAGCTTCCCGTACGATCACATGCATTTCAACGCGGCCGATCCCGCCACAGCCGTCGCCTGGTACGCGAAGTACCTTCCGGCCAAGCTCGGCTCCCTGCCTGACCGCGTCGTGATCGGCCGGACGATCTTTGCGTTTGCCAAAGTCGACAACCCACTGCCAAGCGCTGGAAGCGCGATCGATCACATCGGCATCTCGGTCCCGAACGTCGACGCAAAAATGAAGGAGCTCGAGGCGGCAGGCGCGAAGGTGACCATGCCCGCACGCACGGTTGCCGGTCTGCCGAAAGCCGGGTTCGTCCAAGACCCATTCGGCATCACGATCGAACTTCTACAGGATCCGGAGACCGTGGGGTTCCATCATGTCCATCTCCGGGTGCCCGATCCCGACGCCGAATTGAAATGGTTGCTCGACACCTACGGCGGTGAGCGCATCAAGTGGAAGGGACGCGTCGATGCGGTGAGATATACGAATCCGACGGTGTTGCTGCTCGCGGACAAGAGCGACAATGCCGCGCCGAGCCAGGGCCACGCGATCGATCACCTCGGCTGGGCTGTGACCAACGTCGACGCGAAGGTCAGCGATCTGGCGTCGAAGGGATTGAAGACCGAGGCGCCACGCGGCGTCAGAAATCTCAGGGTCGGGTTCGTCTTTGCGCCGGGAGGCGTCCGCATCGAGATGGTGCAGGGCAGGACCGAGGAGGAATTGGTCGGTCACTGAACTCTACGCCTTCGTCCAGTCACGACCGAAGGGGCACCGCCGAGACGACCTTAGTGGGTCATGATCCAGACGGCCACGTTCACACCCAGCGTATAGCCTTTCCCACCATAGGTGTGGAAGTAGTCCTCGTTATCGCCTTCCCGCTCCCAACTGTCTGAAACGTCCGAGTTCAGGCTGACGAGCACAATCAGCCTGCCGTGGTCGTCGAACACACCGTAGTAGTGGACGGTTGAAGGCCCGATCTCAGAATCCTGACGCGTACCCAGCCACGAGCCGAGCGCCGGGATCTGCGGGAGCGGGTTGACGCGGAAGAGAATCGAGAACATCGGGTGCTCGACCTGCAGGTCGACGATGTTCGCGCCGGGCAGGATTCGCAGAAGATTCGGGCGGATGTACGAGAAGTCCGGATCCCAGTTGTCGTCGATCCAGAGAAAGCCGCCCTTGAGCAGGTAGTCGTGCATGCGAACGGTCTCTTCAGGTGTGAAGTCGTAGTTGGCCGCATTCTGCATGCGCAAGTACGGACACTGGAAGAGATCGGGATCCATGGCGGTGACGTTCGCAAAGCCGGGATCGCCGTTGTTCCACCGGCTGATTCTCGTCTTCGTCAGCTCGGAGAGACGCACCATGAAGTTGTAGTCCGCTTGGGGATAGTCGTCGCCCCAGCCGGACTTTCTCGCCCTGCGGATGTTCTGGTACCGCAGGCGGCAGAACGTGAAACCGAGCGGCTTGTCGGGGAGTCCGTGGTTGATCGGTATCTGGAGGTTTCGTCCGTTGGTGAGGATGGTGGACCTTTGTGCCGCGCGGCTCATGACGCCCAGTCCCAGGGCCACCGCAAAGGCCAGTGCGAACCGCATCCATCGAGCCGATGCCCGCGTCCGCCGCATATGAGCATCGTACAACGACTTCGACCCGAAGGGCTTCGTCTGGATTGGCGGCAACGGCGAGAAAGACAATCAGATACTCAAGTTCACCAGGGCCGGGAAGTTCGTGATGCAAGTCGGTCGGGCGGGACAGAGCAAAGGCAACGCCGACACGCAGAACCTGAACCAGCCGGCCACTGGTTGCGGGCTTCAGCACGGCATGAAAATCAGAGCGCAGCTCGCGGTATGGCGCTGGCGCGAACGGCGAATTCGATCGAACCAGGGGAGCCGGCGGCAATTCCCTTGAACTTCACGCTCCAACCCTTCGCAAACCCCCGTACCGGCACCAGAAATTGATTCCGAGAAATTCCTGTTCTAGGAAGTCACGGGCTGGGCCGGCACGGATTCAACGTCGTCCGTGGACGATCGATCAAGGCGAATCGCAGTCAGTTGACCCGGCCGCCGCCGACAAAAGCGCGGTTGAGGTCCAGCGTGCCTCATATGAAGGATGATGGAACGAGGCGGCGACGCGACAGCCGCCGCCTGGCGTATGGCCAGGAGCACCGTCCGTCGTGACGACGGCACCAGGAGGCCAAAGGTGACAGGAAAGATTCGTACGTTGCGAGTTGACAAAGGGTTCGGGTTCATCAAGGACGATACGGGGAAGGAGTACTTCTTCCATCAGAGTGCCGTCTACGGTGAGGGACTTGATAATCTACGCGAAGGCGATAGTGTCGAGTTCGACATCGGCGAAGGGCCCAAGGGGCCTCGAGCCGAGAACGTCCGGCGCACGTCCACATAATCACGTGGGTGACGATCCCGTGAGGGCCAGGACGGGAGGATGAAAGCCTGGGAGTTGCTCGGCGAGTCATCCGCGCCTGATGGGACCGACATTCAGCTGAGGCGCCGCGACGACGAATACCTGATTCTCGCGAACGGAAAGCCGTTGATGTCGAGCCGCCTCCATGGCTCCGAGGAAGCCCTGGCCACGTTAGGGTGCAGCCGTGCGCGAGCGCTGGAGCAGCCTCGAGTACTCGTGGGCGGGCTCGGAATGGGGTTCACATTGAGGGCAGTCCTCGATGTCCTCCCATTCGACGCCGTCGTGACCGTCGCGGAGCTTGTCCCGGCTGTCATCGAGTGGAATCGGGCATCCCTCGCCGCACTTGCCGGGCACCCGTTACGGGATCCGCGCGTCCGGCTCCAGGCTACGGATGTGGGTTTCA
>Ga0209438_1000170_pt1 | contig 18184 bp, 17 predicted proteins | sample GraSoi_2013_20cm_FD_185825 | JGI IMG/M metagenome (GOLD analysis project Ga0209438, IMG submission 185825) | Grasslands soil microbial communities from the Angelo Coastal Reserve, California, USA - Sample 9_17_2013_20cm (SPAdes) (version 2) | ecosystem: Environmental > Terrestrial > Soil >...
TGTGCTTTTCATGGCGACAATGGCGACAGACAGTGCCGCCACTCGGGTCTATGCCCATCACTCCTTTGCCGCGACGTATCTCGAGGCTCAGAGCGTGACGATCGAAGGAGAGCTGGTTGAGTTCCTTTTTCGCAATCCTCACTCCTTCGTGCAATTGATGGTGACAGAGAAGGACGGATCCATGGTCCGCTACGCCGTGGAATGGGGTGGAACGGGACAGCTCGGCGGACAGGGCGTCACCCGAGATACGTTCAAGCCGGGGGATCATCTGGTCATCTCTGGCGCACCAGGCCGTAACCCTGATGATCATCGCGTGCGCATGGTCAGTCTATCGAGGCCCAGGGACGGCTTCAGTTGGGGACGTCGTCCGAACGAAGTCGTCAATTGAGACCGCACGAAGTGGCCGATCTCCGCTGTCAGGTCTTGAGTACAGGCGATGAAGAGCTCGATGGCGATTATGAAAACCAGGCTACTCGGCCTCGTCTTCGCGAACCTACGAAGCCGCTGATGCGATTCTCGCTGACTTTTCCGGCTCATGCCGGAAATGCCGCCCGATCGCATTCTTGACGCCCGGTCCGGACCTGCGTGGCCAGCGCCTTCAGAGTGGGAACAGCATCAGGCGCGACGACGATCTCGTACCGCACTCTGGCCAGATTCTAGCCGGTGACAGGAGTGCATGGGCCGTGGCTACCCTGGCCGTTCCAAATCGGCCTTCGCCATGTGTGGCCTGGGCGCGGGCCACGATCGCAGACATGAACTGCAAGTCCAAAAGGAAATGATCGTTCCGCCGGTGAGCACCTGCTCATGGCATACGGATCCCGAGTCCTTGCATCCGGGGCACACCGGCTGCGTCGCCTGTGAATCGGACGGAACTGACGGTGTGCGGACGAGACGCATACAAGGACGTTTAGGCTACCACCGAGGGGCGCCTGCCTCTCTCGTCAAGAGTTCCTTGAGCAACGCGACCAAGCGACGACCGTCTTCCCCAATCCTGCTCCGCTCGCTGGGCTGAGGTACATGGCGTCATCGCATAGATCGCGAATCCTCTGACTCAGCGATTCCAGACCTCTTCGGATTCCGCCGTCCCTGACAATTCTGCTATATGACGATCGTGATACGACACGCGTGTCTACCAGTCAAACATCGAACGGCTGCAGGGCCCGATGCGTTCCAGCTCCACTTCCCTGCCGTCTGCCTCGAGCGTCCGTGTCGTCTTGATTATCGCCACCCATGTTCACCCTCGGTTTACACGTCGACGCCCCGGCTGCTTGAACCGGGGAGCTGACGCCAGCAACGCAGCACTTCGTCGGCAATATCCCGAACTCCGATGCCATTGGTCACCTGGGCAAAGAGAAACGGGCCATCACCTCGCATTCTGCGAGTGTCGCGGTCCATGACGTCCAGATCGGCGCCGACGAGCGCCGCCAGATCTGTTTTGTTGATGACGAGCAGGTCTGACTGCGTGATGCCCGGTCCGCCCTTTCGCGGAATCTTGTCGCCGCCGGATACGTCGATGACGTAGATGGTGAAGTCCGCAAGCTCCCGGCTGAATTGCGCGGCGAGGTTGTCGCCGCCGCTCTCCACAAACAGCAGATCCGGTGCGAACCTGACCATCAGTTGCGCCAGCGCATCCAGGTTCTGGCTGATGTCGTCGCGGACAGCGGTATGCGGGCACCCGCCTGTTTCCACGGCGATGATGCGATCGGGGGCAAGCGCCTGATGACGTACGAGAAATTCGCCATCCTCTCGCGTGAAGATGTCGTTGGTCACCACGCCTATCCGGTAGTCATCCCGGAGCAGGCGGCAGAGCGCGAGCAGAAGCGCTGTCTTGCCGCTCCCGACCGGCCCGCCGATGCCGATGGTGAACGCCCGCTCGTGGAAATCCCGTGCGAGCATCGATCGACGCTGATCGAACCTGCCAGGCCCCGCAGGCTGGTGAGGATGCTGATGATCGTGTGGAAGGTAATGCATCCCGGGACTCCTATGATTGGAAGAGGCGTGAATACAGCCGATCGTGCGCCGACTGAAGTATGTCGGCAATCGGAGCCGTCTGTGCGAGATCGTCGAGCGTCAGAGCGCTGCAGCGCGCGGCGACCGCATCCAACCACCGGGCACAGTCGTGCTGAAGCCGCTGCGCCTCATAGCTTCCGACGATGCCGAGGCGGACGGCAGCGGTCAACACACCGCGCGCAGCGCTGAACAGGACAATTCTCTGTGCCGTCGGAAGAGGCACGCCGATAGTGCGGAAGATCGCGCCCGAGAGGGGACCCACGTGCGCGTGCACCGCTTCCGCCCTGCGTTTGATCGCGGCGATCTCGACACACGGCCAGATGCGAGCTGCCGTTGCTGCCAGGGTCCGACCCTGAACGCGGCTGGCACGGTTTCCGACTGCGCTGATTAGGAAAGCGTCCGCCAACAAGTCGAGAACCTCGAGCGCATCGGCATTCTCGTAGGCGGCGTTCACGAGCGGCAGCGTGGCAAACCCCGCCTGCTGAATCGCTGCGTCGAGAAATAGCCGCAGCGAATCGAGGGTCTCGACCTCCCCGTGCTGCCACGCCGACTCCAGTCCCAGCGAGTGGGCGAACGCGCCCGTCGGAAACGTCGAATCGACGATCTGCCATGTCAACCAGTCGGACATCGCGTCAGAACAGGAAGTACCGCTGCGCGAGCGGCAGCACGGCCGCGGGCTTCGCGCGAAGTTCCTCGCCGTCAGCCGTGACGATGTAGGTTTCGGCGTCAACCTGAATACGCGGCAGCGCATCGTTGAACTTCATGCTCCGCTTCGTCACCGTCCGGCACCCCCGCACCGCGGCCGTCTGTTTGGCGAGTCCGTAGCCCGCCACGGTGCCGCGGTCGAGCGCGAGCTGCGAGACGAAAGCCAGCGACGTCGCTCCTGTTGCACGTCCGTAGGCACCGAACATGGGGCGCATCGCGACCGGTTGGGGCGTGGGGATGGACGCATTCGGGTCACCCATCTGCCCCCACGCGATGAAGCCGCCCTTCAGGACGAGCTCAGGCTTGACGCCGAAGAACGCGGGCTTCCACAAGACGAGGTCCGCGAGCTTGCCGACTTCAACGGATCCCACCTCGTGGGCAATCCCGTGTGTGATCGCAGGATTGATCGTGTACTTGGCGATGTAGCGGCGAATCCGGAGGTTGTCGTTGTCGCCCTGCTCGCCCGTCAGTCGCCCGCGTTCGACGCGCAGCTTGTGCGCCGTCTGCCACGTGCGGGTGATCACCTCGCCCACCCGCCCCATCGCCTGGCTGTCACTCGACATCATGCTGATCGCCCCGAGATCATGAAGCACGTCCTCAGCGGCGATCGTTTCACCGCGGATCCTGCTTTCGGCGAACGCGACATCCTCGGGCATGTTCTTGTCGAGGTGATGGCAGACCATCAGCATGTCCAGATGCTCGTCGAGCGTGTTGATCGTGAACGGACGTGTGGGGTTCGTCGAACTCGGCAAGACATTCGATTCACCGCAGACCTTGATGATGTCGGGCGCATGCCCTCCACCGGCTCCCTCCGTGTGATACGTGTGGATTGTGCGCCCTTTGAACGCCGCAATCGAGTCGTCCACGTATCCGGACTCGTTCAAGGTGTCGGTGTGGATGGCCACCTGCACGTCAAAGCGATCGGCGGCCGTCAGGCAGCAATCGATCGCCGCCGGGGTCGAGCCCCAGTCCTCGTGCAGCTTCAACCCGATGGCGCCGGCGAGTATCTGTTCCTCCAGACCCTCGGGCAGCGACGTATTGCCTTTGCCCAGGAAGCCGAAGTTCATCGGAAGCGTATCGGTCGCCTGCAGCATCAGCTCGATGTGGCGCGATCCAGGAGTACACGTGGTCGCGTTCGTACCCGTCGCGGGCCCGGTGCCGCCGCCGATGAATGTGGTGATCCCGCTCGAAACCGCCTCATAGACCTGCTGCGGGCTGATGAAATGAATGTGTGTGTCGATGCCCCCTGCGGTCAGAATGAGCCCTTCTCCCGCGATGGCCTCGGTCGTCACGCCGACGACCATGCCGCCGGTGACGCCGGCCATCATGTCGGGGTTGCCAGCCTTGCCGATGCCGGCGATCCGTCCGCGCTTGATGCCCACGTCGGCCTTCCGAATACCTGTCCAGTCCACGATGAGCGCGTTCGTGATGACGCAGTCCAGCGCGTCGGCATCAGACACGCCGGCGGCCTGCCCCATCCCGTCCCGAAGGACCTTGCCTCCGCCGAACTTGCATTCGTCGCCGTACACGGTCGCGTCGGTCTCCACCTCGGCGACGAGCGCTGTATCGGCAAGCTGAATCCGATCGCCGGCGGTCGGCCCGAACATGCCGGCGTAGTGATCGCGTCTGATTCGATGGCTCATCGAGGAACGCTCCCGAGGTCCGCATCACTCGTCACGGGTCCACTCGCCCAGGCGTTGCCTCCTCGAATCACGCGCGCACCGGCAATTGCCACGAGCCTGACGGTCTTCGATTCACCTGGCTCGAAACGGACGGCCGTGCCTGCGGGGATATCGAGCCGCATGCCGTACGCCGCGCGGCGATCGAACGCGAGAGAGCGATTCGTTTCGACGAAGTGATAGTGACTGCCGACCTGGATCGGCCGGTCGCCGTTGTTGGCGACGGTCACGTCAACCGTCGGCCTGCCCTCGTTCAGGACGATCTCGCCGCCGCGGCTCATCACGTCGCCGGGACGCCCCTCGATTGGTGATGCTGCTCGACCGACGGCATGGGAAGGCGGAGCAGACGGAAGAAAGCTGCCATACAGCGACAGCGTGCGATCACCTTGTTCGGCGACGATGGGATGGTGGACCGTCACGAGCTTCGTGCCGTCCGGAAACGTACCCTCGACTTGCACCTCGTCGATCATCTCCGGAACGCCATCGAGCACATCGCGGCGTCCCAGAATGCGTCGTCCGAGATCCATGAGCTCGGCGACCGGGTATCCGTCGCGAATGAATTCGAGTAGTTGCGTCGCGATCAACGCGACCGCTTCGACGTAGTTCAGCTGCACCCCCCGCGCAAGTCGCTTCTGGGCGAGGAAGCCGGCCTGGTGCAACACGAGCTTGTCGATCTCTCTCGGTGTCAGGTGCATCTGGTTCCTACCATTTTCTGGCCCAAGGATCGTCACCGAGCAGAGCCGGCACGAACCCCAGATAGTCGCGAAGCGTCCAGCCGGCGCGTTCGACCGACGTCCCCGCAAAGCGCAGCAGGCAGCCGCCGCCGGTTAGCGGCGCGGCTGCGAGAAGCAGATCGGCGCGCACACTGACCGGCGTCTGTGCCACACGCGTCACGATCGCCTCGGCGTGGCTCTGCACGGGCACTCCGACGACCAGTGCAATCCCCAGCACGTCAAACCGTCCGAGTCGCGGCGCGAGGTCGCCATCTACGGCGCGCAACGCCAGCGAGTCGTGCAGGACGAGTCTCCCCTGCCGATGGACCCGGAGCCGCGAGCGATAGCCGTCGAAGGCCCATCGCTCTCCACACGTGTGCCTTCCGGACGACAGCCAGTCCACCAGGACCAGCCCGCTGCCAGCCGCAAGGTCGAGATGCTGGACCTGTCGATAACGCGAGTCTGCAAAGCACACGACCGGATCCGGCGCACACACCAACAATCCGCCGGATCCTATCCGCGCGTGCAGCTCCGTGCCCGCGCCGCTCGCACCGCGGAAGACCTTCGTCGCCGACTGTGTTGACACGAACGCCGAAGCGCCCGTCCCGACGTGAACGTCGAGGGACAGGTGATCGCCGTCGACGAGGCCGCCGCCAAGACTGGATGTGTAGATCCACGCGGCGTGACCGTGATTCCTGGGCGTCAGGAGCCGCAGCGGGCTCGTCGCGTACGCGCGTTCAACAGCACTGCGACCATCGCGGGTACGAATGACGGTGAGCTCGCCACGCCCGGCGGTCCACGCCGGAAGCGGCACTTGCGGCGACGCGACGCTCGACACGGCGTGATCCTACCCCCTTCACATCAACCTCAGACGCCGAGATGCTCGCGCACCACGCCATCGGTCAGCGCGGCAATGGGACCGCCGGCGAGGCAGCGGCCCTTCTCGAGAATGCGGAACTCGCTCGCCACACGCCGCGCGAACGGCAGTTTCTGTTCGACGAGGAGGACGGTGACGCCAACGTCGCGATTCAGCGCGAGAATCACGTCGCCGATTTCGTGCACGATGTTCGGCTGAATACCTTCCGTCGGTTCGTCGAGAATCAGCAGTTGTGGTTCGAGAACGAGCGCGCGGCCGATGGCGAGCTGCTGTTGCTGGCCGCCTGACAGGTCGCCTCCGCGGCGATTCAGCATCTTCTTCAAGGCCGGGAACAGCTCGAAGATCCGCGCCGGGATGATGCGGACACTGCCGCCGCGCACGCCGAGTCCGACCCGCAGGTTCTCCTCGACGGTCAGATGGGAGAAGATCTCACGCCCCTGCGGCACGTAGCCGATGCCCAGGCGCGCGCGACTCTCCGCGGGGAGTGTTCGCAGATTCTTCCCTGCAAACGCCATCTCTCCAGATGAGGCAGGGAGCAGACCCATGATGCACTTCAGCAACGTGGTTTTCCCCATCCCGTTGCGGCCCATGAGACACGTACGGGACCCCTGCGGCACGGAGAGATCGACGTCCCACAGCGTGTGGCTGCCACCGTAGGACTGGTTCAACGCCGTAACTGCGAGAAGGCTCATGATCCGAGATACACCTCGATGACCCTGGGATCGTTCTGGACTGTGTCCATGTCGCCCTCCGCAAGGACGCTTCCTTCGTGCAGCACCGTGACGCGGCCCGCGATCGACCGCACGAACTCCATGTCGTGCTCGACCACGACGACGGAGCGCTTGCCCGCGAGGCTGAGGAGCAGTTCCGCCGTGCGCTCGGTCTCCTGTGGCGTCATGCCGGCGACAGGTTCGTCCACGAGCAGCAACTCCGGCTGCTGCATCAGCAACATCCCGATCTCGAGCCATTGCTTCTGGCCGTGCGACAACGCGCCGGCACGCCCCGACCGCACTCCTGTCAGGCCGATCGTTTCGAGCACCTCGTCGATGCGCGCCCGATCCTCGGACGTCAGCCGCGCCAGCAGCATCTTCCAGAAGGACTTTGGGCCGGCAATCGCCAGCTCCAGGTTTTCGTAGACGGTCAACTGCTCGAACACCGTCGGTTTCTGAAATTTCCGTCCGATTCCAGCCTGCGCGATTTCAGGTTCGGTGAGTTCCAGCAGGTTCACTTTCTGACCGAACCAAGCGCTCCCCTCGCTCGGTCGCGTCTTGCCCGTAATCACGTCCATCATCGTCGTCTTACCCGCACCGTTCGGGCCGATGATGCAACGCAGCTCGCCTGGATCGACGTAGAGCGTGAGCCCGTTCAACGCCTTGAAGCCGTCGAAGCTCACGGTGAGACGTTCGAGATACAGAATCTTGCCCAGGAGCTGGGGCGGCGCACGGCGCGCGGCGGCCTCTCGCATCTCGCGCCAACGCCCTGTCGGCGCGGCCATTGGAATGTGGTTCAGCACCGCGTTCATTGCGCCGCCTGGCGGGGCGGCATCAGACCCATAATGCCGCGTGGAAGGAACAGCGTGACGAGCACGAAGAGCGTGCCGAGGGCGTACAGCCATACCTCTGGCAGCGCGGCCGTGAAGAACGTCTTCGCGTAGTTGACGAGCACGGCGCCCAGCGCCGCCCCGATCAAGGTGCCGCGTCCGCCAACGGCGACCCAGATGACCACCTCGATCGAGTTGATCGGGGCGAACTCGCTTGGGTTGATGATGCCGACTTGCGGCACGTACAGCGCTCCCCCGATGCCGGCGATGATGGCCGAGACCACGAACACCCAGAGTTTGAACGACTCCACGCGGTAGCCAAGGAAGCGCGTCCGGCTCTCCGCGTCGCGGATAGCGCGAATCACGCGACCGGCGCGCGAAGCGACGATGAAGCGGGACGCACAATAGCTCGCGGCGACCGCCGCGATGGTGATCAACAGCAGCGCGATTCGCGTCGAGTCCCGCTGCAGGTCGATGCCGAGGATCTCCTTGAAATCGGTGAAGCCATTGTTGCCGCCGAACCCCATGTCGTTCCGAAAGAAGGCCAGCATGAGGGCATAGCTGAGTGCCTGGGTCATGATCGACAGGTAGACGCCCGTCACGCGCGACCGAAACGCGAGCCAGCCGAAGACGAACGCGAGCGCTGCGGGCGCCAGCGCCATCATGACAACCGCGAAGCCGAAGTGATTGAAACCAAGCCAGAACCAGGGCAGTTCCTTCCAGTTCAGGAACACCATGAAGTCGGGCAGGATCGGGTTGCCGTATACCCCGCGCGCACCGATCTGGCGCATGAGATACATGCCCATGGCGTAGCCGCCCAACGCAAAGAACGCGGCATGCCCAAGGCTCAGGATTCCGCAAAATCCCCAGACCAAATCCACCGCAAGCGCCAGCATGGCGTAGCACAGATACTTGCCGATCAGGGTCACCACGTAGGTCGAGAGGTGGAGCGGTGATGACACGGGTACGACCAGGTTCAGGATGGGGGCCGCGATCGCCAGCAGCGTGAGCAGCATCAGAAACAACGTGCTGGAACGATCCGGCACGAACACGCCTCGGCGGGTGCTGGCGTGCGCTGTCACGAGGACTCCACGGCGCGCCCCGTTTGCGGGAAGATCCCGCGTGGCCGACGCTGGATGAACAGAATCAGCGCGACGAGTACCAGGATCTTTCCCAGCACGGCGCCGGAGTACGGTTCGAGTAGCTTGTTGACGATGCCGAGCGACAAGCCGCCGATGAGCGTCCCCCAGAGGTTTCCAACACCGCCAAACACAACGACCATGAACGAGTCGATGATGTAGGCTTGGCCGAGATTCGGTCCGACGTTCGTCAATTGACTGAGAGCGACCCCGGCGACCCCGGCGATCCCGGAGCCGAGACCGAAGGTCGCCGCGTCCACCCATTCGGTGCGGATGCCCATCGCGCGCGCCATTACGCGGTTCTGCGAGACCGCACGGATCTCGAGGCCAGTCCGGGTGCGCTTGAGAATCAGTTGAAGGGCGGCGAATACAATCGCCGTCAGCACGACGATGTAGAGCCGGTTGTAGGTGAGCGCCAGCGCTTCGTTGACTTGAAGAGTCCCGCTCATCCAGGCGGGTGTTTCCACCGCCCGATTGTTCGCCGAAAATATCGACCGGACCAGCTGCTGGAGTATGAGGCTGACACCGAACGTGGCGAGCAGCGTCTCGAGGGGTCTGCCGTACAGGAAACGGATGACGGTCCGCTCGAGAATCACGCCGGCCAGGCCGGCGACGATGAATGCGGAGGGAATGGCGACTGGTATCGACCAGCCAATGTGATTCGGCAAGGCCAGCTGCACCACGTACGTCGTGTAGGCGCCGATCATCATCAGCTCGCCGTGCGCCATGTTGATCACACCCATCACCCCGAACGTGATGGCCAGCCCGATCGCGGCGAGCACCAGGACGGAGCCGAGGCTGAGGCCGAAGAAGAGCGTCTCGATCCCGGCGTACAGGCTGCGGGTCGAATCGATGCGCTGAATAGCGGCGCTCGCCGCACTCCGCACGGCGGAGTCGGTCTCGGCCGTGACGCCATCCGGACCGGGTTCGATCATCGCCGCCAGGCGGTTGCGGACATCCTGGCTGAATCGATGCGACAGTGCTTCTACCGCCTGGAGGCGCGTCGCGGCATCGGCGGCATCGAGCGCCGCGAGTGCAAGTCCGGTTTCGATCTCATGCTTGACCGCGGTGTCTGTCTCGACGCCGGCACGCTGACGCAGCAGTTCGACGGTCGTCTCGTCCAATGAGCGGATCATGTCAGTGACCGCATCGAGGCGCACGGCCGGATCGGGATTGGCGAGGCCGAAGCGCGCGACGGTCGTCCGCAGAAATCGCCTGAGACGATTGTTCGTGCCGATCTTCGTCAGATCGGCCACCGGCGCCGAGCCGATGTCCTTGAGCGACACCGGATCGATCAGCGCGAATGCCCTCAGGCCATCGTCGGTCGCCTTCGCAATCACGATCCTGCGATCGGGCGTATAGAACAGCCGATCCTCGAGCATCGCGGTCAGGACGTTCCCGGCACCCGGGTGGCCCGTCGCCATCAGCCGCTCGGCGATGGCTTCCTTGTCGGCGAACCCCGCGTCGGGCAACTCTCCCAGCGTGACGCGGAATGCGTCCTGGGATTGCGCGGACACGTCGACGGTCAAAACGGCGAGCAGCAGCGGCACGAGCCACCGCCGCCCACCGAACGTTCTCGCGATCACGGGGATCCCAGGATCACTTGTAATTCTGACCGGAACAGGCCTTCGTCTTGCTGTTATAGTTGCCGCACTTCAGCGTGACCCAGTCGGCCTCGGTGTCCTTGCTGACCGGCAGGTAATCCGACCACGCGTCCCCCGGTACCGTGCCCATCGACTTCCAGACCACATCGAACTGGCCGTCCGCGCGAATCTCGCCGATGTAGACAGGCTTCGTGATGTGATGGTTCGGCAGCAGCTTCGCCATGCCGCCGGTGAGGTTCGGCGTCTCGAGACCAGGCAGCACCGCAAGCACCTTCTCGACGTCAGTGGACTTGGCCTTGGTCACCGCCTGCGCCCAGAGGTTGAAACCGATGTAGTGCGCTTCCATCGGGTCGTTCGTCGTGCGGTTCGGCTTCTTGATGTAGGTCTTCCACTTGGCGATGAAATCCTTGTTCGTCGGGGTGTTGATGCTTTCGAAATAATTCCACGCGGCCAAGTGGCCGACGAGCGGCTTGGCATCGAGGCCCGAAAGCTCCTCCTCACCTACCGAGAAAGCCACAACCGGGATGTCCTCGGCCGAAATCTTCTGGTTGCCGAGCTCCTTGTAGAACGGCACGTTCGCATCGCCGTTGATGGTCGAGACGACCGCCGTTTTCTTTCCTGCGGATCCGAATCGCTTGATGGCCGCCACGCGCGTCTGCCAGTCGGCGTGACCGAATGGCGTGTAGTTGATCGAGATGTCGGCATCGGCGACACCCTTCGCCTTCAGGTACGCCTCGAGAATCTTGTTGGTGGTGCGCGGATAGACGTAATCGGTCCCTTCGAGGACCCACCGCTTCACGCCGACCTCCTTCATCAGGTAGTCCACCGCCGGAATCGCCTGCTGATTCGGCGCCGCGCCCGTGTAGATGACGTTCTTCGAGGACTCCTCCCCTTCGTACTGGACCGGATAGAAGAGCAGGCCATTGTCCTTCTCGAATACGGGCAGGACCGACTTGCGCGACACCGATGTCCAGCAGCCGAACACGACCGCCACTTTGTCCTTCTCGAGCAGCTCACGTGCTTTTTCGGCAAAAAGCGGCCAGTCCGACGCGGGATCGACGACGACGGCTTCGAGCTTCCGGCCGAGCAGCCCGCCTTTCTTGTTCTGCTCGTCGATCATCATCAGGATCGTGTCTTTCAGAGTCGTCTCGCTGATCGCCATGGTCCCGGAGAGGGAATGCAAGATCCCGACTTTGATCGTGCCCTGCGCAGCGGCCGTTCTCGCGGTCGCCAGCCCGGACACCAGCAGGCAGGCGATGAGGCAGATGTGCTTCAGTTTCATAGTTCGCTCCTCTGTTAACGCAAACAGATCCGAAAAGGCTGTGACCTCGACGGAGGAATCAGGAGGTCACATCTGCAGCTGCACTCCTACGCCGACCTGCCTGAAGTCGGTGCGCACGGCGTCGAACCGCGTGTCTTTGAAGAACATCATCACGCGCGCGTTGAATTGCCTGATCACGTAGTTCAGGTTCACTTCGTTGGTGTTCTGGTTGTAATTGAGATCGACGGGCGTGATGCCGTCGCGGAAGCGCGCCTTCGCGAACTTACCGAGGATCTCGAACCGGCCTGGTCCGACCAGCGCGGGGAACAGGTAGCTGCCAAGCACGTAACCGCCGTCGTCGACGCCATAGCGCGGGTTGTAGCCCCCAAGGCGGTCGTACTTGGCCCATTCGGCCTCGACGGAGACCGCGCCCCCCATCGGGACCTTCCGCTCCATCAGGAAATCGACGTTGTACGCGGACTTGTCGCTCCCCTGCATCTGTCCGGCGACGCCAAGCGCCAGGAGGTTCTTGTCGCCGTAGTACGTGCCATTCAGGTAGTAGCCCGCCTCCGGATCCCAGAAGTCGATTTGCACGCGGCCTGCGCCCACGACCGTCGTGTCGCCGTCGAGCGAGGCGCCGTCGAACGCGCCGCCCGAGAGTTTGACCTTTCCGAACTGCCCCCAGTAGAGCGCCCCGTTCGCACGCCCCTGAAAGATGAACGGGTACCCGTCCTGGACGCCGTCGGTATAGACCGACCAGTGGTGCGCGTAGTAGGGACCGTAGAGATTTGCGCGATCACTCGGCGGGAGAAAGCGGCCCAGCCAGATGTTGACCTTATCGGAAAAACCGAACTGCGCGGCGGCGTCCATCACGTTGACGGTGTTCTTCGCGCCGTCGTATTCCGTGTTGAACATGATCTTGATGTTCTCGGTGGCGGAGCCGCTCACGTAGAGGCGGACGCTGTTCAGCACGAAGGCGTCGGTCGCGTCCCCTCCGTCAGGATCGTTGTGGACGACGCTGGTTTGCACGCCGCCGCCGATCGATATCGGCGGAAGCGTCTGTGAGCCGAGCGGCGCAACGAGTGCCAGCAGGAGGAACGCGGCGTGGCTCAACGTCTTCCCGAGGACCCTGGTCAGGGACCGTTCACACACACGTGTACTGAGCACGGATGATCCTTTCCACAGCGCGATGCGATGTTCTGAATCCCCGTGTTCCGATCGACTACGAACGACGGAGGGTGATGCGCGGAGATCAGCAAACGGCACGCCATGGCGTGACTGCCATATCGCGCGGGCCGGGGCGCGGCTAAGCGGGTGATGGATTGAGAGTTGCGGCGCTCACGTCATCGACACGGAGCAGTGGTCGATTCAGACGTCTTCGTCGCGCTCGCTCGAAGGACCAACAGCGATGTTGGAAGCGTCGTCCGGCGCGAGCTCGCCGCGCGACGAGAACGGCGCACCTGCCGCAGCGCATCTTGTTGGGAAACACGGGGAAGGCGGCTAGCAGGCCCCGATACGCTACGGCGATGCGCAAGAATGTCGCTCGGCGATCATGACTTCGCAAAGGTGTAGCAAACGTCTCGGCGCGACTCGCTCGCCGTCTACTGCCACGTCCCTGTGAGAGGGATTGAAATCAATCACCTCTCCGCTACGCCTCGCGCTGACGTGGCAACAGTGCGTCTTGCGGTCCTGGAGATCGACACAGGTCGGGAAACGTTGTTGCGGTTGTAAACGGGCCGCCCTTGTCGCTACGGCTGCTTACACATCCCGCCAGTGCATCAGAAGGCGAAGAGGCCGTCATTGAATCCCGCTGACGTCATGTCCCTTGAGACGGACCGGACTGATGTGGGTCAGCGCCACCGTCATCATCGTGATCAGCGGCTGTTCAAAAACGGAACGTGCTAAGCCGCCCTCGTCGGAACAGCCCACGAGATACTCGGGCGCCGTCGGGACAGGCGGGGCCGGTGCGAATCTAAGAAGCGACGACGACTTCGTGCATGACGTCGCAGTCAAGACTATGGCGGCGGTAGAGCTCAGCCGCTTGGCCCTCGACAAGGCTACAGATCCCGCTCAGCCCGACGAGAAGCGTCGGAAAACCGCCGAAGAGCTGAAGAACAACCGAGGCGGCAATTTCGATCGGGACTACGTGGAGGCAATGGTCGAGGGCCACCAGTACTCGCCTTCTCGCTGCCGCCGCGCCGCACTCGGCGTGCGAACCACCCGGCATTCTCGCCCTACGCAGGAGACTCACAAAAAATGGAGAACTGCATCTGCCCCGAATGCGTGAGCGCATGCCGCAATGATCCTGGACGACTCGTTCCCGACGACGTGCGCAAGCTGTCACGACTGCTGGGGATATCGGAACGCGACCTTGAGAATGACTACTTGGTCAGAGTGTCGGTGACAAGCGGCGGACATACCCTGCACGCGCTGGCGCCCGCAAAGAGAAAGGGTCGCCGATTCGTCGCTGCACCGGGCACCGTCGCACCCGACTACTACGCGAAGGAAGGAGGGCGGTGCATATTTCTTGACGACAACGACCGTTGTTCAGTGCATGAGGCGAAGCCCTTCGAGTGCGCAGCGTACATGGGATGCCGCGACACTTTTCTGGGAAGGCCGTATCGCACAAAGACGGTTGAGGAGTTTTTCCACAGGCGATGGAGACAGCGCAAGTGATGTGCGTAGCCTCACGACCGTTGACCGCCACCTTCCAGCGCGTCTACGTCTTCGTCATCCTGGACATCGCGACCCGCCGAATCGTGCACTGGAATCTGACCCGGCATCCCACCGCTCAGTGGACGATCCAGCAGTTCCGAGACGGCCTCCCGATCGATGCACCCTACCGCGTCCTCGTACACGATCGCGACGGCATCTTCGCGCCCCCGGTTGACGAGGCGCTGGACGCCATGTCGCTTCGGGTGCTGAAGACGCCGATCCACACGCCGCAGGGCAACGGGTTCTGCGAGCGATTCATCGGGACCGCCCGGCGCGAGTGTCTCGACTGGATGATTCCGCTCAACGAGCAGCATCTGCGGCGGATCTTGGCGGAGTGGATGCCCCACTACAACCGTGAACGACCGCATTCGGCGCTGGGGCCGGGACTGCCTGACGAACCGACAGACCGGGCGGCGCTGACCGGCCACCGCTTGGCGCCCGCGCATCGCGTCGTTGTCAGCGCTCGGCTCGGCGGGCTACATCACGACTACCGCCGGGAACGCGTTGCTGCGTGATTTTTTGCGGAGTACAGCGGTGGACAGAAGCATGACCACGTCTCGGATCGAGGAGCGCTCGCGCGTTACGCTGGCGGATGACGTGCACGCGCCCTCGGGCCGCCGCCCGCGCGGAGGACCTCCACCTGACATCGACACACTTGTAAAAGAGGAAGGAGTTCACCGACAAGAATGCATAGGCTGAATCGCGCGTCCGAGCTCGCTCTGCCCAAGAGGCATCAACGCGAGTTCGCTTTCACTGGAACAATTCGCAGGATCCGCAAGTTCTTGAGGCGCGTATACTTACACTCCGCGGTGGCCGAGAGGCTGAAGGCGGCGGTTTGCTAAACGGAAGTCCGCATCTCAACCACACTCGATTTTCCCAAATCTCTTTCCTGCTATCGGTTCACCGATTCAGCGAGTTGGCCCGCATTGGCTCCCCAGCGTTGAGATGACAATGGTTCCTTTGTGACGAATGACTGCTTGACGACTATGCAGATCCGCATTGGCTACGAGCTGATCTACGACTGTCCACAACAGACGCCGATGGTGCTGATGTTGAACATCCATCACACCCGCGCCAGCGACATCGTCGTTCCCGACCGAATGATCTCGGAGCCGTTCGCCCCCCTGACGTCCTACAGGGATGGCTTTGGCAACTGGTGCACCCGTCTTGTTGCGCCGATGGGCCGGTTGAAGCTGTCAGCCAGTTCATTGTTGAACGACACCGGGGCGCCAGACCCGATCGCCGTCGCGGAGCATCAGCACGCCGTGGAAGATCTTCCCGAGGACTCGCTCGTATTCCTCCTCGGAAGCCGATACTGCGAGACCGATCGGCTGACCGGCATCGCGTGGGACCTGTTCGGCCAGTCGCCGACCGGCGCCGGTCGCGTCCAGGCCATCTGCGACTACGTCCATCGCCACATCACCTTCAACTACCAGGATGCACGACCGACGAGGACGGCATGGGAGGCGCTCCAGGAAGGCAAGGGGGTATGTCGCGACTACGCGCATCTGGCAATCGCATTCTGCCGTTGCATGAATATTCCGGCTCGCTACTGCACGGGCTATCTGGGCGACATCGGTATCCCGCCGCCCCACGGGCCAATGGATTTTGCCGCCTGGTTTGAGGTCTATATCGGAGGGCACTGGCACACGTTCGATGCCCGGAACAATATTCCGCGGATCGGCCGCGTGCTCATCGCCCGTGGACGCGACGCGACGGATGTGGCGATCGCCAACACGTTTGGCCCCAATACGCTCGCAGGTTTCACCGTCTGGGCGGACGAAGTCCGATGAGTGGAACCACATGCGCCTGCTGACGGTGCGTCACGTCACGACCTACCGATATTCCGAACCCGTGAGATTTGGCGAACATCGCATGATGTTCCGCCCGCGTGAAAGTCACGATCTCCGGCTCGTGAGCACGAAGCTGGATATCCTGCCGCGGCCGTCGAACATCCGCTGGCTTCACGACGTGTTCGACAATTCCGTGGCCATCGCAACGTTTGACGCCGCGGCGTCAGAGCTTCGATTCGACAGCACGGTGACCCTCGAGCATATTGAGACGGCGCTGCCCGACTACGCACTCGAGATTGGGGCGCACTCCTATCCCTTTCACTATTCGGACGACGAGCGGCCCGATATCCTCAGGGCCCTGGCGCGACAGTACCCGAGCGACGACCTCGGCCCTTGGACCGCGCGGTTCCTGAGGTCGTCCGGATCGACGACCACGATGGGCCTGCTCCACTCGATGACTCGTGGCATCAAGGAAGAGTTCGTCTACGTGCGGCGGGCGGAGAAGGGTGTCCAGAGCCCGGGCGAGACGCTCGGGCGCCGCAGCGGCAGTTGTCGGGACTTCGCGGTGCTCATGATGGAAGCCGTCCGGTCGCTCGGCCTCGCCGCTCGCTTTGTCAGTGGTTACATCTTCGTGCCGTAGATGACCCGCGACGCCACCGTCGGTGGCGGAGCCACGCACGCCTGGATGCAGGCGTACTTGCCAGGAGCCGGATGGGTTGACTTCGACCCCTGTGGGGCACCTACATCGGCCCCGGCTCGTCGTTCCGCGGCATGGACGTCAATGTGAGCGTCATCGAAGAGACCGGCGGCGTCCCTGAAACCGTGCGCCTCCCGGAACCTGTATCTGACGCTGGCGTCGGATCCGCGAGCGGCAAGCCACCGCTGCCCGCCTAGCTCTCCGGTAGCCGAAAGACGTCCACGTTGACGCGCAGCGTATGGTCCCCGCCACCGAGGATCACACCGTGGATCGGGCTGACGTCGGTGTAATCGCGGCCCCACGCCAAGGTGACGTGCGTGAGGGATGGCACCAGGTTGTTGGTGGGGTCGACCGGAATCCAGCCGACTTCGGGACAGTAGACCGTCAGCCAGGCGTGTGACGAGTCAGCGCCGACCAGGCGCGGAGAGTCAGCAGGCGGGACGGTTTCGAGATACCCGCTGACGTACCGCGCCGGCAGCCCGAGGGACCGCAGGCAGGCGATTTCGAGCCGTGCGAAGTCCTGACACACGCCTCGCCGTGACTTGAAGACATCCGCCAGCGGCGTCGCAACGGTCGTCGCCTCACGATCGAACGTGAAATCGTCGTGGATCCGCCGGGTCAACTCGAGGACTGCGTCGAGCAACGGCCTGCCCGGAGCGAACGCTGCGCGGGCGTACGCCCTCAGCTCGGTGCTCACCGGAATCAGCGCAGCGTCGAACAGAAACTCCAGCGCCTCGAGCGGAAGCGTCGCGCGGTTTGCAACTGCCTCCCAAGGTGGCGTATTTGACGATGCCGGCAGACTGGGGGCCTGCATTGTCACCTGGCTTCGGGCGCGAACGATGAGGCGCTTGTGCGCACCCTGCATGGCGAAGTACGTCACAGCATTGCCGAAGTAGTCCGTGTGGGTCGTCATCACGGCGGGCGGGGGCTCGATGAGCAGGTCATGCTGGAGGCGTTGCTGATACGGCAGCACGCGAGGACTCAGGCGCGCCATGTGATGCGATACCGCCACCGACTCGCTGTAGTCGTACCGGGTGGTGTGCACGACCTCGTACTGCACCGGCTTGGTGTCAGCTGACACGAAGCTCCGCGTGACTGAAGTAGAAGTAGGAGATCGCCTCTGACAAGGCCCGCAAGTCATTCTCGATCGAGCTGAGGAGTGCCGTCACCTCGCGCGAGCCAGGGTCCCCTGCGCGATGCACCGTGCGCGGATCAACCTGCAGCAGCATCGCCGTCGCCTGATCAATCAAGCGTTCCTCGCGTGTCGGCGAGGGGGCCTGGGGATCGTGAGGCAGGTGGCGAATGTGCTCCGTCAGGGCAGCCAGCTGGAACGCCACCGCGCGCGTATTGGTGTCGTCCAGGAGCAACAGGTCCAGAAGAGGCGATACCTGCGGTCGCGCGAAATAGCGACGGCGGTACGTCATCGAGCTGTCTGCGATCTCCAGCAACGG
>Ga0209438_1000171_pt1 | contig 18143 bp, 14 predicted proteins | sample GraSoi_2013_20cm_FD_185825 | JGI IMG/M metagenome (GOLD analysis project Ga0209438, IMG submission 185825) | Grasslands soil microbial communities from the Angelo Coastal Reserve, California, USA - Sample 9_17_2013_20cm (SPAdes) (version 2) | ecosystem: Environmental > Terrestrial > Soil >...
CCTCAGGGGATCGGACGATGCCTTCGCTGAGGCTGAAGCCGACGGCGAAATCCCCGAGGTCCTGAGGCGTGCCCATCATGACGGCGTAGGTGCCGCCGTTATAGGTCAGCGCAATCGCGGTCTCCTCCGGAATGGCGCGCATGCCTTCGGCCGGGCTGCCGCCGCGCCAGACCTGACGATCGACTGTGCGGACCGGATCGTGCACCGGCTACTCCGCTGCTTCCACCACTGGCGCAATGCGGCGCGAGTGGCGGGCTTGCTCGTCATAGGCCTTCTGCCATTCCGATGGTCCGTTCGACGGCGAAATCTGCACCGCCGTGACCTTGTATTCAGGGCAGTTGGTGGCCCAGTCGGAATACTCCGTGGTGATGACGTTGGCCTGCGTGTCCGGATGATGGAACGTGGTGTAGACCACCCCCGGCGCAACGCGCTCGGTGATCAGCGCCCGCAAGGTGGTTTCGCCGGCGCGGCTCGCGAGCCTGACCCAGTCGCCATCGCGTACGCCGCGCTGCTCGGCGTCATGGGGATGCATTTCCAGCCGGTCCTCTTCGTGCCAGATGATATTGTCGGTGCGGCGCGTCTGCGCGCCGACATTGTACTGGCTGAGAATGCGCCCCGTGGTGAGCAACAGCGGATAGCGCGGACCGGTGCGCTCGTCGGTGGCGACGTATTCGGTGACGACGAATTTGCCCTTGCCGCGCACAAAACCATCGATGTGCATGACGGGTGTGCCCAGCGGCGTCTTGGCGTTGCAGGGCCATTGCACCGAGCCGAGCTCGTCGAGCCTGGCATAGGATACGCCGCTGAAGGTCGGCGTGAGGGCGGCGATCTCATCCATGATCTCGGAGGGATGATTGTAGGGCATGTCATAGCCCATGGCCTTGGCAAGGCGGATCGTCACTTCCCAGTCGGCCAATCCGTTGCGCGGCGTCATCACCTTGCGGACGCGCTGGATGCGCCGCTCGGCGTTGGTGAAGGTGCCGTCCTTCTCAAGGAAGGTCGATCCCGGCAGGAACACATGGGCGTAGTTCGCGGTCTCATTGAGGAAGAGATCGTGGACGATGACGCATTCCATCGCCGACAGGGCCGCGACCACATGCTTGGTGTTGGGATCGGACTGCAGGATGTCCTCGCCCTGCACATAGATCCCCATGAAGGTGCCCTCGATTGCGGCATCGAACATGTTGGGGATGCGCAAGCCCGGTTCCTTGTTGAGCTTGACGTTCCACATGGCCTCGAACTGTTCGCGCACCGCATCGCCCGAGATGTGCCGATAGCCGGGCAGCTCGTGCGGGAACGAACCCATGTCGCAAGCGCCCTGCACGTTGTTCTGGCCGCGCAGCGGGTTCACGCCGACACCGGGGCGGCCGATATTGCCGGTAGCCATCGCCAGATTGGCGATCGCGATCACGGTGGTGGAGCCCTGGCTGTGCTCGGTGACGCCGAGCCCGTAATAGATCGCGCCATTGCCGCCGGTGGCGAACAGCCGCGCCGCGCCGCGCAGTTCTTTCGGATCGACGCCGGTCATGATCGCGGTCGCCTCCGGGCTGTTCTTCGGCAGTGCCACGAAGGCGGCCCAATCCTCGAACTCGCTCCAGTCGCAGCGCTCGCGCACGAAGGCTTCATCGACGAGGCCCTCGGTGACGATCACATGCGCCAATGCCGTGAGCACGGCGACGTTGGTGCCGGGCAGCAGCGGCAGATGGTGTCGCGCCTCGACATGGGTAGAGCGGACGATGTCGGTGCGGCGCGGGTCGATGACGATCAGCTTGGCGCCGGCGCGCAGCCGCTTCTTCATGCGCGAGGCAAACACCGGATGCGCGTCGGTCGGATTGGCGCCGATAATCAACACCACGTCGGTGTGCTCGACCGAGTCGAAATCCTGGGTGCCGGCCGAAGTTCCAAACGTGGTGGCGAGGCCGTAACCGGTCGGGGAGTGGCAGACCCGGGCGCAGGTATCGACGTTGTTGTTGCCGAAGCCGGCGCGGATCAGCTTCTGCACCAGATAGGTTTCTTCGTTGGTGCAGCGCGATGAAGTGATGCCGCCCACGGAATCGCGACCGTATGTCGTCTGGATACGCTTGAACTCGGCAGCGGCGTAGGCAAACGCCTCATCCCACGACACTTCGCGCCAGGGGTCGGTGATTTTTTCGCGGATCATCGGATGGAGGATGCGCTCCTTATGCGTGGTGTAGCCCCACGCGAAGCGGCCCTTGACGCAGGAATGACCGCGATTGGCCTTGCCGTCCTTGTAGGGCACCATGCGCACGACTTCCTCGCCGCGCATTTCCGCCTTGAAGGCGCAGCCGACGCCGCAATAGGCGCAGGTCGTCACCACGGAATGCTCGGGCTGGCCGATCTCAATGACGGACTTTTCCGTCAGTGTCGCGGTCGGGCAGGCCTGCACGCAGGCGCCGCAGGACACGCATTCGGAGCCGAGAAAACTCTCGCTCATGCCGGGCGAGACCCGGCTGTCGAAGCCGCGCCCGGAAATGGTCAGCGCGAATGTGCCCTGTACTTCCTCGCAGGCGCGCACGCAACGCGAGCAGACGATGCATTTGGAGGGGTCGTAAGTGAAATACGGATTGGATTCGTCCTTCGGCATCCAGGCGGCGTTGGCAGCACCGTTGGACTTGGCGAAAACGTGGTTGTCGCCCTCATAGCCATAGCGCACGTCGCGCAAGCCCACTGCGCCCGCCATGTCCTGCAATTCGCAGTCACCATTGGCGGCGCAGGTCAAACAATCCAGCGGATGGTCGGAGATGTAGAGCTCCATCACGCCCTTGCGGAGCTTCTTCAGGCGATCGGTCTGGGTGTGCACCACGAGGCCCTGCAGCGCAGGCGTGGTGCAGGAAGCCGGGGTGCCGGCGCGGCCTTCGATCTCGATCAGGCACATGCGGCAGGATCCGAACGCGTCCACCATGTCGGTGGCGCAGAGCTTTGGGATCTGCGTGCCGGCTTCCATCGCCGCGCGCATGATCGAGGTGCCCTCCGGCACGGTAACGCTCTGGCCGTCGATGGTCAGCGTTATCATGGTCTCGGATCTGGAGCGCGGCGTACCGAAATCGGTTTCCTGAATCAGCGACATGGCGATCGTCCTTTATTCCGCAGCTTGCAGGCGCGGAGGTGCCGCACCAAAATCTTCCCGAAAATGTTTCAGCGCGCTCATCACGGGGTAGGGCGTGAAGCCGCCCAAGGCGCAGAGCGAGCCGAATTTCATGGTGTTGCAGAGGTCTTCGATGACGGCGATATTCTCCGGAACGCGGTCGCCGGCGCGGATCTTGTCGATGGTCTCGACGCCGCGGGTCGAGCCGATCCGGCAGGGCGTGCACTTGCCGCAGGACTCGATGGCGCAGAACTCCATCGCAAAGCGCGCCTGCTTCGACATGTCGACGCTGTCGTCGAACACCACGATGCCGCCATGGCCGATCAAGCCGTCGCGTGCCGCGAAGGCTTCGTAGTCGAACGGCGTGTCGAACAAGGCGCGCGGGAAGTATGCGCCAAGCGGGCCGCCAACCTGCACCGCGCGCACCGGTCGCCCGGTGAGGGTGCCGCCGCCGACATCATCGACGAGTTCGCCGAGCGTGATGCCGAACGCGGCCTCGAACAGTCCGCCGTACTTGATATTGCCGGCGAGCTGGATCGGCATCGTGCCGCGCGAACGGCCCATGCCGAAATCGGCATAGGCCTTGGCGCCGCCGGCGAGGATGAAGGGAATCGCCGCGAATGACAGCACATTGTTGATCACGGTGGGTTTTCCGAACAGCCCCTTATGCGCGGGCAAGGGCGGCTTGGCGCGGACAATGCCGCGGCGGCCTTCGAGGCTCTCCAGCAGCGAGGTTTCCTCGCCGCAGACATAGGCGCCGGCGCCGACGCGGACTTCGAGATCGAAGCTGTGACCGGAGCCGCCGATGCGCGCGCCGAGATAGCCGGCCCGCTTCGCCGCCGATATGGCTGCGTTCATGGCCTCGACAGCGTGCGGATATTCCGAGCGGATGTAGATGTAGCCCTTGGTGGCGCCGACCGCGATTGCCGCGATCGTCATGCCCTCGATCACCACAAAGGGATCGCCTTCCATGATCATGCGGTCGGCGAAAGTGCCGCTGTCGCCTTCGTCGGCATTGCAGACGATGTATTTTCGCTCAGCGCGGGTCTGCGCCACGGTCTTCCATTTGATCCCGGTCGGAAAACCGGCGCCGCCACGGCCGCGCAGTCCGGAAGTCGTGACATCGGCGAGGATGGCGTCCGGACCCAGCGTCAGGGCGCGCTCCAGGCCCTTATAGCCGTCATGGGCGCGATAATCCGCGACCGAGCGCGGATCGACCACGCCACAACGCGCGAAGGTCAGGCGGGTCTGCCGCTTCAGCCAGGGGATCTCGTCTGCGACGCCAAGCCGCAGCGGATGCGCGCCACCTGATATCATCGCGTCAAGCACCGAACTGGCGTCAAACTCGGTCACCGGACCGAACGCGACGCGGCCCTGCGGTGTTGCGACCTCGATCATCGGCTCCAGCCAGTACAGCCCGCGCGAGCCGGTTCGGATGATCTCGATTTCAGTGCCGCGCTTATGAGCAGCCAGCCCCAGCACCAGTGCGACTTCATCGGCCCCGACCGCAACGGCGCCGGCATCTCGCGAGACAAAAATGCGAAGGGTCATCGCTGCGCCTCCGCGACCAGCGCGTCGATGCGGGCTTCGTTCAGCCGTCCGACCACGCGGCCGTCCAGCATCGCCGAGGGCGCGGTCGCACAGAGACCGAGGCAGTAGATCGGCTCCAGCGTCACCCGCTCGTCGGCCGTGGTGTTTCCAAGGGCGATGCCAAGCTTCGCTTCCGCGCGTGCCGCCAGCGCATCGCCGCCGGCAGCCTGACAGGCTTCGGCGCGGCATAATTTCAGCACATGCCGTCCTGCGGGTTCGCGGCGGAAATCATGGTAGAAGGTGAACACGCCATGGACTTCGGCGCGGGACAGGTTCAACGCCGATGCGATCATGGGAATCGCCGGCTCCGGCACGTAGCCGAACGCCTCCTGCAGGGCGTGCAGGATCACCAGCGTCGCGCCCTCAAGGGGGGTGTGCTGCGCGATGATCTCGGCGCCGCGCGCGGCATCCCATGGTTCGTAAATCGACGTCATCCGCGCGCCTTCGCTCAAGCGTGAGTTGAAGCGCGAATGAGACTTGGAATTTGTCCAGAGATCAATAAAGCTGTTTCATGCTGCGATACGGCAACCCGATCAATAACAATTCGAAATAACTTGATACGAAAATGGAATGAGTCGATCTAAGTACGGCGGCAGCCTTCATTTCACGTACCTGTCTCAGGGGCGGCGTGATAGTTTGCCTGACACGACGGTCCTGCTGATCTCATGAGGCTTTCTCCTTGATCGACAAGCTTGAACTTCTGCTGGCGCTGGCAAAAGAGCGGCACTTCGGGCGCGCCGCCGAAGCCTGCGGCGTTACCCAGCCGACGATGTCGACCAGCCTCAAGCAGCTTGAGGAAATGCTTGGCGTCATGCTGGTGCAGCGCGGCTCGCGGTTTCAGGGCTTTACGCCTGAAGGCGAGCGCACGCTCGACTGGGCGCGGCGCATCGTCGGCGACACCCGCGCCATGCGGCAGGAAATCAACGGGCTGAAGGATAAGCTGTCCGGCGAGATCCGGATCGCGGCGATCCCCACGGTGCTGGGCATGGTGGCGTCGCTGACAACGCCGTTCCGCGCCCGCCATCCGGATGTGCGGTTTCGCGTCGTGTCCTGCACCTCGGCCGACGTGTTGGGTCTATTGGAAAATCTGGAAGTCGATGCCGGGCTGACCTACATCGAGAACGAGCCGATCGGCAAGGTCCGCACGATTCCGCTCTATAACGAGAGCTATCGCTTGCTGACTTCGCCCGACGCCATGCTCGGCGATCGCGACCAGGTCACCTGGAAGGAAGTCGGGCAGGTGCCGTTGTGCCTGCTGACGCCGGATATGCAGAACAGGCGCATCATCGACCGCGCGCTCCGCTCGGTCGGAGCCGAGGCCACGCCGTCGCTGACCTCGAACTCATTGCTCGTGCTTTACACCCACGTGAAGACCGGGCGCTGGGCCAGTGTGATGCCGGCGAAGCTGGCGGAGACGCTTGGATTGGCGGATACCGTCCGCAGCATCCCGATTGTCGATCCGGTCGTCACCTACAGTATCGGGCTGGTCATTCCGCAGCGCGACCCGATGACGCCGCTGATCGCAGCACTTGTCCACACCGTCCGCGAAGTCGCGCCGACGCTGGAATCCTGAGCGGGTCGTCCGAGCATGATCCGGAAAAGTGGGTACCGGTTTTCCGAAAAGATTATGCTCAAACAAGAATCTAGAGCGCTCTCGCGCTTCAGAGCGATAGCGCTCTAGGCGGCCACGGCAATCTTCGCCTTGGCCTTGCGCCCGTCGCGGGGCAGCGACACGCAGACGACGGTGCCGGTGCCGAGCCTGGAGCGCAACCGCATCGTTCCGCCATGCAGTTGGGTCAGCGACCTTGCGATGGCGAGTCCCAGTCCCGAGCCGTGATAGGTCTTGGTGAGCTGGCTCTCGACCTGCTCGAACGGTCTGCCGAGCCGTGCGAGCGATTGCGGCGCGATGCCGATGCCGGTGTCGGCAATCATCAGCACGATGGAATCGCGCAGCAGGCGGCTGCGGACGGTCACCTTGCCGCCATCGGGCGTGAACTTGACCGCGTTGGACAGCAGGTTGACGATGATCTGCTTGATCGCGCGGCGGTCGGCCACCACCGAAATGGTGCCTTCGATATCCGCACTGACCACCAGATTCTTGTCGTCGGCGCGGCCCGACACCACACGCAGCGATTCCGCCAGCGTCTTCGACAGATCGAGCGATTCCATATCGAGCTTCATCCGGCCGGCTTCGATCTTCGACATATCCAGGATGTCATTGATCACTTCGAGCAGATAGTGGCCGCTGGTGAGGATGTCGTGGCAGTATTCCTGATATTTTTCCGAACCGAGCGTTCCAAACATGCCGCTTTCCATGATCTCGGAAAATCCGATGATGGCATTGAGCGGCGTGCGCAGCTCGTGGCTCATGTTGGCAAGGAATTTTGATTTGGTCTGGTTGGCTTCCTCGGCGCGGTTCTTTTCCTCGGAATATTTCTCCGCGAGGTCGGCGAGCTCGAGGGCTTGCTGTTCGAGCGCGGTCTGCGAACGTTTCAGATCGATGACGGTGGCGCGCAGGCGAAGGTCGTTGTCGACCAGTTTCTGTTCATGCTCCTTGATGCGGGTAATGTCGGTGCCCACCGAGACATAACCGCCGTCCTTGGTGCGCCGCTCGCTGATATGCAGCCAGCTGCCGTCGTCGAGTTGCGCCTCGAAGGTGCGCGCGCCCGGCGCCTGGGTGCCGGCGTCATGCAGCCGGGTGCGGACCTCCGGCATCTTGCCGACCTCGATCACGGTCTCATAGGACGTGCCCGGCGTAACCGCCGAATCCGGCAGCTTGTGCAGCCGCTGGAAGTGCGAATTGCAGAGCACCAGGCGATCTTCCGCGTCCCACAGCACGAAAGCTTCCGGGATGGTCTCGATCGCATCGCGCAGCCGCAGGTCGGCCTCCACCGTTTTCTCGGCGAGGCTTTTCTGCTCGGTGATGTCGACGGCAATGCCGATCAGATGCAGCCCGGCATCGGCATCACCGGCGCCCTGGCTGAGCTCGCAGCGGACGCGCAGCCAGATCCAGTGGCCGTCGGTGTGCTGCATGCGGAAAGTCTGGTCGATGTGGTCGATTTCCGAGGAAATAAGCCGGTCGGCGACCTCGAACAGATCGATATCATCGGATTTCACCAGCGCGTTGACCTCGCCGAAGGTCAAGAGATCGCTGCGGGTGTCGAGGCCCAGCATCGTGAACATCGATTGCGACCAGAAGATCCGGCCGCGCGACAGGTCCCAATCCCATAATCCGCAGCGGCCGCGATTGAGCGCGGTATCGATCCGGCCGCGCACGGCGTCATTGATGAGATCGCCTTCGCGCGCGCGGGTCGATTGCCAGTGGAATGCAAAGCCCAGGATCAGCACCACAAAGCCGGTGGTGGCCGAAAGCGTCACCGACAAGGCCGCGTCCGACCGCCACAGCGACTCGACCTTTTCCTGGATGACGATGACCTGGCCGGGCAACGATTTGACGACGTGCTGGATCGCCACCGCGCTGTTGCCGCTCGGCAGGATCATATCGGTGATGCCACCTTGCTGACCCGGCGCGGCCAACAACTGTGCCGTGCTGATGATGTCGAGAATCCCGTCGGGCTCGTCGAGGCTTGTTTCGACGGGAACGCGGGCCAGAATGCGCCGGTCCGCGCCGGTGACGATCACATGCCTTCCGGCTGCGACGCCCCACGCTGGAATGAGGCCGGGCACCAGGTCTTGCAGGTGCTCGATGGCTGCCGCGCGATCCTGTCTAATCGAAGCAATGCGATCAAGACGCTCGGCGAGCAAATCGGACAGGGCGGCGAGGTCCCGCCTCATGGACGCGCGCTGTTGCCGGTTCTGATCGATCACCTGCACGAAGGCGCCAAGACAAATGGTGATCAGGAACGCAATAATCAGGGTGGGCACGGCGCGGCGAAGCGCAGGCTCCGCTATCAACAGCCGATGATAGGCTGGTTTCGCGATCGACTGCGCCAATCCCTTGATCGAATCGGATTGGACGCAGGCGCTCGCCGCGTGTGCGCGCGCCATGCCTTTGGCCCCTCTTTGCACCTTGCTCGAAAGAACCCCAGTCGCTTCCGAATCAAAGCGATTTGAATCCAGTTTTGCCGGGCTGTCGAGAGTCAACGAATCGCGAATGCAAATAAATCTTGTCCACCGCAGAATCGGACCTCGAAAATGGCGTGCGAAGTGAGTCCGAAACGGGAACAGGCGCGGATTTCAGATTCTACAACGCGTCCGGCGGCTCGGCGTGGCTGATCACGCGTTTGACGGTCGGAAACGCGCGGCGCAGCGCGCGCTCGATCGCATCGACGTTCTCGTGAACCTTGATCACGCTCATCGACGGCGCGGCGCGACAATGGAAGTTAACGATTTCGCCGGCGTCGGTGTTGCGGACCCGCACGCTGTGGATGTCATCGATCGCGCCTTCGGCGGCGAAGCGCGCCAGCGCGGTCTTGATGGCTTCGACGCGGTCGGGCGCGGCATCGGCGCCGAGCGGCAATTCCGGTTCCAGCGGCTCGATGTGGGTGTCGACCTCGACGTCCTCGCCGAATTCGTCGCGGATGCTCCGCTCCAGCTCGTGGGCGATGTCGTGGGCAGCGTTGAGCGCCATATCGCCGTCGACCTCGAGGTCGATGCTGACCGTCAACTTGCCGCCGAGATCGTGCACCGTGACATGGTGGATGGCGAGCCCGGAATTGCGGGCGATCACCATGATGCGTTCGCGGACGCTCTCGTTGTCGCGCGCGACCGGCACCGCCGTGAAGGTCAGGTCGGCATCGTCGAGCACGCGACTGACCGCATCCTGCGCCTTTCGCTTGATCTCATCGATGCGGTCGATGGGATAGGTGCGCGGCACCTGCACGATGGCGTCGATGAAGTGCGTCGAGCCGACCATCCGCACCCTTAAGCGTTCCACATCGACCACGCCGGGCACGGCGCTGATCGCGGCTATGGCTTTCTGCGACGCCCCTTGGGGGGCACGGTCGAGCAGTGTTTCTACGGTGGAGCGCGCCAGCCGCAGGCCCAACATTGCGATCATGACCGCCACGCCGATCGCGGCGGCGGCGTCACCCCAGGCATAACCCAGCCCCGACAGCGCAAGCCCGGCAATGACGGCGATCGAGCCCAGCACGTCGGACGCAAAATGCAGCGCATCGGCGGCCAGCGCCTGGCTTTTGGTGTCGCGCGCGGTGCGATGCAGCGCCCGGGCGCGCCAGAAATTCACGGCGATGTCGATCAGCAGAACGATAAACGGGATCGCCGAGATCGTCGGCGGTGGCGCACCCTCGCGCAGACGGCTGTAGGATTCGACCAGAATGCCGCCCGCCAGCACATAGAGCATCGCGATGACGCCAAGCGCCGACAAGCTCTCAAACTTGCCGTGGCCGTAATGGTGTTCGTCGTCCGCGGGGCGGTCGGAAACCCGCACCACCAGCCAGGTGATGACGGTCGCGACCACGTCGACCGAAGAGTGCAGCGCTTCGGAAATCAGCGCCAGACTGCCGATGGCGATACCGACCGCGAATTTGGCCGCCGCCATGCAGGCGCTGGCGAAGATCGAAATCGCCGCGACGCGGGATTTAACAGTGTGATCGGGATGATTCATGGCCGGGGTTTAGCAGCCGGTCGCGCAACATTAAAGCGCCGATCAAACGCGTTAGTTGCCACTTAATCGCAGCAGCGATTTGTTGCGAATTATTCCGATTTCGCGCGATCGCCGCGCGCGTCGTTGGCCATTGCTCACGTGCCCAAGCTGAACATGGCCCTAACGCTCCAATGTCCAGACCGGGTGTCCATCAGAGCGACCTTGGACGCGATCGCGCGGATCGGCAATTTGCGCTGAGATGCCATCGCGAAGTCGGCTGCAATCGCCGTGAGCTGTTGTTCGTTCGCGAGTTGAGCCACCGATAAATGGGGGATGATGTCCGGCCATCTTCCGCCGTAGGGAAGCGTTTCCGGGAACAGATTCCAAATCGACAGAGTGAGCTGGCGGAACGATTCATTGGGCTCTGGGGCCAGATACAAGACCTCGTTGGGGAAGCGTTGGATCGTGCCGAGCGAGAAGGGGATCGGTTCAAAACACGCGAAGCAATCACGTAGCCTGTCAAGCGTCATCTGATCGACTTCATCGGGCGCTTTGAACGGATATAGCAACGTGATGTGCGCAGGCATGCCGGCTGCCGCCGAGGGATCGTATTGATCGCGGAACGGCTTCACTACGGCCTCCGCTTCAGGCACCAACACGACCAAGGCGGATTCACTCGACGACATGCAGCTCGGTATCCATCAAAAGTCGGGATTGGAGGCGCACGTTCAACGCTCAGGGGTAACCGGCACCGGGAATTTCGACATCGACCACGTCGACGCGGGCAGATGATTTACGTTGCCGCAGCTCTTCGGGCGACGTCGCGGCACTCAGGCAGAACAGTGTCCGCCGCTCCGGGCCGCCGAGAACACAGGCAATGGCGCGGCGGCCCGGCACTTCAATTCGCTGCAGCTCGCGCCCGTCGCGGTCTACTCGAATGAAGGCATCCTCGTCGAAGGATGCGACCCACACGGCTTGCTCATGATCGAGGCAAATGCCATCCGGAGCCTTCATGCTTCCGAACCGGCGACGAAAGTTCAAGCCGCCGTCGGCCGCTATGTCGTACTCGACCAGGCATCCGCCATCCATCTCGGCCACGACGAGTCGGCGGTTATCGGCCGAGACCGCAATGCCGTTGGGAAATCGCAATCCATCGGCCACGACGCGCGTCTCGCCATCGGGCATCACCAGAATGATGCGGCCGACAGGCCCTCGATCAGGCGGCGGCGGCAAATCGAAGCCGAGATCACCAACATAAGCGCGCCCCAGTCCGTCGACGATCATGTCGTCGATCGTACCTGTCGCTATCCGTGACAAGTCGGCGTAGAGCGAAAGCCGGCCGTCCGCGAAAGCCATCAGACGCTTGCGGAACATCGTCAACACGACGATCTTGCCATCCGGCAAGACACCGAGGCCGCAGGGCGTATCGTCCTCGAACTTCGCGTGCTGCTCACGCTCGCCGGATGGGGTAAGGCTTAGGAGTGTCCGCTCCATGCAGTCGACGAACCAGAGCCGGCCGGCGTGCCAGCGTGGCCCCTCGAAATAGCGCCCCCCGTCGAGCACTCCAGTTAGCTTGACCCGTGTCATCAATGCAGCCGTTTACCACCGCCACAGCAACCATGCTCAGGATGGCTCATGGGCGGAAGTTTATCAGCCCGTCAGGCAACATCAAGGCGCCGATCAAAGGCACAACCGATTGCGCGCGCGCGGCGGCGCGATGGTTCAATGATGCAGCGGGTCCAGGAATGGCGTATCGGGCGTGCTGACGTAGAAGATCACCACGTTGGTCGGATTCGACGATACGTTGAGCCAGCATCGCGCGGCAAAGTGGCTAGCCGAGGTTGCTCCGGACGCCAAGATGTCGGAGCGCCATACCAGCGTGCTTGGCCTGGTCTCGGCGGTGAAGTCCGGCATCGGTATCGGGCGGCTTCCCACCGCTCTCGGCGACGCGGAACCTGATCTCCTGCGCGTGTTAGGACCAATCCCGGAACTGGCTCGAAGCCAAGTATCTCTAAAACGAAATGAGAGTAATGGCGCAGCCGCGCGATAGGAGTTGTTCTGGCCCGAGACTGGGAAATAGCGGGGCATAGCGTTGGATCAGCGCCTTCTTTAGCGCGTCGATTGTCGTGATTGTTTCTATCGAATATGCGAAATGCGTACTCGATACCTCTTCGATGGGAATCCGCTGCATTACTGCTTCGCATACGCCGATTCGATGCCGTCTTGGATCGAGAATCGGAAGTACCTCCTCCTGGTGGCTCTCCGTCCTATAGCCGGACCGTATAATGGGTAGCACTGCGTAGCGTTTTCCACGCTCGTTTAGAGTGAATTCCAAATTGAAATGAACATATTTCTCTCGAAGGATCTCAACTAAATCGTAGTCTCGATGGTGCAACCGTATGAGGCCGTCTACTTGAAGGCGCTCGCATAAGTCGATCACGCGAACAGTATGTTCGCCAAGATCATCGATAATACGGGTGTGAAACTTGTTGGAGAGAGGCAACTGGTGATCAGACACGACGTTCCCTCGAAAGTACCGCGTTTTATGTCGAACTCCGATAAATTGAAACCATCGCCAACGCGCCAAAAGAACACGCCAAGATGAGCCGCTGAGATTACAGGGGCATCGCAGCTCTTGCATCGTTAATGGAGGCGTTCAGAGCTGAATTTCTATGTACGAGCTCCAAAGCAAGCAAATTCCGGTGCAGCAGGATGGTTATCTGTCAGTTGCCGTCAATATCGGAACAACAAATTCGCCGGTTTGTCGGGGTGAGAGGCCACGGACGCGCGGATCGTGTAGGGGAGCCTCGCTGGGAAGCTCGTTGTTTTCCAGTTGCGCACAGGCGCGGAAGCTCGACGTTTGGCAGGGGGCGGACATGCATACAGAATCCGGTTCTAATTGCGAAAAATCGGAAAATTAAGCATACGCATCTTGCCGGCGGAGCGGGCGGCGTCAAGTGCGTGACAAACCGGAGATCTTGAGTGAAAAAGAACCCGGACAAATGGGTGGCGATTTCGAAGCAGCGCATCTAAAAAGGGGCGAGGGATGGTCGGCCGTCAAAGATTCACCTCAGAACTGACCGATCTTCCCTATTTGCAAGACGGTGGCGTCGTGCGGAGCGGGAGAGATTTCGACATGCGCGGAATGTTGCCGCATAGTGAAGCCCGGATGCGGATGTGCGTCATGAGGGTCGGCTCGCGCGGGCGGTGGACATACCGGGACTGGGTTAGATGGCGCTTCTTGTGGAAATTCTTTCCCTGGTACGCGCGCGAAATGCGTTATCGTGGAGATTTTTGCCTCGGACAGGGCTGCATGCACTGGTTCTGGGAGGACGCCGAAAAGAAGGAGCGGGGTTATTGTTCGGCAGCGGTCTCGCGGACGCAGCACATGATGTGGGCGAAGGAATTGGAGGAGGGTGACAAATAATCTCCGGGATAGCGAAGCCTTCGCCGGCGGATAGCTGGGGCGGCTACAGCGTGACCACGATCTTGCCGAGATGCTTGTTGGCTTCCATGTGTTCGAACGCCTTGCCGATGTCGTCGAATGCAAACACCTTGTCGATCGGCAGTTGCAGTTTGCGCGATTCCACCGCCGGCCAGATGTCCTTGCGGACTTCACTGAAGATCTCGCGGATTTCCTCGATCGAGCGGGTCCGGAAGGTGACGCCGATATAGTTGATGCGGCGCGCGGCATGCAGGTCGAAGTTGAAATCGGCGTGGGTGCCGCCGAGTCTGCCGACATTGACGATGCGGCCCTTGATTTTGGTGGCCGCCAGGTTCTGGCTGGCGACCTTGCCCGAGACCTGATCGACGATCAGGTCGACGCCTGCACCATCCGTGGCTTTCAGCACCTGATCGACCCAGCCCGGATCGCTGGAATCGACCGCGAGGTCGGCGCCGAATTCCTTGAGCCGGGCGCGGCGCATCGCATCGGTCGACGATCCGATCACGGTCCTGGCGCCCTTGAGTTTTGCGATTTGCAGCGCCATCAGGCCGACGCCAGAGCTTGCCCCTTGAATCAGGACGGACTGGCCGGGCTGCAAGGCGCCGTTGGTCACGACCGCGTTGTGCATGGTGGCCAGCGCGACGGGCAGGGTGGCTGCGTCCTCGTAGCTCATATTGGCACTGGCGGGAATGTGAAACAGCCGGCCATGATCGGCCAGCGTATATTCCGCAAACGCGGCACTCCCGGAGCCCATCACCCTGTCGCCGGCCTTGACGCCCTTGGCGTCGGGACCGATTTCAGCAACTTCACCCGCCCATTCCATCCCCAGCACCGTGCCGGCGCCGCCGGCGCTGCCGTGCGCATGACCCTTGGTCATGCCGAGGTCGGCGCGATTGAGGCCGCAGGCGCGCACCCGAACCAGCACCTGCACGCCTTTCGGGGCAGGCTTGGCGACATCGGTGATTTCAGCGCCGTTGGCGCCGTAGACATAGCCTTTCATGCGATCATTCTCTTTTGTGGGTGGCCTAGAGCGGGATGACGTTTCGAAGAAAAGTCATCCCGCTCTATCTTTTTGTTTGAGCATGATCTTTTCCGGAAAACCGGTACCCACTTTTCCGGATCATGCTCTAAAGCCGCTTATTCCGCGGCTTGACGGCGCGCTCCGGACATCATGCCTTCGAACCGGCTCTGAATGATGGCTTCCGCGTCGCGCATGATGCGTGACACCAGTTCGGCGCAGGTGGGAATGTCGTGGATCAAGCCTTGCACCTGGCCTGCCGACCAGATGCCTTCGTCGGCGTCGCCAGTGGCGTAAACCATCTTGCCGCGCGCGCCGGCCACGAGATCGCGAACCTGCTCGAAGGTGGCGCCTTCCCTTTCCATGGCGACGACTTGCGTACTGACCGCATTCTTGGCGACGCGCGAGGTGTTGCGCATGGTGCGGAAAATCAGCTCGGTCTCGCGCTCGTCATTGGCGACGATCTTTTCCTTGATCAGCTGATGGATCGGGCTCTCCTTGGTGCACATGAAACGCGTGCCCATGTTGATGCCTTCGGCGCCCAGCGCCAGGGCCGCCACCAGACCGCGACCGTCGCCGAAGCCGCCCGAGGCGATGATCGGAATTTTTACTTTATCGGCGGCGACCGGGATCAGGATCAGGCCCGGCGTATCGTCCTCGCCGGGATGGCCCGCGCACTCAAAACCGTCGATCGAGATCGCATCGACGCCCATGCGCTCCGCCGACAGGGCGTGGCGGACGCTGGTGCATTTGTGCACGACCACGATGCCGTGCTTCTTGAATTCGGTGACATGTTCCTGCGGCTTGTTGCCGGCAGTCTCGACGATCTTGATGCCGCTCTCGATGATGGCCTGACGATATTCCGCATAGGGCGGCGGCTTGATCGAGGGAAGAATGGTCAGATTGACGCCGAACGGCTTGTCGGTCAGGCCGCGGCAGCGCGCGATCTCGCGTGTCAGATCATCCGGCGTCGGCTGCGTCAGTGCGGTGATGAAGCCGAGCGCCCCGGCGTTGGCGACCGCCGCGACCAGCTCCGCGCGTCCCACCCATTGCATCCCACCCTGCACGATCGGGTGTTCGACGCCCACGAGTTCGGTAAATCGTGTTTTGATCATCGCCAGCCCTCTGAACTGTTTCCATGAGCACTGTTTCGAAAATGCTCTATTTTTTTGATTCGCGCGTCTTCCGATCGCAAAACCTGAGTCCTGCTTGCAGAATACGCGCTGGCTTTAACCGCGCGCGCCTCTGCCGCTTGAGGGCGGGAGGATGCCGTTGGGACCGGCAAATGTCCACCGGCCAGGACGCCGATGACGGCAAGGCGATCATCCAAAAACGGGGGATTTTGCCTTGACCGGCGGGTCTATTCCATACAGCCCCGCGATTTTCGCGCGCTGTGCAACCAGCGCCAGCACCGCGTCGAGCGCGGGCGTCGGAATTTGCGTCACGAGGCTAATGTCTGCACCTGCGCGCGCGAGCTGCACACCGAGATATCCGCCGATCGCGCCGGCGCCGTAGATACAGATCTTCATGAAATCCTTCGAATGCGAGTGGCAGAAATTTCAGCACAGACCACCCGTGGCTTTGAGCGGAAGCTCAAAGCCACGGCGATCGCGGCCGACGCAGAGGGAGCCGGCTCGTCAGGCTGCGGAGACCGATCGCGTCGCCTCGTCGTCGAACGCAGTCGAGATGTCGCGGATGCTGATGACGCCGATCAGGCTATAGTTCTCGAGCACCGGCAGATGGCGGATGTGGTTCTTGTTCATGAGATGACGAACATGTTCGAGCGTATCGGTCGAGACGCAGGAAACCAGTTGCTGCACTGAAATCAATTGCGAAATCTTCAGGTTGACGCCGGCCGCGCCGTGTTCGGCAATGGCGCGAACGATGTCGCGTTCGGTAAACATGCCGACCGCGGTGTTGCCCTCGGTCCGCACCACATCCTTGACCACGAGCGCGCTGATATTGCTGGCGCGCATCAATTGGGCAGCGATGCCGACAGTTTCATTCATGCGAACCGTCGCAACGCGGGCAGTTTTCTTGCGCAGGATGTCTCCGACTTGCATCGCAACCTCCTTCAAATGAGCCGCAGGATGTTTTTGGCGATCATCAAATTGGTATACATTATGCCAATTGTCAATTTGAATCACCGTTTTGCGGTCGTGCCCGAAGGGCACGAAAGTGGCAGTAATGCTGACGTTCTTGAACATTCTCTGTCACTGGCAGAAGGCGGGTTGCTATCCGCCAAGGCCCGCAACAGGTGCGCAGGTATACCAGCGATCCGGGTATCGTGCGTGAAAAAAAGCGCTCATCCTTGGGGATGAGCGCGCTGTTGCAGCAGAGCGTAGATCGCGCGGTACGGGTTAGGATGCCTGCGCGTTCGCGACCACAATCTTGCGCCACGGCTTGAGAACCGCGATCGCGAGCAGCGAGGCGAGGATATTCGCGCCCGCGGCAATGACGAACACCCGGTCCCAGGTGCCTGAGGACTGCTGCATGTAATTTGCGACCGGTACCAGCAGGGCGGCGGTGCCTTTGGCGGTATAAAGCAGGCCGGCATTGGTGGTCGCGAATTTCGAGCCGAAGGTGTCGGTGCAGGTCGATGGGAAGAGCGAGTAGATCTCACCCCAGGCGAAGAATACCAACCCTGAGAGGATCACGAACCAGACCGGATCGTGGCCGAGCGTATAAAGCGCCCAGATGCCGACGCCTTCGATGCCGAATGCGATGAACATCGTGTTCTCGCGGCCGATCATGTCGGAGATCCAGCCGAAGAAAGGTCGCGTCAGACCGTTGAGGACACGGTCGATGGTCGCAGCGAACGTCACCGCCGTCATGGTCATCGCCATCAGGGTGACCGGCACGCTATCGACTTTCCAGTCGACGGCGATCGGTTTGAGATTGGCGGTGACCATCAATCCGCCGGCGCCCACGATCACGAACATGAAATACATCAGCCAGAAGATCGGATGACGGATCACCTCCGTCGGTTGATAGTTCCGCCGGGTCTGGATCACGTTGGCATTCTGGATCACCGCGGGGACCTGTCCCGTCTTCGGCGCGAACAGGAAGAAGGCGAGGATCACGATAATGATGCCTTGTCCGAGACCGAAGTAGAGGAAGGTAGTCTGGAAGCCTGAGTCCTTGATCATCGCCTGGATCGGCGCGACCGTCAGCGCGGAGCCCGCGCCGAACCCCGCCGCGGTGATGCCTGCGGCAAGGCCGCACTTGTCCGGAAACCATTTCAGCGCATTGCCGACGCAGGTGCCGTAGACGCCGCCGGCGCCGATGCCCGCCACGATCATCCCGAGATAATAGCCGTTCAGCGTAGTCGCTTCGGCATTGATCGCCCATCCGAGGGCGCAGAGGATGCCGCCGACCAGAACCACGAGGCGTGGGCCGTATTTGTCGACGAACCAGC
>Ga0209438_1000173_pt1 | contig 17922 bp, 20 predicted proteins | sample GraSoi_2013_20cm_FD_185825 | JGI IMG/M metagenome (GOLD analysis project Ga0209438, IMG submission 185825) | Grasslands soil microbial communities from the Angelo Coastal Reserve, California, USA - Sample 9_17_2013_20cm (SPAdes) (version 2) | ecosystem: Environmental > Terrestrial > Soil >...
AGGGTGACGAAGTTGGCGAGGCCGACGAACACGCCCGACCGGGCCACCGGCCGATCTTGAAGACTCAGCCAGATCCCGTAGAAGAACGGGTACGCGACGAACGCGAGGAGGAAGAGGACGCCCGGGGTCAGCATCAGCCAGCTGAACGCGCCTTCCCGCTCGAGCACGCTGCGCACGGATAGTTGACGACGCGCCGCGACCGGGGCCGATCGAGCCAGCGGCTCCGGCCTTACCGCCATGAGATCACTTCGCCTTGTAGATCTGCTTGAGCTGCGCGGCGGCGGTGGCGATGACGTCCTTGGTCGAGTCGCCCCGGCAGGCCTTCGCGAACATATCGACCAGCACGTACTTCGCGTTGCTCTCCGACAGCGCGTGGCCGGCCGGTCCGGGCCACCCGTGCAGGTGCGAGGTCTTGAGCGACTCCTTGAAGGGCAGGTAGCGCGGGTCCGCGTTCCACATCGGGTGGTTGTCGTAGCCCTGGAGGTAGGGCGCGTAGTAGGCGTCGCCCGCCACGAGCCACCGCGAGAGCTGCTTGTCGTCGTAGAGCCAGCGCAGGAACGCCTTGGCCGCGGCGGGGTCGGAGGCGTGCGAGGCGATCGCGTGAGACTGCGGGTTGTAGAGGTGGAAGCGACCCTTGGGGCCCTGGGGATTGAGCCCGTGGTCGGTGACCTTGGCGATCTCCGGGAAGTCCCGCTTGGCGACGATCAGGATCGACATCGCGTTGTTGGTGCAGGAGATCTGCTCGCCGAAGAACGCCTTGTTGTTGCTCACGTCGGTCCAGCCCAGGACGTCCTCCAGCATCGTCTCCTGGTAGAACTTCCGGCAGAAGTCGACCGCCTTGGCCGTCTCCGCCGAGTCGATGAGGACGGTCTTGCCGTCCTTGTCGACCTCGCGGCCGCCGTAGGACCAGAGCAGCGGGTACATCCAGCCGTGGTTGTCGCCGAAGCCGTGCCCGATCTCGAAGCCGAACGGATGCCCCTTCTTCTTGAGCAGGCGGCCGGCGGAGAGCAGATCCTCCCAGGTGTCGGGGAACTTGTTGACGCCCACCTCCTTGAACCAGTCGGTGCGGTAGCACTCGAGCTGGCCGATGTTGCCCCACGGGATCGCCTTCCACTTCTTGTTCACGACCACCGCGTCGAAGATGTTGTCGTGCCACGGGCCGATCTTCTTGCCGATCTCCGTCGCCACGTCGGTGACGTCCAGCAGGCCCTGGTCGAAGAGGTGCGGCCAGTTGAGGCCGGTGCCGACGATCTCCGGTCCGGCCTTCGTCTCCACGATCGTGGTGAGCCGCGTGAGCATGCTGCCTACGCTGACCGTCTCGTAGCCCACCTTGATGCCGGTGAGCTTCTCGTACTCGGGGGAGAGGGTCTTGACGAAGAAGTCGTCGAAGCCCTTGATGAACGAGCTCTCGTGGACGACGGTCATCGACTTCGGCGCGGCGCCCACGCGCCGGGGAGCCAGCGCGGCCGCGCCGCCGGCCAGGGCGGCGGTCAGGAACTCTCGTCGAGTACTCATGGGACGTCCTCCGTTGGGAGCGGGCGGGATGAGGGCCGGTTCATTGCTCGCGGGACAGAACCGGGGGGACGCGCGCGACCTGCGGCGCACGGACAGGACCGATCAACTCCAGGCACTAGCCGCATCCGTGCCTCCGAGAAATGTGCCGGTCTGACGTGTGCGGCACTCTAGGCCCGGCCGCCCGTCCTGTCAAGGTATCCGGGGCCCTTTCCGGGTTGACCGGCGCCCGTCCCGGGGCTAGGGTCGGGCCCGCGCGACCGCCCCGCGGCGGCCGCCGCGTGGCCCGGGACCGGATTCCGTTCCCCGAGGAGGATCAGACATGCTCCGCATCGTGCTGGTCGTGATCGGCGTCGTCTTCATCGTCGGTATCTACCCGCTGAGCCTGATCTGGCCATCGGGCTGGACGTGGGGGACCGGGCATTCCCACTACCTGATGATGATCCTCGGCCTGTACGCGACGCTCGGCGTGTTCCTGCTGATCGCCTCCCGCAACCCGCTCGCGCACCGCAGCCTGATCTGGTTCACGGTGTGGTCGAGCGTCGTGCACGCCGTCATCATGGCGGTGCAGGCCTTCGGCGATCCGGCGGAGCGCGGCCATCTGTGGGGCGACGTGCCGGCACTCCTGGTGATCGCGATCGTGCTCGCCGCGCTCACCCCGCGCGGGCGGGCCATGGCCTGAGTCCGGCTACCCGGCCGACGGACGGGTCGCGGGGCCCACCACCTCCATGAGGGCTCCGAGCCCGCGGTGGAAGGTGGGTGCCCCGCCCGACACCACGCAGGCCTCCAGGACCTCGAACAGCTCGGCGGGAGTCGCCCCGAACTGGATCGCCCGGCGCATGTGGGCCACCAGGCCGGCTCGCTCGCCGCCGCGGAAGCAGAGCAGCGCGATGGCCACGAACTCGCGCACTTTGGCCGAGACGTGCCGGCCCTCGCCCAGCGAGAGCTCGTAGAGCCGGTTGTAGGCCTCGACGAACTCGGGGTCCTGGCGCGCCGCGAACTCCCACTCCGGGTACATGTAGCCCCGGGCCGCCTTCATCTTGGCGATCAGCGCTTCGGCCTGCTGCTCACGGTTCCCGTCGGGCATGGTTCAGTCCTTTGGTAGTCCCAATACGCGCTCGCCGATGATGTTGCGCTGGATCTCACTGGTGCCGCCCGCGATGGTGTACTGCCGCGCGCTCAGGACGCGGTTGTACCAGCGCGGGCCGTCGGGGACCTGCTCGCTCGACCGGTTCACGAGCGCGTGCGGGCCAAGCAGCTCGCCCACGAAGTCCGCGATGCGCACCCCCAGCTCCGAGCCGAAGAGCTTGAGGATGGAGCCCTCGGGCCCGGGCGGCTCACCGCGGAGCTGCCGGGTCAGGTTGCGCATGCGCGTGTAGCGCTGGCACTGCGCCTCGATCACGAGCTGGGCGAAGCGCTGGCGAATGACCGGATGCTCCCACGCGGGGCGCCCGTCGAGCTGCACCCGGGTGGCCAGGACGCGCAGCCGGGCCAGCTGCTCCTCGTGGCCGCGGCCGCCGCCGCCCTTGCGCTCGTACATGAGGGTCGTCATCGCGGGCTTCCAGCCCTCGTTCTGCCGGCCGATCAGGTTGGCCTTCGGGACCTCCACGTCCACGAAGAACACCTCGTTGAAGTGGCGGTGGCCGTTCAGCAGCACGAGGGGGCGCACCGTGATGCCGGGGGTCGTCATGTCCACCAGCAGGTAGCTGATGCCGCGATGCTTGGGCGCGCTCGGGTCGGTGCGCACGAGCAGGTAGATCCAGTCCGCGAACTGCGCGCCCGACGTCCACACCTTCTGGCCGTTCACCACGAAGTGGTCCCCCCGCTCCTCCGCCCGCGTGCGGAGGCCCGCGAGGTCGGAGCCCGCGCCCGGCTCGGAGTAGCCCTGGCACCAGATGTCGTCGCCGCCCAGGATGCGCGGCAGGTAGCGCTGCTTCTGCGCCTCGGTGCCCCATTCGATGATGGTGGGCCCCGCCATGCCGATGCCGGAGTAGCCGGGCAGCACCGGGGCGCGCGCCCGGAAGCACTCCTCGTCGTAGATGACCTGCTCCATCAGGGTGGCCCCGCGTCCGCCGTACGCTTTCGGCCACGAGATGCCGACCCAGCCCGCGGCGAACATCCGGCGCTGCCATGCGCGCCGGCGCTCGAACGTCTCGCGGTCCGGCGCCACCCGCTCGTCGGTCGGGTCCTCGATGCGCAGGTCGTCGGTGAGGTTGGCGGCGAGCCAGCCGCGGATCTCCCCGCGGAACTGCTCCTGCTCGGGCGTGTAGGTGAAATCCATGCGCCACTTCTAGCACCGGTGCGTCCCCGACTCAAGGCGTGCTAGGATCGCGGTACCCTGGCGTTGTGTTTCGCCGCGGTATTCCTGGCCCCCGGAGGCGGCATGGCTCACAAAGGCATGAAGTTCGGCATCTTCCTGGCCCCCTTCCACAAGGTCGGCGAGAATCCCACGCTGGCGCTCGGCCGGGACATGGAGCTGATCGAGTGGATGGACTACCTCGGCTACGACGAGGTGTGGATCGGCGAGCACCACTCCGCCGGCTGGGAGCTGATCGCCTCGCCCGAGGTCTTCATCGCCGCCGCCGCCGAGCGCACGCGCCACATCATGCTGGGCTCCGGGGTCACGAGCCTCCCCTACCACCACCCGCTGATGGTCGCCCAGCGCTTCGTGCAGCTCGACCACATGACGCGCGGCCGCGCCATGCTCGGCATCGGGCCGGGCGCGCTCGTCTCCGACGCCTACATGATGGGCATCGAGCCGGTCACCCAGCGCGCCCGGATGGACGAGTCCCTCGACGCGATCATGCAGCTGCTCCGCTGCGAGGAGCCGGTGACGCTCAAGACCGACTGGTTCGAGCTGCGCGAGGCCCGCCTGCACCTCGCGCCCTACACCGATCCGCACTTCCCGATCGCGGTGGCCAGCACGATCACCCCGGCGGGGGTGATGACCGCGGGCAAGCACGGCATCGGGGTGCTCTCGCTGGGCGCGGGGCTGCCCGGCGGGCCCGAGGCGCTCTCCAACCAGTGGAAGATCGCCGAGGAGACCGCGGCCAAGAACGGCAAGACGATGGACCGCAAGAACTGGCGGCTCGTCGTCAACGTGCACGTCTCCGACGACGACGAGAAGGCGCTCCAGGAGGTGGGCCGCGGCGAGCGGCACGAGACGGTGACCTACTTCGAGGACACGCTCGGCCGTCCTCCGGGCCGCGCCGACGATCCGCTGCGCGACGGCGTGAAGATGGGTACCACGCTGGTCGGCACGCCCGACACGGTGATCCGCGGCATCGAGCGGCTGCAGGAGCTGAGCGCGGGCGGCTTCGGCGGCGTCCTCTTCCGCGCCCACGAGTGGGCCAACCGCGAGCAGACCCTCAAGAGCTACGAGCTGTTCGCGCGCTACGTCATGCCGCGCTTCCAGGGCTCGCTCGGCCCCATCCGCGATTCCAACGAGTGGGCGCGCAGCAACCGCAAGACCATCTTCAGCCCCAACGTCGAGGCGGTTCGCCGCGCGTTCACGGACGCGGGCCGGACGGTGCCGGCCGAGTTCCGCAACCGTACCGTGGGCGCGCGGGACGTGGACGACTCGAAGCCGTCCTAGCCGCGTTCCCAACCCGATCTTCGTGGCGGTGGCCGTCTTCGCCCGGCGATTGATCGTCCCGACGGTGGCGGTGTTGCTGGCCGCGCTGGGACCGGCCCCGCCCGTCCAGGCGCGCATCGTCGTGGTACGCGTCGATCGCACCGAGCCCTTCGCGGACGGCGCGTCCTTCGGCACGGCAGGCGCCTACGAGCGCGTGGTGGGGGTGGCGCGCGGCGAGGTGGACCCGCGGGACCCCGCCAACGCGGGCATCGTCAACCTCGACCGGGCGCCCCGCAACGTACGCGGCCTCGTGGAGTACGAGACCGACTTCTTCCTGCTGCGCCCCACCAATCCCGCGAAGGGCAATGGCAAGATCGTCTACGAGGTCAACAATCGCGGCCGCAAGCTGCTCTTCCTCTACTTCATGGACGCGACCACCGGCGGCAACGATCCGCGCACCGCGGCCGACGTGGGCGACGGGTTGCTGCTGCGCCAGGGCTACACGCTCGCGTGGAGCGGGTGGGATCCGGGCGCCCCGCGCGCGGCGGGCGGGCTCGCGATGGAGGCGCCGGTGGCGTCGGCGGACGGGCGGCCCATCGTGCGGACGATCCGCGACGAGCTGGTCTCCGGCACCCGCGGCCAGCCGGTGGAGGTCTTCCGCCTGAGCTACGAGGCGGCCACCCTCGATCAGGCGGCGGCCCGGCTCACCGTGCGCCGCAACGAGGCGCACCCGGCCTCCGAGGTGCCGGCCGGCGAGTGGGCCTACGTGGACGCGCACTCGATCCGCCTGCTGCCGGCGGGCACGCGGCCCGGGCCCGGCACGATCTACGACTTCAAGTACCCGGCGCGCGATCCCGCCGTGCTGGGGCTCGGCCTGGCCGCGACCCGTGACTTCGTGGCGTTCCTGCGCTACGAGCCGGGCGGACCGGCGGCGCCGAACCCGGCCGGGAGCGGGATCCGCGCGGTGCTGGCGGTGGGCATCTCGCAGAGCGGCCGCTACCTGCGCGATCACATCGCGCAGGGCTTCAATCGCGACGAGGCAGGACGCCGGGTCTTCGACGGGGTGCTCGCCCACATCTCGGGCGTGGGGCGCGTGTTCCTCAACGCGGAGTTCGGGCAGCCGGCCCGCACGAACACCCAGCACGAGGATCACCTGGTGCCGGAGAACGAGTTCCCGTTCTCGAGCGCCCGCCTCGCCGATCCGGTCACCGGCCGGAGCGGCGCGTTGCTGCGCGGCGACGGCTCCGATCCGCGGCTGATCGAGGTCAACACCTCGACGGAGTACTGGCAGAAGGGCGCCTCGCTGCTCCACACCGATCCGCTCGGGCGGCGCGACGCGACTCTGCCCGCGGGGGTGCGCGCCTACCTCGTGGCGGGCACCCAGCACGGCGGGCGGGCCGGGCTCACCGCGGCGCCGGGCCCCTGCGCGAACCCGCGCAATCCGCACAGCCCGTCGCCCGCGCTCCGGGCCCTGCGGGTGGCTCTCGACCGCTGGGTGAGCGACGGCGTCGAGCCGCCTCCGAGCCGCGTGCCCTCCTTCGCGAGCCGGACGCTGGTGCCCCCCGACGCGACCGGCTTCCCGCCCATCCCGGGCGTGCGCCGCGTGCTCGAGGTCAACCGGCTCTCGGTCTTCGGCGACTGGGTCGACCCGCGGCCCGATCCCGCGAAGACCTACCGGCCGCTGGTGTCGCGCGTGGATGGCGACGGCAACGAGGTGGCCGGTATCCGCCTGCCCGCCATCGCGGTGCCGCTCGGCACCCACACCGGGTGGAATGTCTACCGGGAGCCCTTTCCCGACGGCGAGCTGTGCGATCGCGACGGCACCTTCGCGGCCTTCGCGCGGACCCGGGCCGAGCGGCTGGCCACGGGCGACCCGCGGCCTTCCCTCGAGGAGCGCTACGGCAGTCACGCGGGGTACGTGGCGCGCGTCGACGCGGCGGCGGCCGAGCTGGAGCGGGCCCGGCTGCTGCTGCCGGAGGACGCCGAACGGATCCGGGCCGCGGCCCGGCGCGCCGATCCGCTCGCCCCCTGAGCGATGAGCCTCGAGCTGCGCGACGCGCGTCGCTCGCCGGCCGATCGGGAGTGGCTGACCAACGTCTACCCGCTCTACCTGCAGGACCTCTCCGAGTTCGACGATCACTACTACACCCTGGATGATCGCGGCGTCTGGATGCCCGATCACCGGGTCAGCTGGCTCGAGGCGGACGGGGATCACCCGCTGATCCTCGTCGACGCCGGTCGCCGGGCGGGCTTCGCGCTCGTGAACCAGGCCCCGTCGCCCCACATGCAGCCGGGCATGGACTTCCGGATGTCCGAGTTCTTCGTGCTCCGGAAGCACCGGCGGCAGGGTGTCGGGCGTCGGGCCGTCTTCACGCTCTTCGACCGGTTCCGCGGCAAGTGGGAGATCTTCGAGCTGGCCCGCAACACGATCGCGATCAGCTTCTGGCGTCGCGTGATCGGCGAGTACGGGACCGGTCGCCACGAGGAGACGACCGACGAGCTAGGCGTGCGGCAGGTCATCGACACGAGCCGGTAGTGGCGGGCATGGCAGGAGGCTCTGAGCGGTCTACCAGCGCCTCGTCTCCCCCGGCTTGAGGACCCAGGCCACCGCCGGATCGAGATGCCGCCGCTCGATCTCGGCGGCGAGGCGCATCGGGGGCTCGTCGTAGGGCTCGCGGGCGAGGGCGAAGGTGCCCCAGTGCACGCCGAGGAAATGCGCGGCGCGCAGGTCGAGGGAGGCCTGCACCGCGTCCTCGGGTGACATGTGCACCGGCTTCGCGATCTCCCGCGGGGTGTAGGAGCCGATCGGCAGGGCGGCGAGATCGAACGGGCCGAGGGCGTCGCCGATCTGGTGGAAGTGGCGGTAGTAGCCGGTGTCGCCCCCGAAGTAGAAGTGCTTCGACCCCAGCACCGCCCAGGAGGACCAGAGCCGCCGGCCCTGATCGAGCACGGTGCGCCCGCTGCCGTGCTGGGCCGGCGTGCAGACCACCGTGAGGCCCTTCACCACCACCGACTCGCCCCAGTCGAGCTCGATCGCGTTGGTGATGCCCCGATCCGCGAGCCACGCCTTGATGCCCTTCGGCACGATGAACTGCGGGTCGAACTTGCGGGCGAGCCGCCGGACGGTCGGCTCGTCGAGGTGATCGTAGTGGTCGTGGGAGATCAGGACGAAATCGATCCGCGGCAGGGAGTCGAGCGCGATGCCCGGCGGCGTGTAGCGGCGCACCCCGATGAAGCCGCTGAACGGGCCGCTGCGATCGTTCCAGTTGGGATCGGTGAGGAAGGTCACCCCGTCGAGCTGCACCAGCACCGTGGAGTGGCCGATCCAGGTGACGGTCGCGGCGCGGGAGCCTCCGCGCAGGGTGGCCCAGTCGGGCGTACCCGCGGGGAGGGCGGCGACCCGACGCTCGGTGAAGAGCCACGTGCCTCCGATCACCAACGAGTGCAGCCGGGCCCAGTAGGAGGCGCGTCGATACTCCGGGTCGACGTTCTTGTACGCGCTCCCCGCGTGCTCGGCGGGGCTGAACCCGTCCACCGCCCGCGACGCCGGCATCTGCGCGCGCGAGGGGGAAGGACCGGCGGCGGGGAAGCCGTCTCCCGCCACCGCGGCCGCGATGAGCGCGAGGACGAGACCGACCCGACGCATCACATCTGATCGCGGAAGGGCACCGACAGGACCTCGAGGAACCGGCTCATCACCCCGCGGTTGCTCCACGCCTCGTAGGTGATCTCGCGCGACCCCTTCAGGTCGTCCTCGAACACGCCCTCGAGCCGCCGGGCGATGTCTCCGTTGTAGACCACCAGGTTCAGCTCCTCGTTCAGCTCGAAGGAGCGCCGGTCGAGGTTGGTGCTGCCCACCGTCGCCCAGATCGAGTCGATCACCATGGTCTTGGCGTGGAGCAGCGCGGCCCGGTACTCGTAGATCTTGATCCCGGCCTGGAGGAGCCGGCCCAGCTGGGAGCGGCTCGCCTGGCGGACGAGGTTGTGGTCGGTGGCGCCCGGCAGCAGGAGGACGACGCGCACGCCCCGCTGGCGCGCCTGGATCAGGGCGTTGATCATCTTGTCGTCGGGCACGAAGTAGGGGTTGGTGATGTAGATCGAGCGTCTCGCCGACGACATCGCGAGGAGGAACATGGTGTACATCGCCACGCTGCCTCCCGCCGGCGAGCTGCGCACGATCTGCGACTCCACCGTGCCCTTGGCCCCGATGGGCCACGGGAAGTAGTCGGGTCCGCCCAGGGCGGCCCCGGTCGCCTCGAGCCAGTTGTCGACGAACGCGCCCTGCAGCTGAGCGACGACCGGGCCGTCCAGCCGGATGTCGGTGTCGCGCCACTGCCCCTCCTGCTTGCCGTCGCCGCTCCACTTGCCGCTCGTCCCGGACCCGCCGGTGACTCCGACCCGCCCGTCCACTACCAGGATCCGGCGGTGATTGCGGTTGTTGACGCGGTCGATGCTCCACGGGGAGAGCGGGCGATAGAGCGCCAGCTCGCACCCGGCCTCGGTCAGCCAGTCGCGGTACTGCGACGGCATCATGAGCGATCCGACCGCGTCGACCAGCACGTGGACCTTGACCCCTGCGCGACAGCGCTCGGCCAGGGCCTGGGCGGTGTCGGCCGCGGGCGCGCCTTCCTCGAAGACGTACTGCGCGTAGGTGATGCTCTTGCGCGCGGAGCGGATGAGGTCGAGCTTGGCCGGGAAGATCTGGTCCCCGTTCAGCAGCACGTCGACGCGGTTCCCGCCGACGACCGAGCCGCCCGCGTACCCGACCAGGGTGGCCCGGAACGACGGCTCCGCGATCCGGAGGTCGGGGATCTCCAGATGGGGCTGGACGTGCCCGCAAGCGCCCGTCAGGAGGAAGGCGGCCAGCAGTGGGAGTATCACCCGAGCCCCGATTGGGCGGCGCCGCCTCACCCGACTCACAGCCGCCGCAGCTCTTCGATCCGCTCTCCCGTCGCAGGGTGGGTGCTGAGGAAGCCGCCGCCGCTGTCCCCCGACGTGTTCATCAGCCAGGTGAGCGTGTTGATCATCACGTCCTTGTTGCGGCCGACGCGCTGGAGCAGCTCGACCCCGTGACGATCCGCCTGGTACTCCTCGCTGCGGCTGTACTTGCTCTGGATCAGCGCGCCCGCGACCGGTACCACCCGGCCGGCTCCCGGGATGATCTGGTCCAGGATGACCGCTCCGATCCCGATGCCGGTGCCGAGTGCCTGGGCCTTGGCCACGTGGCCCAGGTCCTGGTGGGCCACCTCGTGGGCCATCACCGCCAGGAGTTGATCGTCGCTGGCCTTCTCGAGGAGCCCGGTCGTGACGTAGAACTCCCCGTTCCCCGCGTTCGCCGCGTTGATGGAGGGATCGTCGAGGATCCCGACCTTCACCTGGTTCGAGGCCAGCGGCTTGTCCATGGCCTTGAGCAGGGGAATCATCGCCTTCTTCAAGCGCTCGACCTGGGCCGGATCGACCGTCTTCTGCGAAGCGGTGGGCGCCTTCGCGGCGGGTGCCGGCTGGGTGGATCCGGTCCGGCCGGACGCGGGCGTCGTCGAGGCGGTCTCGACCGCACAGCCGTTCAGGAAGACGGCCGCGACGAGGGCACCTCCGACGATCGCCCGCGCCCTCATCGCCGATCCCGGGTGAGACGGGCCGGGCGGATGGCGTCCTGACCCGCCTGCAGGGTCGAGGTCACCTGGTCCTTGGCCGAATCGAACATCTCCTCGGCGGTCGACTGGACCGCCTGCAGCGTCTCGGCCGCCGCGAGCCGCGCGGTGCGGCCCCGGGTGCTCGCGAAGCGACGGATCTCGTCGCCCCACACGTATACCGCGATACCTCCGACGATCGCTCCCAGCAGGAATCGACTCGACATCGCTCCCTCCTTTTCTCTCGCCGCTTTCGCTACGCGGCTTTCGGAATTGGCCACTCGACCCCCGCGCTCCGGTGGAGCTCGTGGCCGCAGGGCTCGAGCTGGATCACCAGCGCGTCGCCGCGCTCGTGCCAGTCCTCGACCGCTCGGAACGCTTCACAGGAAAGGCAGTACAGCGTCGGTGTCCCTCTCATCGCACACCTCCCGTCGTCTTGGTTTCCAGGTGAGGGGTCTCCGGGCCGGCCCCACCGGTCACGGTTTGCGTCTTGGCGCACTCCGGGCAGACCTCGAGCTCGGTGTCGTAGGCGATGCCGTGGATCGGGCATCTCACGACTGGGATCGGCGCGGGACGGCGGCGGAAGAGCAGCCCGAACAGCAGGGCCGCGCCCGCGGTGGCGAGCACCGCCGCCGTCACCAACCGTCCGACTTGTGCGTAGGGCATCAGAGCCGTCCGGTGAGGAGCAGGATGATGAGAACCAGCAGAATGAGGCCCGCGCCACCGCTTGGATACGGCCCCCAGCCCGAGCTGTACGGCCAGGTCGGCAAGGACCCCACCAGGATGAGAACGAGAATGACGATCAGGACGATTGACACTGCGCGTCCCCCCCTTCGTGCCCCGAGTGAGCATGGTCGATTGGCTTTCTCGAATTCGACGAGCGGCGGGTTGCCCCGCCGCCAGCCCGTGAATTCCTACCGGTTGTGACCGCCGCCCGGCTGCGGGTTGCGGCCCGGCTCCTGCTGCTGCTGTCCCTGGCGATCCTTGTCCTTGTCGTGGCCGGGCTGGCCCTGGCCGGGCTGACCCTGACCCGGCTGGCGCTGCCCGGGCTGACCCTGACCAGGCTGACCCTGGCCCTCGCGTCCCTTCTCCATGGTGCTCATCGTGTTGCTCCTTTCTTCCCGGCCGCCTCAGCGGGCCCGGGATCTCCGCCGCCGCGGGATGCGGGCTCCCGACCGACGAGCCTCGCTCAGCGCGATGGCGACGGCCTGCTTCCGCTTCCGAACTTTTCCGCCCGAGCCCGAGCGGAGGGTACGGTGCTTGTACTCGCGCATCACCTTGCTGACCTTGCCGCGACCCTTCGCGGGCCGCCGGCCGGTTCGCCGTGTCGTGCGCTTCTTCGCCATCAGTGGCTCCCGCGTTTGCCGCTTACTTGTTGGCCGAGCGAACGGTCAGCTCGTTCTTGACCGACTTTACGCCCGACACCATGCGCGCCTGCTCGGAAGCCTTGGCCGCCGCGGTGATGGTGGGCACCTCGCCGGTCAGGGTCACCACGCCGCCGTCGGTGCGCACGTCCACCTTCTTCAGCTGGGCGTCCCGGGTCATGCGGCTCTCCACCGCCTTGGCGATGTCCTTGTCATTGGCGTCGACCGCCTTGCGGGCCGCGGGCGCCACCACCTGGAGATCGTTCTTCACCGACTTCGCGCCCTCGATGCCCGACGCGACCTCGGCCGCCGCGGCCTTGGCCTCGGCGCTGTCGACCTTGCCGCGCAGGTGCACGATGCCGCTCTTGGTGTCGACGCTGACCTGGGTCCCCTTCACGCGCTCATCCGAGAAGAGGGCGATCTTGGCCTTGGACGTCACCCAGCTGTCGCTGACCGCGGTCTTCGCCTCCTGGGTGGTGCTCTTCGCAGTGTCCTTCGCCTGCTCCATCTTGTTCTCGACCTTGTCCTTGGTCGTCTGGGCCTGCGCCGCGAAGGGCGCCGCCACCACGAACGCGCCGAGAACCGTGACCACCATCATCTGTCCGTACCGCATGGGTGCTTCCTCCTTGAAGTGTCGGTTGAGTTGACTGCAGTGGTGAGGGGGCTTCCGTTACCGCCGCGGCAGCGGCGGTGGCGGGGGCGGAGTAGCGCCCGCCGGCACCCACACCCAGTAGTTGGGCGACGCGGTGGTGCCGTCGCCGTACATCGTCCAGCGCCCCTCGGGATAGGTGACCACGCGGTCCGAGGGGGCCTGAGTGATCACGGTCGTCGTCGGCGGCGGAGCCGGAGACTGGACGACACGCTCCTTCTCGGTGCTGCTGTAAATGCAACCGCCCATGGTGGTGGCGGCCAGCGCCATCATCGTCACCAGCAGGGGGATCCTGGTCGTGCTCTTCATATCGGCGTCTCCTGTCCTTCGCTGGGTCGCGGCGAATCTGACCGCCGCGAGCGGCCCTCCTCGTCGAGCTGAACCGGGCGGCCCGCCCCAGCGTCGCGGTCGCTGCGCTCCGGCTCGCGATCCACGCCACCTTCACGCGGACTGCGCACGTCGCGATCCGGGTCCTGGAGATCCTTCCGTCCGATCCGCGGCGGCCGCTTTTCTCTCGGTTCTTTCATGGTGTTCTCCCCGTCGTGTGAGCTTGCGATGACCGCGACACACACGGATAAGGCAGCAAGCGGAATGCCACCGCCGAAGTGCACGAGGAACAAGGGCGATCTGTATCGGGACCGCGAGACCAACGCTCCGGGTCCGGTAAAGACACCCGCGTACTTCCTTCCCCCGCATCGACCCGCGCGCGGACCCGTCCGCGTGGCCTTTCCATGGTGTGGAACGTGCACCCGTCGACCGGTGCGTTCAGCTCAATCCGAAGGGGAAACGGAGGACGTGAGGATGCCAACCACGACGGAGACGAGTCTGTATCGGGCGGTGCGGCGGGATGCGCGGCGACGCGCGGAGCACGTCATGCGCGAGGGCATCACGGTGGGGCTCATCGGGGCCGCGGTCGCGATGCTGCTCTTCCTGGGAGTCGACCTGGCCGCAGGGGCGCCCCTGCGCACCCCCGCGATGCTCGGCGACGCGCTGTTCCACGGCGCGCGAACCGCGAGCGAGGTGGCGATCACCACGCCGGTGGTGCTCGGCTACACCGCGGTGCACCTCGCCGGCTTCATCCTGTTCGGGCTCGCGGTGTCCGGGCTCTTCGCCCTCGCCGAGCGCGAGAAGCGGGTGCTCGCGCTGATCTTCATGCTGGGCTGCTGCCTGGCCGTCATCTTCGCGGCCATGGTCTACGGGCTCTCGCAGTGGGTGCGCGATGCGATGACGCCGTGGGTGTTCCTGGCCGGGCACGTCCTCGCCGGGGCCGCGGTGGTGGGAGCGCTCGTGTACTTCCACCGCCGGCTGCTGCGCGAGTTCCCCACCGCGGCCGAGTAGCCGCCCGTACGCGCGGCCGGCATATGAAAACGGCGGGGCCCGCCGCGGAAATCGCTACCGGGTAGATCCGACCGGATGAACGGTCACGCGATCCAGACCGACTTGATGTTGACGAACTCGCGGATCCCGTATTCCGACAGCTCGCGGCCGTAGCCGGAGCGCTTGATGCCCCCGAACGGGAGGCGGGGGTCCGACTTCACCACCCCGTTCACGAACACCGCGCCCGCCTCGATCTGCGCGGCCAGCCGCTCCGCCCGGGCGAGATCCTTGGTCCAGATCGCGGCCCCCAGGCCGAAGGGCGAGTCGTTGGCGAGGCGGAGCCCGTCCGCCTCGTCCTTGGCCCGGATCACCGCCGCGACCGGGCCGAAGGTTTCCTCGTCGAAGGCGGGCATGCCGCGATCCACCGCGGCCAGCAAGGTCGGCGGATAGAACGCGCCCTTGCCGGCCGGGACCTGACCGCCGAGCAGCGCGCGAGCGCCCCGCTTCACCGATTCCTCGACCTGGCGGTGCAGCTCGTCGCGCAGGTCGACGCGGGCCTGCGGGCCGACCTGCGTGTCGCGCGCGGTGGGGTCGCCCATGCGGCGCGACGCCAGCTCGTCCTTGAACCGCTCCAGGAAGCGATCCGCGACCGGCTCCACCACGATGAAGCGCTTCGCCGCGATGCAGCTCTGCCCGCTGTTGATCAGCCGGGCCTCCGCGGCCGCGCGGGCCGCCGCGTCCACGTCCGCGTCGGCCAGCACGAGGAACGGGTCGCTGCCGCCCAGCTCCAGGACCGTCTTCTTGAGCTCGTGGCCCGCCTGCTGGGCCACCGCCTGGCCCGCGCGCTCGCTGCCGGTCAGGGTGACCGCGACGATTCGCGGATCGGCGATCAGGCTCTTGACCGCGGCGGAGTCGGCCAGCACGGTGCGGAACAGCCCCTCCGGGAAGCCGGCGCGGAGGAACACCTCCTCGATGGCGAGCGCGCAGCGCGGCACGTTGGAGGCGTGCTTGAGAATGCCCCCGTTGCCGGCCATGAGCGCGGGGGCCGCGAAGCGGAAGACCTGCCAGAAGGGGAAGTTCCACGGCATCACCGCCAGCACGACCCCGAGGGGGTCGAAGCGCACGTAGCTGCGGGAGGCGTCGGTCTCGCGCGGCTGCTCGGCGAGGAAGGCCTCCGCGTGCTCCGCATAGTAGTCGCAGGTGCCGGCGCACTTCTCCACCTCGGCCTCCGCCTGCACGATGGGCTTGCCCATCTCGCGGGTCATGGTGAGCGCGTACTCGTCCTTGCGGGCCCGCAGCTCCCGCGCCGCCGCGCGCATGAGCGTGGCGCGACGCGCGAAGGGCTGGGTGCGCCACTCGAGGAACGCGGCGTGCGCGCCGGCCAGGATGTTCTGGATTTGCGGCGGTGAGGTGGGCTCGAGGGTCTCGAGGACTTCTCCGGTCGCCGGATTGATGGACTGGATGGCCATGGCGTCCTCCTTTGGCCTCAGCATGGGCCCGGTTTGGATGCGGTGCAAATCGGCGTAGACTGAGCCGGGGGAAGGCCATGAGATCGTCCGATCTGATCGCGCGCTGTCTCGAGAACGAAGGGGTTCGCTACGTCTTCGGGGTGCCCGGCGAGGAGATCCTCGACATCGTGGACTCGCTCGCCGACTCGAGCGTGCGCTTCGTGCCGACCCGGCACGAGCAGGGCGCCGCCTTCATGGCCGACGCCTACGGGCGACTCACCGGCCGCGCCGGCGTATGCCTGTCCACCCTCGGGCCCGGGGCCACCAACCTGGTCACCGGGGTGGCCGACGCCAACCTCGACCACGCGCCGCTGGTGGCCATCACCGGCCAGGCCGGGCGTGACCGCATCCACAAGGAATCGCATCAGTATCTCGACATCGTCGAGCACATGCGGCCGCTCACCAAGTGGAACACGCGAGTCGAGATGCCGGTGGTGATCCCGGAGGTCATCCGCAAGGCCTTCAAGATCGCGGAGGCCGAGAAGCCGGGCGCCTGCCACGTCGAGGTGCCCGAGGACGTGGCGGAGGAGCCGGCCGAGGGCGAGCCCCTGTCGACCGAGCGGCCGCGGCGGCCCTCTCCAGATCGCCAGGCCCTGCAGTCGGCCGCGCGCCTCATCGAGGCGGCGTCGTTTCCGCTCATCTTCGCGGGCAACGGGGTGATCCGCGGCAATGCGGCCAAGGAGCTGCGCGAGCTGTCGCGGGCCCACGGCATCCCGGTGGTCAACACCTTCATGGCCAAGGGGTGCATGCCCTACGACGACCCGCTCGCGCTGCTCACCGCCGGGCTGCAGTCGCGCGACTACGTCTCGTTCGGCTTCGAGAAGTCGGACCTGATCATCGCGGTCGGCTACGACCTGGTCGAGTACGCGCCCAAGTTCTGGAACCCGGAGCGCAAGAAGCACGTCATCCACATCGACTTCACGCCCGCCGAGGTCGACGGCTACTATCAGCCCGCGGTGGAGGTGGTGGCCGACGTGCGCGAGGCCCTCGAGCTGCTCAACGGCCTGGTGAAGGGTCAGAAGGACCCCGCGCCGTACCGGGCGCTGCGCGGCTACATCCTCGAGCAGCTCGCGGAGGGGGCGGACGACGACTCGTTCCCGATCAAGCCGCAGCGCATCCTGCGCGACCTGCGGGCGGTGATGGGCCGCGAGGACATCCTGGTCTCGGACGTGGGCAGCCACAAGCTCTGGATCGCCCGCACCTTCCCGGCCTACGAGCCGAACAGCGTGCTGATCTCCAACGGCCTCGCCGCGATGGGGTTCGCGCTCCCCGCCGCGGTGGCGGCCAAGCTCGTCCACCCGCAGCGCAACGTGGTGGCGGTGAGCGGCGACGGCGGCTTCCTGATGAACGTGCAGGAGCTGGAGACCGCGAAGCGCCTGGGCCTCGCGGTGGTCAACGTGATCTTCCGCGACGGCGGCTACAACCTCATCCAGTGGAAGCAGCAGTCGCGCCTCGGCCGCGAGTCGGGCGTGGCGTTCACCAACCCGGACTTCGTGGCGCTCGCCCTCGCCTTCGGGGCCCGGGGCTTCCGGGTGGACTCGGCGCGCGACCTGCGGCCGGTGCTGACCGAGGCGCTCGCCGGTCCCGGTCCCTCCATCGTGGACGTGCCGGTGGACTACCGGGAAAACCCGAAGCTGACCGAGCGCCTCGGCCACCTGGTTTGTCCGATCTAACCGCCCGGCACGCGCCTTGCTGCGTCACGGCCCATGCCGGTCGGGCTGAGTCGAACGCTCTGGGAGCTGGTCAAGCGGGCCGCGGGCAAGTGGAACGCGGACGACTGCCTGACGCTCGGCGCGGCGCTCGCCTACTACACCGTCTTCTCGCTGGCCCCCATCCTGGTCATCGTGATCGCGGTGGCCGGCGCGGTGTTCGGGCCGGAGGCGGCGCAGGGCGAGATCGTCGGCCAGATCCAGGGCCTGGTCGGGGAAGAGGGCGCCACCGCGATCCAGTCGCTGATCGAGAGCGCCGGCCGCCAAGGCGCCGGTCCGCGCGCCACCATCATCGGACTCCTGGTCCTCTTGTTCGGGTCGACCAGCGCGTTCAGCCAGCTCCAGTCGGCGCTGAACACCATCTGGGAAGTGCCGCCGCGGGCCCACGCGGGGCTCTGGGCCATGGTCCGGGCCCGCTTCCTCTCGTTCGCGGCGGTGCTCGGCACCGGCTTCCTGCTGAGCGTCTCCCTGGTGTTGAGCGCGGCGGTCGCCGCGTTCGGCCGCTACGGGTGGGGCTGGGTGCCGGGCATCGGCCACGTGCTCGAGCTGGCCGACGCGGCGCACCTGCTGCAGGGCGGGGAGCTGGTGCTCACCACCGGGGTCGCGCTGCCCGCCGAACCCGCGCTGCTGGCTCGCTACGCCGCCGACCTGGCGTCCGC
>Ga0209438_1000174_pt1 | contig 17875 bp, 18 predicted proteins | sample GraSoi_2013_20cm_FD_185825 | JGI IMG/M metagenome (GOLD analysis project Ga0209438, IMG submission 185825) | Grasslands soil microbial communities from the Angelo Coastal Reserve, California, USA - Sample 9_17_2013_20cm (SPAdes) (version 2) | ecosystem: Environmental > Terrestrial > Soil >...
GGTCTCGTTCGGCGGACGCGTCCGGCCGATGGAATCCGTCGGCCGGATGGGACTGCTGCAGGTCCGCGGCACCGTCGACATCCCGCTGGGCCAGGGTGACGCCAGGTGGGCGATCGGCGGCGACAGCCTGAGCTCGACGGAGTGGCTGCTCGAGGTCCTGGTGAAGCCGGACGTCGCGGACACGCGCCGCGTGTTCCCGGTTGGCGATCCAACGCTCGTCTCGAAGCTTCACCTCGAGCCGGCGGCCGATGCGGCGGGGTACTTCACCTTCAAGGAGCTTTCGCCGCACGATGCGGAGATCTCGAACGAAGCCAACCGCATCGGCAAGATCCTGCCCGCGAAGCGCGCAGCATGGGAGCAGGAGGCGTTCGCGCTCCGGCTGCGCCTGGCCTCGTACGAACGGCTGAAGAACAGCCTGCAGGGCAACAGCCTGCTGCAGCAGGAAGCGAAGGGCGCGCCCCTGCAGTACGACCTGGCGGCGCTGCTCACCACCTATCGCGCGAACCTTGCCGAGGCCGCCAAGGTGGCACTTCGCCGCCAGCGTGGCGGCGCGGGCGCGTTGGACAACCAGAAGGCGTTGGACATGATGGCGTTTGCCCGGCCGTTCACGGCCGTGTCGCGCATCGGCGTGATCGCCATGATTCCGCCGCAGCGCGCCGGCGATTCACGCGACGGCTGGAAGAACATGGGCGAGGTGATCGTCAACAGCGCGCGCACGGCGAGGCTGCCTGCGCCGGTGACGCAGCTGGCGGCCATCACGTCGGAGTTCGCGCACGGCAATCCAGCGACGTTCAACCGCCTCGTGGACGTGTACGGGAGATGGCTGTCGGCGAACGGACTGGGACCGGCGCTCAGCCGAGCGCGGTACGAGTCGTTCTACAACCTCCTTCAGCCCTACGCGAAGGCCATCGCCCTCTACCTGGTCGCGCTGCTCTTCATCTGCGGCTCCTGGGCTGGCCGTTCCACGACGCTCTATCGATCGGGCCTGCTGGTCGCGGCACTGGCAATCGCGCTTCACAGCGCGGGGCTGATGCTCGACATGATGCTGACCGGCCGGCTGCCCGTGTTCGGCCCTCTCGCGCTGATGGCGCTCGTCAGCTGGGCGGTCGCGGTTGGCGCCTTCATCTTCGAACGGTCCTCATGGTCCTCCGGCCGCGGTTCCGCGCTGGCGATCGGCGCAGCGGCGGCGCTGCTCACGCTCGTCGCGGCGCACGCGGTGACGCCGGCCGGCCTGACGCTGGTGGTTGCGGAGATACTCAGCGTGCCGTTTGCGGTGGCGGTCCTGCTGTCGCTGATTGTTCTGCCGCTCGGGCGCGAGCGGGCGATACAGGCGCCCGCGGCCGCGGCGCCGGTTCCTGCCTAGAGGCGTGGGGGCGAGCCCGGGACGGCTCGCCCCGCGGAATTCACCTACCTCGTGGCGCGTGCCGGAGACGGGCCGCCGTACGCCATCTTCCCGCCGACGAACGTCATGACGGGCTTGATGTCCTTGATCTGATCCGCCGGTATCGTCAGGTAGTCCCTGTCCATCACGACGAGATCGGCGAGCTTGCCCGGCGCGATCGAGCCGAGGTCGTCCTCCCGCATGACGAAGAACGAGTTGCTGCGCGTGTGCGCGATCAGCGCTTCCTCGCGCGTGATCGTCTGGTGGTTGACGACCTTGCCGCCGACCATCTTCCCTGTCGTCGCGAACCAGAGCGTGTAGAACGGGTTGTACTGGTTGACCTCGTTCGTGTCGGTGTGGAAGCCCCACAGGATGCCGCTGTCCTGGATCATCCGCAGCGGCGGCATGTCGTAGGAGCGTTCGCCGTGGGCGCGGTTGAACGCCTGCCCCATCACCGGCGGGATGGCGCGCACGGCCGCCCACATCCCGAGCTTCTTCATCCGGTCGAGATCGTTCGCCGAGACCTGGTCCATGTGACAGAAGGCCCAGCGGAGGCTCCTGATCGGGTATTCCTTGTTGATCGCTTCGATCTGGTCGAGGAAGAACGAGAACGACTCCGAGATGGTCGCGTGCTGCTGCAGCGGCATCCCCTTCCTCGCGACTTCGGTGGCCAGCGCCTTCCAGTTCGAGGCCTGCTGCGCCGTGTAGCTGACGTGCGGCGCCACCATGTTGTCGCTGTACGCGAGCGTTTCTCCCACCAGCGTGTCGTCGATGTAGTTGTCGCCCTGGAACAGCCTGATCTGGCCGAGCGACGCCACCTGGCGCTGGAGATTGGTTGCGGGATCGCCCGGCACCGGCCCCACCATGCACATCAGTCGAAACGTCAGTTCGCCCTTGCGCTGCATCTCCCGGTAGGCCTCTTTCTGCTCGTCCGGACAGCCGACCATGCCTGCCGTCGTCAGGCCGACGCGATTGAGGTCCTTGATCATCGCCAGCGCGCTGACCGCGTACGGGTCCTTCGCCTTCGGCTGGATCTTCGCCGCGACCTGCCCCAGGCCCGGATCGTTGATGCGTCCCGTCGGCTTGCCGGCCGCATCGCGCTCGACCCACGGCTCCTTGATGGCGTCGATGCCGAGCTGATCGATGGCCTTGCCGTTCATGAACGCGCAGCAGCGTGAAAACTGCACGTAGACCGGGTTGTTCGGCGCCGCGGCGTCGAGCTCTGCCCTTGTCAACGGCGTCGGGTTGTCGGCGAACTGGTCGTAGGACCAGCCGCCAAGGTTGTAGACGAACTTGCCGGCGCCGAGCTCAGCGGCCTTCGCGCGCACGATGTCGAGCGCCTGCTTGCGCGACGCGACGTCGTCGAAGCGCGCCTCGGTCGTCCACGTCTCGGCGCCGCGCGTCAGGTGGGCGTGCGCGTCGATCAGGCCGGGGATGACCGCCTTGCCGCCGAGATCGATGCGCCGCGTGCCCGGACCCGCGAGCTTGTTGATGTCGGCGTTCGAGCCGACCGCCACGAACCGGTCGCCCCGGACGGCGATCGCCTGCGCGATCGTGAATTTGTTGTCGACGGTGATGATCTTGCCGTTGGTGAGCACGAGGTCGGCGGCAGCCGTCTGCTGGCCGTGGACGACGGCGGCGGCGCCCGCCACCGCGCCAATCAGGCCGAGCAGGAGCGGCTTGAGAGTGAGGCGTCTCATGGAAACCTTCCCCGGCGCGGACGCGCCGAAATCGAAATACGGCCGAGCATATCGAAGAGTGCGGCGGGATTATCGCCCGGATTGGTTGCGCGTCGCCAACCAGTTCACCTCGCCTTCTGATCGTTATTGATCACCTCTCTCCGGCTCACCTCGCGCGCGCGGCAGCCCTGTCGAGCCGACATCTGAGTCGCGACGGCTGATCGATATCGCCGATCGCGAAAAGGCAGAGCACTATCTGGAATATCGATTGCTCCCGAGGTGCGCGCGGCATACCGATGGCCTCGGGTTCCGCCAGGGGATGCAACGATGAATCGTATCGCTCGGATTTGTTTTCTTATTGCCGCCGCGGTCGGCCTCTATCCGTCCTCGAGCGTCGCGCAGACGCGCGTCGAACAGAACGACCCGGCGATCGTCTACAGCGGCAACTGGTACACGAATGACGGCGCGGCCAACACCGGCGGTCACGCGGTGTTGACGAACACGAAGGGCGCGCGCGCGTCGATCACCTTCAACGGCACGGGCATCAGCTGGATTGGCGTCGCCGACGCGTATGCGGGCCTCGCGACGGTGTACCTCGACGGCTCGATGCAGGTGATCAACACCTACAACCCGATCTCGCAGTATCAGAAGGTCCTGTTTCGCGCGGGCGGGCTCGCGCCGGGCGTGCACACCTTCTCGATCGAGATCACGCACGAGCGCGGGGCCGGCACCGACGGCTCGTGGGTGTGGATTGACGCGTTCGACGTCGAGGGGACGCCCATCGCGGGCGGCGTCACCGCGGGCACCGGGCGCATCGAGCACAACAACCCGGCGATGACGTACCTCGGCCACTGGTACGCGAACAACAGCGCTGCGCTGAGCGGCGGCGCCGCCGCGCTCGCCACCGATGCCGGCTCGCGCGCGAGCCTCAGTTTCACCGGCTCCGGTGTGTCGTGGATCACCTACCAGGATCAGTGGTCGGGCGTGGCGCGCGTCTACGTCGACGGCGAGCTGAAGACGACGATCGACAACTACGCGTCGCCGTCGCGCGTGGGCGTCTCCGCCTACAGCATCACCGGGCTCGGCTCGGGCTCGCACACGATCACGATCGAGGCGACCGGGAGCCGGAATTCCAGCTCGCAGGGATCGTGGGTGTGGGTCGATGCGTTCGATGTGACGCCGTAGTCAGCGGGCAGCTGGCAGCTGGCAGTTGGCAGTTGGCAGTTGGCAGTTGGCAGAAAGAACAAGAGCATTACTGCCCGCTGCCTGCTGCCCGCGGCCCGCTGACCCGAATCTCGAACAGCTTCGGCCACAGCTTGCCAGTGACGAACAGCCGCCGCGCGGCTGTGTCGTAGGCGATCCCGTTGAGGACATCCGCGCCGCGTTGCTGATCCTCGGGCGTCAGCAATCCGGTCAGATTGATCCAGCCAAGCACACGGCCGGTGGCCGGCGAGATCCGCGCGATGAAGTTCGTCTGCCAGACGTTCGCGTAGATTTCCCCGTTCACCCACTCCAGCTCGTTCAGATCGCGGATGACGATGCCGGCGTCGGTGACGAGGAGGCGGCGCGTCTCGGTGAGTGTCTTCGGATCGAAGAAGCGGAGCGACGCGCTGCCGTCGCTCATGATGATCGCGTCCGCGTTGTGCGTCAGCCCCCAGCCCTCACCCATGTACTTGAAGGTGCGGAGCTGCTTGAACGTGTTCCGGTCGTAGACGAACCCGAGCTGCGACTGCCAGGTGAGCTGGAGGATCGTCTCGCCCCACGTCGTGATGCCCTCGCCGAAGTATTCCGGCGGCACCGCGACCTGCTGCAGCACCTTTCCCGTCGCGAGCTCCACTTTCCGCAGCGTGGACTGGCCGTTCAGGCCCGTGCCCTCGTAGAGGGCCCCGTCGCGATACTCGATCCCCTGCGTGAAGGCGCGCGGATCGTGCGGGTAGACACGCGCGACCGCATAGCTCGACACGGGAGCACGGGAGCCAACCGGAGGAAGACGCTGCACCTGATGCGACTGGGCGCCGGCCGATGCGAGCGACGCGGCAGTCAACCCGAGGACGATCAAGACCTGCCGCGCGCGCACGGATTAATCGTATCCTCAAAGTGACATGTCGCCGTCATCCGAGGACCTCGTCACCAATCGCGACGCGCTCGCGCCCGAAATCGCGCGCCGCCGCACGTTCGCCATCATCTCGCATCCCGACGCCGGCAAGACCACCCTCACCGAGAAGCTGCTGCTGTATGCAGGCGCCATCGAGCTGGCCGGCGCCGTGCGCGGCAGCAAGACGCAGCGCCACGCGGTCTCCGACTGGATGGAGATGGAGCAGCAGCGCGGCATCTCCATCAGCGCCGCCGCGCTCGAGTTCGAGCTCGAGGGGCATCACGTCACGCTGCTCGACACGCCGGGTCACCAGGACTTCAGCGAGGACACGTATCGGACGCTGCTCGCGGTCGACAGCGTGGTCATGGTGCTCGACGCGGCGAAGGGCGTCGAGCCGCAGACGCTGAAGCTGTTCGAGGTCTGCCGGTCGCGCGGCCTCCCGGTCCTCACCTTCATCAACAAGCTCGATCTGCCCGCGCGTGATCCCTTTGAATTGCTCGATCAGATCGAGCGCGTGCTCGGCATCTCGGCGGCGCCGATGAACTGGCCGCTCGGCGACGGCCCCGACTTCCGCGGCGTGTTCGATCTCGAGGCCAACGCCGTGCTGCTCTACGAACGGCAGGCACGCGGCCACAGGAACGCGCCCGTCGTCGTCGCCAGCGCGGATTCGCCCGATGTGACCGCGCTCGTCGGCGAACGGCGGCAGCAGGAGCTGATCGACGCGATCGCGATCATCACCGGCGCGGGAACGCGCTTCGACCGCGACGCCTACCGCCACGCGAAGCAGACGCCGGTCTTCTTCGGCAGCGCGCTGAACGACTTCGGCGTCGAGCCGTTTCTCCACGCGCTGCTCTCGCTGGCGCCGAGCCCCGGGCCGCGCGAGTCGGACGCCGGGTCGATCGAGCCGACCGATCCGAGCTTCTCCGGGTTCATCTTCAAGATCCAGGCGAACATGAACCCTCGGCATCGCGACCGCGTGGCGTTCCTGCGCATCTGCTCGGGTCGGCTCGCCAAGGACATGACCGTCGTCAACACGCGGCTCGACACGCCGCTGCGGATGTCGCGCGTCTATCGTTTCTTCGGCCGCGACCGCGAGACCGTGCCCGAGGCCTTTCCCGGCGATGTCGTCGGCGTGGTCAATCCGGGCCGCATCGCCATCGGCGACACGCTCTACGCCGGCAAGCGCGTCCAGTTCCCCCCGATTCCGCAGTTCCCTTCCGAGCAGTTCGCGATGCTGCGCCCGGTGGACGTGCGGCACAAGCGCTTCGATGAGGCCATCGAGCAGCTCGCGGAGGAGGGGCTCATCCAGCTCTTCATGCCGATTTCCGGCGTGCGCCACCCGATCGTCGGCGTCATCGGCGCGCTGCAGCTCGACGTCGTCGAGGCGCGCATGTCGTCGGAGTACGGCATCGCGTGCACGCTCGATCGGCTGCCGCACGTCGCCGCGCGCTGGCCGGTCAAGCCGCCGGGCGTGGAGCTCGTGCTCCCGACGTCAGGCGTGAGGCAGGCGGTCGATCGGCTCGGTCGCGAAGTGCTGGTCTTCGAGTCGGACTGGGTGATGCGGTACACCTTCGAGAAGAACCCGAAGGTGGAGTTCAGGGATACCGCGTAGGTCGCCTGAAGGCGGACTCCACCGTCAGCGGCATAGCCGAAGGAAACCATGCAGCGGCCGGCGATTTTCCGCTCGGGCTGCCGCTGACCGCCGGCCAGCAGACGGTGGTGCCGGTCGACCTGTCGATCAGCTTTGCCGACGTGCCGGGCCTCAGCCGAACGCTCGGCCGTCTCGCCGTCGGGGGCACTGCGCCCTTTCAACTGGACGGGACGGTAGGCATCAGCGCCGGGCGCTTCGGCAACCCCACATTTGGTCCAATGACCCTCGCCACCGGCGACCTGCAGGTCCGCTGACGGATCCCGGATCCCGGCTAGAATCCCGCTTCATGAGCGAAGTCACCTTCAAACGTCCAGATGGAAAAGAGTGCTCCGGTTACTACGTCGAAGGCGCCGGCGGCAAGAACGCCCCCGGCCTCGTGGTCATCCAGGAATGGTGGGGCGTCAACGATCACATCAAGCGCGTGGCGGACCGCTACGCGCAGCACGGGTTCCGCGTGCTCGTCCCGGATCTCTATCGCGGCAAGGTCGGCCTCGACGCCAAGGAGGCCGAGCACCTGATGACCGGCCTGAACTTCGGCGATGTCGCCGGCCAGGACGTTCGCGGCGCGGTGCAATATCTCAAACAATCGAGCCCGAAGGTCGGCGTCACCGGCTACTGTATGGGCGGCGCCCTTGCGATACTCGCGTCGGTCTTCGTGCCCGAGGTCGACGCCACGGTCGCGTGGTACGGGTTCCCGCCGCTCGAACATGTCGACGCATCGAAGATCAAGGCCCCGATCCTGGGTCATTTCGCCATTCACGACGGCTTCTTCAAGATCGAGCAGGTCGATCAGCTCGAACAGAAGCTGAAAGCCGCGGGCGCCAAGTACACCTTTCATCGCTACGACGCGGGGCACGCCTTCGCCAGCGACGATGCGATCATCCACACGGTCGGCCTGAAGAAGGACGCGACCGCCGCCGCCCAGGCATGGCAGCGGACGCTCGAATTCTTCGACCAGCATCTCGGTGCGGCACAGCCTGCCTGAACCGCTGTCCTTCGTGCGCGCGTCCGCGGCGTTTTCCGCCGGCCGCGGCACGCCGCGCGCGTTCCTCGAGCAGTGCCTTGCGGCCGTCAAGCGGCACGACAAGTCGATCCAGGCATTCGTGACGCTCGATGCACGCGCTGCCCGCAAGGCCGCCGACGCCGCGACGCGCCGCTACAAGACGGGGCGCCCGCTCTCGCCCGTCGACGGCTGCCCGATCGCGGTGAAAGACATCATCGCGACCGCCGACATGCCGACGCAGATGAACTCGCCGATCTACAAGGGCTGGCGACCGAAGTCCGACGCGGCCGCCGTGGCCGCCCTGCGCCAGGCCGGCGCCGTCATCGTCGGCAAGACGGTGACGACCGAGTTCGCGATCGGGCGATCGGGACCGACGAAGAACCCGTGGGACACGACGCGAACGCCGGGCGGATCCTCGAGCGGATCGGCGGCCGCCGTCGCCTGCGGCATGGTGCCCGCCGCGCTCGGCACCCAGACGCAGGGATCGGTGCTGCGTCCTGCCGCCTACTGCGGGGTCGTCGGCTTCAAGCCGACGCATGGCGCGCTGCACACCGGCGGCATCCACCTGCTCTCGGCGACGTCGGATCATCTCGGAGTCATCGCGGCCACCGTGGAGGATGCCTGGCAGGTCGCGGCGCAGATCTCAATCGGGACCGCCAGCCCTGGCGTCGGCTTTCTCGCCGGCGCCACCGAGACGCCTCCCGTCGCGCATCAGCCGCGAAAACTGATCCGCCTCTTCACGCGCGGATGGACGGAGACCGACGCCGACACCCGCGCGGCGTTCGACGCATTCATCGATCGCGTGAAGTCGCGCGGCATCGACGTCACCTCGCGCGACGAGGATGCGGAGGCCGCCGAGCTGGAGGCGCATTTCGAGAAGGAGCTCGACGGTCACCTCGACCTGATCGCCTACGAGATGCGGTGGCCGTTCGAGGACTACCTGGCACGCTACGGCCCGAAGATGGTCGGACCGCGCATCCGCGAGCTGCTCGAGCGGGCGCGGGCGCTTACTCCCCGTGACTATGAGGCGCGGCTCGCGACCCGCCACCGGCTGCAGCGCGCGGCGGCCGCGCTGCTCGCGCGCTGCGGCGGTTTCATCACGCTCGCCTGCTCCGGCCCCGCCCCGCGCGGCCTGGCGCAAACCGGCAGCCGCACGTTTCCGTCTTACGCCTCGTGGCTCGGGCTGCCGGCGTTCTCGCTGCCGCTGCTCGAGGTCAACGGCCTGCCCGTCGGCGTCCAGCTGATCGGCCGGGCCGGCGCGGACTCGACGCTGTGCGCAACCGCGCAGTGGATGACGACCACGGCGCGCCTCGCCTCCGCATAGTGGAGGCGAGTGTCGCCGAAGCCCAGCTCAGTCCGCGATAGTTCCCGCCGGGCGAAGGCGGATAGAATGAAACCCACGGAACGGAGGTACGGGATGAAGAAACTCGCCACGTTCGTTGCGGTGTTCGCGATGTCGGCGCTGCCCGCGTTCGCGCATCACGGCTGGGGCGGCAACGAAGACAAGCTGACCGACGTCACCGGCACGGTGACGAGCGCCGTCAGCCTCTCGGGCCCGCACGGAACGATGAAGATCAAGGACGCCGAAGGGCACGTCTGGGACGTCACGATGGCGCCGCCCAACCGGACGCAGCAGGCCGGCGTGACGGAGAAGCTGATCCCGGTCGGCTCCACCGTGATGGTGCACGGCCACCGCAACAAGAACCAGAAGACGTACGAGATCAAGGTCACGAAGCTGACCTTCAACGGCAAGCTGTACGACGTCTATCCCGGGATGGATTGATCCCGGCGGCGGGTCCGCGAGGACCCGCCCTCCCATCCTGCGTGCGTGACGTTCTGCTGTGGATCGAGCAGACCGGGCTCGGGCACTGGATGCGCGAGTCCGGTCCGTGGACCTACGCGCTCGTCAACACCGTACACATCCTCGGCGTCTCCACGCTCTTCGGATCGGTCCTCGCGCTCGATTTGCGGCTGCTCGGCCTGGGGACGCGTGTCCGCCTCGCCGACCTCTCCTCGATGATCACGCCGATCGGGATGACCGGGTTTGCGATCGCCGCCGTCAGCGGCGCGGCGATGCTCGCGACGAAGGCGACCGCGTACGTCGACAACCCGTTCCTGCTCGTCAAGTTCCCCGCCATCGCGCTCGGCCTGCTCAACGTCGGCCTGCTGAACCTGACGCCGGCCTGGAAAGCGCGCGGCACGCGCGAGCTGTCGCGCACCGAGCGGCGGCAGCTCGCCGTGTTTGGTGGCGTGTCGCTCGCCTCCTGGCTGACCGCGATCACGTGCGGCCGCATGATCGCGTTCTGGTGAATCGCGCGTCAGACCGTCACACCAACTTGATACGACGCGGAGTACCCCGCCGCCGGATTGCCGCTCGGCGTGACCAGCTCCGACGACAGGCTGTCGGCGAAGATGCCGTCCTGCAGGTTCGCCGTCGGGTTGTTCCCGCGCGACGCGTAAGTGCTGGTGGCGTACACCGCGGCGTTAATCGACTCCGGAAACGCAATCTGCGTGACCTTCACGGACCGGCCGTTGACGGTCACCTCGATGTGAATGTGCGTCGCGCGACCCTGATACCACCCGGGATAGATCGTCATGAAGCTCACCTGCCCGTTGGCGTCGGTCGTCTGGACGCCACGCAGGTAGGTCTGTGACGTCTGCGTGCCGTACTCGGAGTAGTTGCCGCTCGCGTCGCATTGCCAGATCTCGACGTTGGCGTTGGCGAGCGGCGCGCAGCCGTTGCTGACGTTGATGACCCGGATCGTGAGCGCCAGCGGAACGCCGCTCCTGCTCTCGCGAATGTCGCTCCGGAAGATGTCGGCCTTCGACGGATAGGGGCCCGCCGTCTCGTTGGGGGCGACCGCGCACGCCTCGTTCGTGGATGACGTGCCCCCGGTCGCGCCGGTGCCGGTGGTCGCGGTCGAACCGGCCGCGGAGGGGCTGGTCGGCGTATCGCTGCCGCAGGCGGCCGCCACGGCTGCCGCTCCGGCAGCGCCGATGATGCGGATGACCTCGCGGCGATCGACTCTTCTGCTGTCGTTCTGCATGTCGGTGTTGTTCATGCAAGTAGTAGACGCGGCGGATGTTGCGGAACTATGGCGGCGTTCCAGCCCCGCTGCCACACTCCTGCAGCATGTTCACCAGATGATCGGTCCTGCGATGGGTTTGCCGCTGCTCGCACGAGCGCCCGGCCCTGGTCGGTGGTTAGGGTGGTCTCGCAGCTTGTATTGGCGCATAGCGTTGAGCTTTGCCCTGTTCACCGCGGGGATGCTCGTCGCCCAGAACCTGCTGTTCAGCTACCTGCGCGAGCGACCGAACCCGTCCTTCCTGTCGCCAAACGCCATGGCGATGCTGGTCGCCGCCGACATCCAGGAATCGGTCGCGTCCTCGCCGTCCATCGATCTGGGCGACTACCTGCGGCGCACCTACGCCGACACGCCGCAGCGGATTTACGTCGCGCTGAGGGATGGGCGGATCGGCGGCAACACGGCGAGCCCGATGCCCGAGGACATCCGCCGCGCGACCGTCGCCACACTCGACGGCGGGAACGTCCGCGAAGCGACCTCGCGCATCGAGACGCGCGGACCCGTCGTCACCGCGCCGGTCCAGGTCGGCAGCGAGCTGCGCGGCATCGTGGTGCTGCCGCCTCCCCCGCCGGAAACGGCCGCGCGCGTCGTGGCGCGGCTGCTGTCGGTGCCCGGCACGCTGGTCCTCGTCACCGCGGCGTTTCTCGTGTCGCTCGTCGTCTTCTCGCCGGCGCGCCGCCGCCTGCAGGCGCTCGAGAAGGCGGCCGAACACCTGGGCGGCGGCGACCTGTCGGTGCGCGCGCCCGAGACCGGCGCCGACGAAATCGCGCGCGTGGCGCGCGCGTTCAACGTGATGGCCTCGGAGCTGGCCGGGCGGGACGAGGCGCTGCGAACGTCGGATCGCCTGCGCCGGCAGATGATCGCGGACGTATCCCACGAGCTGAAGACGCCGCTCACGTCGATGCGCGGCTACGTCGAGACACTGCGGCTGCCCGACATCGCGCTGTCCGCCGATCAGCGCCGCGAGTACCTCGACATCATCGAGCACGAGACGAAGCGCCTCGAGCGCATCGTCCAGGACCTGCTCGACATCGCGCGGCTGGAGAACGGCGCCATCGCGTTCGATCGCCGCTACTTCGCCACCGAGCAGCTGTTCGCGCACGTCGTGCAGCGTCACCGCGCGGCGGCCGCCTCGCGAGACATCGACATCGTCACGTCGATCGATCCGTCAGCCGATCAGCTGTTCGGCGATCCCTACAGGCTCGAGCAGGTCGTCGAGAACCTGGTCGCCAACGCCATCCGTCACGCCTCGGACGGCGGACGCATCGAGCTGGCCGCCGGAAGCGGCGATGCGGACGCGCTCCTCACGGTCACGGACAACGGCCCGGGAATCGCGCCGGAACACCTGCCGCACATCTTCGACCGCTTCTACAAGGTGGATGCGGCGCGTGCGTCGGGAACAACGGGCAGCGGTCTCGGCCTGTCGATCGCGCGGGCGATTGTCGCGTGGCACGGCGGCACGATCGACGTCGACAGCCGCCCGGGCCGGACGAGGTTCACGGTTCGGCTGCCACAGCCGCCCGACGCGGACGTGCGGCCGCGCGATCAGGCGTTGTCGGCGAACTTGTAGCCGACGCCCCACGCGGTGAGGATCATCGCCGGGTTCTGCGCGTCGATCTCGATCTTCCGGCGCAGGCGGCTCACGACCGTGTCGACGGTGCGCTCCGTGACGTACGTGTCCCCGCGCCAGACCTGCTGCAGCAGCGCCGCGCGGCTGAAGACCATGCCGGGGCGCGCGGCGAGCAGCGCGAGCAGGTCGAACTCCTGGCGCGTGAGCTCCACCGGCGTGCCGCGGACCGTCGCCTGCCGCTTCTCCACGTCGAGCGCGAGCTCGCCGATGGCAATCCGCGCCGCGGGCGCCGCCGCACTGCCCTCGTTCGCGCGCCGCTGACGGCGCAGCAGCGCCTCGACGCGCGCGAGCAGCTCGCGGATGCCGAACGGCTTCGCGACGTAATCGTCGGCGCCGCTCTCGAGGCCGACGACCTTGTCGGACTCCGTGTCGCGCGCGGTCAGCATGAGGATGGGCGCATCGCGGCTGGCGCCTTCGGCGCGAATCGCGCGGCAGACCGTGACGCCGTCGAGGCCGGGCAGCATGACGTCGAGGATGATGATGTCGAAGCGTTCGGCGCGCGCGAGGTCGAGGCCGCGCCGCCCTTCGGACGCTTCATGCACCTCGAATCGCGCGAGGTCGAGGTGCAGGCGAAGGAGGTCGCGGATGGCCTTTTCGTCTTCGACGACGAGGACCGTTCCGCGCCGGGCGCTCATGCGGCCGGCCTGCAGGAGCTCCGTGAACTGATCGTCCGCGGGAACCTGCCGTGTGTATGGCAGCGGTTACCCGCGATGGCCTGCCCCCTCGTCGGCGATGTCGCTGTCCTCGTCGTCGAACTCATCCACCTCGCCGAACTCTTCCGGAGCGTCGTCGTTGCTGTAGCCGCGTTCTTCGGAGCTTTCGGTCCGCGGCGGCGTGCGGACCGGATCCTCGTCGGTATCGAGCGGGAATCTCATGCGGTGCACCTCTGCACGTCGGACAAGCAATTGGCAGACCTGCAGTCTCCCCCTCGATGCCCTCGAGCTTCAAACCAATGCATTCTGGTGTAACGTCAGCAGGTGGCCCGCGGATGGGAGAGCAAGTCCGTGGAGGCGCAGCAGGACGCTGCTGCTGAACGGGCCGCGCGCACGCCGAACGTCAGCACGGCAGACAGCGAGCGGCTCGCGGAACGCGCAACGCTCTCGCTCGCGCGCACGAGAGCGCTTGCCGACCTGCAGGTGGCGTGCGCGGCGCCGCATCGCGCGATGCTCCAGCAGGCGATTGCCGACCTCGACAAGCGGCTCGCTGCGCTCGAAAGTCCCAAACCCCAAATCCCAGATCCCAAAAATCAATAGCGGTTTGAAGCAAGCCCTTTTGGGATTTTTGGGATTTGGAGCTTGGGATTTGGGCTTTGGGATTTAGTCGTCCCGTCGCCGCTCAACGCCCCGTGGCACGCTGCGCCGATCGAGCCCGCCGCGCCGATCGGTGAACTGCTCGAGCGTGTACCCGTCGGCCACGAGCTGGCGTTCGAGCTCCGCTTCCATGTGCGTGCACGTCACGCCGTCCTGGAACTCGTGGGTCGCTTGCTTGTTGCCCGGACCGTAGACGAGGAGACGCGCCCGTCCCTCGGGCGTCGCCGCACGGATCACGCGCACGGATTCCACGTCACGGATGAACAGCCAGATCGTCTCGACCAGTCCGGTCATGAATTCAGGCCTGAAAACCGCGGGGAAGGCGCTCGCGAGTGTACCCGAGGGCGGCGGGAGGGGCAATGCGCCCGGCCTTGACTCGACCGTCCAGAGGCGTATTCTGCCAGCAGGGACTCAAAGGAGGCGGGTATGAGGGATCTGCGCGCGCCGTCGCAAGAGTTTCGTCCACGCGTTCCGACCAATCTGGTTTCCTTCGATGGGGCAGCGCTGCTCTGGATTACCGCCATCCTGTTCGTTCCGGCGATCTTCGGCGTGATGTTCCTGCCGACGCTGCTGCGCGCCGTCGTGCTCAGCGTGACGGTCGCGGTGGTCGTGACCTACTTCATCCTCTACTCGTGGTCACGGCTGCACCCGGCGAGCGCCGGCGCTCACCTGCTCGACGTGCTGCACATAGGCCCGCCTCGCACTACCCGGGTGTAGGGTTCGTGGCGGCGATGCGTTAGAGTAGCGCTCCAAAAGGAGCCCGCTCATGCGTGTTGCCGCCGCCGCGCTCACCGCGCTGGCACTGTCCGCCCCCGCGTTCGCGCAATCCAGCTATCCGGCGCTCGACCAGGAGCCCGCGTGTCAGACGCTGATGCCCGCGGCTGCCGGAGGTCCGCTGCCGCGCAATCCCGACGTCATCGTTCTCCGATTCCTCGGCGTGTCGAACTACGAGCTGGCCTACCGCGACACCGTCGTCCTGCTCGACGCGGGCATCGACAAGCTCGCGTGGTGGGCGCCCAACAACATCACGCCCGACGAGATGACGAAGCGCGTCAACGCGATCCTGATCGGCCACGCCCACGGCGAGCACCTGTGGGACGCTCCGTTGATGGCGGAAAAGACCGGCGCGCTCGTGGTCGGCGATCCCATCTCGATGCGCTGGATCCGGGGCACGGGACGCGTCAACGACAAGAAGATGGCGGTGGTGAAGGGACTTGGGGGTGAGAGCGAGATCTTCAAGTTCAACGGCTTCACGGTCGAGGCCGTGCAGGGCCACCACAACATCGTCCCGGACGAGTACATGCGCAAGGATCGCGCGGCCGCGGAGGCCGTCGGCGCGCTCCAGGGCAAGCTGACGCCCGAACAGCAGGCGCACGACCGCCGGCTCGGCGGCATGGTGCCGCTCGACGCCCAGGAGCGCGAAAAGCTGATCACCGAAGGGACGATCGCGTACTTCTTCACCTTCGACAACGGGTTCAAGGCGTTCTACACCGACAGCGCCGGCCCGACCACGGAGGCCGAGAAGAAGATCATGCAGGGCAGGACGGGCATCGATCTCGGCTTCATCCCGTATTACGGAGGCGAGCTCGCGATTCCCATCACGATGGAATACATCCGGCTCTTCAAGCCTGCGGTGATGCTGCCGACGCATCACGACGGCCATCGAAACCGGATGCTCGACATGCCGATGGGGCCGCTCAACCTCGCGATTCGCGACGAGCTCCCGAAGTCGAAGGCGATTGCGCCGCTGCTGCGAACGCCGGTGTGCATCAACACGGTCACCAAAGAACTCTACCTGGGGAATTGACATGGGCCGTTTGAGTGCGCTGACGATTGTCCTCGCGGCGTTGGCAACATCGCAGGCAGCCGCCCAGGGTGCGAAGGCGGCGATGCAGCAGGATCCTGCGTGTCAGAGCCTGATGCCGGTCTCCGCGGGCGGACCGGCGCCGAAAGATCCTGAAACGGTCGTCGTTCGCTGGCTCGGCTGGACCAACTACGAGGTCGCCTACCGCGGCGACGTGTTCCTGCTCGACGCGTACTACGACCGCGGTCCGCGGATGCACGCCGTCGGCGTCGCGCCGGCCGACATCAGGAAGGCCAGTGCGATCTTCATCGGCCACGCGCACTTCGATCACATGTCCGATGCGGCGGCGGTCGCAAAACAGACCGGCGCGACCGTCATCGGCGCGTCGTTCGCGGGCGACGTGCTGGCACACGGCGGCGTGCCCGCCAAACAGTTCAAGGCCGTCAAGGGCGGCGAGGTGATGTCATTCCCGGGCGTCACGGTCGAAGCGGCGCTCGGACACCACAACGTGATTGCGACGACGGTGCCGCAGGGGTTTCTCGAGAAGCAGGCCGCGGCGCTCGACGCCGCCTCGCTGCAGCAGCCGCTGACCGACGCCGAGAAGGGGCAGCTCGAGGCGATTCGCGCGCGCGGGAGCCGCGACCCGAAGATCGCGACCGATGGGGTCATCAACTATCTCTTCACGTTCGGCAACGGCTTCCACCTGCTGTTTGCGGACAGCCCCGGCCCGATCACCGCGGGCCAGCGCGCGATTGCGCAGAAGGTAACGGCCGTCGACGTCGCCATGCTTCCCTACTTCTCCTTCGAGGCGGGCATCCCGCCGCTCGTCGATCTCGTGAAGACGTTCAAGCCGTCGACGGTCTTCCTCGGCCACCACGACGCCGAGGGGACGATGAAATGGGCGTCGAACTATCCGCCGGCGCTCGCCATCCGCGACGCGAGCCCGAAGACGCGGACGATGGACGTGATTTACCGGACGCCGGTGTGTTTCAACACGGCGTCCAGGGAGATGGTGATCGGCTGGTAGCCGAACGCGTCAGCCGCGCAGGCGGAACCGCTCCTTGAGCACCCACGCCTTCGCCGCGAGGAACAAGGCGACCATCTGCCCGTGATCGCCGGGATCGACGATGATCACGAGCGACTCGCTGTCGGTGCCGCGCGTGTGGCGAACGGCTTCCTTCGATCGCATCCGCGAATTCAGCGGCTTCAGCCAGTACGGAAGCTTCTTCTTCTCGTCGACTCGCGCAATCAGCCGGGTACTTCCACCTGGCAGGTCGATCAGCTTTCAGCTCGATGGTGACCCGGTCAAGTCGATAACGCCCTCGCGGCATGAACCCTCCAAAGGAGTATCGCGGAATCTCGAACAACTCCCCTTCTGCCGACCAGCCGCGATCGGATCCATCTCAGGATACGGCGTCGACGCCCGCCTTCGCGCACTGGCCGTCCTGCGCGCTCGTGCCGCCCGACAGCCCGACGCCGCCGACGACCTTGCCGCCCATCATGATCGGCAGGCCGCCGTCGACGGGCACCGCGCCCTTGATCCGGAACACGCGCAGACCCTCGCCGCCCTGCGTCAGCATGTCCTGGAACGCCTTGGTCGGCCGCTTGAACCGCGCCGCCGAGCGGGCCTTCTCCTGGCAGACGACCGTGCTGCCGATGGGCGTGTCGTCCATCTTCTCGAAGTAGACGAGATCGCCGTTGGCGTCCACCACCGCCACCGCCATCGTCCAGCTGTTCTTACGCACTTCGGCCAGCGACGCGGCGGCAACCTTCTTCGCGTTCTCGAGACTGATTGAGGGTCCGTACGACATCTCACGCTCCCTTGATGGACCGATCGAGGAGCTCGATCGGATGAACGATGGTCCAGTGGTGCCCGAGCCGCCGGCCGGCGGCGGCAATCTGCAGGATGCACCCGGGGTTGCCGGTCGCGATGATGTCGGGCGCCAGCGCGGCGATGTTGCGCGCCTTGCGCTCGCCGAGCTGCGATGCCGGCTCCGGCTGGACGAGATTGTAGATGCCGGCGCTGCCGCAGCAGATCTCGGCCTCGGCGGGCGTGAGCAGCTCGATGCCGGGAATCGCGGCGAGCAGCGCGCGCGGCTGCGCGCGCACACCCTGCGCGTGCGCGAGGTGACACGCATCGTGGTACACGACGCGCGCGGTGATCGGATGACGCCTGGCGCGCGGCTCTCCGAGCTCCACGAGCGCCTCCGACACGTCGCGCACCTTCTCGCTGAAC
>Ga0209438_1000176_pt1 | contig 17851 bp, 14 predicted proteins | sample GraSoi_2013_20cm_FD_185825 | JGI IMG/M metagenome (GOLD analysis project Ga0209438, IMG submission 185825) | Grasslands soil microbial communities from the Angelo Coastal Reserve, California, USA - Sample 9_17_2013_20cm (SPAdes) (version 2) | ecosystem: Environmental > Terrestrial > Soil >...
GCCGCGAGCGGCTGGTCTCGCTCTTCGCCAGCGGCAGCGTTTCGACCGCGGACCGCAGCGATGTCAGCGGGTTCTTCAATTCATGGGCGACATCGGCGGCGAACATCTCGATCGCCTCGATGCGGTTATAGAGCGCGTCGGTCATGTCGCGCAGCGCACCGGAGAGATGTCCGATTTCGTCGCGACGGCGGGTGAAATCGGGGATCTCGACGCGGGTGCGGATACGGCGGCGGACGCGTTCGGCGCTGTCGGCGAGCCTGCGTACCGGGCCCGCAATGGTGCTCGCCAGCAGCAACGACAGCACGATCATGACCGCGGACGCGACGCCGCCGACTTTCAGAATCGCGAGGCGCTCCGCGGTCACCATCTGATCGATGTCGTCGCCCTGGGTCGAAAGCATCAGCGCGCCATGCACCGCGCGGGTTCGCTGCACCGGCACCGCGACCGAGACGATCACCTCGCCGCGGTCGTTGACCCGCACCATGCTGCTCTTCTGGCCGTTCAGCGCCTGCGCGACCTCCTGATAGCCGCTGCCGTTCTCGGGCCCGAGTTCGCGATAGATCGGCAGATCGCCGCGATTGAGCCAGGTGCGGATCGCGATCATCGTTCGCTCCGCGATGCCCGGCTTCTCGACCGACGGCGGCGGCAGTTCGAACCGCAGCACGTCGCCGCGGCCGTAGAGAGTGCGGCTGTCGAGAATGAGGCCGCCGTCGCGGTCGAAAATGCGGGCGCGGGTCTTGGTCGGCAAAATCAGCCGCCGCAACACCGGCGCGACGCGTTCCGGATTGATCGGAAAATCCAGCCCCGAATATTCGTCCGGCGCACCATAGGTTTCACCGGGCTTCAGATCGAGCAGCCGGTCGGGATCGATGGTGATGGCATTGGTGTCGACCGTCGCGGAGGCCGCGATCGCGCCGGCGATGATCTCGGCCGATATCTGCAGGCTTTGCGCCCGCGCGTCGATCAGGCCGGCGCGGAACTGCGAGAGATAAAGGATGCTCGCGACCAGCGCGACCAGGCCGGCGAGATTCAGCGATACGATACGGCGCGTGAGGCTGGAGAAGCTGAGCGCGAAGAAAAACTGCCCAGCCCTGCGCAGCCAGCCGAGCGGCCGCTGCCAGCCCTGCGCGGGCGGGTTCTCGAACGCAACGCCATCCAGAACGAGGGACGATGAGGCGTCCTCGGCACTCGGGTTTGGATCAGGCTGCGTTCGATCAAGCAATGGCCAAAACTGCCGGTTGTTGCGATGCGCGTTGCCTTCGCATCCTGCCCCAGACGGGCGGGGACGTCAGTGGGCAGCTGCGGATAGCCGCCCTCGAATCAGATCTCCTTGAAGCGGTAGCCCACTCCGTAGAGGGTTTCGATCATCTCGAAATCGTCGTCCACGACTTTGAACTTCTTGCGCAGTCGCTTGATGTGGCTGTCGATGGTGCGATCGTCGACATAGACCTGGTCGTCATAGGCCGCATCCATCAGGGCGTTGCGGCTTTTCACGACGCCGGGACGGGTGGCCAGCGCCTGCAGGATCAGAAATTCCGTCACCGTCAGCGTCACCGGTTCGTTCTTCCAGGTGCAGGTGTGACGCTCGGGATCCATACGCAAAAGTCCACGGTCCAGCGCCTTGGCATCGGTTTCCTTCGGCACGGCGGTGGGATCTTTCGGCGCTGCGCGTCGCAGTACCGCCTTTACCCGCTCGACCAGCAGGCGCTGCGAAAACGGCTTGCGGATGAAATCGTCGGCGCCCATCTTGAGCCCGAACAACTCGTCGATTTCCTCGTCCTTGGAGGTGAGAAAAATTACCGGCAGATCGGATTTCTGCCGCAACCTACGCAGAGTCTCCATGCCGTCCATGCGCGGCATCTTGATGTCGAGGATCGCAAGGTCCGGTGGACTGGTGCGGAAGCCGTCAAGCGCCGAGGCGCCATCCGTATAGGTCATGATGCGATAACCTTCGGCTTCGAGCGCAATCGAGACGGATGTAAGAATGTTGCGGTCGTCATCGACCAAGGCGATTGTGGGCATGAGCCTGCTTTCCGAAAGTGACTGAAACACGGGGGCAATCCAGCTATGCGCCGCATAAGTGGCTTCGTACGCGGTCAACGAGCAATGCAAGCTGGGCTGAAGTGTGACCGAGTTCCGCAAAACGACCGAATGAACCAATGGTTCCGATCTATGTATACACCAGTTTAGGCAGAAAAAGGCCCTTATTGCAATGAGATGTGGGGATATGGTTGATGCAGCCCACCGCTGATTTTGATGCAGCCAGATTAGCTCGGTCGCTGCTGCGGCGCAGCCGCCAGGGGGCTTTGGCTACTCTGATGGCCCGCAGCGGCGATCCTTATTGCTCGCTGGCGAATGTCGCAACCCATGCCGACGGCTCACCGATTCTGCTGATTTCGCGCCTGGCGCTGCACACCCAGAACATCCTGGCCGATGCCCGGATCTCGTTGATGCTGGACGAGCGCGCCGAAGGCGACCCGCTTGAGGGATCGCGAATCATGCTGGCGGGCCGGGCGGAGGAGGCCAGCGGCGATGACGTGGCGATGTTGCGCCGGCGCTACCTCAACGCCCATCCTTCCGCGGAAGCCTTTGTAGATTTTAGGGATTTCTCTTTTTTTCGGATCCGGCCGCATGCGGCTCATCTGGTCGCGGGTTTCGGGCGGATCGTAGATCTCAAGCCCGAGCAGTTCTTGACTGAGATTTCGGATGCCGGCGCGCTGCTTGACGCCGAGCAGGGCGCCGTCGAGCATATGAACGAGGATCATCGCGACGCGATCAACCTTTATGCGACCAAGCTGCTCGGCGCCGACCTCGCGGATTGGCGCTGCACCGGCTGCGATCCTGATGGGGTCGACATGCAGGCCGAGACAGCAACGCTGCGGCTGGATTTTCCGGAGCGCGTGACCGGTCCGGGAGAGCTGCGCAAGATGCTGGTGAAGCTGGCGGACGAGGCGCGCGCGAGGCTATAGCGGATACTCTCGGGGCGAGCTCACCACAAAATTTGGCGATCCATCTCAATGATAACGCATCCGCCAAAAACGCCGAGGGCGCAGCCCGTCAAGTTCGCGAATTGTGCGTCGCACAAGGAATTTGATGATTTCCAGGGCGTCGCGGATCGTCGCGCTACATTGTCGCGCTATGGTGACGCTAACAATCGTTAATACCCCGCCGATCACGGCCCGCGCTGCAGCAAGCGTTTGAGCGGGATCAATGACCCGCCGGTTGAATAAACCAAAAACTGAGGGATCGGCTTGGCAATCCCCGCGTTCACCAGTATTAGGTCACTGGACCGAAGCCGGAAGGCTATATTGAAGGCCACCGCGACAGCGCGTTTGGCGGCATTCGCGCGATTGATATTCGCGGGTTCGAGGAGGATTTTCCGTGCAAGAGACGGGCGTGCGCAACGGTGCCTTCGGCGCCGACAAATTCGGCTTAAAAAACCTCAAGGGCGTGAACTGGAATTTTGGTGCGCCTCAACTTTATGAGCATTCCCTAGCTGCCGGCGAAGCGGTGCTTTCCGCGGATGGCGCCCTGTGCGCGGACACCGGCGTATTCACAGGCCGCAGCCCCAAAGACAAGTTCACCGTTCGCGACGCCCTGACCGACAAGAGCATGTGGTGGGCTGGCAACCAGTCGATTACGTCGGAACAATTCGAAGCGCTCTACGCCGATTTCGTTGGGCATGCCGAAGGCATGACGCTGTTCGCGCAGGATCTCTACGGCGGCGCCGATCCAACCCTCAGGGTCAAGACCCGCGTCTTTACCGAACTTGCCTGGCATTCACTGTTCATCCGCACGCTGTTGATCCGCCCGGAGACATCCGAGCTCGCGAACTTCGTGCCTGAGCTGACGATCATCGATCTGCCGAGCTTCCGCGCCGATCCCAAACGCCACGGCGTGCGTTCGGAGAACGTGGTTGCAATCGATTTCGCCCGCAAGATCGTCCTGATCGGCGGGTCTTATTATGCCGGCGAGATGAAAAAATCGGTGTTCACCACGCTGAACTATTATCTGCCCGAAAAGGGCGTGATGCCGATGCATTGCTCGGCCAATGTCGGGCCCGACGGCGACAGCGCGATCTTCTTCGGTCTCTCCGGCACCGGTAAAACCACGCTTTCGGCCGACCCGAAACGTACGCTGATCGGCGACGACGAGCACGGCTGGGGCGGCGAAGGCATCTTCAATTTCGAAGGCGGCTGCTATGCCAAGTGCATCAAGCTGTCGAAAGAGGCCGAACCTGAGATCTATGCCGCCAGCAAGCGCTTCGGCGCAGTGCTGGAAAACGTGGTGCTCGATCCGAATACCCGTGAACCGGATTTCGACGATGGCGCGAAGACCGAAAACACCCGTTCGGCCTATCCGCTCGAATTCATCCCCAATGCGTCGCGCACCGGGCGCGCCGGCCATCCGAAGAATGTGGTGATGCTGGCGGCCGATGCGTTCGGCGTGATGCCGCCGATCGCCAAGCTGACGCCGGCCCAGGCGATGTATCACTTCCTGTCCGGCTACACCGCGAAGGTGGCGGGTACCGAGCGCGGGCTCGGCAAGGAGCCGCAGCCGGAATTCTCGACCTGCTTCGGCTCGCCGTTCCTGCCGCGCGATCCGTCGGTGTATGGCAATTTGCTGCGCGACCTGATCGCCAAGCACGATGTCGATTGCTGGTTGGTCAATACCGGCTGGACCGGCGGCAAATACGGCACCGGCCGTCGCATGCCGATCAAGGTGACGCGGGCGCTGTTGACCGCGGCGCTGAACGGATCGCTGCGCGATGCCGATTTCCGCACCGACAAATATTTCGGCTTCGCGGTGCCGACCTCGCTGCCGGGCGTCGAGCCGCACATTCTTGACCCGGTCAAGACCTGGGCCGACAAGGTCGAGTTCGACAAAACCGCGCGCGCGCTGGTTGGCATGTTCCAGAAGAACTTTGCGAAATTCGAAGCCCAGGTCGATGCCGAGGTCCGCGCCGCAGCACCGGAAGTGAAACTCGCGGCGGAGTGACAAACTCCATCTTTCCGGGCGCGCGTAGCGCGCCCTACACCAATGTGGACCCGGCGAGCTACCAGGGTAGCTGGCAAGGGACGTCTTCCAACAACCAGAAATTCCAGTTCACGATTTCGCAGGGTCAGCGGATTCCGCGCGCAGGTGAAATACCAGAGCGGATCGACCGTTCAGTATCAGAGCGTCCTGATCAAGGATAACTCGTTTCGTATCGGCGACAGCAAGTTCACGCTGGGATCGGCCGGCGCGGCCCGGATCAGGACGGCGATCACCGACCCCCGCAACCGGCAACACCAGCCTGATCACCGGCAATGCGGTCCAGGATAGCTGACCAGTTTAGTTAACTGTTCAGGCACCGTCCGGAAGCACCGCGTTGTTGGACGATCGATTTCTTGATTTAAAAAGACGGCCGCAGGGCTGCCTTTTTCCTATCATGCCGCCACATTCGACAGGAACCGGTCAACGGACGAGCGCAGGTCAGCGGTCTGACGGGACAGGTCGTGCGCAGAGCTGAGCACCAGGTCCGCCGATCGATTCGTATTCTCACTCGCCGCGGCAGTTCCCGCTATGCCCCGTGCGACGTCTTCCGTTCCGGCGGCAGCCTGACGGATATTTTCGGTTATTTCAGCCGTCGCGGTGTTCTGCTGATTCACCGCGGTGGCGATCGTCGCAGTGAACCTGTCGATCTCTCCCATGACGGCTGTGATGGCCCCAACATTGTCGACAGCCCGCTTTGTTGCCGACTGCACCTCTGCGATCTGAGAGGAGATTTCCTCAGTGGCCTTTGCGGTCTGGATCGCGAGCGCCTTCACTTCCGAAGCAACCACGGCGAAGCCGCGTCCGGCCTCGCCGGCCCGCGCTGCCTCGATGGTGGCGTTGAGGGCCAGCAGGTTGGTTTGGCCGGCGATGTTTCGGATGAAACCGACCACTTCATCAATGTGCTGGGCGGCGGTCGCGAGCGCTCCCATTGTTTCGTTTGCATCATTAGCCATGCTTGAGGCGCGCCGCACGATGTCGGTGGCTTCGTGGAGTTGCCCCTCAATGGCCTGTACGGATACTCCAAGCTGGCCTGCGGCGGTCGAGACGGTCTGGACGTTGGCGGATGTCTCTTCAGCGCTCGATGCCGTCTCGATCGATTGTTGGCCGGCCGCCTGCGCAATTGACGACAGAGTTCGCGCGGTCTCGGTCAACTCGCTCGTCATCGCATCCGCATTGGAAAGGACGGAGCTGACGGTGGAACGGAAAGTCTCGATTTCCGCCTCCATGCGCCTTCGTCGATTGACCTGCTCCGAGTTCGCCTGATCCTTCGACGACATCAGGGCGGAATCCTCCTGCGCGCGGGCACTCAGACCGGCCTGCATCACGGCGAGGGATTTCAGAAGACGGCCAAGCTCATCGCGCCGCCGAAGCTCGATCCGGTCGGTGAAGTTGCCGGCGGCCACATGTTCCGCAATCTGCATGGCGGCGAAGATCGGTTTGCTCATGGAGTGCGCGAATGCGACCGCGAGCGTCAGCCCGATCAGAGTTGTCGCAATCGCAAGCGCGAGCATGGTGGTGTGGGCGGCCGCGACCGCCGCCTCGGCTTCGGTGCGGTAGTCGAACCCATAGGCAGCGACCATTTCCACCAGATCGTCCACGGCCGCAACGGCGGCATCCCCTTTCTTGGCCACCGAGAAAGGCATGGGAAGCGCGGTAAGGCCGCCGGCCTGCGGCTTGAGGATCTTCAGCCCGATTTCCGACCAGCCGCGAAGCTCCGTTTCGGTCCGTTCCAAAGCCGCGGTGACATCCTTGGTTCTTACCCGATCCCGAACGACTTTCAGGTCGTCCGCGATCCCGGCGACCAGTTTTTCGATTTTCGCGACCGCTTCCTTCGGCGCGCCATCATGGAGGCCAGCCTGCATGAGAAGGCGCGCCGCGTTCAATGCGGCATGCGCCGAACGCGCATGATTGATTCCCATCAGCGGCCCGTCGTAGAGGCGCACCACAAGATCGCCGGAGGTGGAGATGCTGCGCATGCCATAAAACGCAAGCCCGCAGGCAAGGGCGATGACAATGCTAAAGGCGAAAAAAAACTTGTAGCGAATCGACATAGGAGTTTCCCCGGCGAACTTCCAATAAATTAGTCCGTAATCTTCACGGTCATCTTCATTCGTGGGTGAATTGCGCAGATTACTTGCGCCTCGCCTGATTCTTTGAAAGTTACATCCGTTGCCGCGCCCGGCGGCTGTGATCCGAGGTTGAACTCATTACCCTTGCTGGTCGAAATGATGTTGTGGGGCACGGTATCGTCATTCGCGAATGTTACCGACTCGCCCTTCTTGATGGTGATGCTCTCGGACGAGAAAACGCGGCCCTTCTGAGTTATCGTCAGATTGGCGGCCAAGGCGCCAACCGACAGGCCAACCAGAACGACGACAGTGAGAGACGTTAGCATGCGCATTGGATATTCCTGCGGTTAGGTTGTTTTCGTTCAGCGGGGGAGAACCGGTACGGTGGTCGGATCGAGATGGCTGGTCAAAGTTTTCAGGAAGGCGACCAGTTCGGACTTCTCCTGTAGCGTGAGACCGAGCGGTTTCACGAGGTCGGAGCGGCTCGGCCGGTCGGCGCCCCCCTGGTCATAATGCTCGACCACCTGTTCGAGCGTGGCGATCGACCCATCGTGCATAAAGGGACTTCGTCTGGTGATTTCGCGCAGCCCAGGCGTCTTGAAGGCGTGTTTCATCTTGATGACGCCAGGCAGGAACTGCCCCCGCCCGACATCGGCGCTGGCGAGGCCGATGTCCTGGAAACCATCATTGGTGAAGTTCCAGCCCTCATGGCATGTTGAGCACTGAGCCTTGGTGTTGAAGATGACAAAGCCCCGCTTTGCCTCGTCGGAAATTGCCTGCTCGTTTCCCTCTATCCAGACGTCGAACGGTGCCTGCTCGGAAACCACCGTGCGCTCGTAGGTCGCAATGGCCGCTGCCAGCGTTTTTGGCGAAAGACCGGTGCCCGGAAAGGCCGTGGCGAACAGCGGCTTGTATTCAGCGATGGTTGCGAGACGCTCCATGAGCACCTCGATCGGCATATTCATCTCACCTGGAGATTGGATCGGACCGAGCGCCTGCTCCTCAAGGTCCGCAAGCCGACCATCCCACATGAAGATCGCTCCCCATGCGGCATTGACAATGGTTGGCGAGTGCCGACCCAGCTTCGCCATGCCGTGGCCGACCCCGACCGCCAATCCATCGCCCCAACCAAAGCCTGGGCTGTGGCAGCTCGCGCAGGACTGCGCCGAGGTGACCGAGATGCGGGTATCGAAATACAGCTTTTTGCCGAGCGCCGCTTTTTCGGGTGTGTAAGGGTTTTCTTTTGGGAATGGGATCAACGCCGGGCGCCGGTACTCTGCCTTCATCGCGTTGATGGCTGCAGCCGCTTTCGGGGCGGGCTCGGTGCGACGCATCTCTCCGACGATGGCTTCGCCGAAGCTGACATTGGCGAACCCGATCACACCGAGTGTGGCCGCTGCCACGGCAAAACTGGACGAAACGGAACGGATGAAACCAGATCGAGACATGTTGGTCCTTGAAGCGGCCTGGAGAGATGCCACTCACAAGAAAATAAAGCAGTTTGGATAAATGCTCGTATAATTTGACACCAGTAGAACTACTCGAATGTCGGCGTTTGTTTGGATTCGCGATGCTCCATCACCCCGGAATGGTCGATCAGCTCTCAGCTATTGTCCGGAAGTACCGCGTTGGTGGGAGTCGGACGGTCGGTGATCTGCAAGCCGAACAGACTGCCGAGCAGTTCCACCGCGACGCGCGCGGTGCGGCCGCGTTCGTCGAGAAAAGGATTGAGCTCGACGAGGTCGACCGACCGCACCAATCCTGAATCATGCAATAGCTCCATGACCAGATGCGCCTCGCGATAGGTCGCGCCGCCAGGCACGGTGGTGCCGACGCCCGGCGCTACCGCCGGATCGAGAAAATCGACATCGAAGCTGACGTGCAGCACGCCGTTGCGCGCCTTTACCCTCTCGATGACCCGCCGGATCAAAACGCCGACTCCGAATTCGTCGATCGCGCGCATGTCGGCGACCGCGACGCGGCGATCGCGGACGAGGTCTCTTTCAAGCGGATCGATCGACCGGATTCCGAACAGATCGAGCTGATCGGGACTGATCGAGACCCGTGGCGCGTCGCCCAGCAGGCCATCCAGGCCGGGCTCGCCGCAGAGAAACGCCGCCGACATGCCGTGCATGTTGCCGGTCACGGTGGTGGCCGGCGTGTTGTAGTCGGCGTGGGCGTCGAGCCACAGCACGAAAACCGGCCGGTCCAATCGCTGCCAGTAGCGCGCGACGCCGTTCACCGATCCCATCGACAGGCTGTGATCGCCACCCATGAAGATCGGAATCGCGCCCGAGCTGGCGAGCACAAAGGCGCGCTCGCTGAGCGCGCGAATCCAGGCTTTGATGTCGTCATAATATTTGGCGTTTGCCGGCGGCGGACCATCGGTGGATGCAACGGTTGATATCGCAAGATTGCCGTGATCCTCGACGTCAAACCCAAGCTGCTCGAGCACGCGGCCGATGCCCGCGGTCCTCAACGCATCCGGCCCCATCAGCGTGCCGCGCTGCGATGCGCCGATCTCGATGGGAACCCCGAGCAGGGCCACCCGGGGGCTTTTCGATTCGCCGGCTTCGGACATGGTCGGTGCGACTTTCAAAACTCGAACACAACCGACTGTATGCGGCTAAGCCTTGAAATACGCAATCTGATGCGTGGTCGCGAGCAGGCGGCCTTGAGGTGACCAGAGTTCCCCGGCCTGATCCCCATAGCTTTTGTGAAAGGTGCTGGCGTCGGCGACGGCGAGAACGCGGCTGATATCCTCAGCCGCAAGGTCTTCCGCGTCGGCATGGAAATAGGTGGTCAGCGACACCGTGCCGAACGGCACCAGCTCGCGCCTGGCATGAAAGACCCGGCCGAAGAACGCATCCGACATCGACATCAGCGACAGCGCATCGATCTTTCGCGGAACGCGATCGCCGATCCATAGCTTGGAGTTGGGCGGCGCGTCTTTCGATGGATTGCCGAAACTCGGCTCGCCCTCGACAAAGCGAAGATCATATTGCCTGACCCACGGCGCCGCCACCTTCGGATAAGGCTGCATCTGTTCGGGCGGTGGACTTTTCGGAAATTCCGCCGGCTGGTGCGACCACGACGGGCGGCGCTCGGCAAACACGGCGGTTGCAAGGGTCGCAACTTCAGCACCGCCTTGGGTCAGTTCGACACACCAATGCTGCGTCGACCTGTTGGCTTTGACCAGGCGGACATCGAGATCGAAGGCGCCTTGCGCGATCGGCGCGCAAAAATTGACGGTAAGGGCCAGCGGATCGCCGGCCCGCTGCGGATGGTCGATCAGCGCCCGCAGGATCGTGGCGGCGGTCGCCCCGCTGAACGGGCCGACAAAAGCCCAGTAATCGTCGCTGGTCCACCCCTGCCAGCGGCTGTCACCGGCGGTAATCCGCGTCGCGTCGTCGAACAGGTGTGGGGTTTTTGTCAGCATTTCCGCACTTCCGTCATGGCGAGCCAACGGGTCGCGCGAATGCCCGCCCCGTTGGCTCGCAATGACGCCCTTAACTTCCCGCGCAGTATCGTGGCAATTCTGCCGAATTCAATGACGTCCGAAGTAATGGATTTCCGCTCGCCGGTCGCGTCAGCGCGTCGCCTCGCGCTGAACGCCCGGCGCCTGCAGCCCCTGCGGCGAAGGCCCGCCTACCGGCACGTTCCAGATATCCTGGGCATATTCGCGGATGGTGCGGTCGGACGAGAACCACGGCATCCGCGCGACGTTGAGGATGCTGGCCCGCGTCCATGCCGGCACCACCAGCCAGCGCGCGTCGATGCCGCGCTGGGCCTCGAAATAAGCGTCGAAATCCGCGCTCACCATGTAGTGGTCGAGATGGCGCAGCGCGTGCCCGATCGATTCGAACCGGGTCGGGTCGTCGGGCGAGAATTCGCCGCTCTCGATCGCGCCGATGGCGCGCGAAAGATGCCGCGATCGCCTGATCACATCGGTGGCGTCGAGACCCTGCTTGCGCCGCACCACCACGTCGAGCGCTTCCATGCCGAAGATCGCGATGTTTTCCGAGCCGACGAGATCGCGGATCTCGAGATTGGCGCCGTCGAGCGTGCCGATCGTCAACGCGCCGTTCAGCGCGAGCTTCATGTTGCCGGTGCCGGAGGCCTCCATGCCCGCGGTAGAAATCTGTTCCGAGAGGTCGGCGGCGGGAATGATCACCTCGGCAAGGCTGACATTGTAGTCGGCGAGGAACGCGACCTTCAGCCGTCCGGCGATCACGGGGTCGTTGTTGACGACTTCGGCGACGTCGTTGATGAGCTTGATGATCAACTTGGCATAGCGATAGCTCGCCGCCGCCTTGCCGGCAAAGATCTTCACGCGCGGCACCCAGTCGCGCTGCGGCTCGTCCCTGATCGCGTGATACAGCGCCACGGTTTCAAGGATGTTGAGCAGTTGCCGCTTGTATTCGTGAATGCGCTTGATCTGGATGTCGAATAATGCCGCGGGATCGACCTTGACGTTGAGGCGTTCGCCGATCAGCCGCGCCAGCACGATCTTGTTGTGGTGCTTGACACTGCGGAATTGCTGCTGGAAGGCGCTATCGCTGGCGCGGGCCTCGAGAAGTTCGAGTTTGCTGGGATCGTCGAGCACGGCCTCGCCGCAGGCCGCGCGCAACAGACTGGTCAGCCTGGGGTTGGCCAGCATCAGCCAGCGGCGGAAGGTGATGCCGTTGGTCTTGTTGGTGATGCGGGCCGGATAAAGATGATGGAGATCATGGAACACGGTCTCCTTCATCAGATCGGAATGCATCGCCGAGACGCCGTTGATGCGATGCGATCCGACGAACGCCAATTGCCCCATGCGTACCCTGCGGCCGGACCTCTCGTCGATCAGGGATACCGAGGCCTTGAAATCGTCGTCGCCGGGACAGCGCTGGTCGGCAAGCGCAAGATGCGCGACATTGATGCGGTAGATGATTTCCAGATGGCGCGGCAACAGGCGCTCGAACAGTTCGACCGGCCAGGTTTCGAGCGCTTCCGGCAGCAGCGTATGGTTGGTGTAGGACAGCGTCGCCACGGTGATCTTCCATGCCTCCTCCCAGCGGAAGTTGTGAAGATCGCAGAGAATGCGCATCAGTTCGGTGACGGCCAGGCTGGGATGGGTGTCGTTGAGCTGCACGGCGGCCTTTGACGCCAGACCGCGCAACTGTCCGTCCGACGCGAGATGGCGGTTGATCAGATCCTGCAGCGAGGCGGAGACGAAGAAATATTCCTGACGCAGCCGCAACTCGCGGCCCGCCGGGCTCTCGTCATTCGGATAGAGGAACTTGCAGATCGATTCCGCGCGCGCCTCCTCGGCGGTGGCGCCGAGATAGTCGCCGGTGTTGAACACGTCGAGCTTGAGCGGGTCGGGCGAGCGCGCCGACCACAGCCGCAGCGCATTGACGTGGTGGCCGCGCCAACCCACGATCGGGGTGTCGTAGGCGACCGCCTGCACGGTTTCCGCCGGATGCCAGATCGCATGGTCGCGGCCCTTCGCGTCGGTGAACCGTTCAACGCTGCCGCCGAAATGCACGTGGTAGACCACCTCGGGCCGCTGGAATTCCCAGGGATTGCCGAAGCCCAGCCATTCGTCGGGATATTCCTGCTGCCAGCCCTGCGCGATGATCTGGCGAAACAGGCCGAAATCGTAGCGAATGCCGTAGCCGATGGCGGGAATAGCCAGCGTCGCCATGCTTTCCATGAAGCACGCCGCAAGCCGTCCAAGACCGCCGTTCCCGAGTGCTGCATCCGGCTCGCATTTGCGAAGCTCGGAGAGATCGACACCGAGATCGCCGAGCGCGGCCTCGAATACCGGCAGCAACCCCATGTTGTTCAGTGCGTCGGTAAACAGGCGGCCGATCAGGAATTCCAGGCTGAGATAATAGACCCGCTTGCGGCCGGCGTCGTAGCTCTGCTTTTCCGTGGTCAACCAGTGGTGCACGATGCGGTCGCGCAGCGCCAGCGCCGCCGCCTTGTACCAGTCGTGCCGCGTGGCCATGCCGGCGTCCTTGCCGATCGCCAGCCGCAGCTTGGCGAGGATCGCGCCCTTGATCTCGGACAGCGCCAGTTCGTCGACGGGTTGGCCGGGCGCCGGGTAATTTCCCTGGAAAGTTTGGTCTGGCAAATCTTGGATCCTGGACATTTGAGGCTCTGCCAAACAATACCCGCGTTGGGCCCGGATCGAAACCCGCTTTGGGGCTTCGTTTTTGCAGCGCATGCATGGTTTTTTTATGCAAGGACTGGGCCGATTTGTCGCAATCACCCATGCGCGCGCCTCGGTGATAGTGTAAAATCCGCAAAACACGCGGTGTCACGATCATTCCGGGAAGGAGCGGGCCATGAGATTGACGATCGAGATTCTCATCGCAGCACTGCTGGTGTCCTGCATCACCGCCACCAGCGCGGCATTCGCCGCCGGCGGCAAGGCGGGCCGGAGTGCCGACGGCCTGAGTTGCTCATTCAGCGTTCCGGCAAATGCCTCACCCGCCGCGCGCTGCGCCGCGATCCGCCAGCAGTGCGGCGGCAAGTTCTACGCCAATTACTGCGGAGACAAGATGCTGTCGGCGATGTGAGCTGTGAAAAGCGTCATTGTCTGGTTGTCGTGGTCCCGGCGAAGGCCGGGACCCATAACCACCGGCATTAAATGAGATCGGACAGCTCACTCCAATCCAGATTATGCTCTTCGACCAAACGAATCTTCCAGTCGCGTCGCCATTCCTTCAATTGCTTCTCACGTGCGATCGCATCTTGCGGCGATGCGAAAACTTCCATGTGGACGAGGCGATGCACACCGTATTTCTTCACGAATTCCGAGCCATGACCGCTTCGATGCTGCTCAAGCCGTTTCCGAAGGTTGTTGGTGACCCCGATGTAAAGCGTTCCGTGTCTGCGGCTGGCGAGAATGTAGACGTAATATTCGCCTGCTGCGCGCATGGTTTGGCATGACTTCGCAAGAACTCTGACACGGTGGTTATGGGTCCCGGCCTTCGCCGGGACGACAATGAATGACAATAGAACGAATTAAGAACACTTTAGCAAGCCTTTGATATATCATAGTGATTCGGGAATACCCGGCACAATATCTATGGCCTGTCCAGGATTTTGAGGACTACATGTCGACCATCGCCTTCGATCAATTCGCGCTCACCCGCATCGCTGACTTCGCCCGCTCGCTGTCGCGGCTGCATCAGGCTTCCCGCCGCCAGCCGATCGACGACGACGCGATCGACCGCGAATTCAACGCCGTCTGCCTGTCGGTGTGGGGCTACACCACGGACGATTTCAGCGACGATCTGTTTTCCGACGCTGACCACGCCTGGCTCGATTCGCTCGACGAGGCGCATGCGCGCATCTTCGCCGCCGAGCAGGGTTACGACCTTGTCGACGACAACGGCATGCTGACCGACTGGTGGGGCTATTGCTGGATGATCCTCGCCGAGAAGCGCGGCCTGCTGACGCCGGAAAACCGCGCGGCGGCGCGCGCTGCCATCGAGGAGAAATATCTGACCGCGCCGAACGTGATCGGCGTCATCGTCGGGCGTTGAGTTTATTGAACCTCGGCCCGCTTCGCCTTCGATGCCGCGGCCTTCGGCGCCGCAGCGGCGGGCAGCGCGACGTCGCGGCTCACCTCAGGCAACGGCATTTCATTCGCGACCATTTCCACGGCTACCGGCGCTACCTTCATCTCGCCGAGCCGCGCGCGGACATCGGCGGTCAAGCCCGGATAGGATGCGACCGGGGTGAATTCAGCGTTCTGGCCGCTGCCGGCCCTGACACCCGAATACGCCACCAGCCCGTTGGTGGTAGCGATGATGTCGCCCTGACGCAGCGAGGTGTCGAGCGTCAAATCGATCGGGGCGAGGCCTGCGGGATCGCGGCCGTTGCAGGTGCAGTCCGCGCGCAGCGCCTTGCGATAGGCGAAAGCGTTTTCGCTGTCGGCGTAGCGCTCGCCATTGCCGGAGAACGCGCCATCGATGGTGCTGCCGAAGAAGACTTTCGTCGGGCTGGCCGGACAAAACGCCTGGCACATCTGAACCGGCGTCGCATTGCCACGCGCCATCAGCGGAAAATATTTGCCGTCGCAGCTCCGCACGCAAAATGCGGGGCCGGAGCCGCTTGAGACAACCGGGCGCGGCGGAGGCGCTGCCTGCTGGTTGAGGCCGAACGGATCGGTGAAGAAATTCGCTTGCGACGGGGTCTGGCGTTGTTGCTGTTTCTGCGCGCCGCCGAACAGGAAATCGAACAGTCCTTCGGCGGACGCGCCGCGCGGCGCAACAGCAACCAAGCTTACGAGCGCAGCGGCGGCGACAAGCATCATGCGGCGCCGCATGGGCTGATAAGGAAACTCTGTACGCAACGCCTACTCCACCCGATGCAACCGAACCCGCTGTGGCAAGTAGTACCTCAGCACCGCTTCACATTAGTGCGAGATGGTAAACGAGATATGAGCACGCACCCGATGGCCGAAAAGAAATGCTCTTTCTTCACCTCGCCCCGCTTGCGGGGAGAGGTCGGATTCGCGCGATAGCGCGAATCCGGGCGAGGGGGCGTCACCGCACACATCGTATTTCAGTATGTGCGGAAAGAACCCCCACCCCGGCCCTCCCCCGCAAGCGGGAGAGGGAGAAGAAGCGATCAATCCTTCAGGAATTCACCGGCCTTGTAGAGCGAGCGAAACGGAAGGCCGGCTTGTCCAAATGTGTCGGTAGCACCTTCGTCGCGGTCCACCATGGTGAGCACCAGCACGACCTCGCCGCCGGCCTCGCGCACCGCTTCGACCGCCTTCAGCGCCGAGCCGCCGGTCGTGGTGACGTCCTCGACAATCACCACGCGCTTTCCCTGCAGGCTCTCGCCCTTTGCCAGTCCTTCGACCGCGAGCCGGGCGCCATGCTCCTTCGGTTTCTTGCGCACGAAGAAGGCCGCGATCGGATGGCCCTTGATCCAGGACAGCTGCGCGATCGCGCCGGCGAGCGGCACCGCGCCCATTTCCAGTCCGCCGACATAATCGAGGTTGTCGTCTTTCAAGGCCTCGAACGTCAGTTCCGCGAGCAATGAGGCGCCTTCGGGATCGAGCATGGTCGGCTTGAGATTGAAATAGAAATCGCTCTTGCGGCCCGAGGCCAGCGTGATTTCACCGCGGCCGAACGAGCGCTTGCGGATGATCTCGGCGAGGCGGGCGCGGGAGGCTGACTTGGACAAGGCGTTGCACTCGGGGGCTGGAGCGGGCTGCAATCTATCGGCGGATCCCTGCACATTCCAGAGCCGATGTGGCGCCGTCAACAGCGTGTCCCATATTCCGCGCCGGCTGTTGTAAGGCCGTGACGTTTCGGGTTACTGGATACCCCTTTCGCGAGGTATGACAAAAATGACCATCGAACTCCACACCTGGAACACGCCGAACGGCCGCAAGATCAGCGTCGCGCTGGAGGAAATGGGGCTGCCGTACCAGGTTTTCCCGGTCAATATCACCAAGGGTGAGCAGATGGCGCCGGCGTTTCTGGCGATCAGCCCGAACAACAAGATTCCCGCGATCGTCGATCCGGACGGGCCCGGCGGCAAGCGCGTCAGCATCTTCGAATCCGGCGCGATCCTGCTCTATCTCGGCGAGAGGACTGGCAAGTTCCTCCCGGCGCCGCTGATCGAGCGCATCCCGGTACTGGAATGGCTGATGTGGCAGATGGGTGGTTTTGGGCCGATGCCGGGACAGGTGCATCATTTCATTGCGCTGGAGAACGAAACGGACCGCGCCTATGGCCTGAAACGCTATATGACGGAGACGCGACGGCTCTATGGTGTGCTGGATCGCCGCCTCGTTGACCGCGAATTTGTCGCCGACTCCCTCTCGGTCGCCGACTTCGCGATCCTCGGTTGGGCCTGGCGGCACCCGCGCCACAAGGTTGAGCTATCAGATTTTCCTCATGTCGAACGCTGGTACAACGCCTTGATGGTGCGGCCCGGCGTCAAGCGCGGCATGGAGGCCAAGCTGGATTGACCCGACGCGTCATGCCCCGCCACCGGGTCTCGCCTTCGGCGAACCCGATGACAGGCTCCAGCGGGGCATCCAGTCATCCGAGGCGTTTCGGCTCCTGCGCTTTGCGCAGAGCGCCCACAAACAGCCCTGATACAACCTGCTTCAAACCAGCCTCCTGACGATTCTCGTTTCACGACGTTCGACTAATCGGCTTTCAGAGCATGATCCGGAAAAGTGGGTACCGGTTTTCCCTCGCGACAAACGCGAAGCGTTTGCGCGGAGATCATGCTCAATCAAAAAAATAGAGCGGGATGGCGATTCGAAGAAAAGTTATCCCGCTCTAGGATGAATAGATACCGGCATAGATCTTGCGCAGCTCTCGCTTCGAGAACTTGCCCGTCCCGGTCCGCGGCAGCGCCTCGCGGAAGACAACGCGGTCGGGCAACCACCACTTGGCACAACGCTCGGACAGCCAGGCCTTCAGACTCTCCTCATCGATATCAGTTCCAGGCCGACGCACGACCACGGCGAGAGGACGCTCGATCCACTTGGGGTGATCTGCAGCTATAACCGCAGCTTCAGCCACGCCGGGATGACCCATGATGGTGTTTTCCAGATCGATGGACGAAATCCATTCGCCGCCCGATTTGACAAGGTCTTTTGCGCGATCGACGATCCGCACATAGCCCAGCTTGTCGATCGTACAAACATCGCCGCTGCGCAGCCATCCATCAGCCGTGATGGCAGCTCGGGTTGCATCGGGATTCTGAAAATAGCC
>Ga0209438_1000177_pt1 | contig 17829 bp, 20 predicted proteins | sample GraSoi_2013_20cm_FD_185825 | JGI IMG/M metagenome (GOLD analysis project Ga0209438, IMG submission 185825) | Grasslands soil microbial communities from the Angelo Coastal Reserve, California, USA - Sample 9_17_2013_20cm (SPAdes) (version 2) | ecosystem: Environmental > Terrestrial > Soil >...
CCCCGACAGGCGTGCGATATCCAGGCGGTCGTTGACGATGACCGCTGCGCCGTACGGCGCCGCGAGCCGAACGCAGGCGTCGGCGAGGCTCAGGAAGGCCGAGGAGCTCTGCGGCTTGGCGCGGAGTTGTATCACCCGCGCGCCGCCGTCCAGGAAGGCATGCGCGATGTCGAGCGGGGCACGGCCGGCGCGTGCCGACGCCTCGACATCGACGATCGCATGTAACCGACTGACCACTGACCCCAGCTACGCGCTCTCTGCCAGCGATCCCGTCGCCTTCGCCGCCGGCGCGAACCGTTCCATGAACGCGGTGCTCAGCTTCCCCGCCACGAAGTCCGGCTCGCCGATGATCTTCAGCTGCAGCGGCACCGTCGTCTTGATGCCTTCGATGACGGTCATCTCCAGCGTCCGCCGCATCCGCGCGATCGCTTCCTGGCGGTCGCGCCCGTGCACGATGATCTTCGCGATCATCGAGTCGTAATACGGCGAGATCGTGCACTCCGAATGGGCCGCGGTGTCGATGCGGACGCCCGGACCGCCGGGCACGCTGAAGGCGTGAATCGTTCCCGGTGACGGCGCGAACGTGTCGGGATCCTCGGCGTTGATCCGGCACTCGATCGCGTGCCCGGTGAAGGTCACCTCGCTCTGCTTGAACCCGAGGCGCTCGCCGGCCGAGATGCGGATCTGCTCCTTGACGATGTCGATGCCGGTGACCATCTCGGTCACGGGGTGCTCGACCTGCAGGCGGGTGTTCACCTCCATGAAGTAGAACTTCCCGTCCTTGTCCATCAGGAACTCGAAGGTGCCGGCGTTGGTGTACTGCACCGCCTTGGCCGCGTCGACGACGAGGCTCCCCATCTTGCGGCGGATCTTGTCCGTCAGCGGCGAGGCCGGCGACTCCTCGAGCAGCTTCTGATGCCGCCGCTGGATGGAGCATTCGCGCTCGCCGAGGTGCACCAGGTTGCCGTGATGGTCGCCGAGCACCTGGAACTCGATGTGGCGCGGGTTCTCGAGGTACTTCTCGATGTAGACGTCGCCGACGCCGAAGGCCGCCTCGGCTTCGCGCTGCGCGGTCCGCAGCAGGTTTCCGAGATCGCCGGGCGAGCGGACGATCCTCATCCCGCGTCCACCGCCGCCGGCCACGGCCTTGACGATCACCGGGTAGCCGACGTCCTTGGCGCACTTGAGCGCCTTCTCGTCGCTGTCGACCGGGCCCTCGCTGCCGGGCAGCATCGGCACGCCGGCCTTCTTCATGGCGCGGCGCGCGCGCGCCTTGTCGCCCAGCAGCTTGATGACGGTCGGGTCGGGGCCGATGAAGCGGATGTGGCAGGCCTCGCACACCTCGGCGAGGTACGCGCTCTCCGACAGGAACCCGTACCCCGGATGGATGGCGTCGGCGCCGGTGATTTCGGCGGCGCTGATGATCGCGGGCACGTTGAGATAGCTGTCGGTGCTGCGCGCGGGCCCGATGCAGACGTCCTCGTCCGCGTACTTGACGTGCAGCGAGTTCTCGTCGGCCTCGGAATAGACCGCCACCGTCTTGATGCCGAGCTCCCGGCACGCCACGATCACCCGCAGCGCGATCTCCCCGCGATTGGCGATCAGAATCTTCTTGAACACCGAAGGTTGCTCCCTGTGCTAGGAGGGCTTGATCGCAAACAGCCGCTCACCGTACTGCACAGCCTGCCCGTTGTCCACGTAACACTTGACGACCTCGCCGTCGCACTCGGCGTTGATCTCGTTCATCAGCTTCATCGCCTCGATGATGCACAGAACCTGCCCTTTCCGGACCGTATCGCCGACCTCGGCATATGGCTTGGCGCCCGGCTCGGGCGAGCGGTAGAACGTCCCGACGATCGGCGATTTCACGACCGCGAGGTCGAGCGCCTCGTCCGTGGACGAGAGCACGGGTGACGAGGCGTCGCCACCCATGGCCGGCGGCGGCGCGGCCGGCATCGGGGGCATGTAATGGCCCTGGGGCGCGGCCGGCGTGGCGGTCCAGTGTCCCGCCGACTGCTTGCGGAGGCGCAGCTTGACGTTGTCGCGTTCGAGCTCGAACTCCGCGATGTCGTGCTCGCGCATCATCTCGAGGATCTGCCTGATCTCGTCGAAGGTCATGAAGCTGGAAGCGCGATCAGCTCCGCGCGCGGCAGGTTGGTGAGCAGCTCGCAGCCGGTGTCGGTGACCAGCACGTCGTCTTCGATGCGGACGCCGCCGAACCCGGGCAGGTAGGCGCCGGGCTCGATGGTGAAGACCATGCCGGGGGCGAGCGTCACCGGCGGGATGTCGGGGCGCGGCTTGCCGATGCGCGGCTCCTCGTGCACGTCGAGGCCGAGACCGTGGCCCGTTCCGTGACCGAACGCGTCGCCGAGGCCGCGGTCGCGCAACAGGTCGCGCGCCGCCGCGTCCACCGCCGACGCGTCGACGCCCGGTTTCACCGCGGCCACCGCCGCCGCGTGCGCGTCGCGGACCGCCTCATAGACGCGCCGTGCCTCGCGCGAGGGCGGGCCGATCGCCACCGTACGGGTCAAGTCGCAGCAGTATCCGTCCAAGACGCCGCCAAAGTCCAGCACCACCAGGTCGCCGGCCGCGAGCGTGCGCGTCCCCGCGCGGTAGTGCGGCATCGCCGAATGCGGGCCCGACGCGACGATCGTGTCGAACGCCGTGCGCTCGTAGCCCGCCTCGCGCATCGCGGCCTCGATGACCGCCGCGATCGCGCGCTCGGTCGTCCCCGCGCGCACCGAAGCGAGCACGACGGGCACCACCTGGCCGAGCCGCGCCGCCGCGTCACGGAGGATGGCCACCTCCGACGCGTCCTTGATCATGCGCGCCTGCTCGACGAGGCGCTCGGTGGATCGCAGCGTGATGTCGAGCCCGCGGCCGGCGATCGTTTCGCGCCACCACTCGTGGCGCGCGACCGTGACGTGCGCGGCTTCGAAGCCGACCGTCGTCACGCCGATGTCGGCGAGGCACCCGATGAGCGCCTCCTCGTAGCTGGCGGGGACGTCCCACATGCGCAGCTGCGGGCACGCGAACGGCGACTCCTGGAGCGCGCGCACGGCCTCGTGATAGCGGAAGTCCGCCAGCAGGTGCACCGCCTCGCGCGTGATCACGAGGATGCCCGCGGTGCCTGCGTGATTCGAGAGGTACCGGATGTTGGTGGACGGCGTGACGATCAGCGCGTCAACGCTGAGCGTGTCGAGCGATTCGCGAATGCGCGCGTGCCGCCTGGCGAGCGCGGCTGTCGATGGGAACGCCACGGGTCACCGCGATTGTCCGCGATCCGCCACGATCGCCGCCAGCCACTGCTCGAGCTCGTCGAGCCCCGGGTCGGCGGGCGCCGCGACTGGCGGGGCGGGGACGTCGAGCCGATCGAGCGGCGGCTCGGAAAAGGTCGGCGCCGGCAGATCCAGCGCGAGGCTCGTATCGAGCGTCCAGTCGCCGAGGTCGGGCATCGGCGGCAGGTCGAGGCTCAGCGCGTCGAGCGCGTCGAGCGATGGGAGATGCTCGTCGGAGATGGTGGACGGCTGTTCATCGGCGGCCGCCGGCGGCGCCTCCGCGCCGCTGTCCGTCGCCTCCTCGAAGGTCGGCATCGTCGCATCGAGCGACAGGTCGACGGGTGGCGGGACGTCGAGCGGCGCGACGTGCAGATCGATCGTGTCCAGGACGTCGCCGCGGCGCTGATGGATGTCGGCGAGCGCCCGGATGGCCGCGAGGTTGTCGGGCGCGGCCTGCAGCACCTCTTCGAGCTCGGTGGAGGCCTCGTTGAACCGCCCCAGCTCCATCAACGCGCGGCCGAGCGTCACCTGCGCGGAGATGTACCCGGGGTGGCGCTCCAGTCCGTCGCGGCATACCTTCACCGCCGCCAGATAGTCACCGATTCGCCGGTACTCCTCGGCGAGCTGCGCGAAGGCAATGGAGGTCGGGTCCTTGTCGACCCGGCGACGCAGTTCCGCAATCCTCTCGCTCATGCCTTTCTGATTCTACGTCTGCCCGTGTAGGTCATTACGATGGTTCGCTGGGACAGTGGCGTCCTGGACAAAAGCAAACGCCGGAGCCATGGTGGCTCCGGCGTTTGAGTGCCTGATTTGACGGCGCCTACGGAATGGTGATCGTCTGCGTTGAGGTCTGCGTCACACCGCGGTTATCCGTAATCTTCAGTGTGGCTCGATACGTGCCGTTCGCACCGTAATCGTGCGACACGATCTTGCCATTGGCATCATAGCTACCGTCACTGTCGAAGTCCCAAGCGTAATCGGTAATCGTAGACGCAACTTGGCTTGACGAGCCCGATGCGTCGAACGTGACCGTGGTGCCCGACTTCGATGTCGTAAAGGACGCGGTCAGACCGCTGGCTACGGTGATGACGGTGTTCGCCGTCGTCGACTGCCCCAGATCGTCGCGAACCGTCAACGTCAGGAGGAACTGGCCTGCCTGCGAGTACGTGTGCTGAATCACGGGCGAATTGCTGGTGTTGCTGTCGCCGTCGCCCCAAACGAACTGGTAGGACACGATGCGGTGATTGGCCGCGACCGTCGCGCTCGCGGTGAATGTCGCCGCCTGCTTGGCAATCGGCGGATTCGGCGACACGCTTATCGATAGCGCCGTCGGAATCGTGAGCGAATTGACGATGACCGAGCGCTGCGCAACCGCCGTGAGGCCGCCCGCGTCCCTCACCGTCTCGGTGACCACGAACGTGCCAGGCCCAGAGAATGCGTGCGTCACGATCTGACCCGATGCGGTCCCGTCACCGCCGAAGCTCCAGGTAAACGTGCACGAGTTGCACGCCGACCCTTCGTCCGTGACGCCGGAGCTCGAGCAATTCGACGGATGGCAGGAGCCGTCGAACGTGACGACCTCGCCGACCTCCGGGTTCGTGATGCACGGGGTCACGCCCGCGCAGGTCACCACGAACGGGGTGGGCGCAAACTGCGGCACCGAATTGTTCTGAGGAAGCGCCCTGATGAACACGACGCGCGGAATCGTGTTGGCCGCGTCGGTACCGATCGGCGTCGCGATCACGGTAATGTCGCCGAGCGAACCGGCGATTGGCGCCTGTACCGTGAAGGTCGCCTGGCCGTTGGCGTTGGTCACCACCTCGGTGTTCGACACGCTGGCGCCCTGGGGCGCGTTCGTGTCGAGCGTCAGCGAAAACCGCTGGCCGACGATCGGGCGTCCCTGTGAGTCGCGCGCGCTGATGGTGACGACCGACTGCGACGAGCCGTCCCGCGGCAACGAATCGGGCGTCGCGGTCAAATTGATCGCCAGTCCCGTCTGGGCCGGGCCAATCAGCGACGGCTGCGTCTGCTTCTCGAGCCCGCACGCGGACGTCAGCGTGGCGGCGACCACCACCGCGAGCCACGGCGCGCGCGTCCCGAAATTGATTCTCTGCATAAATCCCTGCTAGCCCCCGTAGTTAGCGAATGTGATGCCGATGGAGCCGGTCACCGCCACGTCGTTGTTCTGCATGTCCTTGCCGTAAAAGGTGACATCCGCAATCACGTCGAGTGTCTGGAAGTTCGAGACGAGCGCGAGAAGCGGCGCCTCTCGTTTGGCGGACACCCGCACGATGTCGAAGGTTTGCTGACCCTGGCCCGTCGGTGAAACGGTGATCGTCATGCCCGAATCGAACGCGAACGGCACGTCAACACCCTGCACGTTGCGGCCGTCGGTGCGGCGATAGACGACGCGGTAGTGAGTGATCGTGACCGAATTGAGCTCGCTCGGCGTGTTGGCGACGCCTGGCGAGCCGGGGTCCTTGAGGACCAGCGACAGGGTGGCGCGGCCGACGTCGTTGAACCGCGTCGGCGTCTGGACGTTGTTCACCGTGATGACGTTCTGCACGTCCGAGTGAAGGTAGCCGCCGAAGGTTCCCGTCGTCGCCCCACCCGAAGCGGCGTCGAGGGCGTCGATGCGGACGACGACGGGCGAACGTCCCTGTTCGGCGACGCCGCAGCCGGCCGCCGCCATCGACAGCGCCGTCAGCAATGCAAATGTGATTGACTTCGTGCTCACAGTCCCTCTCCTAGAGCGTCAGAATGCGCGGCGTGATGAAAATCAGCAGCTCGCGGCTCTCGTCGTTCACCCCGTTGCGCTGGAACAGCCAGCCAAGCAGCGGGAGGCGCGACAGGCCGGGCGTGTCATCCTTGTTCGTCTGCTCGCTGCTCACGTAGATGCCGCCGATGACGGTCGTGTCGCCGTTGTTGACGAGCACCTGCGTAATCGCGCGCTGCGTGTCAATCGGCGGAATGTTGTTGACCGACTTGCTGTAGTCGGGCGCCGCGTTCTCGAGCGAGACGCGCATGATCACCGTGTTGGCCGCCGTGATCTGCGGCGTCACCTTCAGCGTCAGCGCCGCGTCCTTGAACGTCACGGTCACCGTGTTGTTCGCGACCGTCTGAATCGGAATCTGCACGCCCTGCGTCATCTCGGCTTCGACGTTGTTCTGCGTCGTCACGCGCGGCGTGGAGAGCAGCCGGCCCTGCCCCTGGCGCTCGAGGGCCGAGAGAATCACGTCGAGGTTCAGCGCGCCGTTGACCGAGCCCATCGCGAGGCCGAGCGCGGTGCTCGCGCCGGTGACGCCGAGGTTCACGCCCGTGGCGGCCGCGTCGAACTGCGGCTCCGGCGCCGGCGGACCCTGCACGCCGCCCGTGCGGCCCGTGAGGCTCCCTTGGTTCGGGAACGCGAGGCCGGTCGTGTTGCCAATCGAGTTGCTCATGCGGCCGCCGATGCCCCACTGCACGCCGATCGTGCGCGCGAACTGCCGCGTCGTCTGGACGATGCGCGCCTCGATTTCCACCTGCGGCTGCGGCGCGTCGAGCGTCGACAGCAGGTCGCTGGCGCGCTGCAGGCGGTCCGGCAGGTCGTTGATGATGAGCGTGTTCGTGCGCGGGTCGGTCTGGATCGAGCCACGCGACGACAGCACCGTCGCCGTGATGAGCGGCCGCAGGTCCTCGGCGCGCGCGTAGCTCAGCGATCGCGTCAGCACGCGCAGCTCGCCGGAGAGCGCCTGCTCGTCGGCCAGCTTGCGGCGCTGCGTCTCCTCGTCGGCGAGCACCGCCAGCGGCGCGATGCGGACGATGGTGCCGTCCACGACGTAGCCGAGCTTGTTCGCCCGCAGGATGATGTCGAGCGCCTGGTCCCACGGCACGTCGCGCAGCGAGACGTCGACGGTGCCCTGGATGGTCGGGTCGATCACGATGTTCAGGCCGCTGATTTCCGCGAACGTGCGCAGCACCGCGCGGAGGTCGGCGCCCTGGAAATCGAGGCTCACCGGGTTGCCGGAGTAGCGCGACGGCGTGGTGATGGGCGGCTGCGCCTGGGTGCCGGCCGGCGGCGTCTGCGGTGCCGCGGCCTGGGCTGGCGCGGTCGGCGCCGGCGTCTGGGCCGGTGGCGCGAAGACGTTGGCCGGCGGCGCCTGGGCCTGCGCCATCAAGGCGGCAGGTTTCGGCGTCTGCGGCGCAGCGGGCGCGGCCGGCGCGAGCACGGCCGCGGCCCGTGCCTGCGCGGACGGCGCCGCCGCGTCGTCGATGATCATCGTCAGCTGCCGCCCGTCGGAGGACGGCTCGAGGTGATACGCGGAGCGGCGCGTCATCTCGACGGCCACGCGCGTGAGCAGCGGGCTCTTCTCGTTGAGGCCGATGCGGACGTTCTGCACGGTGCCCTTGTCGACCGGCGTGACACCGGGCAGCGAGGACGAGGCGTTCGCCAGGTCCACGTAGAGCCGCGCGGGACCCTCCTGCGTCGCCTCGACGCTCGTCGGCACGAGCTTGCCGGTGCCGAGAAGGGTGATCGCCGTGGAGGCGCCGCGGCGCTCCACGCGCAGGTCGCGGATCACGCTCGAGGGTCCCACGGCGCTGATGACGCCGGCGGCTGCCTTGTCCAGCCGATCGGCTTCAACGTAGATCACGTTGCGCGAGCTGCGGACGCGCGGCCGGATCGGCTGCGCGAGGTCCAGGCTGACGCGGGCGACCGAGGCACCGTCGAACGCGCGCGTGTTCTCGACGTGCACGCCCGCAATCGGCACCCGGGGATCCAGCTTGAAGTTGTCCGCGAAGCCGACGGCCAGCACGTCGCGCATCTCGACGACGAACGTCCGCGGATCCGGCTGCGACGCCACGTACGGCACCGGGTCCGACGCCTCGATCGAGATCACGCCGGCGCGGTCGTCCACGCGCGACCCGATCCGCTTGAGGACGGCGGTGTCCGTGACGCTCGCGCGCAGCGGCACCATGGCGCCGAGCGCGAGCAGCGCGCCCAGAACCGGCAATTTCCATCTGACTAGTCGACACTCCATTACTTGGCCTCTTCCGTGGTCGGTCGCAGTGGCTTGCGCACTTCGCGCTGCTTCTCGAGCGACAGCGGGTCGGTCACCTGTTGCGTGATGACCATGCTGTCCGGGGTGATCGTTCTGATCGTCCCGTCGAGCAGCTTGTCGCCCGCCTTGACGATGTAGGTCTTGTTGTCCGAGCCCTGCAGGATGCCCACGTAGGCTCCCTTGCTCGCGATGGTGCCCTTCAGCGTCACCTCGCCCGTCTCGAGCCCCGCGAGGCCCGGCGCACGGATGCCGCCGGCGTTCGATCGGATGTCGCTGCCGCGGCGCAGCAGGCTGACGAACGGATCGCGCCGTCCCTGCGGGTCGTAGGTGTAGCCCTGCGGCTCGAGCTGGGGACCCGCGGCCGGCGCGACCGGGGCGGGCGTCGTCCCTGCCGTCGGGGCGGGCGTCGGAACGGGTGCCGGCGATGGTGCCGGTTGCTGCGCGGCCACGAGCGACGAGGTCGCGAGCACCATCACGGAGGCGAACGAGCAAAGGCGGGGAATCAGGGTCATGTGCTATTCCGCCTTTGGTGCCGCGCCGGGCGCCGCTGGTGCGGCGGGCGCGCCGGGCGCGGCCTTCGGCTCGACCAGCACGAACGTCGTCGCGGTGCATTCCGCGGTGATCGAATCGCCGGGGCCGCCGTTGTCCTTGGCCTTGATGTGGATGCCGGTGACGTTGATGATGCGCGGGAACTTGCTGACGCGCTCGAGGAAGTTCCCGAGGTTGTGGTACGTCCCCTCGATCTGCAGGCCGATGGGCCACTCGGCGTACATCTGCCTGGTGGCGACCGCCTGCGGCGCGAAGCCGCGGATCGTCAGGTTCGACTGCGTCGCCATCCCCTGGATGCGGCGCAGCAGGTCGGCGACGTCCTTCTCGCTCGGGAGCACCGGGCGCAGGCGATCGAGCTGCGCTTCGAGGTCGGCCACCTGGCGGCGGAACTCGGGCAGACGGCGCGCGGTGGCGAGACCGCGCTGGATGTCCGCGCGAACGGTGGCGAGCTGCGCGTCCCGCTGCGCGATGCTCTCCTGCGCCGGCTTCACGTAGAAGTTCCAGAAAACGCCCGCACCGGCGAGCGACAGCGCGAAGAACGCGCCGAGCTGGCCGTACCACGGCAACTTGCTGAGGCTGAGGTTCACTGCCATGTTGGGTATCGGGCGGCGACGAGGCCGCTTTAGCGCGCCCCTCCTGCGGGTGCGGGTCCGCCGGCTCTCGCGCCTGCGGCCGGTGGCGGTGGCGGCCCTTTCGGGTTCGGCACCAGCGACGCCTTTACCGTGAACTTGATCAGATCGACGCTCGGACCACCGGCCGACGCCGCCTGTCCCGTCGGCGCCACGCTCTGGACCGTGCTGTTGACGATCTCGATCGGCTTCTGCAGCATCGGCGACATGCCGAGGTTGCCGACGAAATCCGAGAGCGAGATCAGCGTGGTGCTGTTGCCCGCCATCGTGACGTCGTTCCCCTTCTGCTCGAGATCCGTGAGCCAGAGCATGTCGGGCACGCTCTTGCTGACGACGTCGAGCATCTGCACGGGAATGCTCTGGCCGCTGCGAAGCTGCTCGATCAGCTGCACGCGCTGCTGGAGCTGCGTGCGCTGCGCGTCGAACTGGTTGACCTCGCGGATGATCGACTGCAGCCGCAGCTGCTCCTGCTGCGCGCGCACGATGTCGGCATCGAGCTGCGTCGACTGCTGCTCGAGCGCGTAGTACCAGTAGCCGACGCCCGCGGCCGTCAGGACGAGAATCAGGCTGCAGGCAAGCGTCATGCGCTGGCCGACGTCGAAGGCTATCGCCTTCTTCTGGACCTTGCGCTCGCCGCCGAGCAGGTTGATCCGAATCATCGGTCACCCACCTTCCGCAGCGCGAGGCCGACCGCGACCGCCGCCGTGGCGGCCATCGTCACCGCGTCGCCACCGAGCTTCTTGGCGTCCCACGTCACCGCGCGGAACGGATCGAAGTCCTCGACGGGGGCGTTGAAGCGCTCCTGGACCATCTCGTGGAAGCCGTCGACGCGCGAGGCGCCGCCGCTCAGCATGATGCGGTCGATCTGATCGGTTGACGCGCTCGCCTTGAAGAAGTCGAACGTCTTCTGGATTTCGAGCAGGACGTTCTCGGTGACCGCGTGCAGCACCGGCTGCGCCTCCTCGAACGTCGCGCCGTCGACCGGGATGCCCTTCTTCAGCTGCTCGGCCGACTCGAACGGGAGGTCGAGCTCCTTCTGGACCGCCTCGGTGTAGGCGTTGCCGCCCATCGAGATGTCGCGGGTGAACACCGACTGGTCACCCTGCAGGATGTTGATGTTGATCGCGCTCGCGCCCGCGTTGAGCAGCACGACGACGCGGCCCGGCTCGAGGCCGTAGTTCACCTCGAACGCGTTCTGCAGCGCGAACGCGTCCACGTCCACGATGACCGGCGTGCGCCCCGACTGCGAGATGACGCTCGTGTAGTCGGCGATCTTTTCCTTCTTCGCCGCGACGAGCAGCACGTCCATGCTGCCGCGCGAGTTCGCGCCCGTTCCCGGGTCCAGGATCTGGTAATCGAGGTTCACGTCCTGGATGTCGAACGGGATGTACTGCTCCGCTTCCCAGTAGATCGACTCGGCCAGCTCGTTCTCGGTCATGACCGGCAGCGTGATCTTCTTGACGATCACGGCGTTGCCCGAGAGCGACGCGCAGACGTCCTTCGTCTTGAACGCCTTGTTGCCGTCGAACACACGGCGGATCGCGTCGGCGACCGACCCGGCGTCGATGATCGCGCCGTCCACGATCGCGTCGGCGGGCACCGGCTCCGCCCCGAACGCGGTCACCCTGTACCCCTTGCCCGACGGCTTCAGTTCGACCGCCTTGACCGCGCTCGACCCGATGTCGAGCCCGACCACTGTCTTGGCTTTTCCGAAAAGCGCCATTGTTCCTCTGTGTTCACGCCAACTCGGCAACGGATGTACCAGTCAAAATTGCAAGATCCAGCACGGTTCGGCCGAGCTCACCGGGACCCGCCGATGACGAATGTGCAAGCAACGCACGGATTCGTAAAAAGTCGTTGTCCCGAAAGTTGCTGTCGTGTTCTGTTATCGGCCGTTTCCGTCTCAGCAACACGATGGGTGGCACCCGGCCGGTTCCGGGTGCCAGGTATCGGGCGTCAGGCGTGGTCAGGATCGGGCCCCAACCGGCCCGCCCACCTGTTCAGTTGACAGGTTCCATAACCGTCCGTATCATTGAGGTTTGCGGTTGCAGGCAAAAGGATATCGATCGCCTGCGGCCCGGTAGCAGGGTTCGTGTCAGTCGGGCCCCGAAGGAATCCCTCTTCATGCGTACGTTCGTGGCAAGCGCGAAGAGCGCGGACAGCCGGTGGCATGTCATCGACGCCAAGGGCCAGGTGCTCGGGCGGGTGGCGACGCTCGCCGCGCGGCTGCTCCAGGGCAAGCACAAGGCGATCTACACCCCGTACATCGACACGGGTGATCACGTCGTTGTCGTCAATGCGGCGGTGGTCAAGCTGACCGGCCGCAAGGAAGACCAGAAGATCTATCGGCACCACAGCGGATACGAGGGCGGGCTGCGCGAGGAGCGCGCCGGGGTCGTCCGCAAGCGCCAGCCGATTCGCCTGGTGGAGGAAGCGGTTCGCGGCATGCTGCCGAAAACCAAGATGGGTGATGCGATGTATCGGAAACTGAAGGTCTACGCCGGCTCCGACCATCCGCACGCCGCCCAGCAACCCAAGAGCATCGAGGTCGCATAGTTGGCAAGCATCGAATATTACGCAACGGGCCGTCGCAAGACCTCCACCGCACGCGTTTTCCTCCGCCCCGGCAAGGGCGCCATCACCATCAATCACCGCGAGTTCGACAAGTACTTCACGACCGAAACGCTGCGAACGGTCGTTCGCCGGCCGCTGCTCCTCACGGAGAACGGCGAGAAGTTCGACATCCTCGCGACGGTGGCCGGTGGCGGCGAGCACGGACAGGCAGGAGCGGTCCGCCTCGCGGTCGCGCGCGCGCTCGTCGAGTACAACGCGGAGCTGCGGAAGCAGTTGAAGAAGGACGGGCTGCTGACGTCCGACTCGCGCGTCAAGGAACGCAAGAAGTACGGCATGGCTGGCGCGCGGAAGCGCTTCCAGTTCAGTAAACGTTAGTGTAGGGGCGGGTCTTCAGACCCGCCCGGAGTGAGAGCGACATGGAGGGACTTTGCCCGGGATTGCGATGAAGGATCTGCTGGAGGCCGGGGTCCATTTCGGCCACCAGACGAAGCGCTGGAATCCGAAGATGAAGGAATACATCTTCGGAGAGCGGAACGGCATCTACATCATCGATCTGAACAAGACGGTGAAACGGTTCCGCGACGCTGAAGAGTTCGTGACCAACCTTGCCGCCGACGGAAAGACGGTCCTCTTCGTGGGCACCAAGCGCCAGGCTCAGGACGTGATGGCCGAGGAAGCGCAGAAGTGCGCGATGTACTTCGTGAACCAGCGCTGGCTCGGCGGGCTCCTCACCAACTTCACCACGATCCAGCGCAGTCTCGGACGCCTCCGCGACCTCGAGGCGATGGTGACCGACGGCCGCTACGACACCCTCTCGAAGAAGGAGATCGCGCGCAACGAGAAGGAGAAGCGGAAGCTGCTGAAGAACCTCGAGGGGATCCGGCAGATGTCGCGGCTCCCGGACGCGGTCTTCGTCGTCGACACGCGCAAGGAGAAGATCGCTGTCGACGAAGCGCGCAAGCTGAAGATTCCGGTCATCGGCGTGGTCGACACCAACTGCGACCCCGACGAAGTGGACTACGTCATCCCGGGCAACGACGACGCGCTGCGCGCCATCCGGCTGTTCGCGTCGAAGATTGCCGACGCGGTGATGTCGGGCCGCTCGATGCGTGAATCGCGCATCGCCGAGGAAGACGCCGCGCGCGCCCACGAGGCCGCCGAGGCCGATGCCGCCGCCCGCCTGCGGACCGCGGTCCGCCCGCAGCGGCGCGAGCCGACGCCAGCCAGCGCGTAAGGCGCAGGCGAGAGAGATCGCGCCGGCTCGCACGATGGGCCGGCGTTTTTGTGTACACGTCCGCCTTCGGAGAATCGACATGACAGCGACAGCAATCACGGCAGATCAGGTCAAGCAGCTTCGCGACAAGACGGGCGCGGGCATGATGGAGTGCAAGGCGGCGCTCAACGAAGCCACCGGCAACATGGAGGAGGCCATCACGATCCTCCGCAAGCGCGGGCTCGCGCAGGCCGCCAAGCGCGCCGGCCGCGCCACCGCGCAGGGGCTCATCGGCAGCTACATCCACATGGGCGGCAAGATTGGCGTCCTGGTGGAGGTGAACTGCGAGACCGACTTCGTCGCCCGCACGGACGATTTCCAGAGCCTCGTGAAGGAGGTCGCGATGCACATCGCGGCCGCCGATCCGAAGTGGGTTCGCCGCGAGGACGTGCCGGCGGCGGCCATCGAGAAGGAGAAGTCGATCTACCGCGCGCAGATGGAAAGCACCGGCAAGCCGGCGCACGTGCTCGACAAGATCGTCGAGGGGAAGCTGGGCAGCTTCTACTCGCAGTTCGTCCTGCTCGACCAGCCGTCGATCCGCGACAACGACGTCACCATCGGGCAGCTCATCACGCAGGCGACCGCCAGGACCGGCGAGAACATCCAGGTCGGCCGCTTTGTGCGCTTCCGGGTCGGCGACGTGGAGTAGCGGCTTCGGACCGGCTACGGGCTACAGGGTATTCGTACCCGTAGCCCGAAGCCCGAAGCCTGAAGCCAGCCCGCAGCCGATATAATTCCGCTTCGTGCCCGTCTCCACGCTGTCACCCACCTACAAGCGCATCCTCCTCAAGCTGTCCGGCGAAGCCCTGATGGGCGAGCAGCAGTTCGGCGTCGACCCGAAGGTCGCTACGCAGATTGCGCAGGACGTCGCGGAAATCCAGCGACAGGGCGTGGAAACGGCGATCGTGATTGGCGGCGGCAACATCTTCCGCGGGCTGGTGGCCAGCGCGCGCGGCATGGACCGCGCCACCGCCGACTACATGGGCATGCTCGCCACCGTCATCAACGCGCTCGCGCTGCAGGATGCGCTCGAGCAGATCGGCGTCCTGACGCGCGTCGTCACCGCGATCGAGATGCGCGCGGTCGCGGAGCCGTTCATCCGCCGGCGCGCGATCCGCCACCTCGAGAAGAAGCGCGTCGTCATCTTCGCGGCCGGCACGGGCAACCCCTACTTCACCACCGACACGGCGGCCGCGCTGCGCGCCATGGAGATCAAGGCGGAGGTCATTCTCAAGGGGACGAAGGTGGACGGCGTGTACACCGCGGACCCGATGCTCGACCCGCACGCGACGAAATACCCTACAATCTCCTACCTGCAGGTGCTCGAACGGCAGCTGAAAGTGATGGACGCAACGGCCATCTCCCTCTGCATGGACAACAAGCTGCCGATTGTCGTCTTCAACCTCCGCGAGCCAGGCAACATCCGCCGCGTGGTGATGGGCGAACCGATCGGCACGACCGTGAGCTAGCCACCAACCAGACTGATATGGACTTCAACGACTTAAAAAGCATGTTCGGCGAAGTGAAGACGCGCATGGACGGCGCCATCGACCGCGTCCGCAAGGACATGGCGTCGGTGCGCACGGGCCGCGCCACGGTGAGCCTGCTCGACGGCGTCCAGGTGGACGCGTACGGATCGAAGATGCCCATCAACCAGGTCGCGTCGCTGTCGGTGCCCGAGCCGGCGCTCATCGTCGCGCAGCCGTTCGACCCGTCGACGACGAAGGAGATCGAGAAGGCGATCCGCTCGTCGGACCTGGGGCTCAACCCCTCGAACGACGGCAAGGTGATTCGCATCCCGATTCCGCCGCTCACCGACGAGCGCCGCAAGGAGCTGTCGCGTCACGTCCACAAGCAGGCCGAGGAGGGCCGCAACGTCGTCCGCAACGTCCGCCGCGACGCCAACGACCGGCTGAAGAAGCTCCTCAAGGATCACAAGGTCTCGGAAGACGACGAGCGGAAGGGGCTCGATCACGTCCAGAAGATGACCGACGAGCACGTGAAGATCATCGACGAGCTGCAGAAGAAGAAGGACCAGGACCTGCTAGGGCACTAAGTGGAAAAGTTGAAAAGTTGAAAAGTGGAAGAAGTAAGTCAAAGTGCCACAGGCGCACTTCCTACTTACTTTTCCACTTCTCCACTTTTCCACTTTTCAACTTACCAGCGGCTAGTCTCCGAAGGAGACGCCCATCATGCGGGCGGTTTGCAGCAGGTCGTAGTCGAGCGGCACCAGCTTCGTGCGGCCGACGACCTCGCCGAGCGGAATAGGCACGAGCTCCGGCGGATGGTTGGCGACCATCTTTCCAAACTGACCGCGGAGCACGAGCTCCACCGCTTTGCCGCCGAACCGGGTCGCCAGCGTGCGATCGAACGCGGTCGGCGCTCCGCCGCGCTGCAGGTGTCCGAGCACGACGTGCCGCGTTTCCTTGCCGGTGAGCCGCGTGAGCTCGTCCCCGCAGAATTTCGCGGCGCCGCCCAGCCGCTCGGCGTGGCCGCCGTGCGCCTCCTCCACGATCGACAGCTTGCCGTCCTTCGGCCTCGCTCCCTCGGCGACGACGACGATGCTGAACTTCGCGCCGCGCTCGTCGCGCTTGCGCAGGCAGTCGACGACCTTGTCGAAGTCGTACGGAATTTCCGGGATCAGGATCGCGTCGGCGCCCCCCGCCGTGCCGGCGTGCAGCGCGATCCAGCCGGCGTACCGGCCCATCACCTCGACGACGATGATGCGGCGATGCGCTTCGGCCGTCGTGTGCAGGCGATCGATGGCGTCGGTGGCGAAGCTGACGGCCGTGTCGAAGCCGAAACAACTCGTCGTCCCCTGGATGTCGTTGTCGATCGTCTTCGGGACGCCGACGAGCGGGATCCCCTTCCGGTAGAACTCGTACGAGATGCCGAGCGTGCCGTCGCCGCCGATGCAGATGAGCGCGTCGAGCTCCATCTGCTGGAACATCTCCATCACGCGCTCGCTGTAGTCGAAGGTCCCGTGCGGCGTGACGATCGGCTCGGCGAACGGGTTGCCGCGATTGACGGTGCCGAGGATCGTGCCGCCGAGGCGCAGGATGCCGGTGACGTCCTTGGGCGTGAGGACGCGCGACTTCTCCGGGTAGATCAGCCCGTCGAAGCTGTCTTCGAGCCCGATGACGGCGACATCGGCGTTGCTGGCGGTCTTGACGACCGCGCGAATGACGGCGTTGAGGCCGGGCGCGTCCCCGCCGCCGGTCAGGACGCCAAGTTTTCGGATGGTGGGCATGTGCGGGCGAGCGCTGCTTGACCGCAGGTCGGGCGTCACCCGGACCCGCGGCGCTTCGAGTATAGCAAGCTCCGAAATGAGCGTAGCATCTGCGCATGCCGGATGAGGCAGCGCCGCCGCCCGAGGTGACGCAATTGCTGATCGACTGGAGCAACGGCGACGAACGTGCTCTACAGCAGTTGATTCCCCTCGTGCACGAGGAATTGCGCCGTGTGGCCAGGCGTCACATGGCGCACGAGCGTGCACAGCACACGCTGCAGGCCACTGCGCTCGTCAACGAGGCGTACGTGCGGCTCGTCGACATCCGGCAGGTGCGCTGGCAGAACCGGGCGCACTTCTTCGCGATGTCCGCGCGGCTGATGCGGAGGATCCTCGTCGATTTCGCCCGCTCCCGTCGGTACCAGAAACGCGGCGGCGCGGCCCAGAAGGTCACGCTCGACGAAGCGCTGGTCGTCTCGCCGGAACCGGGCGCGGACCTGGTCGCGCTCGACGAGGCGCTGACCGCGCTGGCGGCGGTCGATCCAAGGAAGGCGCAGGTGGTGGAGATGCGGTTCTTCGGCGGTCTCAGCGTCGAGGAGACCGCCGAAGCGCTGCACGTCTCGCGCGACACGGTCATGCGCGACTGGAAGCTCGCGAAGGCGTGGCTCCTTCGCGAGCTCAAGGCGTCGGACGGCTGAGGACCGGACCGTCCGGCCAGGGCTTAGCGACTGATCCGTGACGCCGGGTAGATGAACTCGTGTCCGACGGTCTGGCCGACGGGGAACCACGTCTTGACAGGCGGCGTGACCCCCGCCTGCTCTTCGTTGAACACAATCGCCAGGTCGGCGGCGAGCCCGCGCGGACGATCCACGCGCCTGGTAAACGCGCGCAGATACACGTGCATGCCGTCGCGGCTCGACACCCGCACGACGTCGTACGAACCGGGCACCACCACCTCGAACGCGTACGTCCCTGCCGGGAGCGAGACGCCGGGGAGCGCGAACGGCGCGCTGAACGTGAGGTAATTGATGTGCGTGGCATCCGCCCGTGCCATCGAGGCCGCGGCGAGAAGACCGGCGAGAACCACCGCGCACGCAACGACGAATCGTGACTTCAACATGACATCCTCCTTGTCGAACATGGCGGGCCAGCCGCCACTACTCGGGCCTGACCGAACGATCGAACTTGCGGATCTCCGCGCGAACGGCGTTGCCAGCATCCATGGCCGCCCTCGTCTCGTGCGAGCGGGACGTGCCCT
>Ga0209438_1000180_pt1 | contig 17664 bp, 17 predicted proteins | sample GraSoi_2013_20cm_FD_185825 | JGI IMG/M metagenome (GOLD analysis project Ga0209438, IMG submission 185825) | Grasslands soil microbial communities from the Angelo Coastal Reserve, California, USA - Sample 9_17_2013_20cm (SPAdes) (version 2) | ecosystem: Environmental > Terrestrial > Soil >...
CCGCCCCATGATCCGCCCCCGATCGCGGGGCTGGTCTAAAGACCCGCCCCTACGCTGGTCAGCGCCGACGTCAACGCGGGCACGAACCGGTCGATCAGGTCGTCGGTGAGGTTGACGTTGACCGAGACGCGCAGCCGCGCGGTCCCCGGCGGCACGCTCGGAGGCCGGATGGCGCGCACGTCGAAGCCGCACGCCTGCAGCGCCTCCGCCACGGCGACCGCGGCGTCGTTGTCGTCGATGAAGATCGGGATGATGTGCGACGAGCCCGCGCCCGCCGGGACGCCGGCCGTCGCCAGCCGCGCGCGGAGCGTCTCCACCGCCGCGCGCAGCCGCGCGCGCCGCTGCGGCTCGCCTTCGACGATGTCGAGGCTCGCGTCGAGCGCGGAGGCGAGCGCGGGCGGCGGCGCCGTCGAGAAGATGAACGGCCGCGCGCGCTGGATGAGGTAGTCAATCGCCCACGCCGGGCCGGCGACGAACGCGCCGGCGACGCCGAGCGCCTTCCCCGCCGTGTTGATGGACAGGAACACGCGGTCCGCGATGCCGCGCTCCTCGATCAGGCCCGTTCCGCGCGGGCCGTAGATGCCGACCGCGTGCGCTTCGTCCACGATCAGGTGCGCGCCGGTCGCGGCGCACGCCTCCGCGTATTGGACGAGCGGCGCCTCGTCTCCGTCCATGCTGAAGAGCGACTCGACAACGACGAACCGTTCGCCGGGCTCACCCGCCCTGCCCCTCTCCAGCATCCGGCGCACCGTGGCGACGTCGTTGTGCGCGACGATTTCGCGCCGGGCCGGCGAGAGGCGGATGCCGTCGATCAGGCTCGCATGGTTGCGCTCGTCCGAGACGATGACATCGTCTGCGTCCGCGAAGGCGGTCATCACGGCGAGGTTCGCCAGGTAGCCGCTGGAGAAGTAGAGCGAGCGTTCGGTCCCCTTGAAGCGGGCGAACCGCTCCTCGAGCGCCGTGAAGGCGTTGCGCTCGCCGCGCAGCAGGCGGGAGCCGGTGCTGCCGACGCCCTCGCGGCCGACCGCTGCCGTCATCGCGTCCTTGATGCGCGGGTGGCTGGCGAGCCCCAGGTAGTCGTTCGACGAGAGATCGACGCCGGAGGGGGACCGCAGCGCGCGCAGGAGACCGTGATCTTCGAGACCGCGCATCCGCGCGCGAACGCGATCAGAGAGACTCATAGGCCGGCGACTGCAGGTGCATCCCCAGCCGGTCGAACAGCAAGCGATCGACGTCCGCCGCCGGGTTCGGTGTCGTCAGCAGCCGATCGCCGAGGAACACCGAGTTGGCACCGGCGATGAAGCAGAGCGCCTGCGCCTCGTCGGAGAGCGAGAGCCTGCCGGCGCTGAGGCGCACGAACGAGCGCGGCATCATGATGCGGGCGGTGGCGACGAGGCGCACGAGATCGAACGGATCTGCGGGCGGCCTCCCGCCGAGCGGCGTCCCCTCGACCGCGACGAGGAGATTGATCGGCACGCTCTCGGGGTGCGGGTCGAGCGCCGCCAGCTGCTGCAGCAGGCCGAGACGCGCCTCGGTGCTCTCCCCCATGCCGATGATGCCTCCGCAGCAGACGGTGATGCCCGCCGCGCGCACGCGCGCCAGCGTCGCGAGCCGATCGGCATAAGTGCGCGTCGTGATGATCTGCCCGTAGAAGTCCGGCGAGGTGTCGAGGTTGTGGTTGTACGCGGTCAGGCCCGCGTGCGCGAGCGCGTCCGCCTGGTCCTGCTCGAGCATCCCGAGCGTGCAGCACGCCTCCATGCCGAGCGCGCGTACGCCGCGGACCATCTCGAGGACGCGGTCGAACAGCGCCCCGCGCGGCACGTCGCGCCACGCGGCCCCCATGCAGAACCGCGTGGCCCCCTGCGCCCGCGCGGCGCGCGCCGCCGCGAGCGCCTCCTCCACGCTGACCAGTTCGGTCCGCGGGACGCCGGTCCGGTAGTGCGCCGACTGGGGACAATACGCGCAGTCCTCGGGGCAGCCCCCGCTCTTGATGTTGAGGAGGACCGAGCCCTGGACCTCGTTCGGCGAGTGGTGCTTGCGGTGAACGAGCTGCGCCTGGAACAGGAGATCGACGAACGGCGCATGGTAGATGTCTTCGATTTCGGAAAGCGACCAGTCGTGCTTCACGGCGCGCCATTATATCCAGCGGAGGCAGCCCGGCCGGACCGATGGCTCAGCTTGCGCATTGCATTCTTGACGTCTTATTCTGCGAGAGGCGCCGCCCCCTTCGGCGCCGGATCCGAACTGAATGTGGCGCCCAAGCCCGCCGGTCTGCACGATTCCTCCGTTCTCTCCCACGCACCTGCGCATATGGTGCAGCTGTTCGACGCGCCACGCTCGCTCGCGGACGCCGTCTCGCACTTCCTGATCGATGGGCGCGGCCGCGGCGATCACCTGCTGGTGATCGCGCGCGCATCGCACTGGCAGCTGATTCGCGCGTACCTCGAGCGGCGCGCGTTTCCGGTGGACGACGGCGCCGACGGCCTGACCGTGATCGACGCGCGGAAGATTCGCACGCGGATGATGCGGCGCGGACTCCTGGATCCCGGCCGGATGGAGGAGACGCTCGGCACCACGATGGCGGAGTTCGCCACAGGCCCGGGGGGCGTGCGTGTCTACGCCGAGATCGTGGAGCTGTTTGCGGAAGAAGGGAACTTCGAGCAGGCCTGTGCGCTCGAGGACTACTGGAACCACCTGCAGGGGCAGCACCGCTTCACGCTGCTGTGTGGCTATTCGGCCGCGCACTTCGCCGACCCGCGGAACTCTCAACACCTGCGCGACGTCTTCGGCCGGCACTCGGCGGTGAAATCGCAGTCGGCCGATTCGCTCGGCAGCTGGCTGGCGAGCCGCTAGGGCCGCTCCGGGGCAGGCTCCTCTACGATGTCGTCGGCCGAGCCGACACCCGCCAGCACCAGGTTGCGGACATGCTGCGCCTGCTCCTCGAGCTCGTCGGCGCGCTTCTGGTATCGGTCGGCCGATTTCAGCCCCTGGCGCCTGGCGCGGTCGGCCATGCGGCGTCGGACGGCCGCCTGCTCCTCGAGCGCGCGCAGCGCGCTCCAGAGCGCGTGCTCGACGGTCAGCGCCTGTTCCGTCGTCAGCGTCTCGCTCGTGTAGGCGTGACCGATGCGACATCTGAAACGCAGGAGCTCTCCGTCTTTCAGTTCCCAGAGCACGCCGCCGCACTCGGGGCACGAATACGGGGATGGCTCGCCGGGATGCACCCGCTCGTCGCGATGCATCGTCAGCTCGCGCAGCTCCTCGTGCACGACCTTGTCGTCACCGTTGGCCATGACGGTCGCACTCCTTGGCGTCATCGCGATCTGCTGGAGCAGCGTGCCGATCTGCGCCGCGGGGACGCTGTAGTCGACGGACACGTGGTTCAAGGCGCTCTGCGGCATCGAGGGCCACTCAGTGTCGCGCGGGTCCTGGACGATGGCGATGCCTCCCTCGCGCTTGATTTCCCGCAGGCCGACCGTCCCGTCGTCGAGCATGCCACTGAGGACGACGCCGATGGCACGCGGGCCGTACGCGATGGCCGCGCTGCGGAACAACGGGTCGATCGCCGGCCGGTTACCGTGCTCGCGCGCGCCGCGCGAGACGACCAGGCGACCCGCGTTGACCGTGAGGTGAAATCCGGCCGGGGCGACGTAGATGCGGCCGGGTTCGACGGGCTCGCCGTTGATCGCCTGCGATGCCGGCAGGTTTCCCGCCCGCTGCAGGATCTCGGGAAGCATGCTGCGGGCGCCATCGGGGAGGTGCAGCGCAATCAGGATCGCCGCCGGGAACTCGGCAGGAATGTGCTCGACGACGCGCTGCAGCGAGCCGACCCCGCCGGCGGACGCGCCAATCACGACGATGTCGAACTTTGCCACTGGTTACCCGCTGCAAGAAGCGGGACGCCGGCCCGACGCGGGTCAAACGCTGTGCTAGTCTAGGCCGTCCGCAGAAAATACGCCATGGAAGACGGGAACGTCACGTCCCCCGAGTTCGAAAAGCTTCTCGAACATCTGAAGAGCACCCGCGGATTCGATTTTGCCGCCTACAAACGCCCCACGCTGTCGCGCCGCGTCGACAGGCGGATGTCGACCGTCGGCGTCGATTCGTACACGGCGTACCTCGACTACCTGCAGGTCCACCAGGACGAATTCACGCAGCTGTTCAACTCGATCCTGATCAACGTCACGTCGTTCTTCCGCGATCGCGAGGCGTTCGATTTCCTGGCGCGCGATGTCGTGCCGAAGATCGTCGAGGGCTCGCAGAAGACCGGCGAGATCCGTATCTGGAGCGCCGGCTGCGCGTCGGGGGAAGAGTGCTATTCGGTGGCAATCCTGTTTGCCGAGGCGATGGGCGCGGAACAGTTCCGCGAGCGCGTCAAGATTTACGCGACCGACGTGGACGAGGAGGAGCTCGCCATCGCGCGGCAGGCGATGTACACCGACCGTCAGATCGACGACGTGCCGGCCGACCTGCGCGACAAGTATTTCGACCGCACGAGCGGGCGATGGATGTTCAAGAAGGACCTGCGCCGCAGCGTGATCTTCGGCCGCCACGATCTGCTTGACGACGCGCCGATCTCGCGCGTGGACCTGCTGCTCTGCCGCAACACGCTGATGTACTTCAACCACGAGGCGCAGGCGAAGATCGTGCAGCGGTTCCACTTCGGGCTGCGCGACGGAGGCTTCCTGGTCCTCGGCAAGGCGGAGATGCTGCTCAATTTCGTCGGCGCGTTCGTGCTGGCCGATCTGAAGCAGCGTGTCTTCATGAAGGTCGCCGTGGACAACGGCGCCGATCGCCTCCTGGCCGGCTATCCCGAGCGCGACGAGCGCGCGCTGCACAGCGGTCCGCCGGCGCGGCTTCGCGACATTTCGTTCGACCAGGACCCGATTGCGCAGCTGGTCGTCGACGTCAAGAGCCACCTGCTGCTGGCCAACGCCCGCGCTCGCGAGCTGTTCGGCCTCAACCCCCGCGACCTGGGCCGTCCGCTGCAGGACCTGGAGGTCTCGTATCGGCCCGTCGAGCTGCGGTCGTGCATCGACGACGCGCACGCGCGGCGCCAGGTGGTCCAGATGCGCGAGGTGGCGTGGCCGGCGCCCGGCGGGGAGCCGCGCTACTTCAACGTGCAGATCACCCCGATCGTCGACGCCGCGGACACCCCCCTCGGCTCGAAGGTGATCTTCAGCGACGTCACGCGGCAGCGCGAGCTGCAGGACGAGCTGCAGCGCTCGCGGCAGGAGCTCGAGACGGCGTACGAGGAGCTTCAGTCGACCAACGAGGAGCTCGAAACGACCAACGAGGAGCTCCAGTCCACCGTCGAGGAGCTCGAGACCACCAACGAAGAGCTCCAGTCGACCAACGAGGAGCTCGAGACGATGAACGAGGAGCTCCAGTCCACCAACGAGGAGCTCGAGACCGTCAACCAGGAGCTTCGCCAGCGCGGCACCGATCTGTCGCGCAGCAATATCTTTCTCGGCGGCATCCTTCGCAGCGTCCCGCTGGCGGTGATCGTGCTCGACGAACAGCTGCAGGTGGAGCTCTGGAACGACGTCGCCGCGGACCTGTGGGGGCTGCGCGCCGACGAAGTGCACGGCAGGCATTTCTTCGGGCTCGACATCGGCTTGCCAGTCGAGCAGCTGAAACAGCCGATTGCCGGGTTGACGCGGCAGGGCGACCAGCGCTTCGAGGCCGAGATCAACGCGATGAACCGCCGCGGCCGGCAGATCCGCCTGCGCGTGCAGTGCGTCGGCATCGGGTCCGCCGAGCACGGCAGGGGCATCATCCTCCTGATGCAGGAGGCCCCGCGCCACGAGGCGGCGCCGGCGACGCGCCACTGACATGATGGCCGCCGCCAACGTCTCGCGGCGCATCAACGCCGAGCGGCTCATGGTCCTGGCCTGGCTTCGGGCGCTGCTGCTGCAGCTCGCGCACCCGCTGATCGCCGCGGGCGTCGCCGAGCACAGCACGTTCCGCGGCAGCGGGGCCGCTGCGTTCGCGCGCCTCCACCAGACGATCGACGCGATGCTCGCGATCACGTTCGGGACACACGCCGAACGCGAGCGCGTGCTCGACGGCATCCGCGCGATTCACCGGCGTGTACACGGAACGCTCCCGTCGGCGGCCGGCGCGTTCCCCTCCGGCACTCCATATTCCGCCGAGGATTCGGCCCTGCTGATCTGGGTCCACGCGACGCTCGTCGAGTCCGTCGTGCTGGCCTACGAGCAACTGGTGGAGCCGCTTGCGCCGCGGGACCGCGATCGCTACTGCGCCGACAGCGCCGACGTCGCTGTCGAGCTCGGCGCGCGCGCCGGCGACGTGCCGCGATCGTGGGCGGCGCTTCGGGAGTACATCGAGGGTCGCCTCGCGTCGGGCGAGATCGCGGTCGGTCCGCAGGCCGAGGCGCTTGCGGCAGCGCTGGTCTCGCCGTTCGGGAGCGGGCTCGGGAATCGCCTGTTTGCCCCTATGGTGTCGCTGCTCGCCGCAGGTCAATTGCCCTCATCCGTTCGCGTACAATACCGCTTCGCCTGGAACCGTCGCCGCGCGCGGCGCTATGTCAGGGTGATGACAGTCCTGCGATTGGTGCGGAGTCTTGCGCCGGCGCGCCTGGCAGTATGGAAGAGCGCGCGGACCCTCGGTTGCTTATCTGTGCAACACGGCTACTCATCAACCGCCCGGTGAGCCGGACGCCAGCCTCGAAACACAAGGCTTTCAAGGTCATAAAGCTGAAGAACCGCCGCAAATCGTCGAGTTAGCCGGCTGCGGGCCTGCGTTTCCCCGTCTAGAAATCTTGCGGAGGGGGAGGGTACAATGCGGGCAAAATATTCTTAGGACTTATCACCATGGCCGTGACCCCGGTACTTTTGCCTGTCGCCGCCGTCTCACTGTCGCCGCCAGCCGACCTGCTGCTCGTTGATGCCTCGCCGGAGGCTGCGGCATACACGGCGTTTCTGCGCGGCAGCTATCGCGTGGCGACCACCTCCTCGATCGACGTCGCCCGGCAGTATCTGCAACGTCATCTGCCTTCCATGGTCGTGACGGAGCTCGACGTGCAGGGCGCCGACGGCGTGGACATCTGCCGCGAGGCGAAGGCGCTCTCGGTTCCTCCGACCGTGCTCGTCACGACGACGCAGGCCGAACGCGTGCCCGACGCGCTGGTGGCCGGGTGCGACGGCGTGCTGCTGAAGCCATTCGCGCCCAACCTGCTGTTCGGGCGCATCGGGCGACTTCTTCGCGCGCGCTCCGAGATGTTGCGCACAAGGTCGCGGCACGAGACGCTGAAGGGGACGCATCTCGTGGACCGCTCGGAGTTGCTGCTGACCGGCACGAACCGGGCGTGGCCGAACACGTACTGCCCGTACTGCAATCACGGCGGCGTCACCAGCTTCGAGTTCTGCAGCCATCGGCGCTCCTGGTACGCCTGTCTCGCCTGCCGGAAGGTCTGGATCGCGAAGCGGCTGGAATAACGACATGGAGCCGACCGGCGCCGCACCGGACCTCACACGACGCGCCGCCACGGTCCTCGCGGATCCGTGCGTGCTGATTGCCGACCCCGACCTGATCGAGGGCCATCACGCCAGCGCGCTTCGTTCGACGTACCGGCTCGCGACCGCCACCGATGTCGACGGCGCGCTTCAGGCGTTGCGACAGCACCAGCCCGACGTGGTGATCGTGGAGACACGGCTCGGCGGCGGCAACGGCACGGAGGTCTGCCGCGCCGCGAAGTCGCTCGAGAGACCCGCGTTGGTCCTGGTGACCACGAGCCAGGCGGAATGCGCCCCCGACGCGATCCTCGCGGGGTGCGACGGCGTGCTGCTGAAGCCGTTCGCGCCGAACCTGCTGTACGCGCGGCTCGGGCGCCTGATGCGGATGCGCCTGCGCGCGCACAGCGCCCGTCTTCGCACGCGCAGCGGCGTGTTGCTCGAGCGCGCCGAAGCGACGCGATCGAAGTTGCAGCATCTGCTCGAGCGCAGCGAACAGAGCCGCACGAACACGTTCGGCGAGTGGCCGACCACCCGTTGCCCGTACTGCCACCATCAGGGTGTCACGAGCTTCGACTACTGCAGCTTCCGCCGCGCCTGGTACGCGTGTCTCGCCTGCCGGAAGGTGTGGATCGCCAGGCGTCAGGAATAGGCTCCAAGCTCCAAGGTCCAAGCTCCAAGATCCAAGATCCAAGATCTAAGCGGTCAGGCTCGTCGGCGCTCGTTCGCCGCAGAATTCCGAATCATTGTTGCGATGATTTTCACCAGTTCCGTCGATTCACGGATCAGAGGACGACTCTCTTTGAATTCCCGCAGAGCAATGCGGTCTTTTGCCCGGAAGTCGCGCGGGCTGGACCCGTCGTTGCCCTCTTCGAGATTCGAGGCGGCATTCACCACGCACTCGACGAGGTGTAACGAAAGTGCACCGGCAATACGTCCGCGCTGGTGCAATTCCTGCGCGGCGCGGATGACATCGCAGGCGAACAGAAACGATCGCTCGCGAATGTCATAGGGTTTCGCGGTGTTGACTTGGGGCGATGATTTTGGATGCTCCATGAAAATGCATCCCGCCTGCCAAGATCTCTGGGATCCCAGAACTGGAATTTGGATCTTGGAACTTGGAACTTGGAACTTGGACCTGTTCACCGCACGCCAACTTCTCCCTCCCACCGCGCGATCACCACGGTCGCAAGGCAGTTGCCGAGCACGTTGGTCGCCGTGCGCGCCATGTCCATCAGCGCGTCGATCCCGAGGATGATGAACACCGGCTCGGCGGGCAGGTTGAAGCTGCTGACGGTCCCGAGCAGGATGACGAGCGCCGCGCGCGGCACGCCCGCGACGCCCTTGCTCGTCAGCATCAGCGTCAGCAGCAGGAGAAACTGCTGGCCGATCGTCATCTCGACGCCCGCGGCCTGCGCGACGAAGATCGCGGCCAGCGAGAGGTACAGCGTCGACCCGTCGAGGTTGAACGAATAGCCGGTCGGGATCACGAACGCGACGATCCTGCGCGGCACGCCGAACGCCTCCATGTTCTCCATCGCGCGCGGGAGCGCCGCTTCCGAGCTGGCGGTGGCGAACGCGATGGAGGTCGGCTCCGCCGCGGCCGCGAGGAACCGCCGGATCGGCACGCGGGCGACGAGCGCCACGGGCAGCAGCACGCCGAGGACGAACACAATCACCGCCGCGTACATCGTCGCCAGCAGCTTGATCAGGTTGACGAGAATGCCGATGCCCAGGTGGCCGACGGTGTAGGCGATCGCCGCGCCGACGCCGATGGGCGCGAACAGCATCACGATGTTCGTGAACCGGAACATCGTCTCCGCGAGCGCCTCGAAGAAGGTCAGCATCGGCCGCCGCCGCGGCTCGGGCAGCATGGCGAGCGCGGCGCCGAAGATGACGCTGAAGACGACGACCTGCAGCACCTCGCCGTCGGCGACCGCCTTCGCGATGTTCTCCGGGAACGCGTGCAGCAGGATGTCCTGCCACGACTGCGGCGCCGGCGCCGCCGCCTGTTCGCCGGGCGCGGGCGGCGGCAGCGTGATGCCGACGCCCGCGCGGCTGATCGTGATCGCCGCCCACCCGATGAGCAGCGCCAGCGTCGTCACGACCTCGAAGTAGACGAGCGCCTTGATCCCCATGCGCCCGACCTGCTTCAGGTCTCCATGCGAGGCGATGCCGACGACGAGCGTGGCGAACAGCAGCGGCGCGACGATCGTGCGGACCAGGCGGATGAAGATGGTGCTGAGGACGCGCAGCTGCGTGGCGGCGGCGGGAAAGAAGTAGCCGAACGCGCCGCCGACGACGATGGCGATCAGGATCCAGGTGGTGAGCGACGGACGGCGCACGGGACGGATGGTGGATGGTGGGTGGTGGACGGTTCGTGGTTCGTGGTTCGTAGTTCGTGGTTCGTAGTTCGACCACCCACCACCCAGCTATCGCGTATTACCGGTGAATGTCGGCGGCGTCGCGCGTGACGGCGTGACTTCGAACGAGAAGCGGAGCGCGGGAATCCGATTGCCCGGGTGGTCGTCCGCGTAGGTGAGCTGCGGCAGGCGATAGAGCTGCTGCCCACCGTCCGGCCCCTGGTAGATCCCGGGGTAGAAATCGATGAGATGAACACCGGGCGTGCCCGCCGCGGTGAAGTGAATGACGACGTCACCACCCGTGTTGAAGCCGCACGCGTAGCCCATGTACGCGTTGTCGTAGGTCGCGACGTAGATGTTGTCGTACTCCGTCCAGCCGACGCCTTTCAGGTGAATCGTGACCGGAGTGCCGGCGGGTCCAGACGAGGGCGTCATGCTGACGATGGTCGTCTCGACGACGAAGTAAGTCGTCGCGAGCGTGCGATCGCCGGATCGAACCGAGACCGAGTGCCGTCCGCCGAGATCGTCGGGAATCGAGACCGGCATCGAGAGGCGGCCGTCGGCGGTCGTCGTCACCTTCGTGAGCTCGCGGTCGATCGGCTCGAAGCCGTTGCCGCTCACGCGGTTCCCTTCGTAGCTTCCCCACACGAGCGACACCGGCGTGTTCGCCGGCAGGCCGGTCACGTCGAGCGACGCTTTCGTGTTCACCGGCCCCTGCGTCGGCGTGATCTTCGCGGCGGCGCCGCCGGCGCCTGTCGACGCGGGCACGGGCTGCCGCTGGTACGGCTCGGCGTAGAAGGCGGGTGTGGCCGCGCGGCCGGGCGTCACCCGAAACGCGAACTGCGGGACCGGAAGATACGCGTTCGGCGCCTGCTCGTGATTCAGGTAGCCCTGGCCCATGTAGCCGGTCAGCACGTTGATCGTGTGATCGCCGGCCGGACCCGTCGCGCGGAAGCGCGCGACCGCGCTCCCCTTCGTCCCCGCCGCCGTCACGTAGCCGGCCTGCTGGTTGTCCCAGTTCACCACCCACGTGCTTTCCATCGTCCGCCAGCCGAGCCCCTTCACGCGCAGCTCGATGGTGGTGCCGACCGGACCTTCCTTCGGCGAGAGCTCGAAGGTCTGGGCGACCTCGACGCCGCCCTGCGCGAGCGTCGTGCTGCCGTCGCGCACGAACACCTCGTGCACGCCGCCGAAGTCTTCGGGAATCGCGAAGCGCGTGTCGAGGCGGCCGCGAGCATCGACGGTCGCCTGCGAGAGCGTGCGCGTGACCTCAGCGTATTTCTTGCCGCGGAAGTGGAAGTAGTCCTCGATCACCCAGCCGCCTTCGACCGTACCCCAATCGAGGTTGACGGTCTTGTTCGGCGGCAGACCTTCGGCGGTCACCTCGACGCTGGTGCCCACGATCGGTTTCGGATGCTCTGTCTTGTCGTAGGTGAGCGTCAGGCGCTGCGGCGCGGACCCCGAGTTGGACGCAGCGGACGCAGCGGGCGCGGGGAAATGTGCGGGGCCGGGAAGGACGCGTTCGTCATCAGACGAAGCGGCGGGCCGGGTCCGTTCGGACCCGGCAGGCTGTTCGGCGCGCCCACACGCGAAGGCGGTGAGCGCGGCCAGGCATGCGGCGCCGGCAAGGGCAGCGGCGCGCATTGCGATCTCCTCTCGCCCGCCTAGTTGCTCGACGGGCCGTCGGCGACGATCGTCAGCTGCGAGGCTTCGACGTCGAACGGCTTGAAGTCGCCCGTGCGGCCGTACTTGTCCTTCGCGGTCACCGTGAACCGCACGATGCCCGTCGGCGCGTCGTTGGGCACGATCCACTTGGCGACCCAGAATGTGCGCTCGGGCTGAGTTGCCGTGGCGCGCCACCGCATCGGGATGTCCTTCGTCTGGCCCGCGTAGTTCAGGTGCACGACCAGCTGCGTGTCGGGCTCGGCGTGCTGACCGGTCTGCGGATCGACCGCCTCGATGCGCCAGCCCACGGGCTCGCCGCGCTTGTAGACGTTGTTGAGCGTGCAGTTCTTCGGCTTGCCGGGTCCGAAGAAGTACGCCATGTCGCCGCGAAGAATCAGGTTGCCCGTTTTCGCGGCGGGCGCCTGGGCGGCGGCGTGGAGCGAGGCGAACGCGAGCCCGGTGACGATGACTGCGGCGGACAACGCGATGGTCAGTGTTCTGCGCATTGCGATCTCCTACTCGACGATCGTGAGCTGGGACGCCTCGAACGGCCCGTATTTGCCCGTGCGTCCGTACGTGAACGAGCAGATTTCTTCGCCGGAAGTCTACTCGATTTACGGAAAGTCGGGACCGGAAAATGCGATTATCGGCGATTTCGGACCGATTCGCGGCCGACGCGGAGGGCCGAGGCCACCGCCGCCTGCTGCTCGTCGGACATGCGGAGGCGGACGACCCGGATGACGCGGCCTGGGGCGCTGACGACCTGCCGCTCGGAAATGCGGGAAGGCTGCGCGGCGTCGAGCGTGCGGGTTGCAGTGTGTCTCATCTCGGCCATGCCTAGCTCGTCCTCGGCTCAGTATAGCGTTTGCCTACGAAGACGGCAATTCCGCGGACCGCGGCCAGGACCAGTTCCTGCCGCTCGGGCGTGAAGAAATCGCGCTCGTTCGCGTCGAGGAACAGAATCGCGTCGGCGCGTCCCTCCTGGTCGTACAGCGGAACCGCCATCCAGGTCATCGCGCCCGGATTGATGCGACGCGCCTGGGCCTCGGTGTAGTTCCAATCGGTGATGAGCTCCCGCACGTACGCCTCGTATTCGTCGTTCACACGGTCGGCGAGGAACGCGCCGTTCTCCCGCAGCGCCTTCCCGATGATGCCGGCGTTGGCGGGAAACCGGCGGCCAACCTTGCCCGTCGTCGTGTCGCCGATGTACTCCGTGACCTGCTCGAGTTCGCCGTCGAGCGGGACGTGAATCGCCAGGCGCAGCCTGCACGTCTCCGGCGCCAGCACGGCGTGCAGCGTGTGAAGGCATCCTTCGAGTTCGTGCGTTGACTGCATCTTCCGCGCTGAGGCCAGTCCCACCGCCTGCTTGATGACGGAAAAGACGAGCACGCCGGCAGTGCCGGCCAGCGCCAGCAGCGCCGGCACGAGACGATGCTGCGACCAGAAGTTCCACGCTGAGGACAACCCGGCCACGGACGCACACAGCACGATGGCGACGTCGTAGGTGGGCGTCTGCGCGAAAATCCAGTGGAGCCCTCGCGGAGGTCGTGGAATCGCCACGGCGGCGCGAGTCTAGCATCGCGGGCTGCGGGTTATACTGAGAGGTCCTGCCGGCGCGATACGCGCATCCGTGCGGAAGTGGCGGAATTGGCAGACGCGCTAGCCTCAGGAGCTAGTGGCCGCAAGGCCATCGGGGTTCGAGTCCCCGCTTCCGCACCACTCGACTCGGCCGCTTCGCGGCCTCCCTCGTGGCAAGCCGTACCTATCTCAAGCGGCCGAATCGGATCGCGCTAAGGAGGGTCGCGGTCAGCGGATCGATCCATCGCTGTTTCATGGGCATGGCTCGCTCTACTCAGCGCCGCTCACACGCGACGCGTCGAATCCCTAGACGCTTTCTCGCTCCCCCGATTGCTAATAGTCGGGCTGTCATAGTCGTGGGCGTCGACCACATCGCTCGATTCGGCCGTTGCGGTGCCTCCCCCCGTCATTGAATTGTCGATTCCGCGCCGATCCGTGCAGTCCTCCCTCTAGCGGAACCGCCTCTGATCCGGTTAACGTAATCGACCCCGCTCACGCAAGACGCTGAGAGAAATCCGGCCGGGAAAGGTCCGCGCAGGAGAAATGCCGTCTATCACGACCCGGCCGGTGCGACAGGCGTTCAGGTGGACGGCAGCCACCGCCGCCGCGGTCTGCCTCGCGTGCGGCGGTACACCGCAGGGCCCTACGACCCCCACTGCGGTCGCGGGCGATGCTGCCGCCGCGATCCCGCCGTTTGTCGCCGCAGGTCCAGTGCTTCCGACGGAAATCTTGGTCGGCGCCGGAGACATCGCCCAGTGCGCGGCTGGCAATCCGGAGGCGACCGCGAAGCTGCTCGATTCGATCGGCGGCACCGTCTTCGCCCTCGGTGACAACGCGTATCCGTCGGGATCGGCGGAGGACTACCACGGCTGCTACGACGCGACGTGGGGCCGCCACAAGTCGCGCACGCGGCCGGTCCCGGGCAACCACGAATACGACACCGCAGGCGCCGCTCCGTACTACGATTACTTCGGCGGCGCCGCCGGACCCGCCGGCCTCGGCTTCTACAGCTACGAACTCGGCAACTGGCACATCGTCGCGCTGAACAGCAACATCGCGGCGGGCGGCAACTCGCCGCAGGCGGCGTGGCTGCGCAACGACCTGCGCGCGCACCCGGCGCAGTGCACGCTCGCCTACTGGCACTACCCGCTCTTCTCCTCGAGCACGCACGGCAACATCGACGCGATGCGCGAGGCCTGGCGCATCCTGTCCGACGGCGGTGCGGACGTCGTCCTCGCGGGCCACGATCACGTCTACGAACGCTTCGCGCCGCAGGACGCCGACGGCACGGCCGATCCCGCCAGGGGAATCCGCGAATTCGTCGTGGGTACCGGCGGGGCGCCGCCGTACCCGTTCGTCAACGTGAAGGCGAACAGCGAGGTCCGGTTGAGCGCGAACGGTGTGCTCCGGCTGGCGCTGAAGGCCGGCGGCTACGACTGGACGTTCATCGCGACCGCGGGCGCGGGAGATTCAGGGTCGGCGGCCTGTCATTGAGGCGGGTCCGAAAGGACCCCGCCCTACCGTCGCCTGGCTGCGAGCAACTCCGGCGCGAGGCTCGTCACGTACTGACGCACGATGGCCGCGCGTTCGCGCGCGAACTGCTTCACCAACGCCTGATCCTGTTCGAAGCGCTCCTGCGGGTACGGCGCGAACGGATCCGCGTACGCCGCGTCCCGAATCTGATCGTACTCACGCCGCGCTTCCCGCTCGAGCCAGCCACTGGCCGCGAGATCCGCCACGTCGAGCAGCGCGCTCAGGTACATCGCGCGGTACTTCGGCTCGCTCCAGATCTTCAGCGTCAGCACGTTGGCCTCGAGCTGCTGCCACGGAGGCATCATGATCTGGCTGAACGAGTTGTCCTGATCCCACGGGATGACCATCGACCGCCGCGTGCCGGCGTACCGATAGAGATAAAAGTTGTTCATGCCGACGCCGCTCACGAGGCCGTCGGTCTGCGCGACGAAGTTCTGGACCGCGAGCATGGTGATGAACGTCTTCAGGTCCAGGTATTCGGCCAGATCGCGCTCGAGCTCAGACGGCCGCGCGCGGTTGACGGCTTCGACCAGGTCGCGGACGGGCATGTACAGCGTCGCGACCGACGCGGTCTGATGGGTTCTGGGGTCGAACCGCGGGACGTACCATCCGAGATCCGGACCGGGATCCTCGAAGCCCCAGGGGTTGCCGTTCTGCCGATGAAACTCGAACAGGTATCCGTCGCGGTCGTGCAGCATCGCAGCGGCGAACTTCTCGTCGATTTCCTCGGAGACGGCGTAGACGCCGGCGTACTCCCGGCTGGCGCCGACGAACAGCCGCACGTGCGCCTGTCGCGGCGCGGGAACGCCGGCGGCGCGAAAGACGAGCATCGACAACCGGTCGCGAATCATCGAGGGATCGAGCCACACGTTGTTGAGCACGACGGCGTCGAGCCCCAGGAACTCCTGGCCGCCGACGTAGCGATTGAAGTCGACACGGAAGCTCGGCTTCTGCCCGTTTCGCGTGGTGTCGCCGCGAACGCGGATGCCGCTGTTGCGGACGTTCACGCCCTGCCACTCGAAATCGACGGGATAGTAAGTGTCCTCGAGGTAGTGCGCGTGAAGGTCCCGCCAGTCCCGCGCGTTGACGTGGATCCAGACGTCGTTCAGCGCGCTGCCGTCGAGCAGCGCGTCTGCGGAGCGAGCCTCCGACTGCGCCGCACCGTGCATGCCTGCCGCGACGAAGGAGAGGAGCACGACTGATGCGAGCGTCAGGCGGCCGGGACGCCTTCGCGTGAGTCGCGCGATCACAGGCCGAACTGCAGCCGCAGCGTACGGCTCCAGAAGTGCTCGAGGCCGGCAATGGGCTGGCCGTTCAACGTGCGCTGCTCGCGAATGAGGTTTGCCTGCACCTTGAGGTAGTCGTTCAGGTACCAGTTGACGCCGGCGGTCCAGACGTCGTCCGTCCGCGGCGCAATGAGCGGCGATCGCGGCGTGGTGAACGACGCGGAGGCGCCGTCGCTCGACGAGTGCAGCTGCTCGACGCGGCCCGCGATCTCGACGGCGCCGATGCCGCCGCGGAAGAGCGGCCGCGCGGGCTCGATCGAGTCTTTCTTCCGCTCGCCGGTGATCAGCCAGGTGCCGCTCAGGTACCAGCCGCGCGCGAGCGCGTCGGGCAGGTTTTCGTCCTCCATGCCCTGCCGGAGTCGTTGATCGCGCGTGCGGATGAACTCCGCCTGCAGTCCGACGGACGAGGGACGCCACTGGAATTCCGCTCCAATCCGCTGCCGCCGTCCGTTGACATAGAGAGGATCGAAGAACGGATCGCCGGGAACCGTCTTGCCGCGGAGGCTGTTCCGGCCCTCGGGAAGATCACCGTTGGTGTAGGCCATGCCGGCCGCCATCGAACGCAACAGCTTGCGCGACTTCGAACCGCCCCACGGCCTGACGACCAGGCGTACGGCGTACGTGCGGCGCGTCTGCGGATCGGTGCGTTCGGACGCGCTGACGTTGTCGCCGCCGCTCCTGAACACGCCGGTCTGGTAGCGAACGATGTCGTGAAGCAGGCGGCCGTGCGCCATGACGCCCACGTCGCGTCCCGGCGAGAGGAAGCTTCCCGCGAGCGACCTGTAGTTGAAGTCGAGATCCATGCCGCTGGTCAGCTGGTCCAGGCTGAACGGAATCTTGAAGTTCCCGCCGCGCACGTCGAGGTCCTGGAGGACGCGCGCGTTGACATACACATCACGCCACGGCCGCGGCGTGTCGCGCAGCTCCCGCTCCACCTCGTAATCGAATCGTTTGAGGAACCGTCCTTCGACGCCGACGCGGGCGCGATGAAGATCGAAGAGAGCCTTGTCGTCTCTCCCGGGCTCCTCCGGAAAATCGCGAAAGTCCGACTGTGATTTGACGCGGAGATCGGCGGTGAGCAGGTCGTGAATCTCGAGGGACGGACGCTTGTCGAACGTGAATGTGATCTGAGCGCTCGCAGGCACAGGCGCGACGCCAAGCAGGACGGCCGCTCCGCCGGCGGCTGCGATGCGCGTCACGCACACGTGCCGCGCGTCGAGGAGGCGCGCGAGGAACGTGAAGCTCATCATGAGTCGACCCGGAGGTAGTCGCAATCACTGTTCCAGGTACAACGCGCCCGAACTCCCGAAATACTCCCCTACGCTTCGCGATCGAACACGGTGTGCATCGGACCGATCCCCAGGAAGGTCGCGAGGATCACGGGGAATGGTCACCCGATCCGGAACGACGCTACTTGCGCACGAACGCAGACAGCACGGCTCTCGCGACGAAGTCGGCGAGCAGGCGATTGCCGGTCACCGTATAGTGGCAGCAGTCGTCAACATAGACAGGTGCGCGCTCGTTGTCGAAGAGGTGCACCGCGTTGAACGCGCCTGGCTCGAGCGCCTTCTCGAGGAACGGATACCCGCGCTCGGCGCCAGGCTTGAACGGAGACGCGTCGTTGATCGCGGCCCTCCGCTGGGCATCGTCGAACGCGCGCGACGAGTAGTACTGGTTGGGCTGGAGGACGTGGACGTAGGGGACGCCTCTCGCCGCGAGCAACTGCTGCATCAGCACCGACGACGCCCGCCAGTTGGCCGCGATGTC